>Ga0210402_10001718_pt1 | contig 22384 bp, 19 predicted proteins | sample IncBWC7MmetaG_FD_161055 | JGI IMG/M metagenome (GOLD analysis project Ga0210402, IMG submission 161055) | Forest soil microbial communities from Barre Woods Harvard Forest LTER site, Petersham, Massachusetts, United States - Inc-BW-C-7-M | ecosystem: Environmental > Terrestrial > Soil >... | reverse complement strand
CGCGGCTCCGATTAACGCGCGCGGCTCCGATTAACGCGCGCGGCTCCGATTAACGCGCGCGGCTCCGATTAACGCGCGCGGCTCCGATTAACGCGCGCGGCTCCGATTAACGCGCGCGGCTCCGATCAGAGCCGCGACGGTCACGGAGCGGCTGTCTCGAAAATACGAAACCGTATTATTGAAACGGTGTACTTAGCCAGTTGTTCCGCGAGCAGGTGGGGATTACACCGAAGCCGTATTGCCGGTCGCATCGTTTACCAGGGGTTGTGCAGGGGTTGTGCGTACCAGGGGTTGTGCGGCTGAGAGCTCTGGCGACCTCCTGAATCAACGTTCGGGTAGGTTGAACGAGCACTCGGGAGAACTACCGGGCACTTCCCATTTCTACAAGACCCGTGGGCGGCTCGTGAAATCCCTCGGAGCAATCCACCTCTCCGCATACCGTGCAAGCCCGCCCGAATTCCTTCACTGATTTGGACATAAGGATAGAATCGCACATATCCCGGATAAGCTCTTGTTAAAGAATGGCGGCAACTGTAAACCTTCGAATTGATCCCCGTCTAATGCCGTTCCGTCCGCACCTCACCTTGCTCAAAGTGAGACCGGCCTGCCGGCGCGCTTTTCGTCTCCTCCCTTACCAGGAAGCCGTGTGGCCGCATTCGGCGGCGCCGGCTTTGTAACCATGCGGACTGGCTCACCTTGAAGGTCGAGCCGGCAGGGACTAACCGGTTCCCCATCCGTGCGCGCGTCGATTGTTAATTTGCCGCGGATTGTTAATCCGCCTGCCGCGGTCGAACGCAATTTTAATGGCGGTCACCCCCGATCTCACCGCGCTGGCTCCCTCCCGAGGCTATTGGCAGCCGCCCGAACGCAAGCCCAAGCTTCCTCACCGATTCAATCTGCCCCACAATGCTCCGACCCTGAGGGTCGCGGCCACTGGTCGCGAGTACTCTGCGCACTAGAGTATATTAGTGGGACCGATCCTCAATCCCTCCGGTCTCGTTGAAAGGAGTTCCATCATGCAGAATTGGGTGCGTTACGCCGCTGTTTCCTGCGGGCTGCTGGCCTTGCTCGCGGTGTCGATTCCCGGTATTGGCGCGGATGCCGTTCCCGCCGCCGCGCCGGCCAAAGCCACCAGGGCCAACTACGAACTGGCCTCCCGCTGGACACCGGCCAAGGTGGGCAAGCTGGTTTTCGATCTGGCCGTGACGCCGCACTGGATGGATTCGGGAGACCGTTTCTGGTACAGCTTTGAAAGCAACAGCGGCCGCAAGTTCTACCTGGTCGACCCGGCCAGGAAGACCAAGTCGGCGGTCTTCGACCCTGCCAGGCTGGCATCCGCCCTGACCTCGGCTACCGGGCTGCCTTACGACGGACAGCACCTGCCGATCACTGTGATCCGCTTCGTGAGGAGCGAGAGTGCCATCCAGTTCGAAGTCAACGTCCCCAAGGAGGCCGTAATTCCCGGCGAGAAAAAGCCGGCCGCGGCGGCCGCCCAGACCGATGCTTCACAGCAACAAGATGCCTTGCAGCAACAAGACGCCGCGCAGCAACAACAGGACGATGACGCGGACGCCCAGTCCGACGTTCCGCAGCAGTTGGGCGGACGCGGCGCTTCGCTGTTCGGGCCCCCTCCCACCCGCATCCAGAAGCAGCTCACTTTCGAGTTCGAACTGGCCACCGCCAAGCTGCAGTTGATTGACGAGGCGCCGCGGCGCAGGCCAACCTGGGCCAATATTTCCCCCGACGACAAGACCGTGGTCTTCGTGCGCAATCACAACCTGTATATGATGGACGCCGCCAACTACGCCAAGGCGCTCAAGAAGGCCGACGACACCACCATCGTGGAAACCCAGCTCACTACCGACGGCCTGGAGGATTTCGGCTACGGCGGCCGCGGCATGGGCGGCCAGGATCAGCAGCAACAGCAGCAGCAGCAGGAACAGAACGACAACGGACAGGAAGGCCAGGGGCAGGACAACAAAAACGCCCGCGCGACCGCCGGCAACGTGGCGTGGTCCAGGGACTCCAGGAAGCTCGCGCTGGTGCGCCGCGATCAGCGCAAGATCCCCAAGCTCTGGGTGATCAGCGCGCTGGCCAATCCGCGCCCCACGCTCGAGACCTATTCTTACGCCATGCCCGGCGAGCCCAACGCGCCGCAGTCGCAGCTTGAGGTTTTCGATATTGCATCCAGGAACCGGGTGATCGCCAAGGCCGAGGCTTTCCAGGACCAGACCATCCAGATCGAAGTCGAGCGGCCTTCGGCGCGCGCCCGCGAGCATGAGAAGACCGAATCTCTGTGGGCTGGGCCGGGCTCGGACAAAATTTATTTCACGCGCCTCAGCCGCGACATGCACCGCCTGGACGTCTGCGTGGCCGACACCGCGTCGGGCGACGCCAAGGCGGTCATTCAGGAGCGCATGAACGTCTACATCGAGTCCAAACCGCTGAAGGTGATCAATAACGGCACGGAGCTGATCTTCTGGTCGGAACGTGACGGCTGGGGCCACTACTACCTCTACGGCGCCGATGGCACGCTGAAGAACCAGATCACGCACGGCGAGTTTGTGGCGGAGGACATTTCGTACGCCGACGAAAAATCCCGCCAGTTGTACCTCACCGCTTCCGGCCATGAAGACGGCGAGGATCCCTATTTCATGCATTTCTACGCGGCCAAACTGGATGGCGGCGGCATGAAGCTGCTGGACGCGGGCGACGCCTCGCACGCCGTCAGCGTGGCCGATTCCGGCCGGTACTTCATCGACACGTTTTCGCGGGTGAACAGCGCGCCGAAATCGGAACTCTTCGATGTCTTGGGCGCGGCGCCGATGCCGCTTGAGAGCGTGGACCTGGGGCCGATCATGCAGGCCGGCTATAAGTTTCCCGAGCCGTTCAAGGTGAAGGCCGATGACGGCGTTACCGACCTCTACGGCGTCATGTACAAGCCCTTCGATTTCGACCCGAACCGGAAGTACCCGATCATCGAATACGTCTACCCCGGACCGCAGACCGAGAGCGTGACCAAGACCTTCACGCCGCGCAGCAACCAGGTGATGATGGCCAACATGGGCTTCATCATGGTGGAGATTGGCAATCGCGGCGGCAACCCCCACCGTTCCAAGTGGTATCACACATTCGGTTACGGCAATCTGCGCGACTACGGCCTGGCCGATAAGAAGGCCGCCATCGAACAGCTTGCCGAGCGCTTCCCGTTCATCGATGTGGACCGCGCCGGCATCTGGGGCCACTCCGGCGGCGGTTTCATGACGGCGGCGGCCTTGCTCATCTATCCCGATTTCTTCAAGGTGGGTTGGTCGGAATCCGGCAACCACGAAAACAACATCTACAACAACACCTGGAGCGAGAAGCATCATGGCGTCAAGGAGGTGACCGACAAGGACGGCAAGGTGACCTTCGAGTACCAGATCGACAAGAACTCCGAGATCGCCAGGAACCTGAAGGGCCACCTGGCGCTGATCACCGGCGACATCGATAACAACGTGCATCCCAGCAACACTTACCGGCTGGCCGACGCCCTGATCAAGGCCAACAAGCGTTTCGACATGTGGGTGCTGCCCGGCCAGCGCCACGGTTACACCACCGCGGGCGACTACGTAAGCTGGCTCCGCGCCGACTACTTCGCCAGGTACCTGCTGGGCGATTTCGACCAGAGCGTGGATATGTGGGAGATCAACCGCGAAAAACAACAGGCCGAAAAGCCGCCCGCCGGCGCGGCAGGCCGCGGCACGGTCACCCAAACGCAGCAGCAACAGCAACAGGAGCGCGGCGGGCGGCGGGGCGGGACCGGCGGAGGGCAATAGCAGGAAACACTTGTGGGGCCGGTTGGTAACCGGCGGCGGATTGTTAATCCGTTTCTGGGGGGGCTCTTGTTTCGATTGTCTACAATCGCTGCTTTGCTGGCCTGCTCGACTCTGGCAGCGCAAGATTCGAGAAATATGATTCTTGCCGCCAGCCGATCTGGCGTTGTGGAATTGATCAACCCCTCGACGCTTGAAACGGTGGGCCGAATCCACCTCGATCTCGGGCCTCAGAGCGCTGGGCTCAATGGAGTATCCGCCAGTGCCGATGGCGCCTTGCTCTACGTCGAGGGGCCCATTCCCACCGAACCCCATGGCTGTTGTGCTCTTTACTCGATAGAACTTGCAACGCTCCAAATGAAGGTGGCAGCGTCCGTTCCTGGAAGCCGTTCCCGCAATTCATTCGTCGTTTCCGAGGGCTTGGTTTATGGCGCGGCATCGCTCACCCCGAATGGAATCCCCAAAGACATGAGCAACGACCGTCTACATCTTTCTCCGGGTGGCCGCTGGTTGTTTGGAGTGAGGAGTTTCCGCGGTCCGGCGCTTGACGTGTACGACGTTGGCCGTGGGCAGGTTGTCCGGCAGTTGAGCCCGGAAGGGCTGGAGGGCGATTGGTGGCCAACGGGAATCTGGTCCGGCGAACAGTTTTATTTGTACGCCGCTAATGGCCAAGGCTCAGGCCGGCTGTGGAGCGTTTTACCGGAGACGCCGCAGTTAGGGGCCGGCGCCACGGTCGCGCCCCTTGGCAGGCTTTCCGGATGTTCGGACCAATCGTCAAAAGCTCTGGCCGCAGCCGCCGGCAAGCTCTTCATCTATGAAGCGTTCGGATTCAAAGTGGATCGCAGAAACCAGTGTGCGGGCCGAGTCCCGGGGGGCGCCTGGGAAGTGGAACCTGCAACGGGCCAGTTGATCCGTCAGATTGCGCCCGGCCTGCATTTTTCGGCGCTCTTCGCGGACCAGGCGGGTTCGGAGCTTTACGGCTTGTCCGCTGAAAGTCCGAACTGGGAACTTCCCGCCCGGTTGGTGCGGATCGATCCCAGTGACGGCCGAATTCTGCAATCCCGTTATCTCGATCCGGGCTTCTGGCGTGTCGCAATAGCGCCCCTCCGAATCGTTCCATCAGGCGATGTACGTGCCCGCGTCTTAATCGGTATCCGATAGATCAGCGGCACGGGCGGTTCCCGGCAGTCAGCGGGCGCTACTCTTCACTACGGTGCAAGTGCGGGTGGGAATGGATTTCTCCCGTGGGGAGACGATGCCGATGCGCGTGAACCAGATTGGTGCGCCGCAAGAGATCGGTATCGCGCAAGACTTCCGAAGGGATTCGATCCGCCACCAGTTGGCCGGCGTCCAAAACATAGCAGCGGTCGGCGATGTCCTCGATGTCGCCCAGGTCGTGGGTGGCGGTGATCACGGACTTGGTGCCGCCGCCCCATGCCACCAGCAGATCGATGAATTGGCTCTGGCTGCGTGGGTCCAGCGACGCGGTCGGTTCATCCAGCAGCAGCACCGCCGGGTCCAGGATAAGTACACTGGCCAGGGCCACCCGCTTCTTCTCACCGCCGGACAAGCGGTGCGGAATGCGGTCCTTCAAATGCGAGATGCGGAGGCGGTCCAGGATTTCGGCGACCCGCTCGCGCACCTGGCTTTTCGGCCAGCGCAATTGCAGCGGGCCGAAGGCAACTTCGTCGAAAACGGTGGGATTGAAGAGCTGAACATCCGGGTTCTGGAAGACCATCCCTACCTGGCGGCGGAAATCGTAGGCGAAGGCATCGTCGGCGAAGTGCTCTTCGATCAGTTCCTCGCCGCGGAAGCGAACGGTTCCCGAGTCGGGGAAGTACAATCCATCCAGAAGGCGCAGCAGGGTCGATTTTCCGGAACCATTGGCGCCCAGCAGGGCGGCGCGAATTCCCTCGGGGATGGTCAGGCTGAGATCGCGGAGGGCGGTTTGGCCCGGATAGCTGTAGGTGATGCAGTCGACCTCGAAGAGCATCAGCGGCCTGCCCAAATGGCCGCCGCGCTCAGGCCCGCAAACAACGCCAGCGCGGTCCAATCGCGATGGCTCATGCGAAATTCGTCCAGCACGTAGACTTCCCCGCGGAAGCCGCGCGCCTGCATGGCGAGGAAGACTTCGCCGCTGAGTTGAAAACTTTTGCTGAGCAGAACGGCACCGCTGGATACGGCCAGGCGACGATAGTCCCCGCTGCTCATCTTTCCCACCGTGCGGCTTTTGCGGGATTCGAACATCTCATGCGCCGTCTCCAGCAGCAGCAGAATGTAGCGGAACGTCATGCCGAGCGCAACCACAAAAACCACGGGCACACGGAAAACGCGGAGAGCCTTCAGGATATGGGTCCACGGCGTGGTGAAGACCAGCAGCAGCGCGAGCGTGGCCGAAGTTTCGGCGCGCAGAATCAGAAAACCGGCGGTGGTGAGGCCCTGCGCCGTGATGGGCCAATCGAGATTCGGAAACTTGTAGATAGCCACCCCCGGCGTCAGAAAAAGCGCGGGCACGGCGATGGCGCCAGTGAAGGTCAATGCACTGAGCCAGACCGGCGCCATTAATGCAGGGATGGATAGCGCCGACAGGCCGGCGCCCGCGACGGAAACCAGCAGGATGGCACAAATCACCCACAGCTTGGCCGACAGCGCGGTGGCCAGAATCAGCCCCAGCAGCCCCGCCAACTTTACTCTGGGATCGATGTGCTGCAACAATCCGGCCCGGCCGGCGAGCGTGTCGGCATACATGGCCCGGGCGATGGCGGCATGGAGCCCCTCGATGGTGTGTTCCACGAAGTTGCCATGGGAACGCTGGTGGGTGTGGACGCCGCTCATTTGCGCTATACTTTGCCATTGCGTAAGACCTTGCCGACGCCGAAGCTTCCCAACAGCACCAGGCCCACGCCGAACATACCCGAGAGCAGATACCCGAAGGCCGCGCTGCGCACGTAGGGAGGAGCATAGCGCGCAAACGGGGCGGTCCACAGCCCGGACCATCGCTCTAAGCCTTCGGGCGCGCGCCGGGGAGGAGTCTGATTGAGAGACGACGCGGCCATCTGTTGGCGGATCGCCGGATTGGCATAGTCCGAAGCCACCCACTCACCCCAAGCCGAGCCGGCGGCGAGGATTCCGAGGGGCGTCAAAATCATCAACGCGCCCAGGGCCGCCCAGAGCGGTCGCAGAGACGTCGGGCGAGGTTGGAAAACCCCTGGGCTTGGATCGACCGGGCCGGCCCTGGTTGCGCCGATCCGGGTGGCGCCGATCTGGGTCGCGGGAAGGCCACTGGTTGCGCGTAACAGGGAAGGATCGGATTGCTGGAGAAAGGCGACCGCACCCGCGGAGACGAAGAGTTCGGCCAGCCCCGCGATGGTCAGATGACCAATCATCATGGCGGGAATCGCAATGCTCAGCGGGTAGGGGCAGTAGAGCGGAGCCCCGGCGGCATCATGGAAAAGCATCGGCTGGATGCCGAATTCGATGGCGGCAAAAAGTGCGGAGAGATTGATGGCGCAGTAGCCTGCCAGACCGGCGGCGATCACGCGGCGGGGTGAGGCGATGGCGGCGCGCCCGGCAACCGCCCGGTACACCACATAGGACGCCAGGGAGCCGACGATGGCCATGTTGAAACAATTGGCGCCGATGGCCGTGATGCCGCCATCGCCAAAAAACAGGGCTTGAATAATGAGCGCGATGGAAACCGCCAGCATCGCGGCCCAAGGCCCGAGGACCACGGTAGCGAGCCCGATGCCTACGGCGTGCCCCGTGGTGCCACCGGGCAGCGGGAGATTGAACATCATGATGACGAAGCAGAAGGCGGCGAATAGCGATAACAGGGGCACCAGCCGGGTATGCAGGGCTTTCTTGACGCGATTGAGGGCGACGTACCAGAACGGCGCCGAGCCGCCGTAGAGTGCCGCGCACGTGGCCGGGCTCAAATATCCGTCAGGGATGTGCATTTTCCTGTGTCCAGTGTATTACGCCTGTCATATTCGTACTACGCAAAATCCGAAGCAGCGGATTTGGCGTATTACTAACTTGAGATTCGTAGCAAGTTGTGATGGTATCACCTTCCACGTCTTCGTGCTACGAACGGAGGCCGCTCGAAGATGACGATTCCACGCGCAAAACCGGGCTCCTGCTTGCTGGTCTTTTGGCTTGGCAGTTCGGTGGCGTTCGCGGCGGCGAATCTTGCCGGGAGTCTGACGGATCCGCAGGGCCATGCCGTGTCCGGGGCTACCATCAGCCTGCTGCGCCGTGCCGACTCGTCTCGCCGCGCGGCCGTGACGAATGCCGAGGGGCAGTTTGCGTTCGAGGGCATCGAGTCCGGCGAATACCGTCTGACCGCCGAGTCCTCCGGCTTCCCGATTCTCACCAAGACGCTTTCAGTAGCCGATGGCCCCAACAGCGCGAATCTCCAGTTTTCCGCGGTGGCTTCGCAGAACCAATCGGTAACGGTCTCGGCCGATGTGTCCGACGCCTGGGTGTTCGCTCCCGATCCGGCGCAGCGCCTGATGATTCGCGACGAAACCCTGGATGCCAACCCAGGCAGACCGGGGATGCCCGTTTCGATTCCGGGGATGCCTGTAGAATCTCCAGCCGGCGGCGTGAAACCGCCGCAGTATTTTGTGCCGGGCGTAGCCGGGGATCACGGCGAGCCGATTTCGATGTTCTTCCAGATCGGCGGCTTTCTGTTCCAGAACAATCTGCCGGCTAATGCCCACGGCAATGGCTACGCGGACCCCAACGTCATTATTCCAATCGCCGTTGAAACCGTGCAGACGGATGGAGGGGCCTTCAACGTTCGGGAGGGTAACAACTCCGTGAACTCGGCGATTACGTTTGGTCTTCGCGACCGGCTGGAGCCGATGGTGCGGTTGAGCGCCGATTATCGCGATCTAAACCTGGTGACCGGCTGGAGCCCGTCCAATCCGGCAAACAAGGCCTGGGCCGGACTGGAGGTTTCTTACGGGAATGGGTTCCTGCAGCGGCTGGAACACCGCAAGCAGTACAAGGGCAACGTGTCGAAAGTTTTCACGCTGGGCAAGCACGATCTCACGATTTATGGCATCGGCTACTACGGCTTTGCCTATCAACCGGGGGTCATTCCGATCGACACGAAGGTGCCTGACGACACCATCGATTCCAGGCAGCGCGAAGAGACTTCCAACGGCGCCCTGATCCTCAACGACGTGTGGCACCTCACGGAGCGGCGGCAATTTCAGTTCTCTGGTTACTACCGCTATTACACGCTGGATGTGCGGCCGAATTTCGGCGACGGATGGATTCGGCAGAGCGAGCATCGCAACGCCAATGGCGAGGATATTCTTTACGCGGAGCGCTATAGCCAGGCGTTTTCGCTGCTGGCGGGAATGGATTTCCGGCGGGAGGCGCCGCGCGCGCTCGACCTGGACAGGGTCAATCCGGACCGGGCCAACGACGCGGGGATTTTTCAGCCGGTGACGGCGAACAACATCACCATCAATTTCTACAGTCCCTATGTGGCGGCAGATGGCACCTTGTTGCGGTTTCTGCACTACAACGTGGGCTATCGCGGGGACCAGGTGACCATGGACAACCGGGATCTGTACCGCCCCGGCTATTCCTTTTCCCGGCGCGCCATGATCAATTCGCCCAAGGGCACTCTGACGTTTCTTCCGCCGGAGAAGAGATCGTTTTTGCCGACCGTATCGCTGAGCTACGGGCAGGCGTTTCACGTCAACGATCCGAGAATCGGGACGACGGCGATCTTCGGAGGCACCATCGTCAGCAAAGCACGGAGTTACCAGCTTGCCGCCAGCAAGACGATCGCGCAAACCGAGTTCAGGGTCACGCTGGCGCACGTCACGACGGCGCAACAGCTTGCGCGAATCTCGAACGATACCGGATTGCAGCAGGACGAAGGGCCGGGCCTGGTGAGATCGATCGCCGTCACCGCGCGGCACAACTTCGGGCATGGTTTTTTGCAGGCGCTATTCGCACGCGCGGATGCCCGCGACCGCATTACCGGCGAACCGACGCCCGAAGCGCCCCGGCTGATCTGGAGTATTCTTGGAACCATCGATAAATTACCGTTCCATCTGGTGGCGCGCGGCGAGTATGAGGATGTGGGTAAGAAGCCTTTGGGCGACGGATTCGATTCCGTTCCGGTGCGGGAATTCCGCGGCGCCGTGGTGCGGGCTTTTGAAAGCAAGGGAATCGACATTGGTGTGAACGTGTTGATAGCGAGCGGCTACGGGGGCCAGACGCTGGAAACGTTGGCGCTGGCGGGCGAGGGCGACCCTTTCGAACGCGTTACGGGGTTTCCACTGCGGTCTTATGTGACGGCCTCTTTAACGTACCACTTCAGGAGAAATGGAACAAAGTGAAATGACGGCGCTCACCCCCCAGCGTAGCCGTCTTCATAACGCAGCTTCTAACGCAACTCGAACATGAGGCTCGCCCAGTAGCTTTCCCGGTGGGCAACATAAGGCTCGGCGCAACGCCAGGTTATCGCCCGGCCTGGCTTGGTACGGATCGCTCTCGGGAACGAGTCTCCGTTGTGAAAGGCCACCAGCAGTGGCTGCCCCGGCTCAGCGATGAAGCGCCTCAGGCAGCGATGCAGAGATCGTGAGCTAGTTTCTGTCGCGAAACTCGGTTTCCGCGCGTAAGACCGCTCCCTAACGGTCACGGCTCTGATGCGAAGTCTTGTATTGTCAACGAGGTCATCAGAGCCACGACCGTTAGGGAGTGGTTGCTTCTTTCTACAGCGCAGGACCGTTTCGCGACAGAAACGAGTCACGGCAAGTCACGGCCGCGAGGATTGTTGGAGTCTCCGGGTCAAAGGCGCGCTTGGATGCGAGCAGGGAGACTCTCCCTCCGCCCGAGCCAGGCGCGCCGTTTCCTCAGCCCTTAAACGAATGGAAGTCGCCGAGCGGCGTCGGCAGCACGGGACTGAATGGCACGAACGTAAAGCTCTTCGTCGTGTCGAACCCGGCCGCAAGCGCCATGCCCTGATCCACGAATGGCAGCAGCGCGTTCACGGCCTGCTGAATTACGGTCCACCCGAGCGTGCGCTCATAGCCGTTGTTATTTGGCGGATCGACACTCTCGGCAACGCCCTGGATACCAGTGATGTTCTCGATCGGACCACCATCCTGCGCCGCCACGCCAGGGCCTACCACTCGTGCCAGTGTCCGGTGATCGCTCTCAATGCCCATGATGCGCGCGGCGGTGACCTTCAAATCGTCGTTGCTGAATTGCCGCACGCCCACCAGATAGGCCGCGATGAAGGCGTCCTCCAGCGTTACCAGCGTGTTCAACGTCACCTGCGCGTTCGTGAACATGTTTTTCGGATAGAAGAATTTGATGAAGGGGCTGTCCTGTTGGCTTACTGACTTCTCGAGCAGGTAGTGGGACATCTCCTCCTGCCGGGCGGCCGCCAGATAGCCCTGGTCGTCGGGCGCCAGCCGGGTGAAGAGTGGCGCGACGTTGATGATGTTGGTATAGGTTGTAACCGCCAGTGCTTCGGCGATCTCGGCCGCAATCAGTATGTCGAAATCGCCCTTCTTAAGCTCGCCTTCGTCGTTCTTGTCGTCATCGGCAAGCGCTTCAGTGCGCGTCAAAGACATCAGGGCGCTGATTCCCAATCCAGTTGCGGCAGTTCCGCGCAGGAACTTTCTGCGGCTTCCCCCTAAAACGCCAGGGTTGAACATTGTTCGTTTCTCCTTATGATGTGACGGTTTTCAAGTACTCGGGGCGGCATTCCGCGTCCTGTACTGAATCGGAATACGAAGGGAGCACGGGTTTGGATTTAGGGTAGGGTAGGCCTCCTGGCCGTATGTCGTGTGTTCTTTAACCTGTGTAACCGAAGGTAGAGCACGAATCATGCCCGAGCCGTTAGACTGCCGGCAACGAGTTAAAACGGTATCGTCACGTTCTCACTACACTGTAATCTGGTGAATCCTCGTCCGCATCCGCAAATCCCGCACGTGATTAAGCTGTCGTTGCTGGCGCTGACTGCGTTGCTGGCTTACGCTCCGTCGCTCAACATTCCGCTGATAGCCGACGATTACCCGAACCTGGCGCAGGCGCAGAGCTACGGGTCGCCATCGGGTTTGCCCATGCTGCTGCGGGACGCGCAGTTCCGTCTCAGGTCCACCAGCTATTGGACGATGTGGGGCTTGTGGCAGGCCGCGCGCGTCAACCCGATGGTCTATCACGCCGCCAGTCTGCTGTTGCACATCGCCAATGTATGGCTGTTGTACTTCGTGGCCATGGCATGGCCGCGAATGCGGGCGGCGGCGTTCTGGGCGGCCTTGCTATTCGCAGTGCAGGAAGGCCATCAGGAAGCCGTGATGTGGTTTTCGGCGATCAACGAGTTGCTGGTGTTTTTCTTTGGCATGGCGTCGCTGCTGTGCTGGCTGCGGGCCGGCGCGGGCAAGGGCGCGGGCAAGGGCTGGTGGCGGCTGGAACTGGCGGGGACCGTGTTATTCGCGCTCGCCCTGCTGTCCAAGGAGTCAGCCGTGATTCTGCTGCCGTTGTTCATTCTCACGGGTCCGGGGGTCGCGACCCGGAGGGTCGCGACCACTTGGCACACTGTTCTGGTGCTGCTGGCGCTGGCGTCGATTGCGGTCAGCCGGTCCAACTCCTTCCGTTTTTCCGACGGCAGTTTCTCGCTGCACGCGCCGTTTTGGATTACCTGGCCTTATGGAGTCGCCCGCGTCCTGTGGATTTGGGGCTGGCCGGCGGCAATGGTGATCGTGCTCTCCAGGGAGCGCGGGTTACAGCGGTCGGGACTGGTGGCGCTGGCGTGGATCGGCATCGGCCTGACGCCCTACAGTTTCCTGACCTATTCCACCCAAATCCCCAGCCGCCAGACGTACCTGGCCAGCGCCGGCCTGGCGCTCTTGTTCGGTCTGGCGCTGGCACATGCGGCACAGAAATGGCCGCTGCGGCCGCGCCTGGCGATTGCGGTCGTCACGCTGATGCTGTTGCACAATGTGGCGTATTTGTGGACGAAGAAGCGGGCCCAGTTCCTGGAACGCGCGGCGCCGACCGAGCAACTGATCGCATTGGCACGGCAGACCTCGGGCGCGATCTGGGTACGCTGCTTTCCGCAGCCGCCCCTGGTGGCGGAAGAAGCGGTGCATCTGGCCGCCGGACGGCCGCCTGCCAGCCTGGTGTGGAACCAGGCGGAGGCCGCGGCACATTCGGCGACGGTCTTTTGCTATCGGGCGCCGTACCGCTGAAGCAGGCCCGCCAACCGGAACTTACGACATCGCCGCTTGCAGCATGGCGCGGGCGTAGCCGACATTGTAGGCGATGGCGGCATAGGAGCCGCCGCCGGGGTAGCCTCCGATCGGGCCGCGCTCCACGTCGTAATCCAGGCGGCGCGGGTGTTCCGGATAGATCTGGTGCGAGTACTTGTGCTTCACCAGTTCCTTCATCACGGCGAACATGTTATTCATCCCTTCGTCGATCCACACTTCGCGGTAGCGTTCGTAGGGCTTGATCACTTGGACGTTGCGGAAATGCACGTGGTTGATGCGGTCCCGGGAAGCGAAATAGCGGCAGACCTCGATCGGGTCCTCGCCCATTTCGCGGGTCACGCCGCAATCGAAAGTGATGCCGTTGGAGGGGCTGTTGACGATGCTGATCAGTTTCTTCCAGCCGGCTACCGAGCCCATGATCTGCTGCGATCCGCGGCTGATGGGCGCGGGCGGGTCGTTGGGATGCAGGGCCATGCGGACGCCGGCCTTCTCGGCGGCTGGGATCACCGCTTTCAGGAAGTAGGTAATGTTGTTCCACATCTCATCCAGATTATGGGCGCCTTCGTTGGGCAGTGCCGGCAGATCCTTGAACTTCATGCCCTTCTCCTCCGCCTTGGCCTGGTATTGCTGGGCGGCGGTCTGGACGAGTTCATAGTCGAAGCCGGTCCAGCCGGAGTTGCCACGGGCGGTATCGGTCTCCTCGAAGTAGCCTTCCATGGCGCGGTGCGCGTAGAAGTTGTATTCGACAACCGGCAGGCCCACTTTGCCCGCAGCCACGACGGACTGTTTGATCTTTTCGATATCCTCGTCGCGCTTGTTGCCGGCCTTGCCGTAGATGATGTCGCCCGAGAGGTTGATCATCAAATTGCCGACCGTGATGCCGGCGGCCTTCCAGCGCTCGGTGGTAGCGTTGAGGCTTTCTTCGGTCCAAGGAGCGGGCCCGCCGCCGCCGAGCACGTTGTCGACACCAAGTTGTTTGATGCGGCGCGGACCAAGCGAGGGATCGGGAGGGGTATTCGACGCAGCGCCGGCAGGGGCCGCGGCGCCAGGAGTCGCGGAGCCAGGAGCCGCACCGCCGCGTCCGGCGCCACCACGGCCGCCGCCAAAACCACCGCCATCTCCGGTACCGACGGCGATCTTGGGAGTGTCCTTTCCTTCCTTGGGCGGAGGTGGAACCTGAGCCGCCGCCAGAGGCAACTGGGCGGCCGGCGTCAGGGCGCCGGCGCCAAGAAACTGCATCACGGTTCTGCGCGAGAATTTCATGATCGAAACCTTTCTTTCAGCACGTCTTTCAGCACGTCTTTCTGCACGCGAGTATATCCCAAGTCGCATTGGCGCGGCTGCCGGGGCAAGCGATTCCTGGCGGCCATCGCCTGCGGCCGATCTAGATGGCGACCGGCGGCGCGTATTGCCCATCGACGGCGGCCTGCTCAAGTATTACCTGAACCGGGGCCAGTGAGGCGGCCCGCAATTCCCCGCCTCGACCCGTTCAAAGGCGCCTGCTCTTGAAGGTGTGCTCATAATCAAGAGTGGCCGAGTCGATTATCTTACGAGTGCTGAGGGGCTCTTCCGATGCGAACATCCGGTTTAGCGAGCTCTGCACACTCCTATCGCGGCTTGGGTTCGCCGAGCGGATCAGGGGCAGCCACCACATTTTCACCCGCGAAGATGTCGCCGAGATCCTCAACCTCCAGCCGCGGAACTCATTGGCCAAACCTTATCAGGTCAAGCAGGTGCGCAAAATCATTATTCAATATAAACTGGCAGAAGGGGCCGAATGACAAAGTACGAGATCATTCTCTACTGGAGTAACGAAGACCAGGCGTTTATCGCTGAAGTGCCGGAGTTGGCTGGCTGCGCAGCCGATGGAGCTACGCGGCAAGAGGCCCTCGCTAACGCCGAAACTGTGATCGCCGAGTGGCTGGAAACCGCTCGGGAGCTTGGACGCCCGATCCCCGAACCCAAGGGCCGGCTCCTGTTTGCTTGAGGGCCTCGATCGTCTCTGTAACGCCGTCGACTTCCGGGTCGCGGGCTGCCCCGGTTGCGGCCTTTCCCATCCCCCCTCGATGGGCGCCGAAGCAGCCCACGTCCCCGAGAGGGCATACAATAGTGCCATGGGAATGCAGGTTGATGCTGTATACGAAAATGGCGTCCTAAGGCCCCTACAACCGCTGGATCTGGCAGAGAATGAGCATGTCCTGGTGACGGTTGTCAAAGCCACATCTGCGCCCGATTCTCCGGAACTTGACCTCACATATCTCGAAAATCTCCAGAAGGAACTGCGGAACTTCGGGCCGGCGCCAGGATTACCAGAAGTGCGACGACGGCTTGCGAAGATTCCGGGCTCAATGACCGCTGATTTCATCGCGGAGCGCGAGGAGCGCTAACTAACTAGCGGAAATAGTCACTCTGCACCCTTCTTCACTACCCTGAAAACGACGTTTGCCTGTAGCTTCGGCGAGCCGAACTTGGCGTAGTACTCGCCGAGGTCATCCTTTTGTTCATCAGGTGGAATCACGTACCTGTCATTGACCTGCGCGACGATTTCCATGTTGTTTGATTTCGCCGTTTGGTCGAACCATTTGTAAAACCGGGAATCGTTGTTGTCAATGAACAGCATCAACGCGCCAGGCCTCACATTGGCGAACAAGTGATCGAAAAATGGCTGCGCCCTTTTCATGTGGGCGAACACTTCGGAAACGAAGTATACGAAGGTGAATAGATCCGCCTTCAAATATTTGGAGTACGGTTCGTAGGAATCCGGCTCGCACACGTCAAGGTCCATGTATGACGTACTCAACCTCATATTGATCTCTAGCTTGCCATCGAGGTCGCACCAGCACTCCTTCCACGTCTTGTTCCTATCGAGCAAGTAACAAGTGAGGGCGGGTTTTTCGGAGCGCCGACTCAAGTATTTTAGAATGCCAACCAGATCACTGCCAGGTCCGCCGCCGATACACGAGGCTGTGACTCGCTCCTTCTTAAAGAGTTCCTTTAGCTCGTCGGCAAGACAGATAGCGCCGCGTACCATGTTTGCGTGCGACGAGACGTACTCATAAATGTACGCGAACCGCGACACCGGATCTTCATAGCAGATGTTCTGACTACGCAGAAGGTTTCTAAACTCAGGCCGATACTTTTTCAGGCGGGCCTTGATTTGTTCGTCCCGATCGTCGCCCGGTATCTCAGCGTAGGTGTCATCCAAGACGCTCTTCACAACCTGGAAGCAGTTCATCATGAGTAGAGTTGCTTTTATCTCGCTTTCAGGATACTCCCTTTTTCGGCAGAACGCATTGAGGAAACAAGACGTCTCACTGGCTTCCCGGTTCAGCACTCTTCGCCTCCTTCGCGCCGCGGCTTTGAAATTCTTACTAAATCTCACTAAATTTCTCTTTGCAAGCTATTTACGTTTTGGTAACCGTTCTTGGAGGCGTCAATTATATGATGAGGGAAAGATGGGAAATCAAGTGGAAACACAGCCGACAGGTCGCATCATGAGCCGAAGCTGCACATGTGGCGGGAATAACGAAAACTGCATGTTCTGCTACGGCACGGGGACCATTCAGGGGATGCGGTCATTCTCGTCAGTGCCCGCTTACCCGATTCATCGGCAGAAGTGCCCGGCTTGTGGCTGTAGTGTGACCAAGCTACTGCGTCATTTGAAGAAGGCCCACCCTGAATATCTCGCGCCTCAGAACAAGGTTCGCGCTCATGCACTGCCACTCGCAGGCGGCAGTAGCGATCACATCACTGGCGCGGCTGTATCGGATACCCAGGTAAACCAGCCAGACACAACTCCTGGGAGCACCCTACACCAAACAAAAACGGCAGATACTGTTACGGCACTTGGGCAAAGCAAAACGGTATTGAAACAGCACCCAACGAAGCCCAATCGCGTTCAGATTTGCCCGGCCTGCGGCAGTCAAGCCACTGATCTGCTCCGCCATTACAGCGAAGAGCACAACCGGCGCTATCTCAGGCCCGTCTCAACTGAGCGATCCGCATCGGGCCGGCACAGCGGAGATTCAGCCTCATTCACCGGTTCATCGCCCTCTGAACACCTATCCGGCTCCGACTTCTTCCAAATTCCATCCGAGTCTGCGCAGAACTGCGGCGACACCTGCGATAGGGAACAAGCCCGTCCACCCTCCATCGCCCATTATTCCCCAGCCGACAGTCAGCCGAAGGCAACTCGGCCGCTCGCTATATCCGGGATCGGTCCGGGAATTAGCACTTGCTGCCCACATTGCGGCACTCATTTGAAACGCAAGAACCTGGAGCGTCACCTAGGCACGAAGTGCCCACAGAATCCCAGTGCAAGTTCGCGAAAGGCTGCGATAAGCGCCCAAAAGGCGATTCGGCTTATTCGGCTGAAAAAAACCAAGGGGAAGAGCCAGGGAGGTAAGAAGAAACCGCGGCGCGTCGCTAAGAAGAGGCGGCCTGGGATCCGGTTGGTCCAGGGAGGGCTATGCAATGGCCGCTGAGAGGAAAGTCAGACGTGTAATCTACAGTGAGCTATACGCTGTGCGAGATTGCAGCGATCGAAGGATTCTCCGTCCTGAACCCGGAACAACCTTGATCCAGCCCAGTCGATCCAGCCTGGTCCCTTCGCATAGACCCCAGCAGGATCCCCCTAGCGCCTCACGCTGCTTACCCCCGGAAATACAGGTACGACCCCAGGATGCAAATCAGGACCACCGCCGACGCGCACACGTCGCGCCAATCCCAACCGGCCCGGGTGTGGGCGTTGTCCGCGTCGGTCGTGGTTTCAAAGGTGAGGTTTTGAATCCTGGCGTAGTCGGGCTTCGCGGTCATGTGGCTGACTACTACCATTACGATGGCCGAGACAACCGTGATCAGCACGCTGAAATACTGGAAGTAGATGTTGTTCATGATCCATAGGAACGAACCCGTGGCATATCCGTCCTTGAACCCCTCCAGGCCCATCGTGACCGGGGTGTCCACCAACATGCGGAACAAGCCCATCGCGAAACCCACTACCATGGCCCATAGCGCGCCCTGCGCGTTCAGCCGCTTGAAGAAGACGCCGAAAAAGAAGACCACGAAAATCGGCGGGGCCATGTACCCCTGTACCGTCTGCAGGTAGTTGTAGAGGCCCTGCGCGCCCCGGATTACCGGGATCCATAACAGGGCGATGAGCACCATGATTCCGGTGGCGATGCGGCCGGTACGCACAAGCTGATGCTGGCTGGCGGCGGGCTTCCACTTCTGATAGAGATCCACCGTGAAAAGCGTGGAACAGGCATTGAACACCCCGGCCAGCGACCCCATCAGCGCCGAAAGCAACCCGGCCACCACAATGCCGCGCAGTCCGGGCGGCAGCAGGTATTGCACCATCATCGGAAACGACCCTTGCGCCGCCGCAGGAATGGCTTTGCCGTCCGGGCCGATCATCGACGCCAGTTCGGGAATCTTGCCGCTGCGGGCCAGAGCATAGCAGACCAGCCCGGGAACAATGAACAGGTAGACCGGGGACAGCTTCAGGAACGCCGCGAAGATGCTGCCGCGCCGGGCGTTGGCCTGGTCCGGAGCGCCCAGAGCGCGCTGCACGATATATTGGTCCGTACACCAATACCACAAGCCGATGATGGGCGCGCAGAACAACATCCCCAGCCAGGGGAAGTTGCCGTTGAAGTACCACGCCTCTTTCACGATCTGTCCGCCTGAGCCGGTTTCGATCACCGGCGCCCAGGTTCCCGTCACCCCGGCAGGGATCAGCGGCTTCCAGAGATTGAACATGTCGGAACCGCACCAGTGGCGGAGTTCGCCCCACCCGCCCAGTCTGTGCAGCCCGTAAAACGTGAGCATCCCGGAACCCATGATCAGCACGATCACCTGCACCGCATCGTTATAAGCCACCGCGCGCATGCCGCCCAGCGTAGTGTACAAGCCGGTCAGCACGATCACCAGCACGGAGCCGATCCAGAAACTGTCGATTTCGATGCCGCCCAGGCTCAGGCGCATTTCCGGAAACAGCGTGCCGAAAACCACGCCTCCGGCAAAAATTCCAACCGCGATTTTGGACACGATGAAAGTAATGATGGAGACGATGGAAAGCACGTACCGGGAACCGGTGCTGAACCGCCGCTCCAGGAATTCCGGCATGGTGAAGACCATGGACCGCATGTAAAAGGGCACGAAGACCCAGCCCAGCACCAACAGACACCAGGCGTGCAGTTCGTAGTGAGCCAGGGCCACGCCGCTGGTGGCGCCGGCGCCGGCCAGCCCGACCACATGCTCCGATCCGATGTTGGAGGCGAAGATGGACGCGCCGATGATCCACCACCCCAGGTTGCGGCCGGCCAGAAAGTAGTCCGCCGCCGAGTCCTTGGCTTTACGCACCACCCACCAGGCCACGCACAACAGAATGCTGAAGTAGAGCCCGATCACAAGCCAGTCGATTTCGGTGAGATTCGATCTCGTCATGGCGGCAAACAACGGGGTTGGATAGTTCATGAATTGTCCTTCAGAACAGGGTAGTTCAAATTCGGGCGGAACGGGAAATGGCGGACGGGAAATGGCGGACGGGAAATGGCCGGAGTGCGATCATTGATTGCATCGGGTATCTTGAAGCCATGGCGAGCATCACCGTACGAAGACTCGACGAAAGAGCGTCTGCGCGTCCGGGCCGGCGCGCCAATTTGCTTTTATTCCGGCACCCGAAACCGTAGTGCTGGTTGGACCAAATGAAAACATTCGAACAATTCGTATCCGAGTCCGCGAAACACGGCAGCGTGAATCTGATTTTTGAATCTGGTATGCACTCGCTCGTTAATGATCTTGAAGGCATCGTAAAGGCACTTCAACATGCCGGAGTGAAATTTGAAGTAGTTGGCGGCGTTGCCGTCAATGCTCATATCCTGGCATTACAGCGCAGTCGTTCGTTTGTAACCCGGGATATCTACCTGCTGGTCAATCGAGGCGACCTGCAGAGAATTGCCGAGGCCGCGGTATCGCTCGGTTATCATGCCAGGAAAATGATGGGGGGATACACGCTGATCCGGCCTGAACAGGAGCTCGGCGAAGCTATTCATTTGATTTTCGCCGGCGAACGGTCCAAGTCAACCCAACCCCTGCCGCACCCGGCCCTTAACCCCGAAGATAAACACCTGTTCGGCATTACGATTCCCGTGGCTCCGTTGACGGATCTGCTTCAAATGAAGCTGAGCTCTCTTCGTCCGAAAGATATCATCCACCTTGAAACACTGGATGAAGTCGGCCTTATCACGCCGGTTGTGGAACGAGGATTATCGCCAATATTACGGGAGCGATTGAAAGAAGCGCGGGAACAAATTGCCGAAAATAAGCCGGACGTTGAGGGATAAACTCGCAGACGGCCAGGCGCGAGCTAACAAGGCAGTTTCTTGCCCGCGCCAAGAGCGTTCGGCTTGGGCCTACCAAAATCCTCGAATCTGGCGGCATGGAAGGACTCGTTCGGGAAGTTCTCCGTCGAAAGCGCCGTCGGGTTGACGCCTAAGAAAATCAACAATGCGGAAACACTTCAACGGCGAATGCCCAAAGTGCGGGAAGCGTTGGCTGGTGGAAAGGCACAAGCTGATAATGCGTGACAAGGACGACATTCACTGCACTTGCGCGGAAATCGTCAATCAGTGGAACGGAGGCGAGATGTATACCGCCGAAGAGATTACGTCAGACTAACCGTAACAACACGGATTTGCTCATGGAAGTTGGCATTATCGCGATGGTCTTCGGCCTCATCATGTTTGGAATTTATCAAGCTTTACACAATGAGCAAGAAGGACCCACCGAGGCCACTGTTTTTGGCTGGTCGTTGCGGTTATTGTTGCGATCAGCTTATACTTGACGGCGACCCGTGGCTGTAGCCCTGAGCCATTCGCGTAAAACTTCAAACTGACCACTACCCACTTGCGCACTTGCCAGATGCCGGCTGTTCAAAGGCTGCGACGCCACACCAACGAGGGGGACCAAAAGGGGGAACTCGGCCCAAAAGCCTGGAATCGTCCTGGTATCATCAACTCAGAGCCCTTTGGCAGACCGCATTGCCGCCTTCGGCGCAGCGGTCCTGCTTACAGGGAGGTAATACGTTTTACCGGAGGCTTCATGCAGAAAATGGCCATCCATAAAACCAGCGATCTTCTCATGATTTGCGGCTCGCGGCTGAAACTCTGCTCGGCCAAACCCTCGAAGAAGACGAAACGTTCGTACTGCGGGCCTCGAAGGGATACGTCATCAGCGAAGGTCCCGCGGACGAGGCTCGGGAACAGGCTTTCAGCCGGCTGTTTGAGCGGATCGATAAGACCGCAAAGCGAGCCGAGGGTGTGCCCGAGGAGGAAATCGACACCGCAATCGATGAGGCAGTCGATCACGTACGCCACCACCGTGAATGAGAATCACTCTGGATACTACGGTCCTGATTCGAACAAACGCTAAAGCCACGGGCCCTGCTAGGTGCTAGGTGGTGCCCCGCTTGGCGGTCAATTCGTTAGTCATCGGCATGGCGAGCGCCAACTCACCGTGCCCCCTCGACGAGCCTTGAGATCCACTTGTGGCGCTACAATAGGTCAAAGAGATTGTTTCGAAGCTTTGCGAGAAGTTCTGCGTTGCGCGGCAGCCATTCCACGAATTGGCGATGGAAGAGTCGCGTGTGATCCGACCAAAGAACAATGGCGGGCGCGTCCCGGGACCGACCACAAACCGTCGGCTTCGCAGCCCGGCTGCTCCGATACCTTGACCTTCGACCTATCCTGGATGTATGCTCTAAACCTGGATGTATGCTCAACGGTAGAAGGTTGAGGTATCGATGCCGTCTCCGCGTTTCCCCATTCCGCAAGGCACGCTCGACATGCTGCTTCTCCAAATCCTCTCGCTCGAACCCGCCCATGGGTACGGCATAGCGCAACGCCTGGAGCAGATCTCGTGTTCCGTGGTCCAGGTCAACCAAGGCTCGCTCTATCCAGCCCTCCACCGCCTGCAGCAGAAGGGCTGGCTGCGCGCCGCTTGGAAACAGTCGGAGACCGGCCGGGAGGCCAAGTTCTACTCCCTTACGCCCGCCGGCCGCCGCCAGCTTGCGGTCGAGAAGGATAGCTGGGCGCGCCTGTCCGGCGCCGTCAACCTGATCTTCGAGGAGGGCAGCCGATGATCCGGCTCTTCAACTGGTTCCGGCGCGGGTCGCTCGAGCGTGGACTCGCCCGCGAACTCCAATACCATTTGGATCGTCGCGTTGCCGACCTCACCGCCACCGGCATTCCCGAAGCCGAGGCCCGCCGCCAGGTGGCGGTGGAACTCGGACTAGCCCAAGTCCGCGAGGAAGTCCGCGAC
>Ga0210402_10001717_pt1 | contig 22394 bp, 18 predicted proteins | sample IncBWC7MmetaG_FD_161055 | JGI IMG/M metagenome (GOLD analysis project Ga0210402, IMG submission 161055) | Forest soil microbial communities from Barre Woods Harvard Forest LTER site, Petersham, Massachusetts, United States - Inc-BW-C-7-M | ecosystem: Environmental > Terrestrial > Soil >... | reverse complement strand
CATCTTTTCTTGAAGCGCGCTGACTTTGCCGCTAGGGTACAAAATAACCACATTTATATCTTTTATCCCAAAAAATCCCTGGGCTACCGCGCTGCCCGTATCGCCGGACGTTGCGACAAGTATGGTTAGATTTTTTTTGGATTCTTTTACAAAATACCCCGTCAGTTGTGCCATAAAACGGGCGCCAAAGTCCTTGAAGGCCAGGGTTGGGCCGTGAAACAATTCCAGTACATATAAATTTTTATCTAATTCCATTATCGGCACGTCAAAATTAAGCGACTCGTCAATCATTGAACGCAACAAATCGTCGGGAATATCGAGAGGTGAAATAAAATATTTAGCCGCTTCGTAAGCTATATCCGGAAAAGACATACCGTCTGTCTTTTGGAAAAAATCGGGGCCAAGCTTCGGAATAGTGTCCGGCATATAAAGACCACCGTCAGGCGCCAGCCCGTTCAATACAGCGTCTTTTAACGAAACACTGGTATCGTTATGTAATTTCTTTGTGCTGTGAAATTTCATAATTGTTTTTTTATTAATAAAATAAATTTTCTTATATCCATATTTTTTTCTGTAAATTCATACGGTATGACCACGTCCGCGTATTTTGCGTACAGCTTACTTCGTTTGGAAAGTAATTTCGGGTAGCATCGGCGGAGAGTCTCTTGCCCCGTCTCCCCGGCTTTAGGCAAAAAAATATCTCCAAATACGACAGGTTTGGGATTTTTAATATAGCGCTGAAACATATCTTCTCTCATCTTGTCGGTTGCCGCAATATAAATTACAAGGGTTTTCCTTTTTAATTCTGAACAAATAGCGGCGTTTAAGTGGACGAAACTCCCGGTTGTGTCGATAACAATATTTTGTTTTTTTATATTTTTTAATTCCGCTAAAATATTTTTCATTACTTCTTTTTCGCAATTTAAATATTTCTTTTGATTTAAAGAAAACCTGGCATCATATGGCTGTCCCATCCAGCGCGAAACATCTTTGATGCCGGAATATCCCAGCGCTTTAAGCTCTGGGGCAAGTTTTTCTTCGACCAGGCTGTTACAACTGAAATGCCTAAAATGAAGCTTCGTAAATTTGCCCGACCAATGGGTTTTCCCGATATTAGACATACCTATCAGGCTGAGCGCCAGTTTCTTTTTCTGTAACAGCCGCCCGAATTGTTTTTGGGATAATTTCATAGGATAAAATAATCAAAAAGCCTCAAGCAAAAACTGCTCAAAAGCGCTCTCGGCATCGCGTCCTTGTTTTCTGGCTTCGGGAAGCAAGTAAGAAATTCTGGAAATAAAATTTTTAAGTTCCTTTTCCGAGAATTTAGCGAAATTCTTTTTCAAGAGAACATCTTTAATTTTCCAAAAAAGAACCCCGATAATTTCCTCCATTACTACGCCTGCATCCATGGCCTGCCTGAAATAAATCCACGTATTCAGCTTGTCTTTGTTCGCAAAAGCGTTTGCCACCAAGAAATTGTCATATTTTTCTTTCTTTGCTTTTGGCAATTCAAAAATATTGATTTCAGCCCGGGCTTTTTTAAAAGTATCCAGTATTGGCTTGTTTAATTTGCTCTCCAGGAAAATAAAATGGTTTTCCGATTCTCCCATTTGCTTTAGCTTGGACAGGGCAAATTCCCGCGTTTCTTCATAATCCAAAACTCCGGAAAATACAACCGCGGATGTCGCGGAAAAAAGACTGGAACCGGAATATAAGCTTTCAATTTGTGTTCGGTCAAAATTATTCCTGCTAACCGCAAAAATCTCGGTACTTTTTGGCACGGTTTTTATAAATTTTTCATACCCGGCAAGCTTATTTTTAGCGTCATCTCCCGAAAAAAGATAGAGCATAGATATTTAAATTTACCAAAGCCTGACATCTCTCTTGTAATCTAAATACGGCATACCGTATTTCTCTTCAAGAATAGCTTCTTCTTTGCTTAAAAATATATATCTTGAAATAAGAAAAGAAATAAGCGTAGTCAAAACCACAAAAATTGCGTTGACTATGATCCCGAATCCCAGCATTAAAAAGAAAAGTCCCCAATGCGTCGGGCTGCGACTGTAGCAATACGGTCCCTTGCAAAAAGTTTCTTTGGTGATATTTTCTTTTTTCAAATTGCGAGAGGTTGTTTGAGCCCAAAAAATTAAAAGCGTGGCAAATATTAAAACACTAACTCCAGTCGGCACCATCACAGAGCTGTTAAAAATTTGAAACCTAAACACGAGATCCAGAGTTACTCCGACCAAAAATAAAACGAAATACGTGGCGTAAGAGTGGGCTAAAACCTTATGGACATTGCGCTTATTGACAGGAATTTTTTCTTCAGCTTGCATATAAACATTCTATCACGAAATCTTCTATTTTACTTCCCCGAAATTGTTCCCGAATCCGGAGTGCACTTCAAGCGGGATGTCGGTTTTGTAATGCAAATAGGAGCGTTGCATTACGCCTTCCATTGCGCTTTTTATTATTTTATCAGTCTGGGCCAATACATTTTCCTGTACTTCATATACCAGCTCGTCATGTATTTGTAAAACCAAATGAACTTTGTCCAACACTCCCGCTTTTTGCAGATCTTCAAAGGTATACCTGATAGCAAGCTTAATAACGTCCGCGGCAGTTCCCTGGATAGAAGCATTGGTAGCCGTACGCTCAGCCATACTCCTCAAAAAGGGAATCCGAGAATTAATATTCGGGAAATATCTGCGCCGGCCGAATAAAGTCTCGGTATAAGTATTTTTCATTGCGAATTTTTTCACTTCTTCGAGATAATCCCGCACGCCGGAAAATTGATTGAAGTAATTATCATAAAACTTCTGAGCTTCTTCGCGCGTGCCTCCGAGATTTTTACGTAAAGCGGAAACTCCCATCCCGTAAATAATGCCGAAATTTATTACCTTGGCCTTGCGCCGCATTTCACGGTCTACTTTGTCTATCGTCACTCCAAAAACACGAGCGGCGACTCCGTTATGAACGTCTTTTTTCTCGCGAAAAATTTGTGTCATATTTTTATCCCCGGACAGCATCGCCGCCACGCGCAGCTCAATCTGGCTATAATCAAAAGCCGCAAGCTTGTATCCTTTCTGCGCGATAAAACCTGCTCTAATGCGACGACCCAGCTCGGTCTTTATCGGCAAGTTTTGTAAATTTGGATCAAGCGAAGCAAACCTGCCCGTGGTGGTGCCGTTTTGAATAAAATTAGAATGCAGCCGGCCGTCTTCACGGACCATTTTTGGTATTACGTCCACATAAGTAGAAAGAAGTTTCTGAAGCTCGCGATAACTCATAATCTCTCGAATAATAGGGTTGTCTTCTTCCAGTTCTTCAAGCACGGAAACTTTGGTCGAAAGAGCCCCGCCGGCGCTCTTCTTTTTTGATTTAATTCCCATGGTTACAAAAAGCACTTCGCCAAGCTGTTTGGGTGAATTAATATTAAATTCAGTTCCCGCCATATCGTATATTTTTTTTGTTAGCTTATCCAATTCTTTGTGATACTCCTTGGATAAAGAGTCGAAATATTTTTTATCTACCAGTATGCCGTGTTTAGACATTTCCGCTACAACAGGAATAATCGGTTTCTCTATTTCTTCGTATACTGTTTCCAACTTTTTTTCTTTCAACTTTTTAAATATATATTCGTAAGCTTTTTCGAAATCTTCTGTATTCGCAAAATGCAGTATCTCGGGAAGTCCGGGATAGGAAAGATCGGAATTTATAAGCCAAACGGCAATACTTGCCTCTTGTAATTTTTTTTCATCCACATTAGTGTTTTTTTCTTCCACAAAACCCAGGGTTTCAGTTATGTTTTGACTTCCGCTTTTGCTAAAAAATGCCTTAAGTCTTGCAAACAGGCTTCTAAACTCAAAAACGGAAAAAATTTGCTCAATTTTTTTTAAGTCCGCATTTTCCCAAAAAGTTTTTGAAGGTATTGAAAAATTTATTGGCGCATCGGTGCGTATTGTCGCGAGTGTTTTTGAAAACAAAGCTTCATCTTCGTTATTTTTTAAAAGCTCAATCATCCGGGGACTTATGCCGGCTTTTTTAAAGGTATGATATTCCGTTTTATCGTCTTTTTTTAATTGTTTATATATTTCTTCTATTGTTCCAAAATTAACAATTAAGTTCTCCGCGGTTTTTTCTCCTATGCCCTTGATGCCTATGATATTATCCGACGGGTCCCCCCGCAGACCTTTATAATCAGGTAAAAATCCAGGCTTAAAATGAAACCGTTCCAGTACTTTTTCTTCATCATACAAAATAGTGTCATTGATTCCCTTCTTTAGGGTGTAAACCTGAACTTTTTTATCATTCACCAATTGCATCGTATCCATGTCGCCGGACGCAATGACAATATTCAGATTTTTATCTTTTTTATACTTCTCAACTATCGTGCCTAAAACATCGTCGGCTTCAAACCCCGGTGCGTCATAAACGGGAATATTAAACGCCTCAAAAATTTTTCGGGAGTTTTTTAATTGCGCTATAAGCGCTTCATCGGCTTTAACCCGTCCGGCTTTATACCCGTCGTAAGCCTCATGCCGAAAAGTTTTTTGCGGTAAATCATAGCAGGCCACAATATAATCCGGCTTTAAATCGGCAATTATTTTCATCAGCATTGTGGAAAGACCATATAGCGCGCCGGTCGGCTCTCCGTTAGAAGATAAAAATTCCGGTAAAGCATGATATGCCCGGTGAATTATCGCATGGGCATCCAATAAAACCAGTTTTTTGGAACTTTTGTCAATCTTAGGGGTCATCCCTTAATTATATCACTTTAGGACGGGCTCCATTTAAAATGCCTTTCGTTTTGTTCTCCAAGAAAAATATGGACAAATTCGGAGCTTGGGGGAATAATTTTAGACACATTTTCAGGCCACTCAATGAAAACAAGATGGTCTTTGTTGCCGACAATTTCTTTCCAGCCCAGATGCAATAATTCTTTTTCATTTTTCAGACGATACGCATCCAGGTGAAAAAGAAATTTATGCTTTTTATTTTTAATAATATATTTTTTCATAATAACAAAAGTAGGGCTGCCGACTTTATTTTTTATCCCCAAATGCCTGGCAACGGCTTGGACGAAAGTTGTTTTGCCAGCGCCTAAATCTCCGGAAAGAGCGATTATCAAAGCCTCCCCGCCTGGCCTGTCTTTTTTCAGTATTTTATCGAACAGGGATTTTGCGATTTCAACGGTTTGTTTTGTGTTCTTGGCAATGTTTGTGGTTTTTCCGCCCAAATTGGTTTTCATATTGTGATATTAGCATAATATAAGCTATAATTTAAGATAAATGGCTATTTTTGACGAAGAAAAACAAAACAAACAGCTGGAAGACCTGCGCAAGCAGGAAGAAGAACAGCTCGTAGCTACTTTGGCGGAATCAAAATACGGTTTGCCGTACATTGACCTTTATAGATTAGGAGTAGACAACGAAGCTCTGCGGGCAATTTCCGAGAAAGAGTCTAAGGAGATGAATGTGGCGCCTTTTAAGCTTTTCGGAAAAAATATTTTCATTGCCGTGCATAGTCCTTCTGATGATCTTCTAAAAAAATTAAAAGATGATATGGAGAGAAAAAATTTGCTCCCTGTTTTTTATATGGCTTCCACGGCAAGTATAAAAAAAGTTTGGGACAGATACAAAGAAATTTCAATGGCCGAAAGTTCAACGGTCGGGGGCCTGGACATTTCCGGCGAAGTTCTGAGAGAAACAGCAAAACAAATACAAAAAATACAGGACATTCAGAAAATGGTAGCGGAAGCGCTAGAAGGAAATAAAATTCATAAAATTTCCCGCCTGCTCGAAATAATTCTGGCCGGCGCCATAGCCATTAAAGCTTCCGACGTACACATAGAACCGGAAAAAGAGCGCGGCCGGTTGCGGTTGCGGTTGGATGGCGTGCTGCAGGATGTAAATTTTTTTGGACTGGATGTATACAGGCTGCTTAATTCACGCATCAAGCTCCTCTCGGGGATGAAACTGACTTCCAATATAGCGCAGGACGGGCGTTTCAATATTATGGAGGCGGACGAAGAAATAAGCATCCGTGCTTCTCTTATCCCGGGTGCCTATGGAGAATCAATCGTGATGCGTATTTTGGACCCGAAGTCCATTCAGGTAAAGCTTGAAGAAATAGGAATAGAGCCCTATTTATTTTCAGTGATACAAGAAGAAATCACGAAACCGAACGGAATGATTCTAGTAACCGGTCCGACCGGCTCCGGAAAAACAACCACTCTTTATGCTTTCCTGCGAAAAATTTATTCTCCGGAAATAAAAATAATAACCATTGAAGACCCGATAGAATATCACTTAACCGGGATAACCCAGACACAAACAAACGACCAGAAAGGTTATACTTTTGCTGAGGGTTTGCGATCGGCGCTCCGCCAAGATCCGGACGTAGTGATGGTCGGAGAAATCCGCGACCAGGAAACAGCTGAAACAGCGGTACAATCGGCTTTAACCGGCCATATAGTTTTCTCTACCCTGCACACCAACAATGCAGCCGGAGTTATTCCCCGCTTAATTGACCTTGGGGTAAATCCGAAAATCCTGGTATCGGCATTGTCGCTTTCCATTGCCCAGCGACTGGTAAGAAAACTTTGTGTTTTTTGCAAGAAAGAACAGGCTCCGACCGAGGCTGAAAAAAATGCCATTAAATTAATTCTGGCCGGGATGAAAACAGAAGAAAAAGATATCGCAAAACACAATATCAGTGACCAGGAACCTTTTAAACTTTTCACGGCGGTCGGCTGTGATAAATGTAATTCTACCGGTTTTAAGGGCCGAATAGGTATTTTTGAGGCGATAAAAACTGATGAGGCCATAGAAAAAATAATGCCGGAAAATCCGAGCGAAAGGGAAATTAAAAAAGTGGCGAGCACTCAAGGGATACTTTCAATGCGACAAGACGGTTTGGTTAAAATACTGACCGGAATCACCTCTTTTGAAGAAGTGCAAAGTGTCGTTGACCTGAATGAAGAATAAATGTTGCGCATCGGCGCTCTATAATTTTAAAATTCTGTTCCCCTCAATTAAAATTTGTTTCGGCAAAGGCCGGCTGTTGAATTGTGAAGCCATAACATAACCGTAAGCTCCGACATTAAGAATCGCAAAAACATCATCCACTTTGGGGCTGATAATATTCCTGTCTCTTCCAAATACATCTCCCGATTCGCAAATGTTGCCTACTATATCCGCTTTTATGCCGGTTCCCCGGACCCGGTTCGCATTAATGATTTCATGATAAGCTCCATAAAGTATCGGGCGAATTAAATGATTAAAGCCGGTATCTACTCCCACAAAAGTGCGTTCGGGGTTATTTTTTATTTCGGTAACGGCAGTTAGTAACGTTCCCGACTCAGCCACCAAAAAACGGCCGGGTTCTAAAATCATTACCGGCTCTTTCCCGTATTTTTTGCAAAACTTTTCCATTCTTTTGGTTATTTCATTTCCGAAAATTTTTAAATTTAAATCTTTTTCTCCGGGCAAATAAGCCACTCCTAGTCCGCCGCCAAAATCCAACGATTCAAGGTCCGGAAAAGCAAGCGCGGTTTCGAGCAGCCTGTCGCAGGCTTTAAGTAAAATTTTCCCGTCAAGAACATGGGAACCGATATGTTGATGTAGGCCGGTGATTTTCAATTTATATTTTTCTGCCAGTTTTTTCGCCCGAAACAAATGTTGTAAAGGAATGCCGAATTTGCTCATAACTCCTCCGGTAATAACATGACTATGGTGCCCGGCGCCAATTCCCTGATTTATCCTGATGCCGATTTTAGAATTCGGGTTTATCTTTCCGTAAAGTTCAATTTGAGACAAGGAGTCCAGATTTACTTTTACTTTACTTTTAACCACAAAAGTCATTTCTTTTTTGCTGACAGAAGTGGAAGTATAAATAATTTCTTGGGGCCTAAATCCGGCTTTTAGCGCCAAAAGAATCTCCCCTTTGCTAACTGTTTCAATCCGGCTTCCGAGCCCGCGGAGCAGCCTTAAAATAACAATATTAGTGTTAGCCTTACACGCGTAATGTATATTTAATTTCGGATATGAAATATTTTTCACCAATTTTAAATACTGACGCCGTATAGTTTCGGCTTCGTATACATACAAAGGGGTGCCGAATTTTTTAACTAAATATTTAGCCGAAAATTTCCCTAAAAACAGTTGATTTTGCCCGGTATGCATATTTGATTCAAATCATAACAGTTTTTCCGATAAAAGTTAAATTTTTCAACATTCTCCCAAAAAATTGAACTTTTGGTAATATTTGTTAGAATATGAAATATGATAAAAATACAGCCGATTGTGCGGAACGTCGTGCTCGGAGAAATAGAAGCATACACAGCCCTTACCAATGGTTATATGAATATGAGCAGTTATGCTTATCGTATCCGGCCCGATGTAGAAGCGCTAACAAAAAAACAAGTCACTATAAACGGGCTGGTGGTCGCTTTGTCGCGCCTAAGAAAAGAATTTAAAAAGGAAAAGCCTCTTGTCCAAGAAGTTGCGATTACGAATATAACCACGAAACTTCCCCTCTCGGAAATAGTTTACGAAAATACGGATAACGCAATCGCCAAGCTCGAATCATTCCATAAAAAAATATCAATTACCCGGGAAGACTTTTTCACCACGACCGTAAGCACGACTGAGCTCAATATTGTATGCTCTTCCAATGTGGCAAACAAAGTATCGAAACATTTTAATATAACGCCAAAGTTCACGGTGAACAATTTGGCTGCAGTAGGAATATCATTTACTCCGAAACACATTGATATTCCAAATACAATTTTTTCTCTCGCTTCGATCCCCGCGCGGGCCCGCATTAATATCATTGAAATAGTTTCAACTTATACTGAATTGATTTTTATCGTAGCCGAAAAAGACTTCAGCCAGACTGTCGCTCTATTTTCAAAACTGCACCGGGAAATAAATAAAACGGAAAAATAGAAACAAAAAAGCATTAATCTCTAAACAATCCTTTTGGAGCTGGGCCCCAAGAGTAACAAAATATTATAGGATGGCCCCAGCGAACTAATAAAAGTGCCAAAACGTCCTATGCAAATTCGTATAACCTATGGCTGATTGCTTAGAGATTAATGCCTTCCTAAAAAGACTGCATAAATCTCACAAAAATAATTATACTATGATGGTAAGAACAACAAGTGCTATAATGTGCATAGCTCTGTGTATAGTCTGTTAATAAAACAACTACAATGGAAGCATAGCATAATATTAAACCAATGTCAAGTAAAGCTGCGAAAAATCAAGTGAAATCAAGCTCAGAAAAAACATCAAATTCTGATGACTCTTTTTTAGACCAAACCCTCCGTCCGACCCGATGGGATGAGTATGTCGGCCAAAAACACATAAAAGACAACGTCAAAATCCTATTGAGGGCGGCGGCGGAGCGTGGACATATTCCCGAACATATCTTATTTTACGGGCCGCCGGGCTTGGGAAAAACTACATTGGCGCATCTTATCGCCAAAGAAACCGGCCGACAGATGAAGATAACTTCCGGGCCGGCTATTGAAAAAGTCGGGGACTTGGCTTCTATTCTTACAAACCTTGCTCCGGGAGATATTCTTTTTATAGATGAAATTCATAGGTTAAACAAAATGGTGGAAGAAATCCTCTACCCTGCCATGGAGTCGGGTGTTTTAGATATAATCATAGGCAAAGGGCCTTCGGCGCGCACTATTCAGTTGGATTTGCCTCCTTTTACTCTCATAGCGGCAACTACGCGCGTAGCTCTGGTGTCTTCTCCTCTGCGTTCCCGTTTCTCCGGAGGGGTTTTCCGTTTGGAATTTTATTCCAATGAAGAAATTGCGAAAATAATCGCGCGCTCAAGCAAGCTTTTATCTATTGAGCTCGAAGAAGAAGCGCTTAAAGAAATAGCGAAACGAAGCCGGTTTACTCCGCGTACTGCGAATTATTTTTTGAAACGTTGCCGGGATTTTGCCCAAGTATACAAAAAAGACGCTAAAAAACTCTTGAATCAAAAAACAGTTAAAGACGCTTTAAATATGCTGGCAATTGATGATATCGGTTTGAATTCTTCCGACAGAAAATTTTTGGAAATACTAATTGAGAAATTTAACGGCGGACCGGTAGGCTTAAAAACTATCGGTGCCGCCATGTCCGAAGAGGAAGCTACGGTAGAAGAAGTGATAGAGCCGTATTTGCTTCAGCTCGGCCTTCTGGAACGCTCGCCTCGCGGACGCGTGGCTACCAAGGCGGCATATGAACATTTGGGTTTTGATTCAAATAGTAATTTGAAGGAAGAAAAACAAGAAAAACTAATATGAGAATCTTAGGAATAGACCCGGGGTATGAAAGGTTGGGAGTGGCAATACTGGAGAAAAATAAGGGAGACAAGAAGGAGCGGGTGCTTTTTTCAGAATGTTTTAAGACTTCTGCGGCGCTGGAATTTTCAGAACGTTTAAACTTAATCGGAGAAGAGGTTGGGAAAGTAATAAAAGAATATCAGCCGGAAGTTTTATCTATAGAAACTTTATTTTTAACAACAAATCATAAAACAGTGATGCGCGTAGCCGAAGCGCGCGGAGTGGTAATATATGAGGCCTCCCGCGCAAGCTTAAAAATTTTCGAAGCTTCTCCTCCTCAAATAAAAATAGCCACGACCGGATATGGGGAATCCGACAAGGCTCAGATAATTAAAATGGTGAAAATGCTGGTGGAAATAGATAATTCCAAAAAATCCGACGATGAACTGGACGCTATCGCGATTGCCTTAACCGCTTTTGCACATATCCGATCTTGAGTCTTTTGGGTTATCCACACTTTGGCCTGAACTCCTATTGCCAAGCTTTTTATATTTTGATACAAAGTAGGAATTAGAAGGCGGTTTAAGAATTAAAATAAAAAAATTATGGATGATGATGAAAATAATGTGGACCCGGAAGTAAACGAAGATGAACTCGATATGCCCCTCGAGGGGATGGAAGACGATGACCTTTACGACCCGGACGATAGCTACCACTAAAATAAAAACGCCCGGATGGGCGTTTTTATTTTATTATAATTCTTGCAAATCTTTTCTTACCAATTCTGAATTTCATATCATTCACCGGAACAAAGCTCACCTCGGTTATTTTTTCTTCAGTATCCAGATTAGTTATGGCTTTCTCTTCAATAAGCCTCCGGAAATCACTATTCGAAGACACTATTCCACTTTTTACCAATGCTTGCATTAAAGTTTCTCCTTGTTTGCATTTTACTTCTTCCATATCTTCCGGCATTTCTTTTTTTTGAAAAGTCTTTGAGAAATTTTCCTCGGCAGCTTGTGCTGCTTCTTCAGAATGGAGACTGGCAACCAAAGTATGCGCAATGCGTTTCTTTAGAATCATCGGCTCTGTTCGGACGTCAAAAGTTTTTATCGCGGTTAACGGCAAGTCAGTGAGCAATGTAAACATTGGAATGATGGCGTCATCGCCTAAAGACATAATTTTGCCGAATAAATCATTCGGTTCGTCAGTTAGCCCGATAACATTTCCTTCCGTTTTTCCAATCTTGACTCCCTTGGAATCGGTAAGCAGCGGCGTCGTCATTACGAATTTTTCCTTATTTTTCATTGCCCTCATGAGAGTGCGGCCGGTCAGCATATTAAATGTTTGGTCGGAGCCTCCCAGTTCCAAATCCACATCCATTGCGACCGAGTCGTATCCCTGCAAAAGCGGATATAAAAACTCGCGTAGATTTATCGATTCTCCCGCCTTAAGCCGCTCCTGGAACATATCCCGCTCTATCAGCTGTTGAACCGAAAAATTCTGGGCAATATTCAAGATGTCGACTAAATTTAATTTATTGAGCCAGTCGCCGTTATACATTATCTTGATGGGGTTTTCTCCGTCAAAACGAACTATTTTGGAAGCCTGGTTAAGATAGTCTTTAGCGTTTGCGCGCAGTTCTTCCTGTGTGAAAAATTTTTCCCGTGTTTTCTTTTTGCCCGTCGGGTCTCCCGCCTGTCCGGTCCCGTCTCCGATTAAAAAAATTACCTCGTGACCCAGATCCTGCCATTGCCGGTGTTTGCGAAAACCAACCATATGGCCGATATGAAGTCTGTCGCCCGTGGGGTCAAAGCCCTGATATAATTTAATTTTTTTGCCCGCCCGTAAAACTTCTTCGAGCGCTTTTTTTGAAGGGTAGATTTTGTCCACTCCCCTGGTCAATAATTCGTCTATTTTGTCTTCCGCTCCGGCTGCCTTCATGCTCGGATAATAACACATTTTCTGATATAATTCTATTAATGCGAAAATCGTTGCGGGTGTTTAAAAAATTCTGGAAAAATAAAAGATTGGTCAAAAATGCGGTATTGTTTGCGGCAGGTGTTTTTATTTTCTTTTCCGGGACAATGGTTATTTTTCTTTCTTCTTTGAAAATTCCGGACTTTCACTCTTTTGAAGACAGAAAGATTTCAAATTCCACGCAAATTTATGACCGCACCGGTAAAATTTTGCTCTACGACATACATCAGGATACAAAAAGAACCGAGATTCCTTTTGAAGAAATGGGTGTAAATATAAAAAATGCCACGGTGGCGATTGAAGATTCTGAATTTTATAACCACGGCGGAATAAGAATAACTTCCATTGTCAGGGCGGTTCTTTCAAATATATTCCATATTGGAATAGGCGGAGGCGGGTCAACTATTACCCAGCAGTTGGTAAAAAATACTCTTTTGACGCAAAGCAGCGGTTTCGGCAAATATATAAGAAAAATAAAAGAATGGGTTTTGGCCATAAAAGTGGATAATTCTATGCCTAAAGACAAGATTTTGGAAGCATATTTAAATGAGGTCCCTTATGGGGGAAACGTTTATGGAATAGAAGCAGCCAGCAAAACTTATTTCAACAAAGATCCCGCTGATTTAACTTTAGCTGAAGCTGCGTATTTGGCTTCTATTCCACAGTCTCCGACAACTCTTTCTCCTTACGGGAAAAATCTGGACAAATTGGAAACCAGGAAAAATTTGGTGCTCGGGAGAATGCTGGACCTAAAATTTATTACCAAGGCTCAATACGATCAGGCAAAAAGTGAAATTGTCGCTTTTGTGCCGCAGGCCACTCAGGGCATAAAGGCGCCACACTTTGTTTTTTTCATAAAAGATTATCTTGAGCAAAAATACGGAGCCGACGCGGTAGAAACCGCCGGACTTAAGGTAATTACGACGCTTGACTATGATCTACAGCAAAAAGGAGAACAAATAGTCAAAGACGGCGCCTTGGCGAATGAAAAAAAGTGGAATGCTACAAACGCCAGCTTGGTTGCCATAGACCCAAAAACCGGACAAATTTTGACAATGATAGGTTCAAGGGATTACTTTGACAAGTCTATTGACGGTAATTTTAACGTCGCCACAGCGTCCAGGCAACCGGGGTCATCTTTTAAGCCCTTCATTTACGCTACGGCCTTCAATAAGGGCTTTACTCCGGACACCGTGCTCTTCGACTTGCCGACGGAATTCCAGACAACCTGCGACGCATACGGCAAAGCTCTTCCCGGACACAAGCAATCCGACTGCTATATGCCCCAGGATTTTGACGGGAAAACCCGCGGACCAATGTCGCTCCGGAACGCTTTAGCCCAATCCATAAACATTATAGCGGTAAAATTATTTTATCTGGTCGGACTGAAAGACGGAATCCAAACAGCAGAAAATATGGGAATCAGCACCCTGACTGACCCGAGCAGATACGGACTTACTTTGGTAATCGGAGGTGGAGAGGTAAATTTGCTTGATATGACTTCGGCGTACGGAGTTTTCGCAAATGACGGCAACAGAGATCCTTATACCGGGATCTTGGAAGTTCAAGATGCGAAAGGAAATATTTTGGAGCAATATGCTTCAAGTGAACAAAATGTTCTGCCGAAAAATACCGCTCTAACTGTTTCCGATATTTTGTCCGATAACGTGGCGCGGGTTCCGACTTTCGGCGCTAATTCCGCTCTTATGATTCCAAATAAAAACGTAGCCGTAAAAACCGGAACAACAAACAGCGATAAGGACGCCTGGACTATAGGCTACACTCCTTCTATTGTGGTGGGGGTTTGGGCCGGGAATAACGACAATAAACAAATGAAAAGCGGGGGTTCCTCGGTAGCGGCGCCCATTTGGAATAAATTTATGAGCGCGGCTTTAGCTATGCTGCCGGACGAACAGTTTGAAAAGCCTGATTTAACAACCGATCCGGCCAAAGTAAAACCGATCCTCCGTGGTTTTTGGCAAGGAAATGAAAGTTTTTTTGTTGATAAAATTTCCGGGAAACTTGCGACGGCGGATACTCCTCCTGAAACTAGAGAGGAAAAAGTTATAACTAATGTGCATTCAATATTGTATTGGGTGAATAGGAGCGATATTACCGGCCCTCCGCCTGCAAACCCTGGCGATGACCCCCAGTTCAATCGTTGGGAAATTCCGGTGCAAAACTGGTGGGCACAAAATAAGGATAAATATCAGACAATAACGGGAGCCGATAAGCCGGTCGGTACGGATGACATACATACAAATCTATCCGCGCCGGTTGTCTCGATTCTTGAGCCGAGAAGCGGAATTTCCTACCAGGTCAACCAAAAGATAGACTTAAAAATTTCAAGCGCGGGGATTATACCTTTGCAAAAAATAGATATTTTTATAAATGGAATATATATGGAAACAGATTATCCTCCGTTTAGTTTTTCTTTTACCCCCGGAGATCTGGAGAATCTGCAGGCGAGCAATGAGTTAAAAATAGTTTCTTACGATACGGCTTTCAATAAAAGTGAGACGAGTGTGAGCTTTAGCGTACAGCAATAAATTTGCCCGGAAAGATTTCCTGGAGTCTTGCAAAAATTTCTTCCTGTTTTATAAGAATTTCGTTTTTATAAATTGGTTTTATATTCAGATAAATCGTGTTGTTTTTTATTTTCAAATTTTCGGGGCTTATTTCTGTTTTTATGGCTTCGGAAATAACTCTGCGGATGGATTCTTTTTTGGCCTCTTCGGACAGAAGAATCTTACTAAACCTACCGAGCAAATCTTTTATTTCAAGCATACTTATCTGTTCATAGGCATTATAAGGTAAGTAAAGGACGAGTCAGAAACGGGAGAGATTACTATCGGACGGGAGGCTCCTGATAATTTAATAGAAATACTATCCGTATTCAATGACTGGAAGCAATCCAAAAAATATTTGTAATTGAAAGAAAGTTCCACGTTTTCGCCGTTTATAACCGCATCCAGTTGCGTTTTATTTTCACCAATATCATTGTTTGAGGAAGACAGCTCAAAAACTTTATCTTTGGGTATAATTCTCAGGTTAACCTGATTAAATTTATCTGAAAAAACATTCGAGAGCTTAAGAGCGTTTAACAAGTCCTGTTTTAAAACTACCGCTTCGGAAGTTGCCGCCTTTGGGATAATTTGGCGATAATCCGGGAAAATTCCGTCAATAATTCTTGAAGTTAGATATATATTTTCAGAGGAAAAAGAAATCTGATTTTTATTAAAACATACCTTTATGGTTTCCTGAAATTCTCCGAAAACACGCAATATTTCGGCTATGTTTTTAAAAGGGATGAGAATTCCCGGGATTTCTTCCAGCCCTTTTGTTTTAATTTTTTTTTCCGCCAGCCGAAAAGAGTCTGTTGAAACAAAAACCAGGTTATCTTCTTTGGTGTACAGAAAAACACTGGAAATCTCCGGTTTAATGTCGGAAACGGAAGAACTATAATAAACGGCTTTTATCCCTTCGGTAAGTTTTTTCGAGTCTATTTCAAAGCTTTTTCCGCTTACTATTGGAATCGTCGGGAAATCATCGTGGGGCTGACTCTTTAGTTTAATCTGACTTTTTTTTGTTTTTATTAATAAATTAGAGTCTTTTTCTTCCAAATAAATATTTTCATTTTGAACTATATTTAATAAAACCGAATTAAGTATGGAGCCGGAAATAGCTAACACTCCCTCATGTTCTATTTTTGCCGGAATTTCAATTTCAATACCAAGGCTTAAATTTGTAGATCTCAGTTTTAAAGATTTCCCGGATGCAATAAGTAAAATAGAGTTTAAGACCGGTAAGGTAAGATTTTTCCCGGTTATTCTTTCTGTTTGTGAAATCGCACTTTTTAATTTTTCATTCGAACATTCTATTTTCATATATTTGTTTATATCTTTTATATATAAATTATTAGTAATATTAGCTGTGTTGATAAGTGGATAATTTTTTTAGTGTTATTTTATATGGCAATTTTTATATTTTAACTACATACTTAATTTGATAACTTATTAAACACTGTCTTATTTTTTTTATTTTAATAAAAATCCGACACTTATAATTTTTAATCCACACGTTCTATATAACTTATTATTATTTTCAGGATAATTATTAACAGCTATTTGAACATAATTCTTATTTGCTCCAATTCCTGGGAAAGTTGCGGGTCGTCTTTTAAATCAGCCTTAATTTTCAAACAAGAGTGAATAACCGTTGTGTGGTCCTTTCCTCCCAGTTTTTGTCCGATCAAAGGATACGAAACATTAAAATCTTCCCTAAGTAAATACATTACAACCTGCCTGGCTTTTACGATTTCTTTTTTTCTAGTTTTTTCGTAAACAGAGGACTCTTCTAGTTGATAATATTCCGCCACTATTTTTACAACATCTTTTATAGCCATATTCTTCTTCGGCCTCATATTATTTTTTAGCAAATTTTTTACCTCTATGAGTGTCAAAGCCTTATTTTTCAAGCGATACTGCATTACAATAAGGTTTAAACTTCCCTCGAGCTCGCGTATATTCCCCTGTACGGCGCTCGCGACGTACTCCACTATCTCGTCGCTTAACTCTATATTAACCTCCAAAAGCTTCACTTTTAAGATTGCGAGGCGGGATTCGTATTCCGGTTCGGAAATATCAACTATCATTCCGGCGGCAAAGCGGGACTTAAGGCGGTCCGCAAGCTCCGGAATATAGTTCGGGTGTTTGTCGGAAGAAAAAATAATTTGCTTATTGTTTTCATGGAAAGTGTTGAAAGTATGGAACAGTTCTTCCTGGATTTTTTCCATTTTCCCGATAAATTGTATGTCGTCTATAATAAGCAGGTCGTATTTACGGTATTTTTCTTTAAAAGAATTTGCTTTGTTGTTCTGCAGGGAGCTTACAAAGTCGGTAGCAAATTTCTCCAGGGTCATATAATGCACTTTTTTATTCGGGTATTTGTCTTTTATTGAATTTCCAACGGCCTGGATCAGGTGAGTTTTCCCAAGTCCCGTACCTCCGTAAATAAAAAAAGGATTGTATTTTGTTCCCGGAGATTCTATTATGGCTTGAGCGGCGGCATACGCCAGTTCATTGAATGTTCCCACTATAAAAGAATTAAAATGGTAACGGGGGTTCAAATTATCTTCCGGATTTATATATAAGTCTTTTAAAGGCAGTTCCTTTTCTGCGGTTTCGTTCATAGCCGGAATTGTCTCTTCTTTTTCTATTTTTGTAATCACATATTCAACCGCGCGCATATTTTCATAAGCATCCGCGATAGTTTTGGTAATAAGCTTATGATATTTTTTCATAAGCCAGTCGCGCACGAACTCGTTGGGCACTCCGATGTAAATAATCCCGGTTTCCTCCTTTATAATCGACGTATTTTTAAACCATGTGCTGAAGTTAGCCTTCGACATCCCTCCCTCTATTTCAATCAGGCAGCTTTTCCACAACTGTTTTGTATTCATAGTCCCGTATTATACTATTTATAAATCAGACGGCATCTTTTTAATCTTATTAACTGTGTTAATAAGATGTGCAAAACTTTTTACTTACGTTTTTCGAAGTTGATTTATTCCGAAGAATATTGTAAACTTTCTTTATGTCATTTACATACCAGCCCAAGAAAAGAAAAAGAGCACGATCTCACGGATTCTTAGTCAGGTCCAGAACCAAGACGGGAGCAATGGTCCTTAAGCGAAGACGCCAAAAAGGAAGGAAAAAACTTTCCGTTTAGGCTTGTCCGCAGATGTTATGCTCCCGAAAACAAACAGAGCCGAGAAAAAGGACATTGACCTGCTTTTTAGGGTGGGGAAATTTCTAAGCTCCCCGGTTCTGGCTCTTAGATTTATTTTAATGAAAAAAAAATCCGCTCCCAGGATTTCATTTATTGTCCCAAAAAGCATTGTCAAAACGGCTGTAAAAAGAAATTTATTGCGCCGACGGGGATACACGGCCCTTAAAAAGCATATAAACACACTTCCTCCCGGGACGATTGGTGTTTTCACTTTTAAAAAATACGAGGTCAATGGCCCAATACTTGAAGATGAAATTAAAAACATTCTTACAAAAATTAATTGATTTTTATCAGAAAAATATATCTGTTTTTATAAAACCAAGCTGTGTGTTTTTCCCTTCTTGTTCGGAATACACAAAACAAGCTATTGTAAAGTACGGAGTGCCCAAAGGCATTTACCTGGGGGTTTTACGTATTTTGCGCTGTCATCCATGGCAAAAAAATCACATTGACCCTCTGCTTTAGTGGACATTCTCTGATTTTCATATAAGATTAAAGAATGTCATATTTATGGAACTTGATTTTATACAAGCCTCTTTTAAACGCTCTGGCTTTTTTGGTATCGGTTATTCCGGGGGGAGATGTAGGTATTGCCGTGATAGTTCTTACCATTCTTGTTAAAATAATCCTCTTTCCTCTTTCCCAAAAATCCATAGAAAGTCAGGCGGAAATGAATATCCTGACTCCTGAGCTTAATAAAATTAAGGCAAGCGGAGCCAGTAAGGAAGAACAGGCCAAACTTACCTTTGAGCTCTACAAGAAACATAACACCAACCCTTTTTCCGGATGTCTTTTGGTTTTAATCCAAATTCCGATTATTTTCGCTCTTTACTATGTTTTTTATAAAGGAATAAATTTCCAAAATGGCCTGCTGTATTCTTTTATTCATATTCCCGCGCACATAAATATGATTTTCCTGGGAATCCTGGACATTAGCCAGAAAAGTCTGATTTTGGCCATACTGGCCGGAGTTTCCCAATTTCTGCAGGCATACTTTATGCCAAAGCCGGCACCCTCTTTAAATACCGGGACTTCTTTTCAGGAAAGTTTTGCAAAGAGCATGAGTATGCAGATGAAATATGTTTTTCCGTTTCTGATTGCCTTTATCGCCTACCGTATTTCGGGCGCGGTTGCCTTGTATTGGATTACCAGCAACCTCTTTATGGTTGGGCAGCAGATTTATGTCAGGAGAGAGAAAAATTTTAAAATTGTGATTAAGTAATTTTTTGGTTATTTTATGGATAAAGCCGAAATTCAAAATTTAATAAAAGAACTGATTGAAAAAACAACGGTAAAAATAAATGAAATTTCAATAACAGAGGAGGGACCAAGAAATATATGGGTTTCCGCAGAGGTTAACGAGCCGCATTTTTTCGTAAGCCGCGACGGAGAGGGGTTGCAGGCTTTAAACCACCTTGTTCACAGAATTATAGAATCCAAAGTTGTCGGCTCAAACACGGAGACCACGCAGCAAAGCCGGGGGATTATTATCGACGTGAATGGTTTTCAAAAAAAACATATTGAAAATGTCCGCGCAGTCGCCCATATGATGTCGGAACGGGCAAGATACTTCAAGTCCAACATAGAAGTTGACCCGATGTCCGCATTTGAACGCAGGATTGTTCACGAATTTTTGTCTGACGCCAAGGATTTAAAAACCGAATCCATAGGCCTCGGACAATCCCGCCGGGTGGTGATTAAATATATAGGTGTAATCTAATTTTGCTTTAAGTTTAACTCCCAAAGAACAGAGTCTTTTTTATTTACAAAAAATAAATAATTTTCGCCGTCATCCATAGCAAGTTTTATGCCGTCAGTATCCTCCCCCCCGCTTATCGCAGCAGGATCTGCGATCATTGTCGTGTTTCCGCTCGCTATGTCGACTTTCCAGATTTGATCCGAGAACGAAACTTCTCCCTGATACCAAGCGTCCGGATATTTGTTATCCTCAATTGACTTTGGAACAGCGCAGTAGAGCACATCGCTCCGTTGTCCCCAAGTGCATTTTTCAGGCATTGTTCGGAGTCCAATCGGAGATGAAGCTTTTGTGTCTTTACGGTATATGTAAAGCGATAAACCGTCATCGCCATAAAGAACCATTTTACCATCAGGGCTTCCGAGAGTCGTGAGTCCGTTTATGCCGCCCAAAATCTGTGACGGCAAACTTTTACTGTTTGTAGGGTCAATCGCATACATATATCCCGGGATACCGGAGGCGGGCTTGGTGCTTAGAGTAACAGATTTGTTATTCGGCCAGAAAGACAACCACTCACTGAACGGCGACGTAAAAATCTGCGTCTTCTTATTCGTTCCAAAATTGAGAGTAGTTCCTGTCATATTGTCGCCCGAATCAAAAAGGTAAAAAATACTCGAATGATCCGGAGACAAACTTATATCTTTTACACCGTCCGGTAAAAAGCTGCCTTTTATTTCAGTATCCCCGGTTGTATCTCCTCCCAATAATTCTTTCGGAAGGTTGGCAACAAAAGTTTCTATTGTTGCCCCGTCTGTTTTTAAGTATCGCATAACCACCGAATTCCCGTTGTTTCCAAAATATGCTTCATACACTTGAGGGATTACGGTCGTAGAAAATTTTCTCTCCGCTATTTTATCCGCAAAAGTTTCGTAAATATTTCCTGTGCCTCTGTCGACGTATCGTAAAGCCGGAGCAAATTCGGTTGCCGGCGGAGTCGGTTTTGCAACCGTCTTTACCGTGGTTCCATCTTTGGTGGTGGAAGTTTTAGTTGCTGCTGATGCGGTTGTGGTACTATCAGCGGCAGGAGCTGCTGCAGGAGTAACAGGAACGTCTATTAATCTTTCTTTACTGAACACGCCGAACCCGGCCACAGGGACACTTGAAATTCTTGTTAGTTTGGCAGTTGGCACTTCGGCCGGAGGCTCATAACCGGAAACGTCAGCGGGAGGAGTCGGTTTTGGCGGAACCGGTTTGTTATTTCCAAACGGATTAAAGATTGAGCCAAAATTTGTACCCCCGTTGTCTCCTCCGGGCGTTGTTCCATTTTGGCGTGCAATCAAAAAAACAAAAACTCCAGCGATCACGATGGCTAAGATTATTATTAAAAGTATAAAATTTCTTTTTGACATAAAATTATCTTTTCTATGGACCCGCGTGCCAATGATTATTTTCCCATAAATATGATATGCCGTCTTTGGGATATCTATGATAATAAACTAAAGTTTGTCCACCTGCGATATACTGAGTTAGAGCAGAGGTAGGATTAAGATCTACAGTTGGACTCCCCGGTTGGTGACTAGTGCTTCCGGTTTTACCTCCATGCAACCAATATTCTGTTCCTCCGGTAATTAATAACGGAACGCAGCCTGAACAATTAGCCAATATTGTATTTATAGTACTTAAATCGAGTCCTCTTGTTGACGTACAGCCAGACTGTCCAACTGTTGTGCATTGTGAGTTATATATACTGACACCGGCCGGCAAAGTTGCAATTTTACCAAAAGTGTCATCCAAAACAGTCCCGGCAACGGCCCCATTAGAATACACTTTTTGACCTCTTGCATTTGTTGTTGTTGCTTGAGGAACATCGGCTTCTAAGTCTACCGTAACTGTTACTGCTTCCAAGCTCGAAAAACTGGTATTAAGTAAGTTTGGGTTTATTGTGTAAAGAAGAATCCAGGCAAACAAAGCCAGGAGAAGTCCCAAAATAGCGTGTAGAATTCTTTCTTTGCCTTCCTCCTTACTGGAGACCAAGTCGCTCGTCATATATTCAACTCCACCCAGAACTATCATTATCACAGCCAAGACGGCACAGATGCCGATGAACAGAGTTATCATTACGTTTAGATATTTACCTAAATCTCCGCCTCCCGCGCTTGCCGGGTCAAAAGTAGAAGACATGCTGGGTAGTGGAGCAAGAAAATTATAAGTTGAATGTGTTGAATTCGTTGACCCTGAACCTCCTGAATTTGATGATGACCAGGATCCACCTATCGCCTCACAATCACGTTGAGGACTCGGGGAAGTTGTACCATTTATAGAACAAGTTCCTATCATTGAACTTGGTGGTGTCCAAGATCCGTCTATTTGCACACACGCCCCCTCTGTAGTTGAAGTAGTCTTGCCGTCCTTGAGACAGGTTCCTACCGGATTAGTAGGACTTCCTGAATTTGATGATGACCAGGATCCACCTGTTGCTTCACAATCATACTGAGAGCTGGGAGAAGTAGTGCCATTTATAGAACAAGTTCCTATCATAGAGTTTGGTACTGTCCAAGATCCGTCTATTTTAGCGCACATGCCCTGAGTAGTGGAAGTTGTCTTACCATCTTTTAGGCAGGTTCCTATTGGATCGGT
>Ga0210402_10001715_pt1 | contig 22405 bp, 22 predicted proteins | sample IncBWC7MmetaG_FD_161055 | JGI IMG/M metagenome (GOLD analysis project Ga0210402, IMG submission 161055) | Forest soil microbial communities from Barre Woods Harvard Forest LTER site, Petersham, Massachusetts, United States - Inc-BW-C-7-M | ecosystem: Environmental > Terrestrial > Soil >... | reverse complement strand
GCAAAAATTATGCCGCCTACACCACGCACAGCGGAATCGACTATGTTCAGCAACCCGATCTCCTGGCTACGGATCCCATGATAGCAGTCGAAAGCGCGTGCTGGTTTTGGAATACGCATGCCTGTGGTCAATTCGCTGACCAGGACAACATTCGGGAGGTGACACGCCGCATCAATGGCCTACCAGATGGACCCAATACGCATCTCGATCGCCGGATGGCAATCCTTGCGCGCGCCAAAGCTGTTCTCGGCATCTGATTCAGAATTCACGATGGACACAAACTCAAGAATGCGCTTGACCCGAATCGCTGCGAGCCTATTTTACGGCTTCGGTAATAAATTCGACGCCTTTGCGCGGGATTTCATCGTGCTATATACACCGCTATGTCTCTAGAAGTCCGCCTTCGCCTTTCTCACCGTGACCCCGAGGACGTAGTCGAAGCGACGTTCACCGCACCGGGTGTACTGGAGGGGGTGTCCATCCCGGAGCTTTCCGTGGAAGCGGTATTCGCTCTGGATCGTCAAGCCCTGGCCGCCACTTTCGTCGCGGACGAGTCGCTACATCAATATGGCGACTTGCTCTCTTCCGCGCTATTCAACGAAAAGATCCGAGATTTATTCCTCGAGTCCTGGGGTGTCATTGCCCAGAGACGTCAGAATCTCCCGCACAGCTCAGATGATGTGTTGCGCGTGCGAATCCGCTACGACCCCGCGTGGAACAACCTGGCGTGGGAGACACTTTCTAATCCGCGGAACGGCGCCCCATTAATCTCGCTCGATCAGAATGTCACTCTCACACGGGAAGTCCCCGCCAAAAGCTGGGGCAGCCTCGTCGTGGCAGATTTCAAGAAAGCCTTGATCGTGGTCGCCAACCCCAGATTTGGTCCCGCGGCCCAGCTACCGCCTATCGACCCCGCATATGCTGCGGCGGCACGGAACAGTCTGGAGGCGAGTGGCCTCACCGTAAAGGAGCTCGTCGCTCCGGATCAAACCACGTGGGAGCAGATCAGCAGCACAATTGATGAGGCATTCGATGTCTGGTACCTCGTCTGTCATGGCGCTGTCGACCAATCGCGCGGATGGATCTTCCTGACGCATCCCGATGGCTCTGTGCATCAAATCGACGTCGCGCAAGTCGAAGAGCGGGTCGACGCACTGCGCAAGAAGCCGAGCCTCGTCATCCTCTTATCGTGTCATTCCGCCACCGGTGTGAAGAGCCTGGGCACCCCGGGCAGTCAGCTGGCCTGGGCGCTCGGGCCGCGCCTGGTGCGCACGGGTATCCCGGCTGTCATCGCCATGCAAGGTGCAATAAGCCAGGAGACGGCGATCGATTTCGCCACGAGCACACTCTCTGCGCTGCGCAGATTGGGAGACGTCGAACGGGCTGTTGCAACCGGCAGGCAGCACGCCAAGGCGCGAGGTCATCTCGACTGGTGGAGTCCGTGCCTGTTTTCGCTGGCCGGTGCCGCGCCGCTGGTGATCAGGCCGGACAAGAAATTCAACAACTGGGGCCCCGTCACGCGGTGGATCAAGACCGAGCAATGCATTCCTATTCTGGGCTTCGGAGTCGGCGAATCCCTGTTTGGACCTGTCAGACGACTGGTGCAGCGCGTGGCGAAAAACTCGGGATATCCTGGCTGGGACCAAGCCCCGGTCGACCTGCCCACCGTCGCTCAGTACATGGCAACCATCATTAAGGACGACGACTTTCCCAAAGAATCATTTCTCGCCCAGGTGTGCGAGGAGATCGTCTACAACCATTTGGAGATGTTGGATGATGAATTCCGGGCGGAGCTCGCTGCGAAACCCCCCGATAGCCAGTCGGTAACGGAACTGCACGCTACGATTCGGAGGATAGCGCAAAAAGTACGCGCTGACCCTGACGATCCATATCGGATCATCGCGTCACTGCCGTGCAAATACTTTATCACTACGATGCCGGACGACCTGTTGGAGGATGCACTGCTTGAGCAAACTCAGCAGGTGGGCGCGTCCCGCTATCCGCGTCATCCATTCAGTCAGGCATGTCAATGGCTGGATCAGCGCATGTCCCTACCTCAGGAGGAACGCAACGCGCGGCACTTGCGCGAGATTTCCGAGGTTTACAACTCGCGGACCGGGAAACCATCGTCGACGCAAGAAACGGACTTGGAGAAACTCATCTCCCTGGACAGGCCGAACGTGTACCACCTGTTTGGTCAGCTCGATCCCATTTCCAGCTGGGTCCTGACCGAAGATAACTATCTGGACTTCCTGAGCTCGGTGAGCCGCGAGAACCCAATGCTCATCCCAACACATCTGAACAGTGCGATTACCCGCTCCGCGCTTCTGTTTCTCGGATTCGAGATCAATCAATGGAGCTTTCGCATCATTCTCCAGATCATTCAGAAGGCGATCCGGTCGGGAAACAAGGCCAATGTCGCCGTGCAGCTCGACGTGAATGGCCAGAGCGTCGCTGTGCAACTGGCAGCCATGGAGTACTTGGCGAAGCGCTTCGAGCAGTTCGCGCGCATCAACATCTACTGGGGTACTGCGCAGCAGTTTCTGGCCGAGCTTCGCTCAAAGTTATAGGATTCCGCAGACATGTCGCCTCCAGTGCCAGTACATAGTCCTTACGTCGGCTGGCGTCCCTACCGTCCCGAAGAGCACGAGGCATTCTTCGGTCGAAATGTCGAATCCGCAAAACTTGCGGATATGCTGATCGCAGATCGCATCGTGCTACTGCACGCGCCATCCGGAACGGGCAAGACATCGCTGGTGCAGGCGGGTGTGTTGCCGCGATTGAAGACCCTTTCATCCCAAAGTGAGCTACTCGTGGAGGTGTTGCCGATCGTGCGGGTTGGCGGGGACGCACAGCCAGGGTTCAATCGCTTCGTCTACTCCGTGGGCCGAACTGTCGGAATCGCCTGTTCCCTCCGGGAGAATTCCGCACACATGGATGAGGCAACGCGTGCCGGTTGGGAATTCGCTGAAAAGCTCATCCGCTGGAGTGAGGAAAAATATGGGATGGCGGTGGAGCCGGTCCTGATCCTAGATCAGTTCGAGGAAGTGTTTCTTCGTGACCCTGAACGACCCCAACAGCGTAAAGAGTTCTTCGACTTTCTAGGTAGCTTCCTGCTTCGGAGCAAATTCAGAGCGCTGTTCGTCATCCGCGACGACTACGTGGGCGCCCTCGAGCCGTACCGCCGATTCATCCCGACCGCGCTCGAAAGCCGGATGCGTCTCGAGCCACTCAGTACCGAGCAGGCAACGAATGCCATCATCAGGCCGGCTGCGGAATGTAAGGTTACGGTCAAGACCGCTGCGGCCGAAGCGATTCTGAAGAACCTTGGTCCTTCGGCGATCGAGCCACTGCACCTCCAGGTGATCTGCGCAAACATCTGGGACAACGCGGTCGCCAAACCAGCCGCCGAGGGTCGAGCTGTCGCGGAGATTGACGAAGCCGATGTCAAGGATTTCGGCGACTTGGACAAGGCACTCCAACAGTTCCTCCAGGCGCGAATCACGGACGTTGTCAATACCGTGCGAAAGCATCAATTGGAGAGTCTGCCACCAGGGTCGCAGGATCCGGTCACCTCCAAAACGGCCAAGGATCTGACCGAGTCGGACGAGGAAATCGCTCGCTATGCTGTTGAGAGCCAGATCAGGGGCTGGCTGGAGCGCAAGTTGGTCGACACCGATGGGATTGGACGCGTACCTGTCAAAGAAGGACATGAACAAACCGCCACGCTCGACAACTATGTCGTACGCGAGCTGTACTCCGCCAACATCGTCGGCATCTTCCACAAAAAGAGCGACGAAACCTGGTACGAGCTGGCTCATGAGAAGCTCATCGCGCCGCTCAAACTCGGCAATGCGGAGTGGCGACAAAAGCTGAGTGGCTTGCGCAGAGCCGTGCAGATCTGGGAGCGCAGCGATAGAGATGATGCCCAGCTGGCGACTGGCTGGATTCTGCTGTCCTATCGACAGGAAGCTAGGAAACTCCTGCTTGACTCGAAAGCGTTTGCTTGCGAACGGGACTTTCTCGACCGATCGATTGCCAGGGACCATGAGCGGCGCTGGCGTCGATGGGGAAGACGTCTCATAATCGGAGTTGCAGTCGTTGTTGTTGCTCTCATCCTGGTAACCGGCGTTGGTGTACTCGTGTTGATGCAGGGCTCATACCGGCTTTCCGTGGTGACACAGACTGCCATTTCCGTAACTTCCAGATCGCACCGAGCGCAGGAGTACACCGCCGGTGGGCCCGACGATGTCCTCAGCGAGCTACGCGTCGCCCGAAAAGAGCTGGACACCATCATCGCGCCGCCCGCCAACCAGCCCTCGCTCTGGCAACGGCTGAGGTCGAAGTCCAATTTAAAGCAGCTTATCTCTGTCCCGTTGGATGCGTTTAGGCGGAACACTACGGGCATAACCATCGACACCACGATCGCTGCAGCGCGCGCTGAGTGGCTGCGGGATGCGGTGAAAGCGCTTGCGGACGTTCCTCTCGTTGGGTACGTCCCGACGCGGCAGGTCATCTCTTCCAGCCCAGAAGGTCTGGTTCTGGCGCGCAATTCCGACGGGGGGATCTCGCTGATCGACTTACGACCCACGATGAAAGGCGAAGAACCAAAGATTACTGGATACTCGTTCGATGACGCGGCGGTCCTCGCAGGCGATGTGAACGGCACGACAGCCCTCGACGGCCGGCGCGTCACGGTCTACTCCGACTTAGAAACGCAGGATTCATTCCTAACCAATGGGCTCGATGGCAGTCATTCGTTGCGTCGCGTCTCAATGCCAGTCAAGAAAGATGGCTGTGTGGTGTCGGCACAACCCAGCGCTACTGGTATGCAGGCGTTGGTATTGACCCGTGAGCGTTGCGACCTAACCTCGGAGCCCGGTCCCGGGGACTATCTCATTTACTACGGGGAGCTCACCAAAGACGGGTCGGCGTTCAATCCGCTCGGCAAGGTAGTCTGGACGTTCCACCCTGTGGATATCGTCCCTCTCAGACGGAGCGAGGGTTTCATACTGGCAGAGAATTGCAGCGAGAAGGATCGCCATGAGGATAACGGATTGTGTCGCTCAGCAAAGGCTCGTCTACTCATCTTCTCTAGCACGCGGACTCCCGTCCGCCAGGAGCTGGCACTCCCATTTGAGGTAAGATCGATCGGCTGGCTGGATGATGACCGTCTGGCGTTGGTCGCCACGAGAGATGATGCGTCGAGTGTGCAGGCACCTACGGCGAGCGCACCCTGTATACCCAGTCAACACCTGTTTCTGACGTCAGTGCGGATCCCGAGATCGGGCCGTATTGTAGTGACTTCGGAATTACCGCTGTGCGTTGGGCGAGAGCCAACAATCATCGACTCAGCAATGGGTCATCTGCTTATCATGAGCGACGGGGCGCAGGAAGGTCTGAGCTCTGAAACTGCGAGGGTGTGTGTCTACAATCTCGACGATCCGCAGGCGACGCGATGCGACCTCAATGTTGCCGACGCGCGCTTCAGCCCCGACGGCCACTACGTGGCGACCGCAAGTACGCAAGGTCTCATCCGTGTCTGGTACGTTGGGCCAGCGATTTCATCGACTGATGCCCCCCCAGTGGCGACAATGAATCATTCCGGTGGCGGCGGCAATCCCCCCAACCTACTCTTCTTGCCGGGAACACTGATTTCTTTCAACTCCGAGGATATTCGCGTCTGGCAACTTGAGAACCTGCCGCAGTCGGTGCAAAAACCGGACTCGGCATGGCACTGGGACAGAGGCTTCAGCAGCAGGCCCATGGTGAACCTCGATACGATCGAGAGCGACGTCGCCGGCACCGGCAAGCCAGCTCAGCGCGCAGCATCGGGTACACGCTACCGGTTAGCGAGCTACGGGCCATTCGCAGAGCAGCAAGCCGTGTTGGTGGCGCAGTTGTCTGTCGACAACAACACTCTGCGCAGAGGCAAACTATTCTCGACGAAAGGGCACCATTTCGTTGCAGCAACGACCATGCCATTTGGGTGGGGCGGCTACGTCAACCTGGAATCTGGCGTGCACGGCAAGTGCCAGTTTGCTCAAGAAGGATCGCGACTCGAGCCCGAATCGGGCGAACGCGGCGGCCATATATCCGGTGCCGCGCCGACCATCGGTTATGTCTACCGCCAGGATGACATCAGTGTCATTGAGATTTGCGATCTGGAAGGTTCAGCGGCAAACGTAACCCCGCAGACCGTGTGCATCCAAAACAAGGATGATCAAGCCCGACTACTCACCGACCTGCAATGCACGAACCGCTCGCGGGACAATAAGCCATCGCGCGAGCCCTGGGGCAGCGTGACCCGGTTGAGCCGTTCCGGCTTGCGGCTGCTCGCGTGCAGGGGCAGCACCGTATGTCGAATTTTTACACGTGCGCCGGGCGAAGCTTTTCACTCTCTAGGTTTTTTTGGACGGCCCAGCGACACGGTCTTTCCGAGCCTCGACGCTAATATGCGCGTGAGGTTTACCACTCAAGTGCCGCAGTTCCGGTTTTCGCCCGCGGAACGGGTTCTGGTCATTGACGTCCCATTGAATAAGCAAGTGCCGCGCCACCTCTATTACGTGGACCTGGACACGGATGCTGGCTCGGCGAATCGTGACAGACGAACCACCGCAGACGGCGGTTTGACGGTAGCGCCTTTGGCCGACCCGCCGTCGGACAACGAGCCCCTGCAGGGATACGTCTTTGCAGAAATGTTGCCATCCGAGGCGCGCTCGCGCGAGCTCATCCCGCGCGATGGCGTTCTATTCACGTATTCCTCGGATCGGATCAACCGGTACGACATGTCAGTACCGTCGACAGCGAAATATGTAGATTTCTTACGTGTTCCAGACCCAATCGCATGGATCGCATTAGGTCAGGGTCACGGCTCGCGCTGCGTTTTGGTCGTCACGGGCTCGGACCCCAACATCGTCAGGCTATGGAACTGGTCGGCGAAAGTTCAAGTTAGTGCGGTCTCGCATCAGGCGACAGTGGGCTGGGCGTGGTTCGTGGACAATGAGGGACCCTCCTTCTGGACATTGGACAACGACGAAACATCGTATCGAATTGATGCACGCGAATGCGGCCTCGACGACAGCAGTCTCTTCGAGGAAATATCCGCGAGAATGCTCAAGTTGGGGCAACACTGGTCACTTTCGGAGACGCAGGCAGATGGCCCCAAAGTCCCCTGAGACTGACGTCGGCACGTTATGGTTCAACGGCATTGACGTCGAGGACGGCGTCTATTACACGCCAGAGATCGCGGTCCAGGCATTCGCTACGAAGATCTCCAAACTGACGCGTGTCCCCGGAGATGGCGCGCTGCATGCCGCGTTGGCGAGAGCGAACCTTCGCGGACAACCGAATCTGTCGGCGAGCCCTTGGTTGAACGATTTGTCGGCGGTCCATTGGGCCGCCGTCCTGAGCAAAGATGCCGATCCCAACTTTCGCAAGGCGATTGCGCCTCTGGTCGAGTACCGTAAAGGAAGGGTTCTTGAGTGGTATCCGGGGGAGGAGGCCGCCCAATTCCTGGACCGGTACAACACTACACTAGGCAATCCAGACTATGAGAAGGTGCCCTTCTACCTGCTGCTCGCGGCGGATCCGCGCACGATCCCATTTTCTCAACAGTTTCTATTAGGGATCGATTACGCCGTAGGACGCTTATGGGGAAGTGTTGAGGAGCTGCAGCGCTATTCATCCGCTGTCGTCGGCTGGAAGGCGAGGGTATCAACTGCCTCTCCCAGACCTGTCACCGTGTTCGCTCCGGACTCTGACAGAGTGACCCGTCTCAGTGCGACCGAACTGGCAGGCCCCATAGCGGATTGGTTGGACAGCAGGCCCCGGGCCGGCGCACGGCTGCCCTGTGAGCGCCTGGTGGGTGACGATGGAACGAAGGCTAACCTCCTAAAGGTGCTCACTACGGGTGGTGCTCAGGGAAGACTCATCTTTACGGCTAGCCATGGTGCCATCTTTCGTGATCCAGCGAAGCGACATGAGTTGCAAGGGGCGCTGATCTGTCAAGAGTGGCCTGGTTGTGGCCCCGTAACATCTGGAGAAATGGTGGCGGCGGCCGACGTTGCGAAGGACGCCGACCTGAGAGGAAATATCCTGTTTAATTTCGCTTGCTTCAGCGCAGGCACGCCATCGCGGGATGGTTTCTGGTTTGCGCGCCAGCGTCCCGTAGCGGCCGGTGAGGAATTCGTAGCGCGATTGCCCGCAAAGCTTCTAGAGGCCGGAGCTTTCGCGGTAGTGGGTCATGTGGATGCCGCGTGGTCGACCTCCTTCAATGAAAAAGGACGTCTGCAGTTGTTCTGCGAGGCTTTGGGAGAGCTTCTCGCGGGCGAGCGCCTTGGCAAAGCGATGTATCGCTTTGCTACCACACACGCTGCGATATCGACGACATTGCTCCAATGGCAGGAGACTCAGCGCGCCCTCGAGGCGGCGGGCGTACAGCCCGACCCCCTGGACCTTGTGCAAATGTGGCTGAACAAGAACGACGCGCGCGCATACTCGATCATAGGAGACCCCGCCGTAACGCTGGGGGCGTAGATTCACGGACACACGATCGTCTTATCCATGGGAGGTCATCATGGCACTCTGTAAGGATCAGGTCACAAAAGAGCTCAATGAACGCGGTTACAACCTGGTCAAACTGCCGCGCGTGGGTATCGAGCCGATGGATGTTTTGGGACGCGACGGTGAAAGCCTAGAGAAATTAGGCTCGATTGCGGAGGTCTGGACTTCAAGCGTCGCTCCACCGTCCGCGTCACCTGCAGTCCCGGCAGCCGGAATTAGCGGGTCCAAGTCGAGCGATGTGGACATCGCCATCGGGTTGAAGCTGCTGTCGAATGCTCTCGCTGGGCTTGGCGCCGGCATCAGCCTGCCCTCTCTCACCACTGCGTTCAAACATGCTCATAAAGTACAGTTCACGTTTGAGAATGTTGAATCCACCAGCATCACGCCATTCGCGCTTGGCAAATTCCTAGCGCAAGGCACTCTCGACATGTCAAACCCATTCGTGAGCAAGTACTTCGGCAATGATGAGACACAGGAGTACATCATTTTCGACGTGCTCAAGTCGGATTCGCTCAGCGTGACCGCGAAGAGCGATACGGGTGCGTCAGTCGACACGGACGTCGGTTTTCTGAATGGTGCGATGAGCGCCAATCTGAAAGCGCAAGTCGGCGCGTCCGAAGGCTCTGAAATCACTTTCAAAGGTCCCGTGAAAGTCACCTTTGCTTTCAAGCTCTATGAGGTGGTGTACGCTAACGGCAAGTGGATCCCACAGGGGGCGGCCGCGGATGACGACCTGTCCTTCCTCGTCGATGACGAGGAAGGTGCGTCACCTGCTCCGCGCGGTGTGATCATCAACGCATCACGTTTACTGAACCTGAAGATGTAGTCACAGCACTTGCTCAGTCTTCCGGATCATCGGCAAAGATTATTTTAGCAATGTCCTCGGTGCGCAGAAGGACCGGCGCACCGGGGGCCGTCCGTTCGAACTGGCCGGCTAGTACGCCGGGAGGGCGCGATGCGACTATGTGCCTTTGAAGCCGGCCATACACGGAGTTGATATCCACCCCATTCGGACGCCTTGTCGTAAAGCCGCAGCCCGATCTTCTGGAAGGTTGGGTCAGCGGCATCCTGATTGCGAATCTTGTCTAAGACCGAGTCATGATCCAAGCGTGTACCGTCGGCAGAAGGCGCTTCCAGCTCTACCTGCGTGAAACTGACGGCTCCGCCGGCGAGCTTCGCGGCCCCATTCGAGCCTGGGAATCCCGACCATAACTCTGCGCTCCACTCGCGTCCTGCGGGCTTTGTCTCGACAATTTTGAGTAGAACTTCCCTCATGAGTGTCGCGATCCCCCAAAAGACGGTGCTTCCCGCAACCGGTACTAGCTCGTCATCGATTCCGTACGCAGTCTGACAGCCGGATCACCTAGCACGATGTAATTACGCGCATCGTTACGAGCGACGTAGCGATTGGCGAGCTCGGCCTTTGAAACCACCTGGTCGGCGGTCGACTCACGTTCGCTCATCGATTGCTGAAGCTCGGCCGCGAGCACTGCCCATCGCATGTTGAGGCCATCGATTGCCTGGCCGATTCGCTGTCCCTGCAGGATGCGCACCATCACATCTCGCATCTCCTGCACCTGAGGCGCGCTGCGGCTGTTGGTAAAGGAATAAGCCCAGGCGCGGTCCACATGAGCGAGAGACGCCAGAGCGCCTTTCGTCAGCAAGCGCTGCGGCAGCCGCGCGACAATCGGCTGTTTGACTAGTAACCGGGGAGGCTGCCCCGTCGCGAGCCCAAAGTTATCGGTAGTGGGACACCCGCCGCCGTAGCATGCGAACAGGAAATGGATCAAACCCTGGACCGAGGCGTCGGCCGGAATGTCCGCTGCGGTGAAAATCTGCTCTGGAGCAACAGGGCCATAGCCTGGCCAGTCCTGGCACAGAAGCGCCCCTTGTTTCTCGCGCTGCGACGGATCGTCGATCTTGAACCGCACGCCGTGCGAACCGGTAAACAGGAAAGCCGTAGCACCACCAGGCTCGCGCCCACGAAGGAGGGAGATCAGGCGGTCTTTCGTGGCGGACTCAGCGCAGATAGACGTCAACTGGAAGCCTCTGTACCCGGACAGTGATTTGACACCGGAAGACCCCGTAGCGAGTGGAACTGCGACCTGATCGTGAAGCATTCCTGTTGCGCGATCGCCGTCATTTTTGACACAGAAGAGCGCTGCATGTTTTCTATGGGAAACTGTAGAGGCGGTCTCGTAGGACACTACATTCTCGGCGTAGGTACGGTACTCATCTGCTGCATCGAAATGCAGGCGTCCGACGTTCCAATAGAGATCCAGAACGTATTGAAACTCGAACGAGATCCTCTCCGGCGAACCGACGAGAAGAATGTAGAGAGGAACACCCCCCTCAGGGTCGACAACAAAGAAGCCCGCGCCCTGGCGTTCGAGCCAGTTGCGGGCATCCTCACCCGGCCTCACACCCGCTTGACCTTCGAAGACCTTGAAGAGGCGCTTACCTTGTGACTCGCGAAGCGCCAGCAGGGGCTTCAGGGCGTCTTTGACGGTGGGATCCGCATCGCTCGCAAACAATACACACCATCCAGCCTCCTCGAGGTTATTGGGGTCGACGTCGGCGATTGCGAAATGATCTGCCAGGCTGCGCTCACTGCGTCCACGAACCTCAATCTGGTCCACATCGATCCGCTCCAGATCCGCGTGGGTGAGGCCGGGAAGGGGTTTGCCAGTCTCCGCTTCAATCCCATTTGGAACCGGGAATTCAGCCGGACCGAGCGCCGAGGTCGAGGTGTTGGGCGATTCCATGTTCGACAAACCTCTTAGGCCGGTGGGTGTTGTCCCCGAGACGATGCGAGAGTACTACACGAGTGCCGCTTGCCACATCGCATGTGCCACTTCGGGGCCGGCAATGTCCGAGTGAGCACCCGAGACGCCGCCGCCATGGCGAATGTACTGTGATGATTGGATATTGTAGATCCAGCCCGGCTTGAATTTATACAAGCCGTTCTGGTCGAGCATGTCGCGAAACTCCACGTTGGGTAACGCACGGATTCCGAACTTGCCGATCGCCCCGTACAACGGCAAATCTTCTTCATCCGCATCGAATGCGCCGTCATTGAAAGACGCAGCCGATGCCCAGGGATATAGGATGCCCACCGCGCGATCATAGATGGATCGAGTAACGATCACAGGACCTCGGACCGAAGGGCGGTGGATCACGGGGTTGAAATAGCCCTTGAGCGATTTGCCGTGCACCTGATCTCCGAAGGCCCACAACGATACTGCGCCTTGGACGAGTGCGACGGAGTCAACCTTACGCGGTAGGGGGTCTTTCCCATCTCGCCCACCGAGTATCCCGGAGACCACGATGGTACCGAAGCTGTGTCCCATCAGATGAAAGCGTGCCTGCGGCGCAGCCTTCATCAGTGTCGCTATGAAATCGTGCATGCCGGATTCGCCGATAGCCCGCGCACGTTGTTTCATTGTCCAGTAGGAGAGCTGCCGTAGGGGGCTGAGCACGCCCGCGAGAATGCCTCCGGTTTCAAAGCTGGCGCCGGCTGAGGCCTCGGTGCCTCGCTGAAAGGCCTGCTGCGGATCGAACGCGCAGCGCGCTGCGTCCGGGTGTCCAGAAGGACCGTCCTCCTGATAGCGCATCTTCTCCGCAAGCTTCCGATACGCGTCGACTGCCTGAGCTGGCAACTCAGTCGCCGCCGCATTCTTTTGGTACGAGAGAATGATGGTGTCAAGAAGGGGAGCCGCGTCATCCCCCACGTCCAGTCGATCCATGTAAGTCGCTTTTAATCGCTGCGGCGACAGTGGCGCTGTATCAGCACTGAAGTCTGCCCCACCAAACTCCTCGTCGCCGAACGGCAGACTTGGCCAGTGCAGACCGATCCAAATCGGCTTGAACGTGCCGGGAACGGCGGACTGATCCGCCTTGAGATCGAGCAGCGCCTTTACCCATCGATCGTATTGATCGCGCGCTGCATCAATGTCACCCTTCCAGCCATGGCTGAAAAGGAAAACATGGGAGGGCTGAAGCTTTTCTACCTGCGAGATGATTGCTTTGAAAAGTGATCCCCCGACGCCGTCAGGGTCGTCGGAGCGCTCCCTGCCGCGCTTGTCGTAACACAGAAGTGCGTACTGTTCGCTCGTGCCAGGAATTTGCTGGTAAGGCATACGTTATTCTCCTTTTCCATGGATTCGTCCTGACCCCTTAAACGGCGACAAGTGCGACGGAACGAGCAACTCTAGGAGAGGCTCGAAGGCACAAGAAACAGAAGATTTCGCACCGCACCTGCGAGCTATTCTACCATTCGGCTCACACCGCAGAAAGATTCAGCCATGACCCCGAATAACTTAGCCGCGTTTGCAGCTTAAGACTGTCCAATATCCAGGGAGTTGTCTAATATTTTTGCCCCTGGACGTGCACGGCGCGGCTTCCTTAAGTACACCTTCCGGGTCGTTCGGGGATCGTCGTGGGCGAGGCGCTCGGTCGCCGCGCTCGGGTCCGCTTCGTCGCTCGCGCTCTTGGCGCGCAGGTCGTGGAACGTGAAAGATTCGGCGATCACCCGCTCGCTGAGCGCCCTCTGCATCAGACGGTGCCAGTTCGAGCGAAATCCGTCCTCGGAATAGGGCTTCCCCTGCAGGTTGCAGATCAATGTGGCGCGAAGAATCGGCCCCAGTTTCTTCAGGCGCTCGACCACGCCGCGTAGCTCCGGAGACCACTCGACAATCACAGTCTTCGCTGTCTCGACAATTTTGCCGTGGCGTGGATGGCGGCGCTTAGACTTGCCGATCCGAAAGACGATGCCTTCGTCAGTCAGTTGCGACCGCGACAGCCGCAGCAAATCGCCCTCGCGCTGCCCCGCGATTGTAGCTAGGTCCATGGAGCACTGGAGCATCGGTGATGCCAGTCGGTAGACCGCGGTGAACTCGGCATCAGTTACGTACCGATCGCGCGCGGGCTCTTCAATCTTGGGGACCTGGCGACAAGGGTTCTCGTCGACGATGCGCCATTCGACCGCAGCCGTGAACACGGCGGACAGGCACGACTTCTCTCGATTCGCCTGCACGACGGATTTCTCGGCGCGCTTGTTGCGGTAGTCGAAAACGTGGCCGGCCGTAACAGCTGCAGGCGGCGCGGTGGCGAATACCCGCCGTAGATTTTGAATGTATCGCTGGTAGTCATGCTGCGTGCGTGGTGCGAGCTGCGGCAGTCTCTAAACGAGGTAGCGGTCGAAGACGGCATTTAGCGTACTCGATGATGCGGAGATTTCCGCTCGCTTCGCCAGCTCGCGGTACATCTCACTGGCAGTGCATCCGAGATCATGCCATTTGTTTGCGCGATCAACGTACCAGTAGCGGCTGTGCTTCAGGTAAACACGCCGCGGCAAGTGTTTGTTGTGGGCTCTGCGCCTTCCCATGGGCCCTCGATTAACGCGCTCTATCCAGAATGGACAGGTCCGGCTTCCACAGCGGCCTTGCCTTGATGGCCTGCGTCAGCGTGTAAGCATCCAACTCCTCCCGTCGCAACGCAATTGTACCGTCGGAGCGTGGTGTGAACTTCAATCCAAGCTGCGCCAGAAAGCGGGCCTGTGCGGAGGCACGCCGCTTGCCGGTGAACTGCTCCAGCACTTCATTGGATACAAACAGGGCAGTGTTATCTGACGCCATTGGACTGTTGCGGCACTCGACTGAAACCGGGGCACCTTCACGTAGACGACGCGAATCTCCCTGGCGCGGGGATTGGCCGGCGAGCGAGTTTACCGGCACGAGTTCTAATGCAGGCTACCAGAACCGGGAGCACGGAGTCGTCGCAGAGATCAGCGTCGACGCGCTAACGATACGCCGATCGGACGGCAGCAATTTGAAGCTTGCGCGCGATCGGGTGTTATCGCTCGACTACAGCTACGCAGTGACCGGTCACAGTGCACATGGCCTGGACGCCTCGCGCGTCATCTTGGAGAAGGACACCCATTCGCGCACGACCGACCGTCGGTCCTTCTACACCGACCTCACGCGTGCCCGGGATACGGCTGTAGTGGTAACGGATTCGTCGGCCCGACTCGCTCAGCTTGTGCATTCGGACCGGACCCAGCTTGTGGCCTTGGACGTGGTGCGTTCGTCGGGACTTACTCGCGACCGTTAGCCATGTGCACTGCGTATATGCCAAAAAGGCGAGCATTCTCGCACGAAGATAGAAGAGGACGGGATTGCCCTGTTCCTCTCAACGCTACCAGGTCGTTCTCGGCGTCAAGGGCGCGCGGGTGGACCCGCGCGGCCTTCGGCAAACCCTTGACGTCTCCGCTGCGACCTGGACCTAGGTCGCCTCAGTTGTTGACTACTGTTTAGAACCCTTCGGCTCGCGATCAGGAGTCCCGTGGGCAATTCCGCCCACCCAAGATTCGAGGACTCGACCATGAACACTTTTAACATTTCTCTGATCGTTCAATTCGAGGACGGCAGCTCGCGGCTGGCAACAGCTGAGGAAATCATTGCAGCAGCCCGAAAACACATGTTCCGCCGCGTTCGCCGCGGTACGCAGCTTTCGAGCCCAAAGGTCACGCGCGATTACTTGAGCCTGAAGCTCGGAACGCTTGAGCGAGAAGTCTTCGCCGTAATCTTCCTCGATAATCGCCATCGGGTGATCAGCTACCAGGAAATGTTTCAAGGCACGATCGACGGAGCGTCGGTTCATCCCCGTGAGGTCGTGAAGGAAGCGTTGAAACAGAACGCCGCCGCGGTGATTCTGGCCCACCCGCACCCGAGCGGAGTCGCAGAACCGTCCCAGGCCGACGAGCTGATCACGGCCAGGCTGCGGGATGCTTTGAACCTTATCGACGTTCGGATTTTGGATCACGTCATCGTCGCCGGCGGCGACACGACCAGCCTCGCTGAGAGAGGGCTCCTTTGAGCCGACCGCACGTTGCGACCGGCCTGCAGGCCCGTTGCTTTCCATCGCATCCGGCATCCGTCGTCTGCGGAACCTGCGATGAAATGGACCATTCCTTAATGGTCTTTTTCGACTTGCGTCTCGGATATCCCAGACTGAAATGCTATGATCCGACCGCCTATAAGCAGTGGTGGGTTCAGTGCTCCGAGACCATTCAAGAGAAAAGCTGCTAAATGCCGTCACATACTTTGTGCAAAACACGAAGGCGTGCGGTAAGACGAAACTCTATAAGCTTCTTTACTTCTTCGATTTTCAACACTATACCCAGACTGGACGGAGCGTAACCGGTCTTGAATATTACGCTTGGCCAAAGGGCCCTGTTCCTCGATCCCTGCACGACGAGATCGCCTTACCGGCACAGGACTTCGCGACACACTTCGAGGTGGAGAATCTTGTTCTGCGCAACGGTAACGAGATGCTCAAACTCACACCGTTGAAGCCTTTCGACTCCTCTCACTTCTCGAAACGGGAGCTGCGAATTCTGGAGGCCCTAGCCAGAGAATTCTGCACTAGCACCGCCGATCAAATGATTGAGGCAACCCACTTGGAAAATCTGCCGTGGCACCAAGTTTATGAGAAGGAGGGTCGGCGACAGGAGTTGATCCCTTACGAGTTGGCACTTCGGAAGGGTGACAAGGATCAGGCGGTGGGAGCAATAAGAGAACACGAAGAATTCAACGAGAATTACGGTGATCGCCGGGACGTGCCTTCTTGATCCAAACTTCGTCTGCAAGGACGGAACTGTTCAGAACAAAATAATTGTACTGCTTAGCGATGGCACAAGCGGGATCTATATTGCTGTCAAAATGACATCTAAGTCCGCGCGTTACGGACTGGATTTTGGATGCCAAATTCTTGGCAGATTTCCATGTTTTTTTTGCCGCAGGGGTCATGCTGTCTTAATCTCAATAGCTGGATCCAGTTGGATGCTTACTACGAGTTCGACGCGGCGCTTCTGGAGCGCAAGGTCGTCGACGGTAAGGTGTATAAAATCGGAACGCTCGATGCGCATATTAGACATCTGCTGATTTGTGCGATCAACAGCGAGGACATATCCTCATCCCAAGAAAAGTTGCTACAAGCTGCACTTGCCGCATTACCCAAAAATGCAACGGGACCCGGCGGCATCTGAGTCAGATTCACGAGATCGAACTCACCTCCAACGCCTGGATGACAATCAACTTTGTCGTCGACGGAATATTGGTATCGACAGCCACCGCGTTGTCGAGGTAGTCCACCAGTAGCGGCGGTCTCTCGCCAAGATAGGCGCTCTGCGGAAGCAGTCCAGCCGGCAACTGTGCCTCCTCGAGGGTATTGAAGTCCTTTACGAGCGCAGGAGCATGCGTAATCCCGGCCGCCACTAGCCCGTATGCACGGTGGTACCCGTCACGTAAGAAATAGCGTCCGTTCACACCGGCGACCTGCATATAGGACTGTTGCTGTCCAACCGCGAAACCGAATCCTGAGAAGCCCGGCCCAACTGAAGTGCTGAAGTTTCCGATGACTCGCAGATTGGGGTTGGGGGAGGCGAATAGCCAGGTGTTTTTGAGTGGATCGAACGAGACGGGGAATTGTTCTCGTCGCGGTAGGGGCAGTGTAACCAACGCGATCGCCACCATGTCGCCTGTGGCAATACCCTCTACACGACGCCTCGCATCTTCCACAAGTACATGAGGTTGCGCCGCGCACACGCGCCGCAAATCTACGATTTGGATTTCACCCGATGTTGACAATATTTGAGCGCTTTCGGGGTCCGTCTTCAATGCGTCTATATGCGACTGAAGTTCCCGCGGGACCGGCTGGAAGAGATTCGATTGATCGACTCCTGGTGATCGCGCCGCGACATTCTGTCGCGCGCGCTTGCAGGTATCCAAGTGCTCAGGCTGAGATGCAGCGGCCTGTGCATCTCGACCCGCTGCCCACAGAACGCCCTCTTGTTCAGATAACCAACCGACCAGAGCCCTAGCTTTTCGCTTGGCATACGACGGTGTCGAGGCCGTGATTGGTAGCTGCGAGGAACCTTCCATTGGATCTCAGCTTTGCCGACTAGTCGATCCCCGTCAAGACCAAGCAACAGATCATCTACGAAAACGGTCCACAGGTATCAGTATTCCGATGATGTCTTTCATCATCGCCCTAAATAGCGGCTCGGATACTCGCCCCTCGGGATTATAGATTTAAAGCCCGGATTTCGGTGGCGACTCCAATACGAAGACGATCCTCCGCTGCTGCGGCACATGCGGAGCCCTCAACCGAAGCATTCCGCTCGACACAGACCGTGTTGAATCTGAGACATCACAGTAGAAACGACCCTCGCGCTAATCGCTTTGATCCGGCCAAGATTGCATCGGCCGCGCCAGCCCAAAGCGGCTGTCACGCTCGTTGCTTGGGTCTTTCGGAATTGCGTTCGTGATTCGATGACTGTCGCTCGATTCCTTGAACGCCCCTACGCGGTCCGGGTGGTTGTGACCGGACCGCTTTGGTCCGCTTACTACAAGGAACCGAACCATGACACTCGTCACTAAATCACTTACGGAACAACTCCTCGCCAACGGCCGCGCACAACGCGCCGCAATCAATTCAGGCGATCGGGCACTCGACTTCAAACCCGTCGTGAAGCTTTTCACTCCCGACGCCCAGTGCACCTGGCTGCTGACCGAGCTCGGTCTGGACGACATTGCATTCGGCTTGTGTGACCTCGGCATGGGCTGTCCCGAACTCGGCTACGTCTGCATGCGCGAACTGCATGGGCTCCGCGGCCCGCTGGGCCTTCCCATCGAGCGCGATCTGCACTTCCGCGCTGATAAAACCCTCTCCGCCTACGCCGACGAGGCGCGTACTCACGGCCGCGTCGTTACCTAGCGGTGCTTCGGGCGCCTCGTCACAGAGGCGCCCGATTCTTTATTCGGCGCGCCGGCTTCGCTAATGTGGGCACGCCACGCCAAAACGTCCGCGAGTTTCCACCGAACACTCCGATAGCCCACGTTGACCGGTGAAGGAAACCGCCCTTCCGAGACATATCGATAAATGGAGGAACGACCAAGGCCTATCATTGTCGACACCTCCGAGAGCCGCAGCAGTCGCTGCGCATTCAGCGCCGGGTCGACGGCACGATCCACCTCTCCTTCAATTCGAAGCGCGTGATGCTTGCGCGAAAGTCGATCGACATCGGCGCGCAGATGCCGGATCTCGCTTACCGCCCATTCTCGTTCTTGAAGCAATTCCCCGAGCGTGCGCGTCCCGGGATCCAATATAAGGCGATCAAGCATATCGAGCGGCATGTCTCTCTCCTCCCTTTAATTTGTTGCCAGGCCACAGCGCGCAAGGACTGGACGCGTCTAGTCTTGCTCGTTTCACAGCCACTCGGATAGCGTTTTCCCGAACGACGTGGCGAGAGAACTAGCGCGGGCCGTTACCGACTAAGAGAAGATGTTCGATACCAAGATTTTAGATGCGCGAACAATTAGAGCAGTCGCGAAAGGTCGACTGATTGCTCACGTGTTGCGGCCCAATGAGCATCGCAGCGGATGCAATAGAATTTTACGCCCTTGTGTTGCAGCAGCCGATAGAGCTCCCGTTGTTCAAACTGCTGATGCGCGGGCAGCTTGCACGTTGGGCAGACCGGCAAATACACGACTTTTGTTCCGCTCGCCGCCAAGCACTCAGGTCTCTTACTGTGAAAAAGAGCGCGGTACTTATTTGGAGCCACGAGCTTGGGAAGGCCAACGACGAAATCATCAGTGATTGGGTCTCCACAATTCGCGCACAGGAACATGTTGCCGACAAGCTCAGACACGCCCGCGCCTTGACTTGCCGCCTGCATCTTCACTGCCCGAGCTAATTCAGGTTCGAGAAACATCGCGATTTTTACCTTGTCAGACATATCATCATCGAGAATGTACTGTCACTAGTGTCAATACTAGCATTACATTATACAGACTAAATCACATAATTACTGGTCAAATAGCCTAAATATTGACAATGTTCTATTTGTAATAGAACATTGAGGCATGACGCCTGAAGAGTTAAAGCGACTGCTGGAAGAGCTTGGCCTGACTCAGGCTGATTTTGCGCGACTAATCAGTGTGACGCCTCGAGCAGTGAATCTTTGGATGATGGAAGACCGCGCAATGCCTGGGCCGGCGGTCGCTTATGTGCGTTTATTGAGTTCACTACCCGCGAATCTTCGGCAAATTGAAATTGGTCGATTAAATCAGCGAGGTTCAGGTATGCGTGATGGTATTTTTGGCATTGCCTTCCAAGGCAGTGTTGCTGCTGGGATTGGCATGATGATTTTCGACAGTGGTCGCATTTATGGTACTGACACCGAAGGCGCGCGTTACGACGGCGAATACTTCTACAACGAAAACACGAAGATGGTGGATGCAATTGTAAAGATAACTATGCTTCCAAATGTCTTGGCGGTCTTTGGAATATCAAATCCCTATGAGTGGGCGTTCGATGTGACTACTTCGCTCGATCCGAAAACAAACGCGGGGCAGTTGGTCGTCAAGACATCAATTGGTCAAAGCTTGCATGCAACTTACAAGTTTTTACGAAGCCTGCCCGATGCCGCTTAGCGAGCGATATGTTGCATTTCAAGGGACCTAAGAATCGGGCCAATTTAAGACGCGGCGCCCTTTTTGACAATCATTGGCTCCTGCGAATGTTTAACAGTTCGCAATGATCAAGACGTTGACTGTCGACGACATAAAAGCAATTCACGGTCAATTGGAATCGGAATTCGCCTCGTCATCCGACCCGATCAGTCCAAAAGGAATCAAGTCTGAGCACCTATTGGAGTCCGCAGTTGCGCGACAACACGCGGGACTTGGGGGCCTGCTCAAGTATGACACGGCAGTCTCCAATGCCGCGTCGCTGGGATTCGGGCTGTGTATGAATCATCCATTCCACAATGGAAACAAGCGAACAAGTCTTGTCACAATGATGTGCCATTTAGATCGGAATGATTTGACGTTTCAGGAGGAAATTGGTCAATCATCCTTGTATGACTTCATGCTTCGAATAGCGTCCCACCAGATCGCCGACGCTAAAATGGCCACCGACCGCTCGGACGCTGAGGTAGAGAGCATTGCGCGGTGGATTAGAAAGCGAATTCGCCGTATTGAGCGTGGCGAACGTGTCATCACATTCCGCAAGCTACGAAGCATACTCGAGTCGTTTCAGTTTGAATTCGAAGACCCACGAAATAACACGGTCGACCTTGTTAGGTACGAGAAGAAATCGACGTGGTTTGGTTTGCGCCAAACCACAAAACGCGTACGCATCTTGCGAATGGCATATCCAGCAGGAGGTCAAGTAGTTGGCAAAGGCTTGCTGCGACAGATCCGAGAGTTATGCGCGCTCGACGAGTTGCACGGGTGCGATTCTCAAATGTTCTACGATCAACAGCGACCACCCGATTATTTTATTGCGAAATACAGGAAGACGCTCGCGAGGCTGGCGCGGGTATAGCTGTACGTTCCGTCGTCCGCCGAGTAGGCTCGGGGCTGCACTGGGAGACTAACGGCCGCGCATCTCTTCGCCAGCCCGCGATCAAGCATGTTGAATCCTTGGGCGACGTCGTCCATGGGTTAGAACAGACGAGGTCGTCGAGCGATTGACGGGTTAAAGTTAGCGGACTTTGTGGCATAGAGAACCTGCATAAAAAGGATATCCACCGTATAATCAGCCGGCCTTGAGACAAAGGCTATGCAGGATGCAACCAGGTCTAGGATGGAGATATAAAAAGAGCTCTCGGCACTCCAAAATAACGGGCGATTTTGCCGAGCCGCTGGTGCTGCCGAGCCGTCGCGCTGGTGGTCAGCGGAGTTGTCGGTGCCGACTAACTGTTCGCTGTCGCAATAATAGAGGGCATTCGAGGATCAAAGTAGTCACGCGCGATCAAATGGATGCCATGGAGAGCGAACTTGAACCAAGAACCCACTACTGACGAAGAGATAGCGGAATTCGAGAAACGTCTATTAGACCTGGTTCCAAAAGCGGAGCCAATCGGCAATGTCACCCTCCTAGGGGACCTTGGATGGTCCGAATCCACTTACTGGCGGATTCGGGATAAGCTAATCGATTCCGGGCGATTAATTAAGGGCCGGGGGCGTGGCGGTAGCGTGCGGCGTGTCGTTGTCGCTGCGCCAGAAAGGCAAACGCCGGCCGCAAGCTCGGCTCCGCGGTCTAGCGAAATCGAACTTTATGAGCCCATCCTTGCGACCCTGAAGTCGCACTGGGTAAAAGACAATCGAATTAGAGATTTTGTTGCGGAGATCACTGCGCACCAAGGACGACGCGAGACAGGTGGGAAATGGTCGAGGCCTGACATCACGCTCGCTAGCTACAATACTTACCCCTTCGTTCCGGGTAAACATTTCGATGTTTATACCTTTGAAGTAAAGACTTATGACCAGGTCGACGTGACTGCTGTATACGAAGCACTCGCTCATCAAAGAGCCGCACACTACTCCTACGTATTTGTTGCGGCGCCGAGCGATCAATTCGATGCTATAGAAGCAACCCTCGAAGCTATAAGGACGGAAGCGGACGACCACGGTGTTGGATTGGTCGCCATGTCCGATCCATCCGACTATGACACCTGGGAATTTCTCGTGGATCCGGTTCGAGCTGATCCCGATCCGGCAGACCTCAATGACTTCATCGCCGCTCAGACAACTGCAGGATTCAAGGATCAAATCGTCCACTGGTGCCGCTGATGGTATCTGATGTAGTCAACAGTAGAATTCGGTGACAGCAGTATTTTTACCTGAATGGCTCAAAGACATCGCTCCGATCGTAACAGCGACTGGGGTGTGCGTCGGCGTTCTGCAACTTTGGAATTCCAAGCGCCAAGCGGTCACCACGTTTGAGGATGAGCTCGCAAATGAATATAGGCAGATTACGGGCAAACTCCCCA
>Ga0210402_10001714_pt1 | contig 22409 bp, 20 predicted proteins | sample IncBWC7MmetaG_FD_161055 | JGI IMG/M metagenome (GOLD analysis project Ga0210402, IMG submission 161055) | Forest soil microbial communities from Barre Woods Harvard Forest LTER site, Petersham, Massachusetts, United States - Inc-BW-C-7-M | ecosystem: Environmental > Terrestrial > Soil >... | reverse complement strand
TTTCGATCTGGCGAACCTGATTTTGTACGGCAAGGCGAATCCTGTGGATGCGATGGAGGTTCTCGGGCCGTATGTGCAAGGAATTCACGCCAAAGATGGAATGTGGCCGACGAATCCGCGGGAGCTTGGGCAGGAAGTGCCAATTGGCAAGGGACGAGTGGATTTTCCGCGGATCATTGCGCAGCTGAAGAAAATTAATTATCGCGGGGCAGTGACGATAGAACGAGAAATTTCCGGGGCGGACCAAGTACGAGACGTGCGGGAAGCGAAGAGCTACTTGGAAAAATTGATTGGATGATGTGGTGGGAGGAAAGATGCCGAACGACGATTCGAACGGAACAAACCTCACGAACAAGGTTGATCGCCGAAAGTTTATCGGGGTGGCTGCGGCGACCGCCGGTGCGATGATCATTGATCCAGCGCTAGTGCGAGGCACGGCGGCGAATTCGGCAATTCGTGTTGGATTGCTTGGATGCGGAGGGCGTGGCACTGAAGATGCGACGAACTTGATTGATGCCGGAGCGCGAGTCGTGGCGCTTGCGGATTTATTTCAAGACCAGCTCGATGCTGCGCACGCGAACTTCGACAAGATCCAGCTGGCCAAGGGATTTGCCGCGCTGGACAATGCGCAACTGTTTGTCGGGCCGAATGCGTACCAGCAGATGGCGGCCTCGAAAGATGTGGATGCGGTGGTGATCGCCACGCCGCCTTACTATCACCCGCAGCATCTTGAGGCCATTGTGGGCTCAGGGAAACATGTGTATTTGGAGAAGCCGGTGGCGGTGGATGTGCCGGGCGCGATGAAGGTGATCGAAATTGGCAAACACGCGGAAGGGAAGTTGAGTTTAGACGTCGGATTTCAGATTCGGGATTGTCCGCCGTTTGTGGAATTGGTGAAGCGCATTCATGATGGAGGGCTCGGCAAAATTGTTTGCGGCGAAGCGCATTATCTTACGGGCTACATCGACCGGCCGGCTTGGCCGAACTCGAGCCCGACCGAGAAGCGTCTACGCAATTGGGTGTACGACCGTGTGCTTTCGGGCGACATCATCGTCGAGCAGAACATTCACGTCATTGATATTTGCAACTGGATTTTGAAGGGACATCCGTTGAAGGCTTCGGCATCTGGCGGACGACTCGGGCGCCCGGCTGACGGCGATGCCTACGGAAACTACAACGTGGTATTTCGATACCCCGACAACGTGGACGTCACGTTCAGCTCGACGCAGTTTGCCAAAGGCTGGTGGGACGTCACGGAAAGATTTTTTGGCACCAAGGGGACGTCGCAGTCGCCCTACAGCGGGCCATTGGGCATCTGGGGTGAACAGCCATGGCAGTATGCCGATCCCGCGCAGGCTTCAGCGCAGCCTCAGGCGTTTTCGGCAACCGGAAGTTTTCATTCGAATCTGGAGTACGCGGACGCGGAAAAGAAAAAGGCGTTCATCGAAAGCATTGTCAGCGGGAAGTTTCACAATCAGGCAGCAAAGGGCGCGGAATCGGCGCTCTCCTGCATGATGGCGAGGACCGCGGCGTACACCGAGCGCGAGGTCACCTGGGACGAGACGTTGAAATCGACCGAGGTATGGGATTCACGCATCGATCTGAAAAAGCTGGGTTGAGGAGCGGATATGCGACCTTCATCGCGTCGAGAATTTCTGAAGAGCTCGGTAACGGCGGTGTGCGCGGCCAGTGTGGTTGATGTTGGATTTGCACACGCATCACTCGAGGCCGCGAAAGTTGCGGTGCCTGTCAAATTGCCGGCAGATTCGCCGCTCCCGATTAAAAAGGGAGTATGGATGGAGATGCTGCCGGCCTCGCTCAGCTACGCGGAGCGATTCAAAATGGCGCGTGACGTGGGATTCGAAGTGATTCAAGCGCCGACCGAGCCGGACGACCACAAGGCCGAGGAAATCAAGAAAGCAGCGGATGACGCGAAGATCCGAATCGACTCAGTGATGAACATGGACCATTGGAAATATCCGCTGTCGTCTGCTGATCCCGCGGTCGTAGAGAAAAGCCTCGCCGGAATGTGCAAGTCGTTGCGGAACGCGAAACTTTGGGGATCGGATGCGGTGTTGCTGGTGCCGGCGGTGCTGGACCCGAAGACATCGTACCGCGACGCGTGGACGCGTTCACAAAAACAGATACGAACGCTGCTACCGATGGCCGAGGAATTGAAAGTTGTGATTGCCCTCGAGGAAGTGTGGAATAAATTTTTGTTAAGCCCTCTGGAAATGACGCAGTACATCGAGGAGTTTCACAGCCCGTGGATCAAAGCGTGGTTCGACGTGGGCAATGTGATGTTCTACGGTTATCCGCAGGATTGGATTCGAACGCTTGGCAAGAGCATTTATAAAGTACATCTCAAGGACTTCAAGCGCAAGGAGAGCGGCTACGAGTGGGTGAATCTTGGCGATGGTGATGTCGATTGGCCAGCGGTGCGCGCAGCGTTTGCGGAGATTGGTTACGCCGGCAGCGCGATTGTGGAGCTGGAAAAAGGCGACGAAGCGTATCTTCGTGATGTCAGCAAGCGTGTAGACAAGCTGGTCCTTGGGCGCACGTAGCCAACGGATAATTGATGGCACTCTCTTGCCATGCGGATCGATCCTTCCTTTTGATAAATCTATCTCAGGCGTAGGCGCCGGAAGCGCCTGAATTCTTCGTTTTTCTTTCCTGGGTGATTCGTTCGAGATAGCCGCTGGACCGAAACGCTTGCATCGGATCTTCTGGGAGGTTGTGGGCTTTCCTCCATTCGCGAATCGCCGGCCGGACGTCTTCCCAAAATGCGCCGCGTAGTGTTTCCTCCGCGTCGACCAGGGAACAAGATTGCTGCAGCTTCGTGAGGCGTTCATGATCAACCAGCACCGCTCTGGCATAGAGTTCCTGCGCGGTGCAGGCGGTTTGAATCATCGCCTCGATTTTTCCCTTCAAATTGTGGCTCTGGTCCACCATGTAGGCGATGTCCGCGGTGCTCTGAGTTTCCCATTCAAATAATCTGATTTCGTGAAAGATGCGAAAAATCTGGTAAGGATCGATCGAGCCTAGCGTCAGATCGTCATCGGCGTAACGGCGATCGTTGAAATGAAATCCGCCCATCATGTTCTGATGCAAGAGCCAGGCAACGATCTGTTCGATGTTTTGCGCCTGATAGTGATGTCCGGTATCGACAAGAACATAAGATTGAGGCCCGGCTTTCTTTGCGAGCAGCAACGCCATTCCCCAGTCAGCAATATCGGTGTGATAAAACGCCGGTTCGAACGGCTTGTATTCGATCAACAAGCGCTGGCCGGGCTTTAGTGCGGCGTGGATTTCCGCGAGCCCTTCTTCGAAATAGCGGACGCGGGTTCGAATGTTCTGCGTGCCGGGATAATTCGAACCGTCGGCGAACCACGGTGAAACGTCGCGCGAGCCGAGTGCTTCAGAGATGGCAACACATTCCAGAATGTGGCGACACGCCATGCGGCGAATTGCAAGATCCGGATTTCCCAGCGAACCGTACTTGTATTCCTGATTCTGAAAGATATTCGGATTGATCGAGCCGGGACGAATCGCAAAACGCTCGGCCAGCTTTTCGACTTCCGGCACGTCTTTCAATCCGTGCGGCAAATCCCACTGAACGTGAAGGGCAAGAGTCGGACAGGCTCCAGTGAAACCGTGAACCTGGGCCGCGTCGCTGAATTTTTCTTCGATAGTGTTTGCGGCGGCGGCTTGAATGAACTTTCCGAAGCGTGTGCCGGTATTGGCGAAACCCCACGACGGTAGCTCAATTTTGAACTTGTCGAGAGCGCTGCTTATTTTTTCGACGGCTTTATCATTCATCGCGACATCTCCATTACGGCTTCGGACTTACGACTTACGAATGCGAGATTCAATCTAGTTTGTTTCGTGAACATCTGATGCCACTAAAGTCGCGACCGACAATCGCTCCGCCCATTTTGCGACCGAATCCGCGGTAACTCCATTGCTGGCCTTCGAATCATTTTCGAGAGCCGCCAGTTGAATCGCGAAATTTCCGATGGTCGTGCTTTCCGCTGAGCCGAGTATCACTTCAAGGCCCGTGCGCTGCGCCGTGAGTTGATTCAGAAAAGTGTTCTGACTTCCGCCCCCCACGACAAACAGGCGTTTCAGTTTTTTTCCTGTGATTCTCGCGATCGATGACAGAACTTCAGCGTAGCGCGCGGCCAAGCTATGAAAAATCGTGTTGGCCAACGCGGGAATGCCAAGACTGTCGACCGTGAAACCATGCTGGCTCAGACCTGCGAGCTGCGCATTGATCTTCGCGAGAGTATCCCCGGGAAGCATCAACTGCGGATCATCGACATCGATCAGAGTGCCAGACGCCGGCAGAGCAGCGCAGCGCGCGAGTAGTTCCTGTACCGTCCAATGATGGCCGCGTTGCTCCCACTCATCCATACACTGGCGCAGCAGCCACATGCCGTTCACGTTTTTCAGAAAACAAATTTTACCGCCAGCGCCGCCGAGGTTGGTGAAGTTCAACTCTTGCGAACCGGCCGTAACGCACGGCGAATTAAGTACAGTTCCGACCAGCGACCACGTTCCGGAACTGATGAAGGCCCAGTCGTTTCCGGACGCAGGGATCGCGGCGATGGCCGAGGCGGTATCGTGGCAGGCCGGGGCAAGGATCTGCGTATCGCGGAACGCGGAAAGTTGTGCCAGGTCGCCGGTGATTGGCCCGAGCACCGTGCCGCACGGAACAATTTCAGGCGCAGAAGCAATTTCCAATCCAAGCTCGCTAAAAATTTCATTGCACCAGGAGTGAGTACCAAGTTGCACGAGCCCGGTGTGCGTCGCATTCGTGTATTCGCTCACGCGTTTACCGCAGAGCCGGTAAGTCATGAACTCGGGCAGGTTCGCCCACTTGGAGCTTATGTCGCATCCAGCAAGCTTGTCGGCGTAGAGCTGGTACAGCGTGTTTATCCGGAGGATCTGTATTCCAGTCAATGCATAGAGCCGCGCCGGGGACAAGATCGAGTGCACCGCGTTTTCCGCTTGCTCCGTGCGCGGATCGCGGTAACAGAAGGGAGGTGCGAGCGGTTGGCAGTGGTCAGTCAAGCGAACATAGTCGACAGCCCAGCCGTCGATACCGACAGATGCGATACCTTCTGGCGCATGAGCAGCGCACACACCCAAACCGGTTACGATTCCGTCGAAAATCGCTTCGACATTCCAGCGTATGCCGTCGCTTGTCGAAAGCGGCGCATTCGGAAAACGATGAACCACCGCGATCTGCGGTTCGCCGCGATTCCAGCGAAGAAGTGAGACGCGACAGCTCTGGGCACCCAGATCGATTGCGACAGTCGCTTTTCGATTTTCTATCGATGTCATAAGTTGCGACCACAGATATCGAATCCGAATCTTATTAGCGGAGAAATGCCTCGGTCAAACCGCCATCCACCGGAATCAAATGACCGGTAGTACAACGCGCTTGCGGCCCTGCCAGAAAAAGGATTGCCGCGGCGCAGTCCTGTGGATCGATCGGTTGATGGGTCAGCGTACGTTTCGCGTAGAACTCCGCGAGCAAAGTGCGAAGCTGCTCATCGGAATCTGCTTGATTGAACGGGATGGAATACTTCGTGAGTGACGCGACAACGCGGTCGCGCGGAAACATCGTCGAACCCTTTACCACGGTCGCCGGGCTGATTCCGTTGACCCGAATCTTCGGAGCAAGTGAAATCGCGAATTCGCGCACCAGATGATTCACGGCGGCCTTGCTGACGTCATAGGCCTCGCTGCCACGTTTCGGCACGACAGCGTTGGCAGAACTCACCAGCACCACACTGGCGTTCAGATTCTGTTCGGCGAGAACTCTCGCGGATTCCTCAAGCAAGCGATGGTTGGCGGTTACATTGATATCCAGCGTTAAACCCCATTGGCTATCGCTGATTTGGCCGTCCGGCGAAGACGGAAAAATCGCCGCGGTATTTACGACGATATCTAGCCCGCCAAACGCCGCGATGGTTTCGCGCAGCGCCTGCCTGATGGATTCGCGATCGCGAATGTCGATGGCCGCCGGAACCGAGGTCTCTTTGCCGGTGAGTTTTTGAATCTCCGCGGCGACAGCCTCGGCGGCTTCTACATCTTTGTCCGCGACCACGACGTGGGCGCCGCGCTGCGCCGCAAGCAGAGCAGTTTCGCGGCCAACGCCGTTTCCGCCTCCGACCACCAGACAAATCTGGCGGCTGAGCTCTTTCTCCGGAGGCTGGCGGCGAATCTTGGCTTCTTCCAACTGCCAATATTCAATTCGAAAGGCTTCCGAAGGAGGCAGGGCGACATAGTTCGAATGAACGCTGAACGCCTCCGTCTTTGCCGCGGGTCCGGCTTGCGGCAAAATCGCCGGCGCAGTTCCCGAGCTTAATGCCGTCGCCCCTTCCATGACGTGAATCGCGTTGGTATAAAATTCGCCGGTGACGCGGGCCTCGGTTTTGTTTTTGCCAAAGCTGAACATACCGATACCCGGAATCAACACGACCGTGGGATTTGCGTCGCGCATCTTTGGGGAGTCGGGCAATGCGAACGAGGAATAGTAGGCCGCGTATTCATCGCGATATTTTTCAAGCGCTCGGTCGATTGCATCAGAGAGACCTGACAGATTCGCTTGCGGGCTCCACGAAACATAGAGCGGACGGATCTTGGTGCGGATGAAATGGTCCGGGCAGCTGGTTCCGAGATGAGCAAGCTGCTCGGCTTCGGCAGAGTTCACGAAGCGCAGCACTTCAGGGAGATCGTTGAAATTGCCGATCAGGCGGTGCTTGGTTGAAACGCGGCCGCGCACCAGCGGAAAAATCTCATTCGCCATTGAACGATGATTGTCCAGTGCGGAGACACGGCTGCCGCCAAACAATTTGGCTCCGAGGCGCTGCAGATGTTCGCCAACGAATTGTCCAAGCTGATCGATGATGGTGATGGTATTTACGTAGCACTCGCGTTGGGTGTTTCCCCAGGTGAACAGGCCGTGGCCGCCGAGAACAATTCCGTCGCAATCCGGCGTTTGCTTGACGGCGTCGCGGAGCATCATGGCCAACTCAAAGCCCGGCCGCTGCCACGGCAGCCAGATCAATTTGTGGCCGTACTTACGATTGAACTCCTCCATTTTTTCGCGGCCATTGGCGGACGCCGCCAGCGCGATGCCCCAATCCGGATGCAGATGGTCAACGTGTTCGAAGGGGAGAAAAGCATGTAACGGAGTGTCTATGGAAGCCGCGACGGAATTATCGCCAAACGCGCACAGCGGGTACATCCCGACCATTTCGTCCTCGAGCTCCACGCCCCGGTAACGTCCGGCAAGCGAGTGGACTTTCTCCAGATACAGCGTCGCGAATCCTTTTCGTTGAATGCTGCCGATATCTCCGCCGCTTCCCTTGATCCACAAGACTTTCTTTTGCGAGCCGTCGAGAGGATCGGAGTCCACAATCTTGGAGCTGGTATTGCCGCCGCCGAAATTGGTGATGCGTAGATCGGAACCCAATAAATTGGAGCGATAACGCAGAAGGTCCGGCGCATCGAGAGTTGCCGCAATGCGCTGGTCCCAGCGGTCTTCGAGAAAGTGTAGCTTGTCTAGGGAACTCATCAGGTAAGCCGCCATCCGTTTTAGGCATTGAATGATGTCGGCGGAAAGTATATCGCATATGCTAGACCTTTGTAATAAGCGCTTATATTTGGGCATGGAACAGAAACCAGGTTGACGGCTGGGCAGTTCTGCCGATACAGTCCGCCCTGCACAAGTTGCGAGCCGGGCTGAATTCGGGCCAGGCCCCAATCTGCTTTGCATTCAAGTCGCGCAGGGGAAACGAGGGAGCACATTGGTCGCAAACCCAATCATTGGAGTTGTTTTTCATTGGCTCGGCGGACTGGCGTCCGGCAGCTTTTACGTTCCGTTTCGCAAGGTGAAGAGCTGGGCCTGGGAGACGTACTGGCTGGTCGGCGGATTTTTCAGTTGGATTATTGCGCCGTGGATTCTGGCTTCTGTGATGACCAGCGACTTGCTGCGCGTATTGCACGAGGCTCCGGGCCGCAGCATTTTCTGGACGTACGCCTTCGGCGTATTGTGGGGACTGGGCGGCCTGACGTTTGGATTGACGATGCGCTATCTCGGAATGTCGCTGGGCATGGCGGTCGCGCTTGGCTACACCGCGGCTTTTGGAACGTTGATGCCGCCGATTTTCAGCGGACAGTTCGTCAGCGAAGTTCTCGGGACGCGTTCCGGGCTGATCATTCTGGGTGGAGTGGGAATTTGCCTGCTCGGCATCGTGTTTGCCGGAGCGGCCGGCACCTCAAAAGAAAAAGAGATGTCCGACGAGCAGAAGCGCTCGGTCATCAAAGAATTCAACCTGAAAAAAGGACTGCTGGTCGCGACCTTTTCCGGTGTGATGAGCGCGTGCTTCGCTTACGGCTTGGCGGCCGGCCAGCCGATCAAGGAAATTACGCTGCAACACGGAACGCCGATTTTGTGGCAAGGGTTGCCGGTGCTAGTGGTGCTGCTCCTCGGCGGATTTACCACCAATTTTATCTGGTGCGTGATTCTGAATATCCGGAATCGCACCGGCCACCAGTACTTTTCATCCAGCGCAAAGGAGCCCGTTCCAACACGACGCGAAGAACCAATCCTCGAAAATGTTACCGATGCTCCGGCCGAGGAGATGGCGGAGCTTGCAAAACGCACCGAACCAGCCGCTTCCAACGCACCAATGCTTTCGAACTATTTTTTCTCGGCTTTGGCCGGGACCACCTGGTATTTCCAGTTTTTCTTTTACACCATGGGCGAAACGCAAATGGGCCGCTACAAATTTTCCAGTTGGACTCTGCACATGGCCAGCATCATGATTTTCAGCACGCTGTGGGGCATTGCCTTGAAAGAATGGAAGGGCACTGGCCTGCGAACGAAATGCCTGGTCGGACTCAGCCTGCTCGTTCTGGTCGCGTCAACGGTTGTCGTCGGCTATGGGAATTACCTCGGGGCGACAGCGCCGGCGAAGAAGCCCGACGCCATCCAAACAAATTCACCTCAACCGACTCCGAGTGAAACGTTGAAACGCACCTAAAATCTCTGCAAGTTGCGCGCTCCGTAATCGAGCAGTATCTTACTGCCACTCGATCATCGCGATTGCACCGAGCAATTTGAGGAGAGCCAAATGCCCAGAACCGCGTTTCGCCTGCGCATCAAGCCGGGTAAGGAGCAGGAGTACGATATCGCCCACCGCAGCGTTTGGCCCGCGCTGCTGGCCAAGTTGAAAGAGGTGGGCATCTCCAACTATTCGATCTTCAGGCGCGATCAGGACTTGTTCCTCGCTATGCAGGTTGATGACTTCGAAGCCGCATGGCGCGCGCTCGATCAGGATCCAACCAACCTCAAATGGCAGCAGGAAATGTCCGCGCTGTTCGACCCAGTCCCTGGCCTGAAGCCCGGCGAAAAATTCGCGATGATGCAGGAAGTCTTTTATCTGGAGTGAATGCGCTCGCGCAAACCAAGAACGCTCATGCTATCTTACTCGTCTTGAAATTTTGGCCTTAGCTCTCATCATGCTGTAAAAAACACTGGAAGGAATTCCCTATGAGCGCAACATTGCTATATCGCATTGCGGCATTTGTCTTTGTTCTCTTTGCCTTGGGGCACACCTTTGGATTCTTGAGTTTGCGCGCACCTTCCGCGGAAGCGCGCGCGGTGTTCGACTCAATGAACGCGGTGCATTTTGAGGTTGGCGGCAGGAGCTTCAGCTACGGCGGCTTTTATCGCGGATTCGGTTTATCGTGCACGGTTTCGATGGTCCTGTCGGCATTTCTGTCGTGGCATCTCGGAAAATTGGCGCGCTCTGCTCCCGGCTCGATTGGTGCGTTAGGATGGGCTTTCTTTGCGGCACAGTTAGCAGGCGCGGTGCTGAGCTTCCTCTATTTTGGTTTGCCTCCGATGGTGCTTTCCGTTCTGGTTGCTGTAGTCGTCGGATTGGCGGCATTTCTCGCGGGCCGAACCGCGCCAATCAGCACTTAACCGCCTTCATGATATAAACCATCGTTCCCAGTCGTACTATCAGGAAGCCGCGCCCACTCATGCCCTCGGTCATACAAGTCCATGGAGTCCGCAAGTCTTACGGCCGAACCCTGGCCGTCGACGAAGTGTCGTTCGAAGTGAACCAGGGCGAAATTTTCGGCTTAATCGGGCCAAACGGCGCCGGAAAAACCACCACCATGGAGTGCGTTGAAGGTATCCGCCGGCCCGACTTGGGCTCCATCTCGGTTCTGGGCCTGGACCCTTTTCGTGATGTCTACAAACTCCAGGAACGGATTGGCGTTCAGCTCCAGCAGGCGCAACTGCAGAAGCGCATTAAAGTCTGGGAAGCGGTTGACCTATGGGCTTCGCTCTACAAGAAAAAATCCGTTGATGGCGAACGCCTCCTCGATCAACTCGGACTCACCGACAAACGCGACGCCTGGTTCATGAATCTCTCCGGCGGCCAAAAGCAGCGCCTGTTCATCGCGCTCGCGCTGATCAACGACCCCGAAGTCGTTTTCCTCGATGAACTGACCACCGGCCTCGACCCGCAAGCACGCCGCGCGATCTGGGAACTGGTGCGTGGCATCCGCGAGCGCGGCAAAACCGTTTTCCTCACCACTCACTTAATGGAAGAGGCCGAGCGCCTCTGCGACCGCGTGGCCATCATCGAGCACGGCCGCATCATTGACATTGACACGCCCGAGCGGCTCGTCATTCGCCACTGTCCCGAACGCACCGTCGTTCTCGCCACCGATGACCCCGCCGCCGAACAGCGCTTTCAATCCATCGCTGGCGTCGAATCCGTAACCCGTGCCGATTCGCGCTTCACCATTCGCGGCAGCGGCGACGATCTGGTCACCCAAGTGATTCACTGCCTGTCCGAGAATCGCATTCGAGTCACCGATTTCCGCACCATTTTGCCGAACCTCGAAGACGTTTTTCTGAAGCTAACCGGTCACTCGATTCGCGAATAGGAACCATCATGATGCTGCGTGGACTCTGGAAACTGACCTGGATTGAGATCAAGATTTTCTTGCGCGAACCCCTTGGCGCGATCGGCTCCATCGTCATTCCCGTTCTGATTTTTCTGGTGGTGGGCCGAATTCTTGGCCGGAAAGTCCCGGCCCCCGAGCTGGCCGCGAACAGTTTTATCAAGGTAGGTCTGCCGGTCCTCACCGCCATCTTGATTGTCATCAGCGCGGTGCTTTCGCTGGTTACGATTATCTCGATCTACCGCGAAGGCGGCATCCTCAAGCGACTTCGCGCCACACCGCTGCGCCCGCAGACCATCCTCACTGCGCATGTGCTCGTCAAGCTGATCCTTACCGCTGCGACTCTGTTCCTGATGGTCCTGGCAGGAAAGCGCTATTACCCGGTCGGCGTTCACGCTCCACTGTTTTCATTCACTATTGCGCTGCTGATCAGCACCTGGAGCATCCTCTCCACCGGCTTCGTGATCGCCAGCATTGTGCCCACCGCGCGTTTCGCCCAGCCCATCGGCGCCATCATCATGTACCCGATGATCGGTTTCTCAGGCCTCTTCGTGCCTCTCGAATCCCTTCCGCCGGCGATGCACATCCTCGGCCGCTTGCTGCCGCTATCCTACGCGGTCGCGCTGCTCCAAGGCATCTGGAACGGCGACCCCTGGTCCGCTCACCTCGGCGACATCGCAGCGCTGGTCGTGGTCTTTGTCATATGCACCGCGCTCTCAGCCAAAGTTTTTCGTTGGGAATAAAAAATGACACGCCCAGCGTGACTCGAACGCGCGATTCTCTGTCTGGAAGCTAAACGTCAAATTCTCGGGTAGCCGCCATCAACTTTGATAAAATCGAATTACGACCCCGTAGCTCAACCGGATAGAGCGCCAGCCTTCTAAGCTGGATGTTGTCGGTTCAAGTCCGACCGGGGTCGCCATCTTGTCCGCCTTGCCATCACTCAGGTGTCACACAGGGAACGACCTGACGGCTATGCCGACGGTAAACCCGAAAATCCTGGTCAGTCGTGAGGATGATGGGATCCGCAAGAGTTTCGGTCATACGAACCAGGCAAGCGTCCGCGAGGCCCATCGGAACATTGGAATACTTCTCAATCAGCTTCACAACTGACTCTAGGTTCTCCGCAAGCGCGAACGAGACCAGCACCGCACGGCGGCGAAGCAGCGCACCGAGACTGGCGATGCCACGGTCACCGAGAAGGTGAAAAGCCTCGGACAACACTGCTTCGCAGGTGGACCACGGCGGAGGTAACTCGGAAGCCTGCGTCACCGCCCATGCGTGATGCGTGTCACGACTGCTCAGTAGCGCCACCAGAAAACCAGCATCAACCAGGACGTTTCTTGCCATAACCGGTCGCCTGCAAATACTTCTTCTTGTCGGCGCTGAGGTCGGTCGGCAAGCCCTTCACCGACCCAACCAAATCGGCGATGGTGTCTAGCGATGCGTTGTGACGCCGTCGGCGCGGAGCGCGCTCCAGCCGTTCACGGACCACATCCGACTTTGAAAGCTTCCGTCCTCTTGATTCCGCTTCAATGTCCGCCACCAGCGGTTCAGGCAACCGTACGGTCAGAGTCTTCATGGAATAATTGTATTACACGACTGGCAGGTCTGCAATACAAACCGAGCACGTTGGCCGCCAAACAATTTCTGAAATCTGCCGCACGGCTCCCTGCTATCATCAAAAATTGTGAACCCGCTACAAACTCTCGGTCTCGCATTGGGCGCAGGCTTTTCCTCCGGCCTCAACCTTTACGCCACCGTCGCTACTCTCGGCCTCTTGCAACGCTTTGGCGTGATTCACTTGCCGCCGGCACTGGCAGTGGTGGCTCATCCCATCGTTCTCGGCATCGCCATCGCGCTCTACGTCCTCGAATTTCTCGCCGACAAAGTTCCGTTTCTCGACACCGTCTGGGACGCCGTCCACACGTTCATCCGTCCACCAGCTGCGGCTATCCTCGCCTACGGCGCCGCCGCTGCTGCGCCAACCGAATGGCGCTGGGCCGCCGCACTTCTCGCTGGAGGCGTCGCGCTCACTTCGCACAGCGCCAAAGCCTCCACCCGCGCGGCCGTCAACACCGTTCCCGAACCCTTCAGCAATTGGGCTCTGAGCATCGGCGAAGACCTGCTCGCCGTATGGCTGACGTGGTTTACCACCGCGCATCCCATCGCGACCATCGCCATCGTCTCGGCGCTGCTCATCCTCTGCGCGTTTCTGCTCTATTATTTATTCCGTTTTTTGCGAACCGCTCTCAAAACGCTTTAGCCGCCGCCCAAACAATCAGCCGCCGCTCACTTCGCGTATTTGTCCACCCACTCGATAAACGTCTTGTACCAGAACTGGCTGTTCACCGGCTTCAGCACCCAATGCCCTTCGTCCGGAAACACCACCAGCTTCGAAGCCACTCCCTGCCGTTGCAGCGCGCTGAAAAATTCCAACGATTGCGTGTACGGCACTCGATAATCTTTTTCACCCGCAATCACCAACGTCGGCGTCTTGAATTTTCCCAGCGCGCCCGCATACGTCACCGGCGACCATTTCCGATAGCCTTCCGGATTCGACCACGGCGTTCCCTGAAAGTCGTGTTCGTTGAACCATAGCTCTTCGGTTGCGTACGCCGACGTCAGATCGTATACCCCCGCGTGGCTCACGATTGCCTTGAAGCGGTCGGTATGCGTCGCGATCCAATCCGCCATGAACCCGCCGTATGATCCGCCCGCCGCCGCCATTTTCGTTCCGTCAATAAACGCAAACTTCGCGAGCGCCGCATCCACGCCCTTCATCACGTCCACGTATGCTCTTCCGCCCCACTCACCCGTGATCTCATCCGTAAACTTCTGCGAAAATCCCGTCGACCCGCGCCGGTTGATCATCAGCGTCACGTAACCCGCACCCGAAAACACCTGAGCGTTCCAGCGGTAGCCCCACGAATTCCCCCACATCGTCTGCGGCCCGCCATGCAGCAGCACCAGCAACGGATACTTCTTCTTTGCGTCGAATTGCGGTGGCCGGATCAGCATCGCCTGAATTTTCGTTCCCTCCGCTCCTTCGAACCAGAATGTCTCCGGCGCATTCATCTCGATCTTCGCCAGCAGTGCTTCATTCGCATGAGTGATCTGCCGCAATCCCGTCCCGTCGCTCGTCGCAACAAAAATCTCCGCAGGCAGCGTCAGACTCGTTCGCGTCAACAGCAACGTCTTGCCGTCTTCGCTCAACGCCATTCCCGCGTTAAATCCATCCACCACTTTTTTCGGAGTTGCTCCGGCCTTCGCGGCCATCGCGTACACCGGCATCTGCGTTTCATTCTCCGCCAGAAAATAAATCGTCTTGCTGTCCGGCGACCACGCCAGATTCGTCGCGCTCCGGTCAAACGTCGTTTCCGTCAAGTTTTCGATTTTTCCCGTCGCCCGGTCGTACAGCATCACTCGCCAGCGATCCGCCTCGTACCCCGCCGTCAATTGCGCGTGATACGCAATGTACTTTCCATCCGGCGAGTACACGGGATTCCCGTCATAGCCAGGCTGTGTAGTGATTCGCTTCGGTTCCGCGCTGCCGCCCGCCGGCACGATAAACAAATCCCCATTCGTACTCGTCGCTTCCACTTTGTCGGTCACCGCCGTGAAACAAAGCTCCTTCGAATCCGGCGAAAAATTGATGTCGCTTTCTTCTCCTCGCACATCCGGCGGAACGTCGTAATTTGCTCCCGGCGTCAGATCCTTCGCTTCGCCGCTCCCGTCCGAAGGCATCACAAACAAATGCGCACGCGGCCCTTCGTTCCAGTGCGTCCAGTGCCGGTACAACAAATTTTCCGCCACGTGCGCCTTCACCTTGTTCTTTTCCTTCTCCTCGTTCCGCTTCTTGTTGCACTCATCATCCTTACAATCCGGATAAACCGCCGACGTAAACGCAATCGTCTTCCCATCCGGCGACCATTTCACAATGTCCGCGCCCGTCGAGAGTTTCGTGAGCGGATGCGCCTCGCCTCCATCCATCGATAGCAGGTACACTTGCGAATCGCCGCTCCGCGATGACAAAAACGCAATCGTCTTCCCGTCCGGCGACCATTTCGGCGAACTATCCTTTCCGGTTCGCGTCAATTGCATCGCCTCGCCGCCCGCCGTCGGCGCCATCCACAGATTCGTCGCATTCCGGTTCGCTTCCATGTCCGGAGTCGCCACTGTGTACACCACCCACTTCCCATCCGGCGACAGCTCCGCCTCCGCCAATCGATGCATCGCAATCAAGTCGTCAAACGTAATCGCGTGCTTCGCAGTCTCCTGCGCTATGGCCGTTACCGCGCTCCCCATCAATACCAGGCTCATCCAGAGCCCATAAACCACAATTCGTTTCCACGCACTCGTTCTCATGCTTTCTCCCGCTCCCCTACAACAAACTTTTTGTGGAAGTTCTCTCTCGATGCCGCTAAATACTAAGCCGTTTCAAATCCATTTCCAATATTACGAACAGAGATGTCCGACGCCAAAAGTTGCCGGCCAATTCACTTCGCCACTTCCGCCGCACGCCTCTTGGCGATTTCGCTCAACGCGTCAGCCCCGCCAGCAGCCACCAGGTGCGGGTACCTTTCTCCGCCGTGATAGTCCACCGCATAGCTCCGGAAGTAGTCGTCGTTTTCAATCAGCAGTTCGATCGGCTCTTTCCCATTCTTAGCTGCGTGAATCGCTTCCCGCAATCCATCCGGCGACCATCGCCGCCCATTCGTCGCCACCAATTTCATCCCCGGCGCAATTCCCGCTTTCGCCGCTGGCGATCCGGGAATCACGTCAATGATGCTGCTACCCTCATCCCCTCCCGGCGCGTGCGCGCTGAATCCCAGCGAATACGACACATCCACCTTGTGCTCCGAATCCTCCTCCGACCGCTGGTGCTCATTCACCGTTTCGTCGTATGCCAGCCTCCACCCGCTGTTCTCCACGCCGTTCAACGGCGCTCCCGGTCCGTGCGAATGGATCCGCTCTTCAAAAAATCTCTTCCAGTCGTAGGCTGCCACTGAATTCATCGTCGCTACCACATCATCCAGCGTGTACGGCACCACCTTGATCGCGCCGTTCTCCGTTCCGTGGAATCTCTTGCAGAAATCGTCCAGCGATCGTTGTCCCTTCGACTCCCGCCGAATAATCGTATCCGCTTCCAGCCAGATCAACGTGCTCTCGTCGTAATAGTCCGCCGACCTCCGCCAAGCTGCGCCTGCTGGCCGCGCTCCAAACAAAAGCTGCACCGAAATTGCGGTGTCCTCCAGATCCCTCCAGGTGCGCCCGGGCCGCTCGTTCAAATAAGCCGCCGTCGCCGCCAGATACTCTCGCAATTGCGGCGGTGTCCAGAATCCGCTGCGCGCTGCCAGCATAACTCCGTAATATTGCGTCAGCCCTTCATACACCCACAGCAAATCGCCCTTCATCGGTTCCTGATAATTCGCCGTAGCCAATCCCGCCGGCCGCCGGTATTTCCCGTTCCACGAGTGAAAAAATTCGTGCGGCAGCAGGTCCATCAGCAGTTCGAGTTCGTCCGGGTCCAGCAACATTTTTTCCGGAGCGCGATTGTCGCTCGATTCGTGGTGCTCCAGCCCGTCCGCATCCAAATGATCGCTCAGCGCCAGCAGAAAGTCGTAGTGCCGGTAATGGCGCGCGCCGAAAATCGCCCCGGTCTCCGCCACCAGTTGCCGCAAATGCTGCAACTCGTCCGTCGTCAAAGTAGTAGCAAACGCGCTATCCGCCGCGATATTCAGCCGGTGCTCCGGTTTTTGTCCCGGCGAAAGGTCATACGATTTGAAAAACGCGCCAGTCAACAGCGGCGAATCGACCAGCGTGGTCAGCGACACAGTTTCGAATTCCACTTTGCCGCTTGCCGCCGCGCCACCCGGCAAAGCTTGCAGCGCCGTCGCGAATTTCCAGCCCTCCGGCACTCGCACGCTTGCCGAAAATTTCACGTCATCCGACTTCGCGCCCTGCGGATAAAGCACCACTAAATTCCACGGAAGTACCGCAACCTTTGCGCTGGCTGATGGCGCTCCGGCCGTTCCGTCCGACATTGGCAGCAAATAATCCAGCGTCACCTCTAGCGTCGTCACTCCCGCGGGTATTTCGCAATGAAACGCGAATAGGTCCACGTCATCCCGCCGCCACCGAATCTCGTTACCATTCCCGCGAAAATGCAGCCCGGTCGCGTCCACAATCGCCGGCGTCGGCGTGTGCTCGCCCGGAATCCATTTTGGATACACCAGCGTCAACGGCCCCGGCGCCACCGGAAACTCCATCCTCGAGTGGTACACCCGCTTCGCCGCGTCTCGCAGATCCACTTCCAGCTTTATCGCGGCGTTCTCCTGCGCCCGAGCCCCTGATCCGCCCAAAAAAATAAGCGCCGCAGCCAAAATCCTCTTCCCGAACCTAAAATTCCGCATGAACTGTCTCCCGAAAATCTGCCGCGCAACCACCACAAATCGCTCAACCATTCTATAACGGCCTGGCCTCGCCACCTGTGGCGTCAACGTTGTATCGATTTAAACGGACTCCTCTGCTCTTTGCTTTCTCTTACTGCTACACTCTTTCCATTCATACTCGCTTTTGTTTCTAATTTCTTATTCGGAGAAAAAATCGGAATGCAGCTTCGTCCTCATCTTTCTCTTTTGTTTGCCTTTCTTTTGATTCCTTTCGCTTGCTTTGCCCAACGAGATGTTCCGAAAAAGCCACGCGCCCGCGACCTCGGCATTCCTTTTGACGGCACCCCAGGCAAATTCAACGCCATCACCGACGTCGCCGGCGTTCAAGTCGGCCACACCACGCTCATCTCCGGAGAAGGGAAGCTGGTCGTCGGCAAAGGCCCCATTCGAACCGGCGTCACCGCCGTTCTTCCCCGCGGCACAAATTTTGACGATGCCGTCATGGCCGGCTGGTGGTCGCTCAACGGCAACGGCGAAATGACCGGTACCACCTGGGTCGAGGAGTCCGGCCTGCTCATCGGTCCGGTCATGATCACCAACACTCACAGCGTCGGCGTGGTTCGCGACGCAGTCATCCAATGGCTGGTCGCTCACCGCCACATCGATCCCCAGGACGACTGGTGGTCCTTGCCCGTCGTCGCCGAAACTTGGGATGGTTGGCTCAACGATATCAACGGCTTCCACGTTAAGCCCGAGCACGCTTTTCACGCCATCGATTCCGCACACGACGGCCCGGTCCAGGAAGGCGTCGTCGGCGGCGGTACCGGCATGGTTTGCAACGGCTACAAAGGCGGCATCGGCACATCGTCGCGCAAACTCGACATAAAGGACGGCGGCTACACCGTCGGCGTTCTCGTGCAGTGCAACTACGGCATTCGCAACGAACTGCGCATTGCAGGCATTCCTGTCGGCCGCGAAATCCCCAGCGAAGATCCTTATGCCTCCACTTCCTTCGCCGGTCAGGACCACGGCTCCATCATCGTAGTCGTCGCCACCGACGCCCCTCTTCTTTCTCACCAGCTCAAGCGTCTCGCTCGCCGCGTTTCCCTCGGACTCGGCCGTGACGGCAGCATCTCCGGCAACGGCTCTGGCGATATTTTCATCGCCTTCTCCACCGCCAACAAAGGCGCTTCCGACAAAGATCACATCGTGAATTTGCAAATGCTCCCCAACGAAAAACTCGGGCCGGTCTTTGCCGCCACCGTCCAGGCCACCGAAGAAGCCGTCATCAACGCCATGGTCGCCGCCGAAACCACCACCGGCATCGAAAATCACAAAGTCATCGCTCTCCCGCACAACCAGCTCCGCGCCGTCCTGAAAAAATACCACCGCCTCATTGAGTAAAAATCATCATCGACCCGCGTCTTCCTTAGGGGCACGATATATCGTGCCCTTTCTTCGTACCGCCCACCTTCTCCTTCTCCCGCTTTTCGCGAAGATGCGGGGGTTCATGGAGTGCGGCGGCTTGCCGCCGCTTTTCCGGCGGCCGACACCTCCAATTGGCCGCGCCGAGCAGCCCTTTCCTCGTAGTTCTCCCGCTCGTCTCGCACGGTTCGCAGTCTCAATACTTCTATTCAGTCCGTTTTTGCTTTCCTGCTCGCCCCCGCGCCAGCCGGTCTTCGCCATCACCCACGTAACGGTAATCGACATGACCGGCGCCGCCCCGCTCTCCGACCAGACCGTCATCATCGAAAAACAACGTATCTCCGATCTCGGCCCTTCGAACAACGTCGCCATCCCAACAGGCGCGCAAATTCTAGACGCCCACGGAAAATTTCTCATCCCCGGCCTCGCCGACATGCACGTCCACCTCACCTCCGCCGGCGAACCCGATGGCAGCCGCAAATTCATCGTTCCTCTCTTGCTCGCCAATGGCATCACCAGCGTCCGCGACATGGGCGGGTACCTCGATTCCATCCTTCCGCTTCGCAAAGAAATCGCGGAAGGGAAGCGCCTCGGCCCAACCATCATCGCCCCCGGTCCTTATCTCGACGGCTCGCCGCCATCGTTTCAACCCTCACTGGTCGTCACGACTCAAGCTCAAGCCGACGAAGACGTCCACCAACTCGTTGCTCGCGGCGTCGACTTCATCAAAGTCCAATCCATCCTCAGCCGCGACGCCTATTTCGCCATCGCCCAGGCCGCACACCGCGAACACATCGTCTTCGTCGGCCACGTTCCCGACCGCGTCACCGCCGCCGACGCCGCCGATGCCGGCCAGCACAGCATCGAACACCTCACCAACGTACTTCGCGGCTGTTCCCGCGACGAATCCAAACTCATGCGCGAGCAGTTTTTCATCACGGCCAAGCAACAATCGCCCCGACAATCCCGCGCGAGAGAATCGCGTTGGCTAAACAGACTCCTCGACGCCTACTCACCCGAAGCCGCCGCGGCGCTCATCGCAAAGTTCAAGGAAAAAGACGTCTGGCAAACTCCAACACTGGTACTTCTTAAGAACGACGCGTTTCCAACCCTTGAGAATGTGGCCCCAAGCGACGCACGCACAAGTTTCATACCCGCGCGCACTCTCGACACCTGGAAAAAATCTCGCACCGAGCAAATGAAAACCGTATCGCCTCAGGATTCCGAACTCCACGCAAAACTCCTGCGCAAATCCCTGGACCTCGTCGCCCAAATGCAAAAAGCCGGCGTAAGAATTCTCGCCGGCACCGATTCTCCCGCCCCATTCGTTTTTCCCGGCTCCAGCCTTCACGACGAACTGCAACTTCTCGTCGAAGCCGGCCTCACTCCATTCGAATCACTGCAATCCGCCACCAAAAGCCACGCCGGATTTCTCCACACCGAAAAAGATTCCGGCACCATCGAAAAAGGAAAGTTCGCCGACCTCGTCCTCCTCGACGCCAATCCCCTCGACGACATCCGCAACACCCGCAAAATCCAAGTCGTCATTCTCCGCGGCCATCTCCTCGACCGCCCCGCCCTCGATCAACTCCTCACCTCCGTCCGCTCCTTCGCCTCCTCCAACTAGCCGCAGTCGGTTCTTCCCCTCTGCGAATCTCCGTGCTCTCTGCGCCTCCGCGTTATCTTTTCTCTTTTTTTTGACGCCGCACATTTTTCTCTTGACTTCTCTATTCACTCTGTGGTATAGTATCTTTTGTAGAGAACTTTGTTCCGGCCCTGGCGTCCCTGCCGGACAAACCGGTAACTCCTTTCCTTTGATACTCTTGTACTTTTAAACTCTTTAACCCCTTTCTTTTCACACTCTTCACTTTTCCGTAGATTTCCTGCCCTTTGTTTTCATAGCCTTAGGGACAGACAGGTGGGGGTAGGGGGGTGCTCACTCTCCGAAACGTCTACTAAAGGAGCAATCGTGCCAAAACGGAACTGGAAATTCTTCGCCTGCCTCTTGTCCTTGCTCTTAGCCAGCTGTTCCGCGCCCGCAGAAATTGGCTCCGCCACCGCCGCCGGCAAAAAGTTCCACGATCGCTTCAACCAACAGGACTACGCCGCCATCTACGCCGACGCCGATCCCAAATTCCGCGCCGCCGTCAAACCGGACGATCTCAACAAGCTCCTCTCTCGCGTCCACGACAAACTGGGAAACGTAACCGACTCCACCCGCACCGGCTTCCACATTAATTACAACACTGGCGGTTCCACCATCACTTTCAGCTATTCCAGCAAGTTTCAGTCAGGCGAGGCACAGGAAGACTTTATCTGGCTCAGGTCCGGCAACGATCTCCATCTCTTGCGCTACAACGTCAAATCGTCCGCTCTCGACGATTCCAACGTTCAGTAGCGGCGGACGAAGCGTAGCGCCGGCATCCTGCCGGCTCCTGGAAGGCGAATCCAAAACGGTGCCGCGGCAACTCCACCGCTCACTAATTCACTTTTTTGCTCCGAGGCGCGTTCAGTAGCCGAGGCCGCTACAATTGGATAAAAAACGCCGGCCAACTTGTACTTTTGTACTCTTATACTCTTGTACTTTGAACTTTGTACCTTGTACGGTTTTCCTCTGCCTAGGGCGCCGGCGTAGCCGTCTTCCGCGCCGGATTAAAAAACGGCAGCGCCACAACTCTAGCCGCCACCGTATGCCGCACCGCCTCGACCGTCATCTCCATATGCAACAACGTTCCCAGTGCCGAGTGCTCGCGCCCCACCGTAGCCAGCGCGATCATCTTCTTCAACGTCGGCGACCACGTGGTCGAAGTCGCTTTCCCCACGTGCCGTCCGCCGCGATAGACCGGCACCGCCGTGCGCGAGGCCATGCTCGGCACCTGCGGCGCCATGCCGATTTTTTCGTACAGCGCTTCCACTTCGTTCCAGTCAATCTCGATTCCCACCAGCGCCCGCGCCGCGCCGCCTTTTTTCGTTTCCGCCGCCAGCGCCTCGCGCCCCACAAAATTCTCTTTCTTCAAGTCCACCAGCTTCGCCAACCCAATCTCTCCTGGCGAATATTTCTGCGAAGCAATCAGCGCCTTCTTGCTCGACGTGTAATCCACTTCAATCAAAATCAGTCCCGCTTCGATCCGCGCGATGTCCAGCGCAATCATTCCCGCCGGATGAATATCAAACGGCTTGCCCTTCTTCACCAACTCGTCCCACACCTTCACCGCATCGTTCCACGGCACCCAAATCTCGTAACCCAAATCTCCGGTGTACCCAGTCCGCGAAATATCCACCGGCACTCCCGCAATTTTTCCGTGCGTCACCCGAAAATATTTCAGGTTGGCGATATTCGCATCCGCCGCAGCTTTCAATAATTTCCCGGACGTCGGACCCTGCAGCGCCAGCGCCGCCACTTTCTCCGAAACATCTTCGATCTTCACATCGAGCCCCAGCGCATTTTGCTGGAACCACCGCAGACTCGGATCTGCCGCCGTCCAGCGATAATCATTTTCGCCGAGCCGCGTAATCGTGCCGTCGTCCACCACTTTGCCTTCGCTGTCGCACCAGCAGCAATAAATCACCTGATCCACCTCAACTTTATTA
>Ga0210402_10001713_pt1 | contig 22419 bp, 23 predicted proteins | sample IncBWC7MmetaG_FD_161055 | JGI IMG/M metagenome (GOLD analysis project Ga0210402, IMG submission 161055) | Forest soil microbial communities from Barre Woods Harvard Forest LTER site, Petersham, Massachusetts, United States - Inc-BW-C-7-M | ecosystem: Environmental > Terrestrial > Soil >... | reverse complement strand
CGCCTGCATGCTGACGCCCGACCAGGACGCGGGGTCGATGCGGATGCAGCAGGTCATGGAAATTCTGGTGAACCTGGGCTGCAAGGTCACTTTCGCTCCCGACAATCTCGAATACCGTCAGCCCTATGTGATGGCGCTGCAGCAACTGGGGGTCGAGGTGCAATTCCACCCTTATGCGCGCTCGATAGCGATGCTGCTCGGAACGCGCGGCGACGAGTTCGATGCCGTGATCCTGTCGCGGCATTACATCGCGGCCAAGCACATCGATTCGGTTCGGGTTTTTGCCCCGCACGCGCTGGTGGTGTTCGACACCGTCGACCTGCATTTCCTGCGCGAGGAGCGCTTGGCGGAGCTGAGCAGGAGTGGAACCGCAAAGCGGACCGCGGAATCCAAGCGCGACGAAGAGCTGGCATTGATACGCAAGGCCGACTTGACTCTGGTCGTGAGCCCGTTCGAGAAGGAGCTTCTGGAGCGTCTCGAGCCCACCGCGCAGGTGATGCTTCTTTCGACCATATACGAGCCGCTGGGTGCCGATAAGCCCTTCGCCGAGCGCGAGGGCTTGCTGTTCATTGGCGGTTTTCGACACCCGCCGAATACCGACGCGATACTTTGGTACGGCAAGGAAATCATGCCGCGCCTGCGCGAACGTCTGCCCGGGGTGAAAACCTGTGTCGTAGGAATGGACCCGCCGGCGACCATCAAGGCGCTGGCCGCGGAAGATCTTGTGATCGCCGGCCACGTTCCCGACCTGACCCCGTATCTCACCGGCTTCCGGCTTGCCGTTTCGCCGCTGCGCTACGGGGCCGGGGTCAAGGGGAAAATCAATCATGCGATGAGCTACGGCATGCCCGTGGTGGCCACGACGCCGTCGATCGAAGGCATGCACCTGACGCCCGGCGTCGATGTGCTTGTCGGTGACGATCCGGAGAGCTTCGCCGACGCCGTAGCGCGCGCGTATTGCGACCAGGACCTGTGGACCGCGCTATCGGAAGGCGGGCGCGAGAACATCCGCAAGCATTTCTCGCGCGACCTTGCGCGAAGCTCGATCGAGAGGCTCGTTGCGTTGTCTCGCGATCCCGATCGCCGCTGACTCGGGTACCCTGGACCGCGGCGTCAGCGCCGCTCGAACAGAAGGTCCCACACACCGTGACCAAGCTTCAGGCCGCGGCGTTCAAACTTGGTGAGCGGGCGATACTCAGGTCGTGGCGCGAAACCCGGGCTCGTGTTGGCAAGTAGCGGTTCCGCGCGCAGCGTCTCCAGAATCTCGACCGCGTAATCCTCCCAGTCGGTGGCTACGTGCAGATAGCCGCGCGGCGCCAGTCGTTCGGCGAGAGCGTGCACGAACGCGCTTTGAAGCAGCCGACGTTTGTGATGCCTCTTCTTGGGCCAGGGATCGGGGAAGAAAACATGAGCGCCCGCCAAGGCGCCCGGCGCGAGCATGTGTTCGACGACTTCCACCGCGTCGTGTTGTACGATGCGGACGTTGGCAAGTCGCTCCTGCTCGATCAGTTTGAGCAGGCCACCGACGCCGGGACTGTGAACCTCGATGGCGAGAAAATCGTCCCCGGGCCGCGTTTTCGCGATCGCGGCCGTCGTCTCGCCCATGCCGAAGCCAATTTCCAGGATCTTCGGGCTCGTCCGGCCGAAAACGCGCGTGAGATCCAACGGGGCGGCGGCAAAGGCGACGCCGAAGCGCGGAAGGAGCGCCTGATACGCACGCTGCTGCGCCGGCGAAATTCGCCCCTGGCGCAGCACGAAGCTTCGGATCGTGCGATGACGAGACGTCGTTGCCGGGCCGTTGGCCACAGTCAGTTGGGCGCGACGCGCTTCCATGCCGGATCGGCGAGCTTCCGTTCCGCAACGGCGCTTTTGTCGGCGCCGGCCGGCGTGTATTCGATCGCCAGCGTGTTCGCATCCTTCCAGGTCGCCGCCACGTCCGACCAGCTTTCACCCGGCGTCCACACGAGCTCCTTCACCAGCGACTCCGGTGAGACGCGCCACACCGCAATTTCGTTGATGCAACGGCTCGCACATACGTCCGCGGTGACGATGTGCAAGCGGTCCGGGGAGAGCTGTGGCTCGGCGGGGAGATCGAAACGGCGGTTCGTTGTTCGCCTCAGGACGATGAAGCTGGTCGACTCTCCCGCCGTCGAATAAAGAACCACCGCGTTGATGGGGTCGAGAAAATCCCAAAGACTGTACGAGCGGCCATTTACCGGATCATCGCTGTCGGTGAATGTCGTGGTGCCCACAGGATAGAGCGAGACCAGAAGCAGGCTACCGTCACGGCGGGCGAGATTGGGTAGGCGCTTCAGTTGTACTTCTTCGATCAATCGGCCGCAGTGGGCGGCATCCTCGGCGTTCCCGCACAGGCCGACGATCTCCTGCTGGGTGAGCCGCGCGGCAGCGACGGTGAGCGAAATCGAGCTCACCGCCAATGCAAGAGCGCACGAACGCAGCATGGACGACTTTCGAAGTGGAACGATGCGATCTCGCTGAAATCAGCCGCTCTGTTAGCCGCTAAGTTACCCAATAAGGCCGCCGGTCGGCGAGCTAGGACTTCCGGCGTAGGACTTGCGCGGCATGCGCCCGGCCAGGTAGGCCTCGCGCCCCGCCTCGATCGCTTTTTTCATCGCGCTTGCCATGAGTACGGGTCTTTGCGCCGAAGCAATCGCGGTATTCATCAAGACGCCTGCACAGCCAAGCTCCATGGCGACCGCCGCGTCCGACGCGGTGCCGACGCCGGCATCGACCAGCACCGGCACTTTCGACTGTTCGATGATGAGCCTGAGATTCCAGGGATTGAGAATGCCCATTCCCGAGCCGATCAATGACGCGAGCGGCATGATCGCGACGCAGCCGATGGCTTCGAGCTCGCGCGCAATGATGGGATCGTCGGACGTGTATACCATGACGTCGAAGCCGTCCTTGATGAGCGTCTCCGCCGCGCGGATCGTTTCCCGCACGTTCGGGAAGAGCGTGTGAGTGTCGCCGAGCACTTCGAGCTTGACGAGCTGGTGTCCTTCGAGCAACTCACGGGCGAGCTTGAGCGTGCGCACTGCGTCGTCCGCAGAGTAGCAGCCTGCGGTGTTCGGCAGCAGGGTGAACTGCGACGGCGGCAGGTAATCGAGCAGCGACGGCTCGTTCGCGTTCTGCCCGATGTTGGTGCGACGGATGGCGACCGTAACGATCTCGGCGCCGGAGGCATCGATCGCCGCACGCGTTTCGTCGAAGTTCTTGTACTTCCCGGTCCCGACCAGCAGGCGTGAACGGTAGGCGCGACCGGCGATGACCAGCGGGTCATCATGGTGGACGAACAGCGCGCCATTATCGCGCGTCAGCGCGGAAGTATCGTTGGGAGCGTTCATGCGCCGGAATCGTTAGCCGCCGCCAACTGCGGCAACGACCTCGATTTTATCCCCGTCGACGAGAAGCGTCTGCGAATGCTTGCTCCTGGGTACGATCTCTCCGTTACGCTCGATGGCGATACGCTTGCCTTCGAGCGAAAGGTCACGAACGAGATCGGCGACCCATTGCGTAGGTGCTCGGCAAATGTAGGCGGCGCCATTTACTGTAATAGAGATCATCGCCAAGGTCGCTGAAGCGGGCGCTTACTGTCTGTAATGGCGCATCATAACGCGCAGGAAGCGGATCTGCCGCTCGAATTGTTTGCACGCCTCGCAGAAGACCAGGTGCAGCCGCACCAGCAAGCGCTTGCCCAGCGGCACGTGTCCTTCCTGGATTTGCGAGATCAAGCGGCTCGCGTCCTTGCACGAAATGAGTCTAGCCACAGTGGAATGCGGCCGCGCTTACGCCGTTCGGCCGCCTTGCGCAAACCAGTTTTGGTCCAGGCACTGGCGGAGGGCCACCCTGGCCCGGTAGAGAATGACCCAAAGGTTGGTCGATGTGATGCCGAGTTCCTTACAAATCTCCTCCCCGTCCAGCTCCATCACCTCGCGCATCATGAAGACGCGGGCGGTATTGGGCGGGAGCTTTTCCAGGCAGAAATCCACGACGTCAAAGAACTGACGTCGCGAAAGCTCTTCCTCGGGATTGCCCCAGGTCGCGGGCGGATTCTCCCAATGGCCCGACGGATCGAACAGGGCATCGAAATCGTCGATCTGGCATTCCTCGTCGAGCGACGAAACGATCGGTCCGCGACCCTTCTTTCGGATGGCATCGACGATCTTATGCTTGAGTATGCCCGTGAGCCAAGTCTTGATGCTCGATCGCCCGGAAAATCCGCCAGCGCCTTGCAAGGCCGCCACCAGCGTATCCTGTACGACATCCTCCGCGAGATCTGCGTCGCGAAGCTGCAGCATTGCGACACGCAAGAGGTAACCGCGGTGGGTGTGGATCAGGGCGGCGAATTCTGCGGCGGCCATGCTCTCACGTGGCAAAATGGGTGACCGATAATAGACGCAATCACGACGACCCACCACACGGGGAGGTCGCTCCTTTGCCGCGCAGGCGCGAACAGCCGGGCATGATTGATGCTCGATATAATTGGGGGTTCCCGCACCGACATCAACCAAGGAGCAGCTGTGAAAGACAAGCCGTTTCTAACCGACGTAAAGACACTGCGCAAGCGAGCGCGCCAGCACATCGAGGACGGTGCCGTAACGGCGGGTTACGGCGGCAACACCGAAACCGCGATCAAGGTCCTCAACGAAGCGCTCGCGACCGAGATTGTTTGTGTGCTGCGATACAAGCGCCACTATTTCATGGCCAGGGGTATTCACGCCGGCCCTGTTGCCGAGGAATTCCTGGAACATGCAGGCGAAGAGCAGCAGCACGCGGATATTATTTCCGAGCGTATCGTGCAGCTGGGCGGCGCGCCGAATCTGTCGCCGGACGGATTGCTGAGCCGCAGTCACTCCGAATATGTCGAAGGCACTGACCTCGTCGACATGATCAAGGAAGACCTGGTGGCAGAGCGCATCGCAATCGACAGCTATCGGGAAATGGCGGCTTTTTTTGCGCCCTTCGATGCAACGACCCGACGCATGATCGAAGAGATTCAAGCCAAGGAAGAAGAGCACGCCGAGGACCTGGCGGACTTGCTCATGGACCTCCCTCGACAGATCGCGAAGTAAGGCGCACACGGGGACGCGCGTTTGCGTTCGACCAGAAATTGATGAGCCGGGAATGAAATCCTTTCATATCGACTGCGAAATCGAGTACGACGTTACGCAACAGACACTGTTTGTCTTCAATCTCGGGGTTCCGACGACTTCGGGGCAAGTCGTACGCGCAGAATCGATCACGGCGCAGCCGGATGTCCTCATCGACGAATTTGCCGATCCGGGCAGGATCAATCGTTTTTTCCGCCTCGACGTGCCACCCGGACGGCTCACCATGCGCTACCTGGCGACCGTCGACCTGCACCAGCCCGAAGCCAATGTCGACGCGCCGGAAACGCCTTTGGCGCAATTGCCGGGCGAAGTCTTGCAACATGTAAGGGCGAGCAAGTATTGCGAGGCCGATCGTCTGTTCGCGCTCGCCTGCCGCGAGTTCGGTCAGCTTCCCGGCGGGTATCGCCGCGTCCAGGCGGTATGCCAATGGATCCGCGACAATATCGCCTACGAGATCGGCACCTCCTCTCCGCTGACTACCGCACGGGACGTTCTGGCCAACCGCGCTGGCGTGTGCCGCGACTTCTCGCACCTGGCGATAGGGCTCTGCCGCGCGCTCAACATTCCCGCACGCTTCGTCACCGGCTACGCGCGCTATAGCGATCCCCCGCCCGACTTTCACGCCGTCTTCGAGGCCTATCTGGGAGATCGGTGGTACCTTTTTGATCCGACCGAGCTGTCGCCGCTCGATGAAATCGTGCGGATCGGCACCGGCAGTGACGCCTCCGAGGTAGCGTTCGCGACATTTTTCGGCTCGGCCCGGACGCGGCGCTTGAGTCCCTTGATCGATTTCGCGGCGCCGGGCACGAGCCTGGTGACCTTGCAAACCCCAGGCTCCGGCATTTTGCTCGCGGCCTAAGCGCGCCGACTTCCCGTTTCGTGCGGCGCGGGCGCTCGTGTAGGACGCGCTCTTATAGCTCGCCCGTTATTTTCCGACGCGATAAACAGCATGCGGCCGATACCGCGCTTGCGACGCAGGAGGCACACTCCAGTCGCTGCCAAAAGGACGGCAGCCGGGTCCCGGCGCGTGTGCGCCGGGCAACCCTTTACTGAAGGAGTCAAACCATGGACGTCAGAAATCGACCCTCTGCTCTGCTCGTCGCACTTGCTGCCGGAACCTTGCTGATGGTGGGTTGCGATCAGCGCGCCCCGGCCGATTCCGCTTCCGCCAAGTTGGACCGGACCGCGGACAAGGTTGGATCCGCGGTAAGCAATGCCGCCGACAAGACCGCAACTACGGTAAGCAACGCGGCCGACAAGACCGCGACCGTCGCGGAAGACGCGGCGATTACCGCCAAGGTGAAGGCGGCGATCCTGGCCGAGCCCGGACTTAAAACGCTGCAGATTAACGTAGACACCAACGGCGCAACGGTCACGCTGTCAGGCAATGTCGACAATGCCGATTTGAAGGAACGCGCGAAGCAGATCGCGTCCAATACCTCGGGCGTGAAGGGCGTGGTCGATCAACTCGCCGTCAAGTCGTCATAAGTCAAGTCGTCGTAATCGACGGTCGCACGTCGGCCGCTGGTTTGTCGAAGTAAGCGATCAGTCGCGCTGGTCTCGGCGGCGGGTGGCGACTGTTTCTCGGCATCCTCAACGGTGGCGGGCAGGGCAGGCGACGGCGCCCTCCGGGCAAACGGCGAACGAGACCGCGGTCCGGGATGCAGGATCCCACGCCATCGTTCGCCGTACTTACGCTGCTTAGAGGTGGTCGGCTGATCGCGGCGCCGGTACCGATGCGACCAGGGTAGTTCCGCAACCCGGCTGACTCGATACTGAAACGTCGCCGCCGAATTGCTGCGCTCGTTCGCGCATGCCCCGCAGGCCATGCGACGCCGCCCTGGCCAGATCTTTTTCGCTCATTCCCGCGCCATCGTCGCGCACCTGCAGCACGTAGCCCTCCTTGTTGATGGCCAGGTCAACCCAGACGCGGGTGGCCTTGGCGTGGCGTGCCACGTTGGTGAGCGTCTCCTGGAAAATGCGGAACAGCGCCAGCGCGGCTTCGCGCTGGACTACGCCGTCCGTGTCGGGCGCTTCAACCTCAATCGGGACACCGGTGTGCTTTTTAAACTCGGCGGCCTGCCAGCGCACCGCCGCGGCGAGCCCGAGATCGTCCAGAATGCTCGGGCGCAGATCGGTGACGATTTTCCGCGTCGTGGCGACGGCAGCCTCGACCAGCTTCACCATCGCCGAGCGCTTCTCGCGCAGTGGTTCCATTTCCGCGGGCAATCGCTCGGCCATCCAGTCGAGGTCCATACGCAGCGCGGTCAGCGTTGACCCGAGCTCGTCATGGACTTCACGTGCAATGCGCGCCTTCTCTTCCTCGCGGACCGACTGCAGGTGTCGCGACAACGACCGCAGCTCCTCGCGCGAGCGTTCGAGCTCGCGCTGCGCGAGCCGCCCCTGCGTGTCGTCGTACACGAGCCCATCCCACAAAACGTCGCCGTGATCCGGGCGGCGAGGCCTGGCGCGAATATTGATCCATCGCTCGGTGGACTCGTTCGGGGTTCGCAGCCGGCCGCTCCAGTTCCAGGTGACCATCTGCGCGGCGGAAGCCTCGAGCGTCGCCATGAAGTGCGGCCGCTCATCGGAGGGAATGAGATTGATGAAGGCGGATGCATCGGCGCGAACCGTGGCTTCGGACAGCCCGGTCAGGGCTTCACAGCCGTGGCTCACGTACGCAAACGTAAGCCGGTTGTGCGGATCCCGGACGAGTTGAAACACCATGCCGGGGACGTTGGACGTCATGCCCTCGTAGCGCTGCTCGCTTTCCCTGAGCGCGCTCTCCATCGCCCGGCGGGCGCTGTTGTCGTAGCATGAGCAGAGATAGCCGGAGAAGTTGCCCTTCATGTCGTGGTAGGGCCGCCCGACGCAGATCATGGAGCCGTATTCGCCATTGCCCCGGCGCAGGCGAAACTCCACCTCGAACGGGCGGCGCGCGGCAAAAGCAGCCGAGTATGACTCCTGCCAGCGCCCTCGATCCTCGGGATGAACGCCTTCCAGCCAACCCTTGCCGAGCTCGACGTCGCGTCGGCGCCCCGTATAGTCGAGCCATGCCTTGTTGAGGTAGTCGCAGGCCCCGGCGCTGTCGGAGCGCCAGACCAGATTCGGAAAATCGGAGAACAAGGCGAAATAGAAGTCGCGCGAGCGTTCGGTCTGTTCGCGAAGCTCTATGCGCTGGGTCGCGTCGCGCGTGACAACCGAAAAACCCTGCGAGCGGCCGCTTTCGTCGCGCATCGCGGAGATCATGTCGTCCGCGCAATAGCGGCTGCCGTCCTTGCGCACATGCCAGCATTCCTCCTCGAACCATCCGCGACGCACCGCGACGGCGAGCTCTTCCTCGACGGGGCGCGCCCGGTCTGGCGGATAGAGAACGGAGAAAGGCTGGCCGATGACTTCCTCGGCGGCGTACCCGTTCAGCGCCTGAGCACCTCGGTTCCAGCTGGCGATACGACCGTCGCCATCGAGCATGAAAATGGCGCAGTCCTTGACCGCGTTGATGATCAGCTGGGTCCGGCTCTCGCTCTGGCGCAGCTCCTGTTCGATCGCGTAGCGGCGCTCGATGTCGCTTTGCAGGCGCAGGTTCGCAAGCTTCAGGTCTCGGGCGCGGCGGCGAGCGGTCTGAAAAAAATAGGTGAGCAGCGCCAGCAGCGTGGCGAGGACGATCCCGAACGCAAGCGCGACTTCGGGCAGACCGGATGCGGCGCGGCGCAGGGACTCCCGTGTCGGTGTGACGCGCAGTATCCAGTGGACGTTGTGAATGTCGAGCGGCAATTCTTGAGACCACGGACCCTCCGCGGGGGGCGCGGTAGCTTCCACCGATTGGACGATCCGGCCATTTTCGACCAGCTCGACGTGGTGATCCGCAAAACGCCCGTCGATCAGCGACCGCAGCCAGTTGCCGTTTCCCAACGCCCCTGCGGCGATTCCACGCAGAGTGTCGCCGTCGTAAACCGGCACGTAGACAACCACTCCTTTGCCGCCGACGACCAGATCGGTAAACGGCGTCAGCGCGACCTTGCGGGTCTGAATGGCGAGTTGCACGGCGGCACCGCGCGTGGCGTCGGAAAGCATGTTGTAACCAATGATCTTGCTCTCGTTCGAGCGGGGCGCCACCCAGCGCACGATGGAGTCGGGCGTCGCCCATGAGACCGACTGAAACTCGTTGACGTCGTGAATCAGGCTTCCCGCATCGCGGGCCCACACCTCGGCATCGAACGGATAGTTCAGGGTCCGCTCGGCCAGTCGCTGAAGCATGTCGATGCGCGCTTCGAGATCGCGCGCGACCTGACTGCGGGCGTCGGCGGCGACCAGGGACGTGCTGTGCTGAATGACCCGAGTCTCCTCGATGGTGAGGGCACGCCAGAGCACGAGCACGGAGACAAAAACTGCAAGCCAGACGATGACCGGCGCCGAGCGGCGCAGCACCTGCTGCTCGTTTTCGCTCGCCAGGAGCCGGTCAACGAGCAAGGCGCCGGTGATCGCGATGAACAATAAGGAGTTGACTCGTTCGCCGCCGGTCATCAACAACCATTCCGATCCGACCGCCGCTGCGGTGAACGCGCCAAACAACATCAACAAGGCAAGCGCGAGCGCCGTCGAAGCAAGCTGGGCGACCAGGACCGAGCGCCACGGACTTTTCGCCGGCGGCTGGACCGATGCCAGCGCGAAGCCGACGATAACGAAAACCAGCGCAGTCAGCACTCCCATGTCGTTGTAATTTCCCGCGCCGAAAGGCAGCCACGCGTGAGCGAGAATGGGATGAATGTTGACGGTTCCCGGAGCGAGATACGCGAGCAGCCGGATTGCGCCCAGCGCGACAGGAACCGCAGCGAGCAGCCGGCCCAAGCGGCGCAGGCGGAATGCGTAGGCGATAAGCGCGGCACCGCAAGAGGCGAACGCCCACGCGGTGTCGTACTGCAGATGGGGCACTCCGACGGAAGGTGTCGCCATCACCAGCTGGTGCCAGGCGGCAATGACCCATCCCGAGACCGCAAGGACCGCTACCCCCACGGTGGCGAAAATAATCGCCGACCAGGCCGCAACGCGCGGTACGCCACCGAACTTCATTCGAAGGAAACCTGACACGGAAAGTGAAGCTGGAGTTTACCTCTACGCGCGTGGCGCTCGGCTACCCACGCCACTTCGTCGTCGATGAATCGAATCCGCAAAACCAGCGCCGGATCGATGGCGATCAACGTCTGTGGAGGGCCCTCGCGATTGCTCAATGGCGCACCACGCGCTATGGATTAATCGGCGCGCCCAGTCGGTTCATAACACTAAACAGACGAGCCTCAAAGGCCGAACGGGTTGCCAGGCCAGATCGCATGCGCGGCCCATCAGGTTCCACAGCGCCCCATCATCTTTCCGGGCCTCTTGTCCGGACCCGATCCCGGTTCGTCGTCCGGCGACGGTGGCGGATCAGGGTCCGGTCGAGGCGGCATCGGTGTCGGATCATCGGGTCGTGGATGCGGTGGATGCTGGGGCATGGTTTCCTCGAAATGCCGTAAGTGAGAACGACGCAGCAAAGCGCGTGCCCGAAGGATGTACACCCGACGCACGCCTGTACATCAGCGAACACGAACGTCCGTCGCGTATTAGACCCCCCGCGTCCCCTTTCTTACAACCAGGCTCGATCCGTCGCAGCGGCAGTGGTCGTAGCAGAGCGCGCCAATGGTCGAGCTTGACGCGGGGATCACATGAGCCGGCCAATTGCAAAGTATGCGTTGTGCGTGCTGGTCCTGCTGACCTGCTCGACGTCGAACGGCGCCAGCGTCGCTCGAAATCCGCCAAATCGCCGCAAAAGGAGGCGTTTATGACCTGGAGGATGAAGGCGGCGCTCTTACATAGCCTTTCTCCGGCGCATGCCCGGGAGCCGTAGGACGTGCGCCTACGGCGGCGCGCTCCGCGCCTACGACAAGAACAGACGGCACCCGATACCGGCCACTTTCGCCCTACGTCAGTATTGCGCCGTCAACCTAGCGGAGGCTGGAGATGTACGCAACTACCCAAGAGTTCGCGAACGCTTGTGATGTCGTTACCGCCGACATGTCTCCGGTCCCTGCGGAACCGTCGATCCGTCACGATACGCGGTCCGGGCGATTGCAACGGCTCGGCGCGCTGTATGGCGCGTGTTCGGCAATGCAGCGTCTGTTCCACACCATCGGGCGCCTCGGACCCTCGGACGTCACAGTCATGATCCTCGGAGAGAGTGGCTCAGGCAAGGAGCTCGTCGCACAGGCGATCCATCAGTTATCGGCGCGCAGCCGCAAGGCGTTCGTCGCCGTGAACTGCGGGGCGCTGCCCGAGAATCTGATCGAAAGCGAATTATTCGGTCACGAGCGCGGCAGCTTCACCGGCGCCGCGCGCACGCACCGCGGATGCTTCGAGCGTGCCGACGGGGGGACGCTGTTCCTGGACGAAGTAACCGAGATGCCGGTAGACATGCAGGTGCGGCTGCTGCGCGTTCTAGAGACAGGTCGTTTTTGCCGGGTCGGCGGCGATCAGGAGATTACGGCTTCGGTCCGCGTCATCGCCGCCAGCAATCGCGATCTCGGGCAGGCGGTGGCGGAGGGTCGTCTGCGGGAGGATTTGATGTACCGCTTGTGCGTCATCCCTTTGCCGGTACCGCCCTTGCGTGACCGGGACGCCGATGCATTGCTACTCGCGGAGATGTTTCTGACGGAGCTCAACGATGCGCACGGCACGAACAAAACCTATACGCACCGGGCTCGCGCGCGGATCGCTGCATTTTCCTGGCCCGGCAACGTTCGAGAGCTCAAGAATGTGATTCATCGCGGCTACGTGCTGTCGGACGACGAAGTCGAGGTCGACGTCCCGGACTCCACCCAGGAGGCGATGGTGCTGCCGCAGGCCTCGTCGACGGTCATGGTCCCCAGCATGCCATCGATCAACTCGGCGATAGCAGCCCGAGCATCGGCGCCTTGCGGTGGATTGAAAGATGTGACCATTCGCGTCGGAACTTCCCTCGACGACGCGGAGCGTGCATTGATCATGGCAACACTTGACTCGGTTTCGGGAAGCAAAGCCAAAGCGGCGCAGGTTCTCGGCATAAGTTTGAAGACGCTTTACAACCGCTTGCACGCCTATCGCGACAGCGAACTTGATGCGGCGCAAGAAATACGCCCTCCCGTTATGCGGGCGGATGTGGCGATGGCGGCATAAAGGCGCTTGGAGTTGTAAATGACCCTGCCCTACAATGCTGACGTTGCGGGCATTTCCCCGCGCGAGTCGTCCGGTGAACGCATGAGCGACGTGACGCAAAAGCGCAAGGTTCGCATTGTCCTGGTGGATGACCACGCCGTCGTTCGCGCCGGCTTCAAGCAACTGATCGAAACGACCGACGACCTCCAGGTAGCAGGGGAGGCGGGAACGGCCGCGGACGCGCTGGCCTTGGTAGCCTCTCAGCCGTGCGACGTCATGTTGCTCGATATCTCGCTGCCCGACGCGTCGGTTCTGGACACGGTTGCCGCGCTTCGCCGCCGACAATCGGAATTGCCGATCCTGATTGTCAGCATGCATCCGGAAGAACAGTATGCCGTCAATCTTCTGCGTGCCGGCGCAAGCGGATTTTTTTCCAAAGCGGGGGGCGCCGATGAGCTCCTCGAGGCGATCCGTACCGTGGCCGCGGGCCGTAAATACGTGAGCGCGTCGCTCGCCGAGGCGCTGGCTCTTGCCGCGACCGGCGATGCACCTGCTCCGCCACACCGACAGTTGTCGAATCGCGAATTTCAGATTTTCGTTCAGCTCGCTGCCGGGAAAACGGTCACTGACATCGCCGACGAAATGTGTCTGTCTGTCAAGACGATCAGCACTTACAGAAGCCGCATCTTCGAAAAGATGGACTTCTCTCGCAACGCCGATCTCACGGCATACGCGCTGCGCCACAATTTGATGAATTGACGCTGGAGCAACGCTTGACCCGCGTCCATGGGAGCTAGAGTGCGCGTTTTCGTCGTAGAGGATTCATCGCTGATTCGAAAACGCATTATCGACAACGTCAAAGGCTTGGGTAATTTTGACGTCGTGGGTTTTGCGGAGAGCGAGCAGGAGGCGATTGACGCGATCGTACGGACGCAGCCGGATGTCGTCGTCACCGACATTCGTTTGAAGGAAGGCAGCGGAATCGAAGTCGTGCGGAAACTCCGCCAGCAGCTTACCCGCCTGACGCCGAAAATCTACGTGCTGACCAACTACGCATATCCTGAATATAAGCGGCAATGCTCCCTTGTCGGCGCCGACGGATTTTTCGACAAGTCGGCCGAATACGATAACTTCTTGAGCGCGCTCCAGGCAGTTTCCTAAAATCCCCATCGCGCGTTTCGGCACGGCATCCCCACCTCGCGCGTCCAATCCGCGGAACATCGACTGCGGACGCTCCATTGCAGAACCTGGCACGACGATTGCGTAATCGTGGTCGGGTGCTTCGGGCGGTGGGTTTTTCCGGCAATTTTTTCCACTTCCGAACCTTGATCCACACGTGCTCGGCTTCGAGCGGAAAGGATTACAAATGCTTCACTACGCGCTGGTATTCTTTGTCGTTGCGCTGATCGCCGCGGTGTTCGGATTCGGCGGGATTGCTGTAGGTGCGGTGGAGATCGCCAAAATCCTGTTTTTCATCTTCCTGGTGCTGTTCGTGGTGTCGCTCGTCGCAGGCTTGTTCCGGAGAGGACCTTAGCGGGTGGGCGGCGTGCGAACCGTTGGCGCGACGATCGCACTGAGCACGATCTGCAACAACCACTCAAGTCAGGCAGACGTCACGAGCGCCGTTAACGAGTTCTTCGAAGTAGCCGTGGCGTTCGCAAGATCGCAACACATGTCCGTACCAGAGGCATGCTGTTGGCTTTGGACTGCCGACACGACGGCCGATCTGTAAAGGCCGGCCGCCGTGAATGCAGCCGCGGGCGGGGCTTCCTCCCACCTCCCCCTTCGCTTCGCCCGCCTTCTTTTTTCTTCAAACGGAGCCCGCTATGGAACTGAGCAGCAACAGCATTGAACGCAAGGCCAATCAGGCACACCTCGCGGTAGACAGCGCAGCCGCCAAGGCAACCGAAAAAGCAGCGCCGGCAATCGACCGTGCTGCTCAAGCCGCGCATCAGACCGTCGACAAGGTCGCACAAGCGGCTGCTCCGGCCGCGGATTGGATCAATCAGAACGCGGAGCAACTAAAGCAACAGCAGGAAGCGCTGCTCGAAGGCTGCCGCGGTTATGTGCGCGACCGTCCTCTCGTGGCCGTTGGGGTTGCACTTGCTGCCGGCTATCTCGTCGGGCGCCTGGCCCGGTAACGCAATGGGTCAGCAAGGGGCCGAGGCTGCGAATCAAGCGTCGCCCTTAGGTCAAAGCGTATCCGAGATCTTGAGTAGCGTTCGTGCGCTCGTCGCCGACGAGGCGGACCTCCTCGCCGCTGAGGCGAAAGTAGCGGTCCACACGCTTGTTGCGGGCGTCGTCGTCGCCGTCGCGGGCGCCGTCTTTGGCGTGCTCGGTATGGCGGCGCTGTTGGCGATGATCGCGATGCAAATCATCGAAAGCGGTTACTCGTGGCCCGCAGCGCTCGGATGCATCTTCCTGATCTGTTCCTTGATCAGCGCGACCTTGGTCTTCACTTTGCGTGGGCTCATCTCGCAAGAGTTGTTCGCAGGGGTGCGCGGCGAGCTACGTGGCGGCGCGAGGTCACGTTGGTGATCGACCTTCGTGCCGTGCGGGCTGCGGAGCAGTCGGTCGCCGCGCGAAAAGCCAGCCTCGCAGCGCAGTGGTTGGAGCTACGGACGCGAATGCGCGATGCAGTGACTGAGCCAACGACGCTGGGTGCGGCGGCGCTTGCTGGCGGGATCATCGGCTGGCGCTCCGCCGCTTCAGAAAAGATCGTCGTAGTGGCATGCAAGTGCCCCGAGCAGCCGCGCTCCTCGCTATTGCGAGGCGGAATGCGAACGCTTGCGATCGCTACGTTGCGGGCGGCGGCCTCTATTGCGTCAGAGGAGTTCCTGCGCAGCACCTTCGCGCAAGCCGGTCGCGACGAGGGCCCCGATGGTGTGCCGCATGGTTCGTAGCGCGCACGCTTGTCGCCGATACTGGCATGCGGATTGCTCCAAAGTGTGAGGGTGGATCGAATCACCCCCATTCGACAAATTGAGGGGACTTTCATGTTCAAGAAACTTATATTTTGCTTTGCGGCGCTTGCCGCGGTTTCGCTGACCGCGTGCAATACGGTCCAAGGTGCAGGCAAGGACATCGAGCGGGGCGGTCAGAAAGTTCAGGAAGAAGCCAAGGAAGTGAAGCAGAAGCTTTAAGCACCGTACTGGCACGTCGCCGCCTTCATTCTTCACGGAAGCGGCGACATGCCGGCGCCTCATACCTCGATCGCTTTCACGGCGATCATGAATGCTTTTCGGAATCATCCTTGTATACCGGCAGCGGAACGATTTACACCTTGGCCCGGTAGCGCGGAAGGATTTACCACGGGCCCGCCTCGGTACGCGCGCGCTCGTATGGTAAGTCGCTGTAACGACTAAATAATCTGCGTTTGGCATGACGGTTGCTCAGATTATCGCGCACCGGCCTTAAACGCGGTGACTCCGGTTCGGACCGGAAACGATCTTAACCAGCGTAGGAGCGCACCATGAATTGGGACCGTGTTGAGGGCAATTGGAAACAGATGAGCGGCAAGATCAAGCAACAGTGGGGCAAGCTTACCGACGATTCGCTGACGCAGATCAACGGCCAGCGCGACGAGCTCGTCGGTAAGATTCAGGAAGCGTATGGCATCAACCGTGATGACGCCGATCGGCAAGTCAGGGACTGGGAATCGTTGAATCAGTGAACACGCTTCTAGGACAGCGACCGCCGGCCGTCATCCAAATTTTTTCCATAACGAGACGAGGTAGGACCATGAACTTTTCGATCAGAGAATTGCTTTTAGCATCAGCCCTGTGCGCGTTGGCCACCGGCGTTCAAGCCGCCGATCCCGACAAAGCGCAACGCGACGCCGCGTACAAGGAGACCGTGGCGCGCGCTGACGCCGACTACAAGACCGCCAAGGAAGCCTGCAAGGCCCATCAGGGCAATGACAAGGACGTCTGCATGAAGGAAGCCAAGGCAGCGCACGTTCAGGCAACCGCCGACGCCAAGGCGAAACGCAAGTCCGCGGCGGCGATGGCCGACGCGCACGAAGACAAGATGGACGCCAACTACGAGGTCGCCAAAGAGAAGTGCGACGCGATGTCCGGCGATGCGAAAGACGCCTGCATCCGCGACGCGAAGATGAAGTATCACCAGTAGAAGATGTGGCGCCGTCACTCGCGTGACGGCGCCGGAGCTTGCCATGGAGCAATACATTTATGCCGTCCAGCAGCGCGACGACACGCGATGGCATGTCTACGAGACGGGGTTCACGCGGTCGCTGGCGAGTTTTGGATTGAAAGAGGACGCCATCGAGTACGCCCGCGATCTCGCCGGTTCGAGGTCGCCAGGGGAGACCGAACTTGAGGTGGTGGAGGTGAAGAGGCGTCGCGAACGCGCCTGCGCGTAGCGAGTTACAATCCGGGGCAGGTCGCGCACGACGTGCCCCGGGCCGCGCAGCAAGACGGTCAGGCTCATCTGCGTGCAGCGATCGCTCTACGCCTGGTGAGCTTATGTCCTCACGCAACACCGACGCACGCTGCAGCTGTTTCAAGCTCCGATGTCGCGTCACTCGGAACGCGAGTGCGCGATGCCCGACAGAACGGATGGACTATCCGCGGAGTGGGAAGCGATGCAAAGGCAACGACGATCGCCCGGCGCGGATTCCGCAACGAAGGGGGTTTCTCGTTCGGCAGGTCGACCCGGCCTTCGCCGCTTGCAACTCGGATTTCGACCCGCTGTGGCCGGCGGCGGCGCCGTGCAGCGGATGTCGGCGCCTGTCCGGCGTTGGCAGCGACCTTCGGTAGCACCCATGGGTCGCTTTCGTTCGATCCGGCTTTCGTTGCGCTTTATCGCGCCGCTTGTGATTACCCTTGCGTTGCTGGCTTATGGCCTGGTTCCGCTGGTCGACCGCCTGACGCTGCGTTGGTGGGTCAACGACCTCGATACGCGCTCTCAGCTGATTGCCAACACCATGCAGGATCAACTCGCCGACCTGGTGGTTCAAGGGGCTGGACCGAAGATCAATAGCCTTTTCATGCGCGCCATTCAGGACGAGCGCCTGTACGCGCTCGCCTACTGTGATGAAACCGGCAAGGTGCGCTACGAAACACCGACCTATCCTTCCTCGCTCGGGTGTCGCCCGCCCGATCCGGCGGCCGAGGGTCACTCTGTCGTTCGCTTGCGCCAAGGGCCACTGCACGTCGTTCAGCATCCGGTGTTCCAGGGCACGGAACGAATCGGATCGCTGGTCCTCGTCCACGACATGAGCTTCGTCGAACGACGTAGCGCCGACACGCGGCGCTACCTGATCGGCATGTTCGTCGTACTCGGCGTCGTGATCTCGCTGGTCACCGTATTCATCGCGCATCTCTCGTGGCGTGGCTGGGTCAGCGGGGTGCGGGCGTTGTTGCGCGGAGAAGGCATCGTCCAGCCGTTCGGCCAGGCATCGTCATCGGAGGACGTCCATCCGCTGGCGAGCGACCTCCGCGCCTTGTTGCGCGATCTGGACATGACTCGTCGCAGCCGCGATCAGACCGCCACGTGGAGCCCCGAGATGCTGCGCGGTGTCCTCCGCGAACAGCTCCTCGGCGACGAGATACTGGTCGTGTCGAACCGGGAACCGTTCATCCACATGCGCACCGACAAGGGAATCGCGCTCCTGCGACCCGCAAGTGGCTTGGTCACCGCATTGGAGCCGGTCATGCGCGCGTGTTCCGGGACCTGGATTGCGCATGGCAGCGGCAGTGCGGACCGCTCGACCGTCGACCGCCACGACCGACTGCGGGTGCCTCCCGAGAAGCCGACTTACACGCTGCGGCGGGTCTGGCTCTCGCCGGAGGAGGAACAGGGCTATTACGCGGGGTTTGCCAACGAGGGGCTGTGGCCGCTGTGCCACATCGCGCACGTTCGTCCGGTATTTCGAACTGCGGACTGGGAACAGTACGTGCGCGTGAATCGGCGATTTGCCGATGTCGTATGCGAAGAGGCGCGAACCGAAGACCCGGTGGTTCTGGTTCAGGATTATCACTTCGCGCTCCTGCCGCGCATGATACGGGAGCGCCTGCCTGGCGCGACCATCATTACCTTCTGGCACATTCCATGGCCGAATCCGGAATCGTTCGGCATCTGCCCGTGGAGAGAAGAGCTGATCGCGGGTCTCCTGGGGAGTACGATCCTCGGCTTTCACACGCGATTTCATTGCCAGAATTTTGTCGAGACGGTGGATCGCTTTTTGGAGGCCAGGATCGAACGTGAATCATCCACGATTTCCTACGGGGGCGATTTGACGCGAGTCGAGCCTTATCCGATTTCGATCCAGTGGCCGCCGGAATGGGTGGACAACCAGTTGCCGGTCGCGCTTTGCCGTGCCAAGGTGCTGCGCGTCGAGCAGCTCGCAGACGACGTGCTCCTCGGCGTCGGTGTCGACCGGATGGATTACACCAAGGGCATAATCGAGCGTTTACACGCCGTCGAGCGCTTGCTCGAACAGCATCCGGAGTTCATCGGCCGCTTCGTCTTCGTGCAGATTGCGGCGCCATCGCGTTCGGCGCTCGAGGAATATCAGCATTTCGAGGCACGTGTGCGTACGCTCGCGGCTCGCGTCAACGCTCGATTCGGCCGCGACGGTTATCAGCCGATACACCTGAAGGTCGAGCATCATCCGCCGCAGATCGTCAACGAGTATTATCGCGCCGCCAATGTCTGCGTGGTGACGAGCCTCCATGACGGGATGAATCTGGTCGCCAAGGAATTCATCGCATCCCGAGACGACGAGCAGGGGGTGCTGGTGCTCTCACAATTCACCGGCGCCGCGCGCGAGCTGCACGACGCGCTGCTGGTGAATCCTTATCACGGCGAACAATGTGCCGAGGCGCTTTATCGTGCGCTTACCATGCCGGCGGACGAGCAACGCGTCCGCATGCGCAGCATGCGTCGGCTGGTTCAGGAATTTAACGTCTACCGGTGGGCCGGGGCGATGTTGCTCGATGCCGCGCGCCTGCGGCATCGCCGGCGCGTCTCGCAACGGATTGTCGAGCACCAGCGCGAAGCGACGCCGCTCCCGGAGTGAATCCCGCGCTTTCTATCTCCGGACTCGCACGCATTCGCGAATTTGTCGGCGGGCGCTCGCTTATCGCGTTCGATATCGACGGGACGCTCGCTCCGATCGTAGCGCGGCCATGGGACGCGCGCATTCCGGATGAGATTCAAGTCAGGTTGGGGGCGATGACTGCCAGGCGTAGGGTGGCGATCATTACTGGGCGCGCCATCGCCGATGCGAAGCCCATGCTGGCGTTTTCCCCGCGCTATCTGATCGGCAATCACGGCGCCGAAGGAGTCCCCGGCTTCGAGTCCGCGTCCGCCGCGTATGCGCGTGATTGCAGCAAATGGCTCGAAGTTCTCCGCGGAGACGACGAGGCGTGGCGGGCGACCCCTGGAATCACCCTCGAGGACAAAGCGTATTCCATCGCATTTCACTATCGGCAGGCACAGCCACGCGAAGCCGCGCTTCGGCTGGTCGAGAAACGCGCGACAGAACTCGTTCCCGTGCCGCGCCTGATCCATGGCAATTGCGTGCTCAACCTGGTACCGCGCGATGCGCCACACAAAGGCGATGCGCTGCGTGCGCTGCTGGCTCATTCAGGATGCGAACGCTCGCTCTATGTCGGCGACGATGTCACCGACGAGGACGTTTTCCGGCTCAAGCTGCCGGCGGTGCTGTCGGTGGGCATCGATCCGAAACCGGGGAGCGCCGCTGATCTTTTCCTGCCGGATCAGAGCGAGGTCATCAGGCTCCTCGATGAAGTCGCGAAGATGATCGAGCGTTGAGCTAAAGGCGAGCGGCGCGCGTCGTCGCTTCTCGCCGCGCAGGAGGCAGGTGGAACGCGTCTTACCGACGTTGCTCTGCTTTCGGGTGCGGCGGTCTCGCTTCAGCCTTTTCGCTCGGCGCTTGACGGATCATGACGGCCAAGTTGGCGAATGAGAACGTCGATCGAGTCTTCGCCGTCGGAAGACTTCAGGCGATGTTCGCGCAGTATCTGCGCGAGTTTGGGTTTGGCGATCGCCTGGTAGTCGGAGCGGATCAGGATCCCGGCGATCGCCCGCTGCACATTGACCGACTTGGCAAGCGGGAACAAACGCGTCAGCTCCTCCAGGCTTTCGCGATCCGAGAGCCGATAATGTGCGAGCGTGTCGAGCGCTCGAACCTGAGCATCGGAGCCGTTCATTCGCGCGATCGCCGCAGCGACACCGCGAAGCTCCGTTGCGTCGGCGATCGGTCGATGGTGCAGATAAATCTGCGCGATCTGAACTTCTTCATCGTCGGGGCTCGATAGCGCGCGAAGCACCCGAGCGTGAGCCTCGGTACTTCCCAGGCAGGCGAGCACGGCAGCATGAGCGACCCTGCCGGCCTGGGCCGCCGGCACTTGCAGCCGGCCAAGTTCCTGGTCCAATTCGTGGTCCTTGTTGAGCGCACACACCAAGTCCACGTCGGCCGAGCTCACGGAGTCTCCCGCCAGTCGGTCGCCGATCATGCGCGCCAGCTCAGCACGTTGATCCGCGGCTGAAAGCCAGCCCAGACTGTGCGCCAGCTCGACCATGCGCGCGCGAACCGCAGGCAGATCGGCATCGCGCGCGAACTCGAGGTAACGCGTGCGTGCGGCCTCGTCGTGCGCGATCTCGTCGAGCGCGCTTGAAACCACGGGTGCATGGCGCTCGGTCTCGCTGAGCGATGCCGAATATTTCTCGATGTGGTCCAGGAACATGCGTACTTCCGCCATGTCCCGACCCATGAGCTCATGGACGAAGCCGAGCTTCTGTTCGACCGATAAGCGGTCGTCGGAAAAATGGCAGACGTCCCGCCGAAAGCCGGCGTCCGGGTCCGAGTCGTTCAGCCCGGTAGCGCGCGTCATGGAGCTCGGCGTAAACAGTCCGAGCAGCTTCGGGCTTGCGCGGCCGCTGCCGATCTCGCCGCCGGATCCCGACTGAAAATAACGATCCAGCATCGAGGCTGCCGTCGGGCCGAGCGGAGCCTTCGATGAGAATCCATAGATCAGCGGCACGTCTTTGAAGATATGGCGCATGCGATCGCGGTTGCTTTCGCCGTGCCGCTCGCCCAACACGCGCGACAGACGCTCCGCATCCGCCGGAGAGTGCCCGGAACGAACGAGGCTTCGCGCGATCTCGGCGGACGCGCTTCTCATCGCTTCCGCATTCAGCGTGTTGCAGCCGAAGAGATAAACCTCTTTTAGCTGCGAGAACAATCCGGGGCAGGAATCGCTGCAAGAAACGCGCTCCATCTCGTCGATGGGCAGATACTCACGCGCATCCAGCCGATCCGAATAAAACTCGGTGCCGCCGTCAAAATGACCGGAGACGAGAAGAACATCGCAGCGGACATTCTTGCGGCAAGCCGATTCAAGCCAATCGGGACGGCCGCGCTCCACCAGCTCGACAAACTGAAAATCGTCCCGGGACAGATTCCGGCGGAATATTTCCTTCTCGTCGGGCGAATTGACCGTGATCGTGCACACCGTCTTCTTGTCGGCGCGCGCGTCATGCGCCCACATGGCGACAAGCAACGCGGTGAGCAGGGCAAACTTCGTGAAGACAGACATCGAAAGGGTACGGGGCAAAACGGGCGCTAGTATTGCACGCCACCGCGCCTCGGAAAAGGGGGTACGGGGTACGGATGCCCGGGATCTTACGCCCGATGCCACCCCTCCCGGGGGCCGTCCGCGCAGGGATCCAATCGAGGAAGCCCAATCGGGCTCGCTTTTCCGCTGAGGGCTAGCTCAATCCAGAGGCACTTCCGGGCAGGAAGAAACTACTGGGCTTGGAGGCGGTGGATAAGAACGTCGATGAGGTCCGCGCCGTTGGAAGAAGACAGGCGATGGCGCTGCAGCGTTTGCACGAGCTCGGGTTTGGCGATCGCCTTGTAGTCCGAGCGGATCAGAACGCCGGCAATGGCCGTCTGCACACCGGCAGACTCCGCGAGCGGGAACAGACGCGCCAGCTCCTCCAGACTTTCGGGATCGGACAGACGCTGGTGTGCGAGTGTGTTCAGCGCGCGCACCTGCGCGTTGGAGCCGTTCATGCGTGCGATCCCCGACATAACTGTACGGAGCTCGTTCACGTCCGCGATGGGCTG
>Ga0210402_10001712_pt1 | contig 22419 bp, 20 predicted proteins | sample IncBWC7MmetaG_FD_161055 | JGI IMG/M metagenome (GOLD analysis project Ga0210402, IMG submission 161055) | Forest soil microbial communities from Barre Woods Harvard Forest LTER site, Petersham, Massachusetts, United States - Inc-BW-C-7-M | ecosystem: Environmental > Terrestrial > Soil >... | reverse complement strand
ATGATACGGGGATACTGGAGGGGTGACGATCATGGGCATGAAGGCGGATCGACGTACATTTCTGAAATTGTCGTCGGGTGCCGGCGCCGCCGCGCTCGGCGGCCTGCCGGCCGGTCAAGCGCGGGCTGAGAGCAGCCCGACGCTGACCCTGGCCTGGGACACCGACATCGACAGTCTCGATCCGCACGTCTTCAAGTCGGTCGGCGGTTATGCCGTGCAATGCAACATCTACGACCCGGTCGTGTCGTGGAAGGTGCGGCCGGTCGAAGGCGCGGTCGGCCTCTCGCGCTCCTTCCCCAACGAGTTCGAGGGCAGCATCGCGCAATCCTGGACGTTCGAGCGCGACGGCGCCACGGTCGTGCTCAAGATCCGGCCGGGCATGACGTTTCCGAGCGGCCGGCCGGTCAACGGAGCAGCGCTCAAGTATTCGCTCGACCGGGCGCTGCAGTCGCCGGGCTACATGCGCTTCGTGATGCCGCGCATGCTGCAGATCGCCAAGCCGGACGATATCGAGCTGCGCGACGACAGCACCATCGCCATCAACATGAAGAGCCCGACGCCGCAGCCGATGGTGCTGAACCTGCTGTCGCTCATGACCATCACGGCGCTCGATCCCGAGCTGGTGAAGCCCAACGCCACCGAGAAGGACCCGTGGGCGGCCGACTGGGCCAAGCGCAACCCCGCCGGCTCCGGGCCCTATACGCTGGCCGCCAACACGCCGGGCGTCGAGGTCGTGCTGGAGGCGCGCAAGGATCACTGGCGCGGCGTGCCGGCGTTCCAGAAGGTCGTCTTCAAGTTCGTGCCCAACGAGGCCGACCGCGTGCTGCTGTTGAAGCGCAAGGCGGTCGACCTGGTGGTCGGCCGGCCCGGCCTGTCGCCGCGCAGCATCAAGGCCTTCGAGGGCGACAAGACCTTCAAGATCGTGAGCGTGCCCGACACGACCTGCCATTGGCTGGCGATGAACCAGACCAAGGCGCCGCTCGACAATGTGAAGGTGCGGCAGGCCATCAACTACGCCATCCCGGTGGCCGCGATCGTGCCCAACGTGCTGATGGGCTATGGCGCGGCCATGACCTCGCCCGTGCCGGCGCTCACGCCCGGCCATGACGGCAAGCTCTCACCCTACAAGTTCGACCTCGACAAGGCCCGCGAGCTGATGAAGCAAGCGGGCGTCACCGCGCCGGTCACGCTCGATCTCGCCGTGCGCATCGGCTGGCAGCCGCACGAGGAGGCCGCGGTGTGGATCCAGCGCGAGCTGGAAAAGATCGGCTTCAAGATCAACATCACGCGCCAGACCGACGCGACCTTCCGCCAGCTCGCCTCGAAGGGCGACCTGCAGCTCTCGATCGAATCCTGGCAATCCTGGGTGAACGATCCCTTCTTCCATCTGGTGCCGCTGTTCCACAGCACGTCGAAAGGCACCAACACCGCGTTCTATGCCAACCCGAAGTTGGACAAGCTGCTCGACCAGAACTACCACGAACCCAACGCCGACAAGCGCCTTGCCGCGGCCCGCGAGGCGCAGCAGATCGTCATCGAGGATGCTGTGTGGGGCATGCTTTGGTACGACAACTGGACGCGCGTCATGCGCGCCGACCTGGTGGGCATCGAGAAGCGCTGGGACACCTTCGAACGCTTCACGGCGATGAAGCTCGCCTGAGCCCAGGTGGCCTTTCTCGGTTACTTCCTGCGACGGCTCTCCCTCGTCATCCCGACTCTCCTGGGCGTGACCATCATCACGTTCACCCTGACCTACGTGCTTCCCGGCAATCCCGCCGTCGTGAAGGCGGGGCCGCTGGTCTCGCCCGAGGTCGTCAAGGAGCTGGAGAAGGCCATGGGCCTCGACCAGCCGGCCTGGGTGCAATATGGCCGCTACATCTCGGGCGTCCTGCACGGCGACCTCGGGCAGAGCGCCTCGACCGGCCGGCCGGTGCTGGAGGATTTCAAGCAGCGCCTGCCGGCCACCCTGGAGCTGACCTTGGCCAGCCTCCTCATCGCCCTGGTGCTGGGCATCCCGCTCGGCGTGCAGTCGGCCGTGCATCGCGACAGCGCGATCGACCATCTCGGCCGCATCGTCGGCGTGGCGGGCGTCGCCATGCCGACCTTCTGGACCGGGCTGCTGTCGCTTTACGTATTCTTCTATTTGCTGGGCATCGCGCCGCCGCCGCTCGGCCGCCTGGGCGCCGGCATCGCGCCGCCGCAGGCCATCAGCGGCCTCTATGTCCCGGACAGCCTGCTCACCGGCAACTGGATGGCGCTGGGCTCGGCGCTGCACCAGCTCATGCTGCCGGCCCTGACGCTCGGCCTCAGCGTCATGGCGCCGATCGCCCGCATGGTTCGCTCGACCATGCTCGAGATCCTGGAGTCCGACTACATCAAGGCGGCGTGGGCTGCGGGCATTCCGCCGCGACGCGTGATCTATGGCGATGCGCTGGCCAACGCGATGATCCCGCTGATCACCATCCTGGGCATCGTCTTCGGCTTCCTGATGGCCGGCAACGCCGTGGTCGAAAGCGTGTTCGCCTGGCCGGGCATCGGCAACTACGCCATCACCTCGCTGATGACCAAGGATTCCGGACCGATCCAGTCGTTCGTGCTGTTCGTGGCGCTGCTCTACGTCATGGTGAACTTCGTCATCGACATCCTCTACGGGTTGATCGACCCGCGCATCCGGCTGGAGTGATGACCGGGACCCCGCCCTCGCCCGTCATAGCGATCGCGCCAGCATCGACGGTGCTGCGCCTCGTCTGGCTGCGGCTGCGACGCAACTGGCTGTCGGCCGCGGCGCTCGCCGTCATCGTCCTGATGATGCTGGCGGCGGTGCTGGCCGGCTGGGTCGCCCCCTACGAGCCCGATGCGACCGATGCCGACGCCGCGCTGCAGGCGCCGTCGCTGTACCATTGGCTGGGCACCGACATTTACGGCCGCGACCTGCTCTCGCGCATCATCTACGCCGCGCGCATCGACCTCGCCGTCGCCTTCGGCGCCACCGCGCTCGCCCTGGCGATCGGCGCCTCGATCGGCGTCGTGGCCGGCCTCTATCGCGGCATCGTCGATCTCCTGATCATGCGCTGCGTCGATTCGATCATGGCCTTCCCCGCCTTCATCCTGGCGATGGCCATCACCGCGGCGCTCGGCAACAGCGTCGGCAACGTGCTGATCGCCATCGCCCTGACGCAGATCCCGAACTACCTGCGCCTGATCCGCGGCGAGATCTTCCGCATCCGGGAAATGGAATACGCCGACGCCGCGCGCGTGGTCGGCAACCCGGCCTGGCGGATCATGTTCATCCATCTGCTGCCCAACGCGCTGCCGCCGATCATCGTGCAGGCCACGCTGGCGATGGGCTACGCGCTGCTCACCATGGCGGCGCTTTCCTTCATCGGCCTCGGCATCCAGCCGCCGCAGAGCGAATGGGGCTCGATGACCGCCGAAGGCGCGCAATACATCGTGACCGGGGAATGGTGGCTGTTCCTGTTCCCCGGCCTCGCCATCGTGCTGATGGTGCTGTCCTTCAACCTGGTCGGCGACAGCCTGCGCGACTTCCTCGATCCGCGCCTGCGCGGCGTACGATGACTCCGGTCATCGAGGTCAAGGACCTGTCGGTCGGCTTCGCCACCGATTTCGGCGAGGTCGAAGCGGTCGACGGCGCGAGCTTCGAGGTGCGCGAGGGCGAGATCCTGGGCCTGGTGGGCGAATCGGGCTCCGGCAAGTCGGTGACGGCGACGGCGATCCTGCGCCTCATCCGCAAGCCGGGGCGCCTGACGCACGGCAGCATCGTGCTGGGCGGCCGCGATCTCGCGCGCCTGGGCGAGGAGGAGCTGCAGAAGATCCGCGGCACCGAGATCGCCATGATCTCCCAGACGCCGCGCACCGCGCTCAACCCGCTGATCACCGTCGGCCGGCAGGTCGCACGGCTGTTCACCCTGCATGGCGGCCTGTCCAGGGCTGCGGCGTGGCGGCGCGCCATCGAGATGCTGGCGCTGGTGGGCATCCCGGAGCCCGAGCGCCGCGCCCGCCAATATGCCCACCAGTTCTCCGGCGGCATGTGCCAGCGGGTGATGATCGCCATGGCGCTCGCCACCTCGCCGCGCCTGCTGATCGCCGACGAGCCGACGACCGGCCTCGACGTCTCGACCGCCGCCCGCATCCTCGATCTGCTGCGCGAGCTGGGCGCCAGGACCGGGGCGTCGATCCTGCTGATCACCCACGACCTTGGCGTGGTGGCGACGACCTGCCAGAGGGTCGCGGTCATGCACGCCGGACAGGTCGTCGAGGTGGCAGAGGTGCGCGCGTTGTTTCGCCATCCCGCGCATCCCTACACGCGGGCCCTGGTGCGCTCGATCCCGCGCATCGACCGCGAGATCGTCATGGAGCCGATACCGGGCGCCGTGCCGTCGCTGCTGAACGTCCCCCCCGGCTGCCGCTACGCCGGCCGCTGCCCGTGGGTCGAGGAGCGCTGCCGGCGGGCCAAGCCCGGCATGACGGAGATCGCGCCTGAGCACTTCGTGGCCTGCTTCGCGGTGGAGGATGGTCGTGCCGCGCCTGTGTGACGTCGAGGACCTGAAGGTCCACTTCCCCTTGCGGGGTTCGGCGGCATGGGTGCGCACGCTCAGGGACGGCACGCCGCCCGTGGTGCGCGCCGTCGACGGTGTCTCGCTCGGCATCGAGGCGGGCGCCACGCTGGGCCTGGTGGGCGAGTCGGGCTGCGGCAAGTCGACCGTGGCGCGCGCGCTGGTGCGGCTGCTGCGGCCCACCGGCGGGCACATCCGCTTCGAGGGCGCCGAGCTCACCGGCCTGAGCGACGAGGACTTCAACAAGGTGCGGCCGCACCTGCAGATGGTGTTCCAGGATCCCGCCGCTTCGCTCAATCCACGCCTGTCGGTTCGGCGCATGGTCGAGGAGCCGCTGCGCCTGCACACCGCGCTCGATGCCGGCGAGCGCCGGCAGCGCACCGAGGCGGTACTCGAGGAGGTCGGGCTGGGCGCCGAGCTTGCCGACCGCTATCCGCACGAGCTGTCGGGCGGGCAGTGCCAGCGGGTCAACATCGCCCGCGCGCTGGTCACCAACCCGCGGCTGATCGTGCTCGACGAGCCGACCTCGGCGCTCGACGTATCGCTGCGCGCGCGCGTCATTCTGCTGCTCGAGGAGCTGCGCCAGCGGCACGGGCTTTCCTATCTCTTCATCTCGCACGACCTGGCGACGGTGCGCTATCTCGCCTCGCGCGTCGCCGTGATGTATCTCGGCGTCATCGTCGAGGAGGCCGACACCGCCCAGCTGTTCGACCGGCCGGCCCATCCCTATACCCGCGCCCTGCTCGCGGCCGTGCCGGTGCCCGACCCCGATATCCGGCGCGACCCCTTCGTGCTGGCGGGCGAGATCCCGAGCCCGATCGACATTCCCGCCGGCTGCCGGCTGCGCGCGCGCTGCCCGCTGGCGCAACCCGTGTGCGCCACGCCCGTGCCCTATCGCGAGGTGGCGCCCGGCCATTTCGCCGCCTGCCATTTCGTCTAACCATCACAGGAGGAAACCCGATGGCCGTCGTCCGATATGTCCTGGTGAAGTTGAGGCCCGGCGTCGACCTCGATGCGTTCGAACGCTTCGAACGCGAGGTCGACTACGTCAAGGCGGCGCAGAATCCGTCGATCATCAGCTACCGCACCCACCGCATCACCGACCTCGACATGGGCATCGACGGCGGCCCGTGGGACTTCATGGAGCGCATCGAGGTCACCAGCCAGGCCGACTACGAGAAGCAGGCGGCCACGGGCAGCAAGGAATTCCTCGACCTGCTCTACACCAAGTACCTCGACCGCTCGAAGACCGTCTCGATCTGGTCCGAGCGGATCGAACCCTGAAGACAGGCCCCGAAAAACAGGCTCTGAAAAACAGGCACGGGAGAGAACAATGGCAATCGTGAGATATGTGCTGGCGGCGCTGAAGCCCGGCGTCGACCGCGACGCCTATGAGCGTTACGAGCGCGAGGTCGACTACGTCGTGGCCGCCAAGCTGAAGTCGATTATCTCCTACCGCACCCATCGGCTGACCGGCGTCAGCCCCAACCTGGGCGGCGGGCCGTGGGACTATATCGAGCGCATCGAGATCACCGACCGCGCCGCCTACGACGCGGAGATCGCGACCCTCGGCAAGGACCTGATCAGCGAGCTCTACGAGAAGTATCTCGACAAATCGAAGACCAAGTCGATCTGGACCAGGCTGGTCGATCCGTGAGCGACGCCACTGCCTTCGCGGGCAAGGTCGCCCTCGTCACCGGCTCCTCGTCGGGCACGGGTGCCGCAATTGCGCTCGAGCTGGCGCGGCGGGGTGCCGCTATCGCCGTTCATTGCCGCGCCAACCTGGGCGGGGCCCAGGCGATCGCCGACCGCATCGCGGGGACGGGCGGCAAGGCCCAGGCCTTCCGCGCCGACCTGGCACAGGACGGCGCGCCGGAGAAACTCGCCGCCGACGTCGAGAGCGCGCTGGGTCCGGTGCAGCTGCTGATCAACAATGCGGGCCCCTACGCCGATGCGCCCTTTCGCACGCTGAAGCCCGCGGTGTGGGACGCCATCATGGCGGCCAACCTCAGGGCGCCCTGGCTTCTCGCGCAAGGGCTGGCGCCGGCGATGGAGCGGCTGGGCTGGGGCCGCATCGTCAATCTCGGCGCCACCTCCGGCTTCGTGCGCACACACTCGGTCTACGGCCTCGCCAAGGCGGCTCTGCTCACCCTGACCGAGAGCCTGGCGCTGGAGCTCGCGCCCACGATCACGGTCAACGCCGTCGTGCCGAGCCAGATCGCCAGCGCGCGGACCGACAGCATGCCCGTGTACAAGGAAGCGGCGATCGCCGGCACACCGCTCGGCCGGCTGGTGACCGAACAGGAGATCGCCCGCATGGTGGCGCTGGTCTGTTCACCTGAGTTCGATTTCGTCACCGGCCGCGCCATCGTCATGGATGGCGGCCGCACATTGCCGCGCTTTCCACGCATCGGTATTTCCGACGGCTGATGCGTTCGACCGGAATACAGCAACGCTGACGCCGGCAATAACGCTACGGAGCCGTCCGCTCTAGTTCTTCGCCGCCGCCTTCCGAATTGTGAACCCGCCGACGCGGATGACATGGACAGGCCCGCTCCTGGCCAATAGCTTCCGCGCCAGCATGTCTTCCCGCACGGCGTGCATCAGCCGCGCCGATAGCCCGAAACTTTCACCCGGCTCGGTATAGCCGCCCTCGTGCAGGAAGAGGTGCTTCGGCGTCGTTGGCGGGACGAAATACCACTGAAAGTCGAGATTGAAGTTGTCGTCGATCGGAAGATTGCCGTTGTTCCAGAAGCTGACGGTCACGGGCGCCTGGAAATTTGCCGGCACGTATGTGTTCAGGCCGAAATCCTGAGTGGTCCCGGTGATCGGCGTCGGATTGAGCAGCATCAGCGGTTGCGGGCCAGGCGACGAGCAGTTGAAGGCGACCTGCGCCGGCGTTTGTCCCGGCCCTGCGACGGGCATGGACGAGCCGGCGATCTGGACGATCATCATGCCGGCCTCGTCTCCCTGGTCGTAGGCCACGTTGAAGACGGTCGTCGGCTGGTTGCCCTGGACCAGGACTACGTTGCGCCAGCACATGTCGGGATTGTCCCTGATGTACTGCGCGAAATCGGGCAGCCTGGTTACATTCGGAATCGGATTGGGGTGGGTCTCGGTCGATACGCGTCCAACCAGGCAGTAGTGGTCATTCGGCCCGATCGGCCTCGGGTTCCACTTCAGCGGCTCGCTGCAGACGGCAATTCCGTTGGGTGGCGCCAGGGGGAAAGTGACGGTGTTGGCGCCCTGGTTCGTCTGCATCACATTGCCCGACCATTGCTTGGGCCACATCAGGACGCTCGCCGGCGACCAATAGCAGGAATAATCCCCGGTCGCCGAGTTGCCCGAGAGGTTCTTGGCGCGCGCATAGATGAAATTGTCCTGGTTGACGACCGGATTCGTCCCGACATCGGCGCCGTAGTTGCCGGCGAAAAACGTCTGCCAGTCGGCGATCGGCGCGACGCCGTATGGAATGATGTCCGGAGACTCGCAGGGAGAGCCGGGACGATTAGGATAGGTACCGTTGTCGGACAGATTCAGTCGTAGCAGCAGATCATTCCACATCGTCATCGAGCACCCCCTTCGCATCCCAACCCGTTCATCGGTCGTCGTTGGAGCCGCCAGGTCCACCTTTGCTCGCGACAGATTTCCCATGCGACTCGTACGGCGAATCGCGTGTCAATATCATACGCGCATTGGATACACAACTATTTAGTGTTTTCCATTCCATATCATCTCATTCAAGTTGTACTGGCGCCATTTGACACGCTCGCGCGCGGCCCCGCACATTCCCCGCATGGCCCTTTCCCTCCTCCTCACCGGCGATTCGATCTTGCAGCGCCGGCTCAACAGCCGCGACGACGCCGAGCTCCGGCCATTATTCGACAAGGTGCGTGCGGCCGACATTGCCTTCACCAATCTCGAGGGGCTGGCCAACGACTATCGCGGCGATCCGGCACTGGAGAGCGGTGGCTCGCATTTCGGCGCGCCGGCCTGGGTGCTGGATGAGCTGGTGGCGGCAGGCTTCGATCTCTTCGCCACCGCCACCAACCACGCGCTCGACTATTCGATACAGGGCCTGGTGCACACCATCGAGGCGCTGGAGGCGCGCGGGCTTTCCTTCGCGGGCGTCGGCCGCACCCTCGAGGATGCGCGCCGGCCCTGCTATCACACCTCGCCCGCCGGCACGGTGGCGATGATCTCCTGCTGCTCGACCTTCGCCAAGGGCAACGAGGCGGGCACGCAGCGGCCCGACCTGCCGGGACGTCCCGGGCTCAGCCCGTTGCATGTCGAGACGGTGCACGAGGTCACCGAGCCGCAGCTCGCGGCGCTGCGCGAGGTCGCCGACCAGCTCGGGCTCGAAGCGGAGCGCCAGCACAAGATCAAGATGGGCTTCGCTTACCCGCTCGCCGACCCGGCGCTCTTTCCGTTGGGCGACCTCAAGTTCAAGTCGGCCAACCGCGCGCAGGTGCGCACGACGCCCAACGCCAAGGACGTCGCGGCGATGGTGCGCTGGGTCAAGGAGGCGCGCGGCCTCGCCGACCTCGTGCTGGTGAGCCTGCATGCGCACGAGCAGCTCGGCAGCAAGGATATTCCGGCCGAGTTCATCCCGGCATTCGCGCGCGAGATGATCGATTCAGGCGCCGATCTCGTGGTCGGTCACGGCCCGCATCTGCTGCGCGGGCTCGAGCTCTACAAGCAGAAGCCGATCTTCTACAGCCTGGGCAATTTCATCGGCCAGAACGAACTGGTGGCCAAGATCCCGGCCGACGGCTACGAGCGCTTCCGCGCCGAACCGGATCTGACGCCGGGTCAGGTCTATCAGAAGCGCACGCAGGGCGACCAGGCAGGCTTCCCGGCCGACCGGCGCTATTGGGAGTCGGTCGTGCCGACGCTTTCTTATGAGGACGGCGAGCTGCGCAGCATCGAGCTCACGCCCATCTCACTCGGCTGGAAGGACGCGCGTCATCGCCGCGGCCGGCCGCGTCTCGCCGGCGCCGAGGAGGGGCGCGCGATCCTCGACCGCTTCGCCGCGCTCAGCCGCCCGTTCGGCACCGAGTTCGCGAACGAGGCGCGGTCGATCCGGCTGGGGTAGTGCTCCTCCCCAATCAAATGGGGAGCTGCCCGCGTCTTCGCCGATGGAGAGGTTACCGCTGCGGCAGCGATAAAATTCGGTTGCCGCAATACCTCCAGGGCTGGAAGATCACGTCCAACTGGTCGGAAATCCGAAGAATACGGCATCGCTGCAATACCGACCGGAAAGACTTGGGAGGAGATGTCGATGAAGCTCATCCGCCGCACATTGCTGTCACGCGCCTCGATTGCCGCCGGCGTGATCGCCTCGCCGGCGATCCTGCACTGGCCGGCCAACGCCGCCGAATTCACCTATAAATACGGCACCGCGCTACCCGACGGGCACCCGATGGTGATCCGATCGAAGGAGGCGGCGGCCAAGATCAAGGAGGAAAGCGGCGGCAAGCTCGACATCACGCTCTACCCGAACAGCGTGCTCGGGCAGGACACCGCGATGATGTCGCAAGCGATCGCCGGCGCGCTCGAAATCTACGGCCTGTCGCTCGACATCCTGGCGCAGAAGGCCCCGCCAGCGGCGATCTTCGGGGTCGGCTTCGCCTTTCCCGACTACGCCACGGCGTGGAAGGCGATGGACGGCGAGCTCGGCACCCATTGCCGCGGTCTCTCGGAGAAGGCCGGGCTCTACTGCTTGGACAAGGCGTTCGATCACGGCTTCCGCGAGATCACGATGAAGTCGAAGCCGATCAACGGCCCCGACGACCTCAAGGGGGTCAAGATCCGCCTGCCGGTGGCGCCTCTCTTCATCTCGCTGTTCCAGCATCTCGGCGCGTCGCCGACGCCGATCAATTTCGGCGAAGTCTACAGCGCTCTGCAGACCGGGCTGGTCGACGGCCAGGAAAATCCGCTGATCCTGATCGACACCGCCAAGCTGTACGAGGTGCAGAAGTATTGCAGCATGACCAACCATATCTGGGTCGGATTGCACGTTTCGTTCAACACTGCCGCCTGGAAGCGGCTGTCGCCCGACCTGCAGGCGCTGACGCACAAGCATTTCAGCGCCGCCGCGATGGCCGAGCGCGCCGACTGGCAGATCATAGACAAGACCGAGGTCGACAAGATGACCAAGGGCGGGCTGACCTTCAACACGCCCGACACCAAGCCCTTCCAGGAGGCGCTGCGCAAATCCGGGTTCTATCCCGACGTCAAGAAGAAGATGGGCGACGAGGCGTGGGCGCTGCTTGAAAAATATACCGGGCCGCTGGCCTGAGCGCGGGAGATAGAGCGCGGGAGCCAGCCAATCGCGGAAGCCGCCAAATTCGGCATGTCGTGGGGCGACGTCCGCCGCACCGCAATTGCCCTGGACGTGCTGATCGGCCGGACCGCCGAGTTCTTCGGCGCGGCGCTGGTGCTGGTCGAGACCTGCATCCTCTTCGCCGGCGTGGTCTCGCGCTACGTCTTCAATAGCCCGATCATCTGGACCGACGAGCTCGCCACGTTTCTGTTCCTGTGGCTGGCGATGTTCGGCGCGGTCGTTGCGGTGCGGCACGACGGCCACATGCGGCTGACCACCTTCGTCAGCTGGTGTGGGCCGCAATGGCGCAACTGGCTCGGCACCGTGGCCGAACTGGTGGTCATCGTATTCGTGCTCGAGATCATCGTTCCGATAAACGCCTACCTCAAAGTGCAGGCGTCGACCGAGCTGATCACGCTGCACATTTCGGATTGGTACCGGGTCTTGGCCTTGCAGGTCGGCGTCGGGCTGATTTCCGTCGTCGCGCTGCTGCGGCTGTTGGAGACCACCAGTCTGCGCGGATTGGTCTCGGCCGTGGCCGTGGTCGGCGCGATTGCCGGCGCGCTGTGGGTCGCGCAGCCGCTGCTCGTGGCGATGGGTTTCGGCAGCCTGATCCTGTTCTTTGTCGTGCTCGTCGTGGTGTGCGTCGGCATCGGAGTGCCGATCGCGTTCACCTTCGGCATCGCGACCTTGTCGTATTTGACCCTTACGACCCAGCTTCCGGCCCTGATCGTTGTCAACCGCATGGATGACGGCATCTCGAACCTGCTGCTGCTGTCGGTGCCGATGTTCGTGTTCCTCGGCCTGTTGATGGAGATGACCGGAATCGCGCGGGTGATGGTCAATTTCCTCGCCGCGCTGGTCGGGCATGTGAAAGGCGGGCTGTCCTACGTGCTGCTCGGCGCGATGTACCTGGTGTCGGGAATTTCCGGATCGAAGGCCGCCGACATGGCGGCGGTCGCGCCGATCCTCTTCCCCGAGATGCAGCGCCGCGGCGCGCACCCGGGCGAATTGTCGTCGCTGCTCGCGACGTCGAGCGCTATGTCCGAGACAATCCCGCCGAGCCTGGTGCTTATCACGATTGGCTCGGTGACGCCGGGCCTGTCGATCGCCGCCCTGTTCACCGGCGGTCTGCTGCCGGCGTTCGTGGCGGCCCTGGCGCTGGTCGTCGTCGCCCGGTGGCGCGCGCGCGAGGAGGACAAGGGCGCCGGCGAACGGGCGCCGCTGTCGACGATCGCGCGGAGCCTCGGCATCGCGCTGCCCGGCCTCAGCCTGCCGTTCGTGATTCGCTACACGGTCATCAAGGGCGTCGCCACCGCGACCGAGGTATCGACGATCGGCGTCGTCTATACCGCGCTGCTTGGCGTCGTGGTCTACCGCCAGTTCGATTGGCGGCGAATCTACCCGATCCTGGTCGAGACCGTGTCGCTGACCGGCGCGGTGATGATGATCATCGGCACCGCGACCGGCATGGCCTGGGCGCTGACGCAATCGGGCTTCTCGCTGTGGCTGGTCTCGGCGATGGCGGCGGTGCCCGGCGGCAGCTGGGGTTTCCTCGCGGTGACGATCGTCGCCTTCATCATCCTCGGCAGCGTACTCGAGGGCCTGCCGGCGATCGTGCTGTTCGGGCCGCTGCTGTTCCCGGTCGCCAAGGCGATGGGGGTGCACGAGGTGCACTACGCGATGGTGGTGATCCTGGCGATGGGGATCGGCCTCTTCGCACCGCCGTTCGGTGTCGGGTTTTTCAGCGCCTGCGCAATCGGCCGCACCAACCCTAACGATTCGATATGGCGCATCTGGCCCTATATCGGCGCGCTGGTCGTGTCGCTGGTGATCGTCGCGGCGATCCCTTGGCTATCGATCGGGTTCCTATAGAATCGCCTTCCCTGTCCCTGCTGAAAACCACATCCGGCAATACTGATGATGAAGTCCGCTGAGGATTGGCCGCATTGGTGACCCCGGTCGGACTCGAACCAACACTTCCGTGAGGAAATCGGATTTCGAGGGCCAGTGGCTAGCCTATCCCCGCCACAATACGATAAGCGCCTGATTTATCTGGGTTTCCACGTCGTATCGTGAACCAATCCTGGCCGGTCGTACGCCACGGTTGGATTTCTGGCTGCACCTATTCCGCACCTGAAGTCTGGCCTCGTCGAAGGATAGGGCTCGCCTTCGGTATTATTGGCACACTCATTGCGGCTTACGTGCTTGTGATCGCATCTATGGCGGAGAAAAGCTGGGTGCATCCGGAACGTGAATATTCCTGCCTTGGCAGACCCGGAGACATCCATGACCCAGCTCGACGTCAGCTTTCCGATGTACAACCTTCCGGAAATGGCCTCCGCTTATCAGGTCCTCTGGGATGCCCTTGTCGACGAAATGGAAAAGGAAGGAGTGACGGGTCTGCCGCCTGCCCTCAATTTCCGCCGTCCGCCCGTGCCTGACGCGATCGGGCCCGAGGTTTTCTTCTCCCAGACCTGCGGCTATCCCCTGCAAACGATTTTCCGCGGACAGTATGAGCTTTTGGGCGTGCCGACCTACGACGCTCCTGGTTGCGTCGGGGCCACTCATTGTGCGTTCGTGCTGGTTCGCGAGGATTCGCACTTTCGCAAGCTGGAGGATCTTCGCGGCGGTGTTTTCGCCGTGAACAGCTGGCATTCGAATTCGGGCATGAATCTGCCGCGGGCGTTGCTGGCGCGGTATGCCGGCGGCAAGCCATTCTTCCGCTCAGTCATCGAAACCGGCGGTCACCCTCCCAGCATGGAGCGGGTCGTCGCAGGAGAAGCGGATGCAGCCTCGATCGATTGTGTGACCTTCGCGTTTTTCCAGGACTACAGGCCAAGCGCGGTTGCCTCGCTACGGATCCTGGCCGAAACGCCGCCGAGTCCGGCCATTCCGTTTGTCACATCCCGGAAGACCGCGCCCAATCACGTCGCCACCCTACGAAGATCGCTTGTGCGTGTCGCGTCTGACCCCCTTCGTCGCGAAACGCTCGCCAAGCTTCGGATTCGCAACATCGGGCCGGCGGATCCCGCGGCCTACCCTCGTATTCTCGACTACGAGCGCGATGCGGCTCGACTCGGTTACCCGGAGCTCGTTTGACAGCAAGCAATGGCGGGACGCCGGCCGGTGGAGACAACGGAGTACTGGTATGGATCGTTTTAACCTAGGGGCTTACACGCGGAAGATCTCGACGTCCTCCCGCGAGGCACAGAAGTGGTTCGACCTCGGCCTGAACTGGTGCTTTGGCTTCAATCAAGAGGAGGGTGTGAAGTGCTTCCGGAAGGCTCTCAAAGCCGATCCGAAATGCCTGATGGCTCATTGGGGCATCGCGTACGGGGTTGGGCCTTTCTACAACTTGGCCTGGCGGGACCTCGGGCCCGAGGAAGCCGCGACCGTCACCGCGACCGCCTTCAAGCACATCGAGCTCGCCCGCGGACTGTTTGACGGAGCGCCGCTCGTCGAGCGGCGTCTGGTCGAGGCGCTGTCCCACCGCTTTCAGAAGCCGCATGCCGTGCCGCCCGAGGAGTTCGACCGGTGGGACGACGACTATGCCGCCGCGATGCGTCGCGTTCATTTCGAGTATCCGGACGACCATGATGTGATGGCGCTATTGGCTGAAGCGCTCATCACACGCACCCCTCGCCGGCTCTGGGACGTCAAGACGGGGCGGGCGGCGCCCAACTCGGACGTGATCGAGGCCGTACGCGCCTGCGAGCGCTCGATCACCCTGGCGGACGCCTCCGGCCAGCCGCCGCACCCGGCGATCGTGCACATGCATATCCATGCGGTCGAGATGTCCAACCACCCCGAAGACGCCATGCGATCGGCCGACATCCTTCTGAACGCGTGCCCGGATGCCGGCCATATGAACCACATGCCGGGCCATATCTATGTGCTGTGCGGGGACTACGAGAAGGCGAAGCTCGCCAGCGAGAAGGCGATAGCGGCCGACAATATGTACGCCGACTATGCGGGGTCGTTTAACTTTTACGTCACGGCCCGCTGCCACGACATTCATCTGATGATGTTCACCTGCATGTTCCTGGGCCAATACAGGCCGGCGCTGGAAGCCGCGGAAATGATGCAGCGTACCCTGCCCAGGGAAATCCTGGCGGTGAAGGGGCGCCCGAAGCTCGCCTTTACCACCGAGGCGTACTATTCGATGAAGATGCATGTCCTGGTGAGGTTCGGCCAGTGGCAGGCGATCATCGATGAACCGATGCCGGACGATCCGGAACTCTATCTGGTCACGACCGCGATGCATCACTACGCGCGAGGCGTGGCCTACGCCACGCTCAAGAACATTCCCGCTGCTCAACGGGAGCAGGTTCTGTTCTTCGAAAGCCTCGAGCGGGTCCCGGCAAGCCGGAAATTCCTCGGCAACTTTGCGCGCGACACATTGCGTGTCGGCGAGAAGATGCTGGAAGGAGAGCTCGAGTACCATAAGGGAAATTACGATTTGGCCTTCGCGGCCCTGCGCGAGAGCGTGCGGCGGGACGACAGCCTCCAATACACCGAACCCTGGGCCTGGATGCATCCGCCACGGCATGCGCTCGCGGCATTGCTGGCGGAACAGGGCCACTTTGCCAAAGCCGAGGAGGTCTATCGGGACGATCTCGGCCTGAGTGGCCGGATCCAGCGCTGCACCCAGCATCCGGACAATGTCTGGTCGCTGCACGGGATCGTCGAGTGTCTGGAGCGCCGAGGAGAGACCGAGGAACTCGCCAGGCTCCGCAAGAAGCTCGACGCGGCATTGGCCAAGGTGGACATCCCGATCAGGTCTTCCTGCATGTGTCGAGCTCAGGTCTACGCGCCGGCAGACGACTGCTGCTCCTGATCCGCAAGATTCAGATGTCCTGGTGGATCGTGAACCTGTCCCCCGAGAACCGTCGGGCTGCTCAAACACCCGCCCGCTTGCTTTTTAGCGATGGTGCCCCCGGTCGGACTCGAACCAACACTTCCGTGAGGAAACCTGATTTTGAGCTGGACATCCGAAACTCGGAAAACTCCGGAATTTCGGCAACTTTAGCGTCTGAAGGTCTTACGTTCTCGGCCGCTTTTCGGCCCGTTTCGAGCCGTTAGTTGCACGCCCATTTGGTCTCATATCCCTAATCGATTCCTGATTCGGCCGCCCAAGCGGATGGCGGAAGACAGAGACAGTACGTTGCTTGGTGAAGCTGGATGCAGTCGAACTAGCCCAATATGCCCTCGCAAGGCCCAGTCCTTCGCTGACGATCGTGTAGCGTCGAGCGATGTCCGCTTGCAGGGGGTAAAACGGACTCATTGCGAACATCGCGGACTCGACGAGAATGACCCAAGGCGGACATTGCGGCGATAGAACTTGAAGGGGTGGCATTGGAGAAGATTTAGGCGCGGGGCGCATGTCAATCGAAAGGCCCGAACGTCGGAAAAAGGAGGAGGTGAGGGAGCGACTTATGTCTGACAAATATGCCGTGGTCGGCAATCCGATCGACCACACCAAATCGCCGCTGATCCATCTCAGCTTCGCCAAAGAGACCGGGCAGAATATAGACTACGTCGCGATTGAGGCTCCTATCGGCGAATTCAACGAAGTGGTGGACAAGTTTCGGCGCGAAGGCGGCTTAGGCCTCAACATCACCGCGCCGTTCAAGCTGGACGCGTTCGCGTATTGCACCGATCTTAAGGAGCGCGCCCGGCTCGCTGGTGCCGTAAACGCGATGAAGTTCGAGGTAGATCGGGTGACCGGAGAGAACTTCGACGGCGTCGGCCTTACCAACGATATCACACGCAATCTCAGCCGCTTGATGAAGGGGCGCCGGGTGGCACTGCTCGGCGCGGGTGGCGCAGCGCGCGGCGTTGTGCTGCCGTTCCTCGAGCAGGGGCCGGCGGAGCTGGTCATAGTAAACCGCACCGTAACTAAGGCGGAAGAGCTTGGGCGTCAGTTTAAGCAATATGGGCCGATTACTGCGATCGGCTATTCGGACCTCGCCGACAAAAAACTTGGCCGGTTCGATCTAGTCGTGAACGCAACCTCTGCCAGCCAGCGCGGCGAGCTTCCGCCGATAAGCCCAGAGGTCTTTGGCGACGATTGCCTTGCCTATGAGTTGCTATACGGAAAGGGTCTTACGCCGTTCCTCTGGTTGGCGCGGAACGCCGGCGTGAAGCGGCTTGCAGACGGAGTCGGTATGCTGGTCGAGCAGGCGGCGGAGGCGTTTGTGTGGTGGCGTGGCCTCCGTCCTGACACGGGGACCACAATCAAAAAACTTACCGTGCCGCTCGAATAGTCCAATCACAGAAACTTCGGACCCGATGCAAAAATCGTCAGCCGATGTTGGTCGGCTGCGCCTCCCAAGCTCCGCATGACGCTTCTAAAACAGCATTCCGCGCGGCGAGGCAAAAGCCCCTTGGTGACCCGACGCGACGTGCAGAACCTGCGAGTCACGGACGCAATCTCCAAGCGGCAAAAATCGGACTGACGGGCATAGGTTAACTCAATTGTCGGCTCTTCATTGATGTCGCTTAATGGCACTTAGCGAAGGTCATCTCCCGATCAAGGCATGTCTGCTTTCAGGCGCTTAGCAGAAAACAAGAAGCGTAAGTACGTACTTGGAAATAATGGGAAGTGGTGCCCCCGGTCGGACTCGAACCAACACTTCCGTGAGGAAACCTGATTTTGAGAGAGGGTCAATGGCCTATCCTATCTCTAGCCGGCAGTACGCCACAGTACGATAAGCGCCTGATCGATCTGGTATTTCCAATTCGTATCGTGATCCAGTCCTAGCCGGTCGTACGCCACGGTTGGATTTCTGGCTGCACCTATTTCGCACCTGGAAGTCCGGCCTCGCCGGAGGATAGGCATGCCAAGGCTCAAACTCACCAAGACCGTCGTGGATAGCGCTCAGCCAGAGAAGGAGCCCTACGAACTCCGCGACGCAGCGATACCGGGTTTCTTGCTCAAGGTCACGCCGACTGGCCGCAAGGTCTTCATGGTGGCCTATGTCGCCAACAACGGTCAGCGTCGCAAACCCGCCATCGGCCGCTTTGGCGAGATCACGGTTGAGCAAGCCCGGACCATCGCCCAGGACTGGCTGGCCGACGTCCGCAAGGGCAAGGATCCAAGCGCAGAGAAGAGCGCCGCGCGCCAGGCGCCCACCGTGAAGGAACTCTTCGACCGCTTCATCACCGACTACTCCGAGCCGCGCAACAAGCCCTCTACGGTCGAGGCCAACCGTAGCTACGGCAGGCTCCACATCATCCCCCATCTCGGCCAGATCAAGGTCGCTGACGTCACGCGCGCGGACATTTCGAGCCTCATGAAGAAGATGGCGAAAACCCCGCCGAATGCCAACCGGGTGCTCTCTGCGGTCCGCAAGAAGTTCAACATGGCGGAGGTCTGGGGCATGCGCCCGGACGGATCGAACCCATGCCGCCACGTCCCAAAGTTCCCCGAACGAGGAAAGACCCGGCTGATCACCGATGCGGAGTTGAAGCGACTGTATGCCTACTTGAGCAAGGCGGAGGCCGAGGGCCTGGAACACCCGTTCATCCTGCTCGCCGTTCGGCTGCAGTTCGAGTTTGCGGCCCGCATGTCCGAGATCCTCAAGTTAGAATGGGCCTGGGTCGATCTCGACAACCGCCGTGTCGGATGGCCCGACAGCAAGACCGGCGGCATGTCGAAGCCGATGAGCGCTGAGGCAGTTCGCCTGCTCAAGACGGCGCCACGGCTCGAAAAGTCACCCTACGTCTGTCCCTCCATATTCGAGCCCAGCCGGCCGATGTCGAAGAATACCTACTCCAAGGGCTGGCGCCGCATCCTCGGGCGTGCGGGGCTTCAGCACATCGGCACGCACGGCATCCGGCATCGCTCGGCGACCGATATCGCAAACTCCGGAATCCCCGTGAAGGTCGGCATGGCGCTCACGGCGCACAAGACGGTCACGATGTTCATGCGCTACGTCCACACGGAGGACGATCCGGAGAGAGCAGCGGCCGATGCGGTGGCATTTCGACGTCAGAATCTGATCGGTAGCGCCGTGGCGGCCCCTGCCAGGAAGTTGGCTCCCGCACCGATGATCGCTCCCGAGACTGTGGTGGGATCGAGGGCGGAAGCAGACAAGCCCCTCGGCTTTGACGACGGCAACTACAGGTCTCGGACCAAGCTCGGAAACTACAGGCCGTTTCGTCACCGAACCGGCCAGAACCGGGCGATTCCCCCAGGTACTGAGCGGACTGCAGATGTAACGAAGGAGGTTGCCGATGCGCGATAAGTCCAAACCAAGTGGGCAGAGGCGCCTTTTCTTGCCGCTAAGTGTGAAGGCCTACCCAATCTGCCGATGACGAAGAACCGCGCACCTACGCTCATTGGATCGGCGGCAGACGCAATCCACGAAGAGAGCCTTGAAGCCAAACAAAACGCGGACCTCTGAGAGCTGACGAAAAAGAAGCGCGGCTGCAGGAGTTTCGTACGGACAAAATACGGCGGCTTGCGGGCGTCACCAACGTTCTACGGCGTGCACCAATTCTGATCGCGGCTCACCAATCAGCAAAGACTTACAATGAGCAAATGCGTCTCATCATTGACGCCGGACTAGAGCTCCGCCTTATCAGACACGAAACGAATGCGATCGGCAGCAAAGCAAATCCTGCGTTCGCTGAGTGGCCTAGGATCTGCGATAGAATTGATGTGATGGAGCAATACATTGAGAATCTTGCAACAGAATGGCGTTTAAACAGCAAGGAGCTAAGTGAGAGACAACGTCGAGCCGAGGCCCCCAGCCTCCAAGCTGAAGAACGTCAACGGCAACAATTCGATATCTGGCGCGACATCAGTGCGATCAAATCGGTTTCAGATCTTCTTGAAGAAACTGGCGATCGAGAATCGAAACTTAAAACGAAGTTCGCGACCAAGTTCATTGAACCCTATAACTCAGCGATGGGCATGATGATAAACGCTTCGCTGGTATCGATCCGGGGCGCGGACAAGAGCGCCGCCGCGTGTCATCGCTGAAAGGGCCCGCGCTTCCAGTTCATCGCCACCGCCACCAACGGCGGCGTTCCTTGGCTCGCTGGACCTCGTTCAACTCACGCTTGAGGCGCGTCACCAAATCTTCGGTGACCTGCAGCCGGGCCTGTTCCTCGCGCAGATTGGCTTGAACTTGGGTGACGCGTTCCTGTGCGGCCTGGCGTTCCCGGCGAATATGATCTGCCTGCTGCTGAAGAGCGCGACGGTCGAAAACTTCCCGCTCCAGGGAGGCCTCATTGGCGGCAGACTTGCCGCGTAGCTCGGCCGCCTCGGATTGGGCAACAGCAAGTTGGTCGCGTAGGGCGTCGTTGGCGACCCGCGCAGCCGTCAACTCCTGCGACAGGGTTTCAATCAGGGCCTGCAGCGGCGCTACAGCAGCCGCTATGGCTTCGATCAGAGTAGCCGCATCCGTACCAGGGCCTATTGGTTGGCCTCGCCTCGGCCGCTTCTGCGGACCCGCGGCGAGTAAATCAGCCGGGACGCATACTTCCGCTTCGAGGGTGTCGTTTTTGATCCGCCTGGGCCACTTCGCACGCCTTGCCTTGGCGGCTGCGGCGCTGGAGCTACGTAGGCCCAGCCGTTCGGCCATCTCCTGATAGGTTAACCAGATCGGGCCAGCATGCGAGAAAGCGTCCGACATGAGCAGCACAATGCCCGGGGTGTTCGACAGGGACAAGCGCGCCCCAACACCGTTCATTTCCACAGCCCGCCTACTAAAAAATGCCGGAGCGCGAGAAAGACGACGCGGAGACGAAGGCCAAGGCAGCCGAAGCGGCGGAAGGGGGCTGCGCCTGACCACGCCCACTGGTTGAGCAGAGTCGCCAGCATCCGCCTTACGGCCGCCCCCAATCGAGATTGAGCTTTCCTCAGGCGAAGCCTTCTCCACGGCAGGCCGCGACCGCTTAATCGCTGAGATTGGGTGGTGGGGCCGCTGCCCGTCCAACCTCCACCGGGATTAGGGATCGGGCGATTTCCTTGGATCGAATTGCGCTCGGCATCTCAAACGCCTTGCGCGCGCGGGGAGCCGGTTGGCCGCTCTCCACGAGCCCATGCACATGGTCACCGGCGAGTTTAGCGACGTGGGCCACCGCGTCCCTTTCGTTCTCGCCATAGGCCGCAAGGTCTCCCAGGTCGGGAATGCTGGCGATGAAGCGGCCGTCGCTTTCGCGATGGATCATTGCCCAGTACCAGATCCGATACATGTGTCCCCTCTCTGGCGTGGGACGGTAGCGGGACAAAGTTCGCCGAGCAACGAAACGAGGCCCGGCGTCGTTGCCCTACGGAATGGGTGCTCCGCATGCGGCGAAAAACCGATGGTCTACAAGCCGATTATTGGAAGACGTGCCCCGAGCCGATCTCATGCGCGACCTGATCGCCGAAACCACTATGCTGGAAATTGCCCGAAAGTACGAAGCGATGGCCGCCCGTGCGCTTGCCGAGAAATCATTCGGCATCGTCCTGATTGATCGCCCACTAGAGTCGAAATCTGCCTCGCTGGAGCATTTTGGCAGGTCGGGAGTCCTGTGAGACTTATGTCAGCAAAGCCGTAAGGCCCTTGTCAGTGGACAGGCGTTCCATGGCAGCGCAGAGAGAAAGGAGCTGCCGTGAATTCACTTGTCGGCCAGGCAATCATCATGCTGGCTACCTTGACCTTAGGTATTGCCATAGGAGCGTACGCCGTTTCGCTGTTCTGCTCCTGCCCTCCAACGTATGGCACCATGATGTAATCGCGAGCCGCCCGAAGCTGCCGGAACGCGAGACTCCGCAGGCTTTTGCCGCGCAGTCGCGCGGGGATGGATGGTCGTTCAAGGCGGCCATTCGGCCAAACGGGATTAACCCTCTTGGCTGACCGCCTCCCTCCCAATGGTTACAGCCCTCCATAAGCACAAGGTCCATCTTGTACCCCGTTCAATGCATCCCGACGGACAACAACGATGAGTGTTGTGGGGAAACTACTTGCGGTGGCAGCCAAGCTGTCCACCCACGATAACCGGTCCAGCTGCAAATGGTGCGGCCAAGGCAAGCTTGACCTGATTGACGAGCGCCGGGATCCAAACGTCCCCTCCCTACGCACGACTTGTCATGTGCTGAGATGCAACGCTCCCGAGTGTGGCAAACTCACCATTGTCTGAGCGAGCCGACGACTAATGCTGCATCACCAGCGACCCGACCGCGGATGTACCGGCGGGTCGAGGCCCGCACCGGGGAAGCATACCCAGTGCGGGCCTTTTTTATGTCCGCGCCAGCAGCATCCGCCAAATGCTGGCAAACTAGGCGCGCGGTCCGGTTACAAAAGAAGCGTTGAATGCAATCGACATCACAGCATCCCGGTGCTATCGAGGGGGTGTGTGGAAGGCCTTGATGTCCGAACGGTAGGGGTATCGTTCGACAGCGTCAGGGCGGGGTTTGGGAGAAATCCGGTGAAATTACTCGCGTGGATCTGCGCGCCATTCGCGTGGAAAGTCGTGCGCCAATGCAACGGGTACACTTACTTTAAGAATGCTGTCACGGGC
>Ga0210402_10001711_pt1 | contig 22420 bp, 35 predicted proteins | sample IncBWC7MmetaG_FD_161055 | JGI IMG/M metagenome (GOLD analysis project Ga0210402, IMG submission 161055) | Forest soil microbial communities from Barre Woods Harvard Forest LTER site, Petersham, Massachusetts, United States - Inc-BW-C-7-M | ecosystem: Environmental > Terrestrial > Soil >... | reverse complement strand
ATGGGGTCGAGTACGCAGTCGACTCCACCGGAAGCGAGCTGCGCGATGCGATCGACAAAGTTTTCTGATCGGTAATCGATGGGCGTTGCACCGAGCGAGGAGACGAGTTCATGCTTGGGCTTCGAGGCGGTGCCAAACATCTGGAGGCCGGCGATTTTTCCGAGTTGCAGAGCGGCGGTGCCAACTCCACCGGCGGCGCCGTGGACCAGGAGGCGCTGGCCTTCGCGGAGTTTGGCGAAGCGGTGAAGCATCTGGTAGGCGGTGACGTAGTTGAGGACGAGGCTGACCGCTTCGGCGGGATCAAGGTCAGCGGGAATGAGCACGAGATGCGCGACGGGAAGGAGCGCGTATTGCGCATACCCGCCGATCATGGTGAGAGCGGCGACGCGCTGGCCGAGAAAGAATTGCGTGACTCCCGCACCGAGGGCATCAATGTCGCCGACAATGTCGTACCCCGGGGCGAACGGAAACGGCGGGGTGCCGGGGTAGAGGCCGTGGCGCATGAGGACGTCGGCGTAGGCGACGCCCGCGGCAAGCACTTTGACGCGGACGTGACCCTCGCCCGGCGCCGGAAGGTCGTCTTCGACATATTTCAGAACTTCCGGCCCACCTTGTGCTGTGATGACCACGCGCGCATTCTTGACCGCTAAACCCAAATCGCCCACCCCGCTTTCCTGAACGAGTCTTGCTTGAAACTATAGTTCGATGCAGGTGGGCGGGAGGGATTTATATTTGGGCGCAGCCCGAAATGGTTTGGCTGGGCCGCAAATGGAAACTCGTCTAGTATTTAGGCAAGTCTCAGGAGGTGAATTATGAAGCGAATTTTACTGATTGCGGTGCTCTGTCTAGGAATAGGTGGATACGTTGCGGCGCAGCAAAATCCGGCGGATGCGCCGGCAACGAAGGAAGAGATTCAGAAGTACCTCCAAATCATGCATTCGCGGGAGATGATGACGAAAATGGTGGAAGCGATGTCCAAGCCTATGCACCAGATGATGCATGACCAGTATTTGAAGGATAAGGCCAATCTACCGGCGGATTTCGAAGTGCGGATGAATAAAAAGATGGACGAAATGTTCAAGTCGTTCCCGTGGGACGAAATGCTGGACGCCATGGTGCCGGTTTACCAAAAACATTTCACTAAGGGCGACGTGGACGCACTGATGGCCTTCTATTCGACCGCTACAGGCCAGAAGTTGATCAAGGAGATGCCTGCGATCACTGCAGAGGCGATGCAGGAGATGATGCCGTTGATGCGGAAGAGCATGGATCAGATGACTCGACGCATGCAGGAAGAGATTGCGGCGATGGTGAGAGAGTCTGAGAGCAAGAACGGAAAGACGGGCACGCAGATAACTAATTGAAGTCGTGCGCCGAGTAGCCGGTCCAATCAGCCACGGTGGCCGATCTGAAGATTGGTCACTACCCAAGGCAACACGGCCCGCCTCGGAAGGCGGGCCCTACAAATACAAGAGAAAACCAGAGAGCAGAGCCGCGTTTAGTTAGCGGACGACGCCGGTTAGGGGGGACGAGGCGGAGGCGTAGAGGCGCTTGGGCATGCGGCCGGCGAGGAAGGCTTTGTGGCCGGCGATGACGGCGTCGCGCATGGCTTCGGCCATGAGGGGTGCGTCGGCGGCTTCGGCGATGGCGGTGTTCATGAGGAGGCCGTCGGCGCCGAGTTCCATGGCGATGGCTGCGTCGGAGGCGGTGCCGACTCCGGCGTCTACGATCATGGGGACTTCGGTGATGCGTTCGCGGAGGATGCGGAGATTGGCGGGATTTTGGATGCCGAGACCGGAGCCGATGGGCGCGGCGAGGGGCATTACGGCGGCGGCGCCTGCGTCGATGAGCTTGCGTGCGGCGATGAGATCGTCGTTGGTGTAAGGGAGGACGACGAAGCCTTCTTTGACGAGAACTTTGGTGGCGTGGATGAGTTGCTCGGTGTCGGGGAAGAGGGTTTTTTCGTCGCCGATGACTTCGAGCTTGATCCAGTTGGAGAGGCCGACTTCGCGGGCGAGGCGCGCGGTGCGGATGGCTTCGTCGGCGGAATAGCAGGCGGCGGTGTTGGGGAGGATGAAGATTTTTTCGCGGTTGATGAAGTCCAGGAGGGATTCCTTGGTTTTGTCGGTGAGATTGACGCGGCGGACGGCGACGGTGACCATGTCGGCGCCGGAAGCGGCGTGAGCGCGAGCCATTTCCTCGAAGCTGCGGTATTTCCCTGTTCCGACGATTAGGCGGGAATTGAAGGCGCGGCCGGCGATTACGAGTTGATCGGGCATTGGGGGTCTCCGAGGAGGATTGTATTCCTTGGGGTGGGTGGAGGACAAATGGTTGTGACGTTGGCGAGCGGTGAATAGATAGCAGGAGGAAAGAGAAAAGATTTAACGCAGAGAACGCAGAGGTCGGAGCGCAGAGTTCGCTGAGAAGACAAAGAGGACAGAGAAGAGTTGTCCACCTGAAGGTGGACGCTGCAGAGGGCGGCGTACCCTTCGCGAAAATCGCTCAGGGTAAAAAGCCGCCCCTACATTTGGGTCGAACGAGAGTTGGTTAGAAGGATTGGATCAGGTGGAGGAGGGTGCGGAGGGCCACGCCTGTGGGGCCTTTGGCTAGCCAGGGCTTGGCGTCGTCGTTCCAGGCGGTGCCGGCTATGTCGAGGTGGATCCAGGGCGTATCGCCTGCGAATTCGCGGATGAACCAAGCGCCGGTGATGGAACCGCCGCCTTTGCCGCTGCCGATGTTTTGAATGTCGGCGAAGCTGCCCTTGATGAATTCGCGATACTCGTCGTCCATGGGCATCTGCCACATTTTTTCGCCGGCGGCCTTGGCGCTGGCGAGTAACTTGTCGGTCCAGGCCTGGTCGGAGCCGAAGACACCGACGTTGATGTTCGAAAGCGCCACGACGATTGCGCCGGTCAAGGTGGCCGCATCCACCAGATGCGTGGCGCCCAACTGCTTGGCGTAGTGCACGCCATCGGCGAGAATCAGGCGGCCTTCGGCGTCGGTGTTCAGCACTTCGATCGTCTTGCCGGACATGGCGGTTTGAATGTCGCCGGGCTTCTGGGCTTTGCCGCCGGGCATATTTTCCGTGGAGGGGACGACACAGATCACTTTGACGTTGGGCTTCAGGCCAGCAACGGCGCGCATGATTCCGAGCATCGTTGCGCCGCCTGCCATGTCGTATTTCATTTTTTCCATGCCGTCGGCGGGCTTGATGGAGATGCCGCCGGTGTCAAAGGTCACGGCCTTGCCGACCAATCCGATCACGGGAGCGCCGGGCTTCGGGTTTGCGGGGGTGTAGGTGATTACGATCACTCGCGGCGGTTCGACGCTGCCTTGAGCGACGCTCAGGAGAGCGCCCATCTTCAGCGCGGCGATTTTCTTCTCGTCCAGAATTTCCACGGCCAGTCCGGCTTCCTTGGCCATAGCTTCGGCTTTTTCGGCAAGAATTCTCGGCGTCAGTTTGTTGGAAGGTTCATTGACGAGATCTCGCGCGAAGTTCTGCGCTTCACCGATGATGCGGCCCCGAGCGATGCCCTTTTCGCCCGCGGCTTTTTCGGCGTTGGCGAAACCCGCGATTGTAAAAGTTTCGATAGATTTGTCATTTTTCTTGTCGGTCTTGTACTTGTCTGTCTCGAAATCAGCGACAATAGCGCTCTCGGTGACGGCTTGGGCCAATTCTTCGGTCGAATCGCCTTCTCGCACGAGGAAGACAACCTTGTGCACGGCGCGCGCCTTCAAATAGCGCAGGGCTGCGCCCGCAACTTTACGCAACGCGGCAGGGTTAAATTGCTCGCGCTTCCCTGCCCCGACGAGGAGCAGGCGCGCGGCCTTGAAACCAGCAGGGGCGTGCAGCAGCGTGGTTTCAAGCGATTTGCCGGTGAGTTCGCCACTCTTGGACAGGCGGGTGAGCATTCCGCCAGTGAGCTTATCGAGCTCCGCGGGACGCCCTTGGGTCAAGTCGCCATTCTCGAAAACATAGGTGACGAGTGCATCGGTTTCGAGTGCAGCAAACGGCTTGGTATCGAGTGTGATTTGCATGATGAGTTTATCGCCTCCGGTTGCGATAGAGAGCTTGGTCCGCTTCCCTGCGGGCATCCTTGTCACGCTCGTCCTGGCGGCGGTCCCAGGACTTTTTGCCCTGAGCCAGCGCGATTTCGACCTTGGCGAGGCCATTGCGGAAGTAGATGCGCAGAGGAATGACGGTCAATCCTTTGGATTCGATGCGGCCTGAAAATTTATGAATCTCGCGTTTGTGAAGAAGCAATTTGCGTTCGCCGAGCGGTTCGTGATTCCACGGGCCGCCGGGCATGTATTGGGCGATGTGGGCGTTGACCAGGAAGGGCCCGCTGGGCTTGAAATCGACGTAGGCGTCGCGAATGTTGGCCTTGCCTTCGCGCAAAGCCTTGACCTCGGTGCCGTGAAGCACCAGCCCCGCTTCCATCTTTTCGAGGATGTGGTAGTTGTACGACGCCGAGCGGTTCTGCGCAACGATCTTTTCGCGCGGTTCCTTGGCGTCCTTGCCCTTCTGGGGGCCCTTCTCGGGTTTCCTGGTCGGCTTGGTCACAATCTTTCATTTTACCTGATGATGCGTCTAATACGGATGTCCGGAACAGCTGCCCAGCCAGGCCTGCTCCTTCTCAGCTCCCGGCCACCCGTTGGAGGAAAGGCTACGGAACTGGTTAATGGGACCGTTTGAAGGGCACCAGATACAGAATCCACCTGCTTGCCGGGCCGATAAGGCCGATGCTAGACTCCATGAGATAGTAAAGACTCGGCTTGCCCCGCGTCGAGATTCCGGAGAATACATGCACCGATGGTGTAAGTTGATGGTCCTGATTGCTGTCGCCGTGTTTGCGGCGGGGTGCCCGAGGGACAAAAAGGACTATAAATCCGCGCGCCACGCTGTTGACCTGAAGGATTACGACGCCGCGGTCGACTACTACCTGAAAGCGACAAAATCCGACCCGCACAACGTAAATTACAAAATTGGATTGGATCAAGCACGCTTTGAAGCCGGGGCGTCACATGTCCAAAAAGGGCTTAAGCTGCGGGAAAAGGGAGATCTGCAAGGCGCGGTTTCGGAGTTCCAACGCGCGCAGATAATGGACCCATCCAGCACATCCGCGGACCAGGAGTTAAGGCGTACGCTGCAGATGCTTGGCGAACAAACCAAGTCGACGCAGGCGCAGGATCAGCCACTGATGGAGAATGGGCAGCCTGGACTTGCCTCCCAACCACCGGAATTGAAGCCGCTTTCGCGCGCGCCGATCAATTTACGGATGTCCAACGACATCAAGGTGGTGTTCGACACCATCGGAAAGCTTGCCGGGCTGACGGTGATCTACGACCCGGACTTGCAGGCGCGGCGGATATCTGTGGACTTGAGCAACGTAACGCTGGAACAGGCGCTGGACATCGTTTCGCTGCAGAGCAAGGGCTTCTGGAAGCCGGTGACGGAAAACATCATAATGATCGTTCCGGACAACACGCAAAAGCGCCGGGACTATGAAGAACAAGTGGTGCGCACGTTTTATCTGAGCAACGTGGCCATCGCGCAGGACCTGACGGAAATCACCACCGGCCTACGGCAATTGCTGGATCTGAAGCGCATCCAGCAGGTGAACGCGCAGAACGCGATCATCATCCGCGATACGCCGGACAAAATCGCTCTGGCTGAAAAAATCATCCGGGACATCGACAAAGCCAAGCCCGAAGTGATGATTCAGGTGGAAGTCCTGCAGGCGCGCACCGACAGACTACGGAATTTGGGAGTTCTGCCGGGGCAGAGCGCTTCGATCCAAATCAACCCGAATGCAAGCTCGACCACGACTCCGAGTTCAACCACGACTCCCACCTCCACTCCCGGAACTGTTTCCCTGAGCCAGCTGACGCATCTGACTCAGAATGATGTGTCTTTGACGCTGCCAGGGGCCACGGCGAATTTCTTGCTGACCGACACCTCCACAAAAATTATTGACAACCCCGAAATCCGGGCTATCGACGGCCAACCGGCAAAACTTCGCGTGGGTGACCGCGTGCCAGTCGCGACGGGCAGCTTCCAGGCGGGCGTAGGCGTGGGATCCACGGCCGGCGCCGGCTTTGTGAATCCGCTGGTTAATACCCAATTCCAGTATATCGACGTCGGTGTGAACGTGGACATCACGCCGCACGTTCACGCAAATCGCGACATCAGCTTGAAGGTCTCCATTGAAGTTTCCTCGGTGACCGGTCAGCAGCCCATTGGCGGAATTACGCAACCCATCATCAGCCAGCGAAAAATCGAGCACGAAGTGCGGCTGAAAGAGGGTGAGGTGAGCATCCTGGCCGGATTATTCGAGCGCACTGACTCCAAGAGCCTGAACGGCTGGCCGGGATTGGCGAACATCCCCATCATGCGTTACCTCTTCTCCACCGACAATGTGGACCATCAGGAGAACGAGAACCTGATCGTGCTGATTCCGCGCATCGTGCGCATGCCCGAATGGACCCGGGCCAATCTTCGCGCCATTTACTCCGGAACAGAGACTTATCCGGGTGTGAAGCGCGAAATGGACGTTAAGACACCCACTGCGAACCCGAATCCAACACCAACGCCTGAGGCTCCTTCAACGCAGACTCCCGCAGTGCCCGCCGCTGTGCCTCCCACGGCACAGCCGGCGCCGGCCAGTACACCCAACGTGCCGCAGGCGCAAACGAACGGACCGCGCATTCATTTTGAGCCTGCGACGCTGAACCTGGCTCCTGGGCAAACAGCAACCATCGGCGTGGTGGTGGAAAATGTGAACGACCTCTTCTCTGTTCCCATGTTGCTGCAGTACAACCAGGCCATCATCAGCATCGAGGAAGTGCGCCACGGAGGATTCCTCTCCGGCGGAACGCAAGAAATTGCGCTGGTGCAGCGGGTGGACAAGGAGCATGGGCAAGCGATTATTTCCGCGACACGGCAGCCGAACACACCCGGGGTGAATGGAACTGGTACGCTGCTTGGCGTGGTGGTTAAGGCGCTCGCGCCAGGCACCACCACTCTTTCGATTGTTCAGGTGAATGCGAAAGATTCGCAGCAAAGGCCCATCCCGCTGGTGACCAGCGAAGCCACGCTCCGGGTGCAATAAAACGTCCTATTTAACGGAGGTTGAGGCAATTTCCATGCAGCGCAAGGCCAGAAACTCGGCGCAATCCGGCATGACGTTGCTGGAGCTGATTATTGCGTGCACGATCCTGCTGATCCTGTCGTCGATGGCGCTGCCGGTGGCGAGGTTCACCGTGATTCGCGAACGCGAGAAGGAACTGCGGTTCGACTTGCATGAAATGCGTGGCGCGATTGACAAATACAAGGACTTGGCGGACGCGCAAAAAATTCGCGTGGAGCTGGGGAGCGAAGGGTATCCACCGGACCTGGACACGCTGGTGAAAGGCGTGGCCGTGGGAGGCTCCGGTGCAGCGGGGAAAAATATGCGCTTCCTGCGGCGCGTTCCCAAGGATCCGATGACCGGCCGCGTGGAGTGGGGCTTGCGCTCGGTTCAGGACGATCCGGATTCCACGAGTTGGGGCGGGAAGAACGTGTTCGACGTTTACTCGAAGTCTTCCGGCACGGCGTTGGATGGGACGAGATATTCGGATTGGTAGGTTGGCGAGCACGGTGATGGAATGAGCGGATTTTTTAGGGCGGAACGCTTTAATCGGCGGAGGAAGCCGGTTTGCAGGGGCGTGCGCGGATTTACGCTGATCGAATTGATGATCGTGATGATGATCATCTCGATTCTGATTGGCATGGCCGCCATCATTTACGACAAGACAATCAAGCGCGCCCGGGAGTCAGTGTTGAAGCAAGACCTGCAGACGATGCGCCAGGCGATTGATAATTACACGCTGGATAAGCAGCAGGCTCCGCAATCACTTGACGACCTGGTGGACGCGCACTACCTGCGCGAGGTACCCCTCGACCCCGTATGCCAGCAGAAAGATTGGGTTCCTCATACAGGGGATACGGTGTTGAGCCCGGATCAGACCAGCACAGGCATTGACGATGTACATTCCGGGTGCCAACAAAACGGGAGCGATGGAACTTCTTATACGACCTGGTAAGCGAATCATCGAAGAGGAAAAAGCGGCGCAAGGTAGATCGCAGATTGACGGAAATTCGCTGCTCCGCTATAGTGGTTGTGCGGGGTGGAGCAGCCTGGTAGCTCGTCGGGCTCATAACCCGAAGGTCGTCAGTTCAAATCTGACCCCCGCAACCAATTCAAGAAGTACAAAACAAAAGGCTTTCGGCGCTCCAACCGAAAGCCTTTTTTTCTTGCCAGAAGGCAAATTGTGCCCGTTTTGTGCCCGTTCTATTTCGTTGCCGCCTTTCGGAATTCTGCAACTTTCGATTGCGCCGCGAGCAAGTCCCCGCTCGAAACAATCTGATAGCGCGAGAACATCGAATCCGTCAGATGGCCGGTGAGTTGTTTCGCCACGTTCTGATTGATGCCCGCGGCGATGAATCGCCGGGCCGCCGTGCGCCGGAAATCGTGAAAGAGTCGGCCCGCACACTTCGCGGTTTTGGTCGCCGTGCGCCACGACTTTTTGAAATCGCCGACCGGGCGACCGTCGCCGCGATGGAAGATGAGTTCGGAGAGTTGCTCAGTCTTGTCGAGCGAGACCACGCGGCGCGCCTTCTTGCGCCGGTCTAAGATCACGCGGAGTTCCAGCCCGATGGGAAGCACTCGCCCGCGTCCGTTCTTGCAGACTTCGCCGGGGATGCGGAGTTCGTCGCCTTCCACCATGTTCCAAGTCAGTTGCTCAATCTCGCCTTTGCGTTGACCTGTCTCGCTCGCCCATTCAGCGAAATCGCGGAGACCGTCATCGGGCAAGGCCGCGAGTACGTCCATAATCTCCTGTTCGGAGAAAAAGCCCTGTCTCTCGTTTCCCTTCTCCGACAGGTGGCGGATGTAGGGCGCACGCGCGAGAGTTCCCCGGCGAACTGCGAGCGCGAAACTCTGGCCGAGCATCTGTAACCGCCGATTGACTGACGCGGGCGCGTAACCGTCTGCGAGTTTCTCTTGGATGTATGCGTCTATCCTCTCAGGCGTCACAGCGACCGCAAGCCAGTCGCCGAAATCTTCCTTCGCGGTTTTGATGTGGGAGAGATTCTGTACGCTCGCTTTTCCGCGGAGTTCGTAGTCGGCTTTGAGTTCGTCCAGCAGGTCGCCGCCGGTCCGCTTCTTCGCTCTTGCGGTTACGAACGCCGGGCCGCCAACTTCTTCCCCGTGGAGTTCCTTCAACCGATTGCGAAGGAATTTTTGGGCGGCGACCGCATCCGTGATGCCGTGGCCGTCTTTGTCCCGCGCAGGTTCGCGTTGCGGCTCGCCGTTCCGGTAGAACTTAATCCAATAGACTTGGCCCCTGAGATAAACTGTGCCGTCGCCACGCATCACTTGCCTCCTTCCCGGTTGGCTTTCTTGCCCCAACGCTTCGCCGCGCCCTTCCGGGCAATCTCTGACCGTTGCTTCGCCGTGAGGCTCTTGGCGCGGGCTTTGCCGCCTCGCGCCCCGAGTGAAACCGCCGCCGCATCCTTTTCTTTCTTCATCGTAATCCCCTTTCCTTACCGCTAAGGATACGTTACCGCTAAGCATGGCAGATGTCAAGAGGAAGTTTCCCGAGGTATCCCCATTCATCCGCCAACTCGGGCGGGGTCTGTTGCAATACTTCCTTGAATAAAATCCGAAGCCCACCTAGACCGCCAACCAACTTCCGAAGTGAGTTGAGTTTTATTGTCGTTTCTCCTTTTTGTTTTAGTGCCACATCCCAAAAATCAATCTCGCCAAACTTCGCGGCGTGAACAGCCAACGCCAGATCATGCCCGCCGCCTGTTTGAGATGTAGAGGTTTAGGCCCGCGCTTGAAAACAAAAGTTTGCGGCCTTCGCGCCGGGTAAATGGATATTTTTTGGAGTGGCGGTAGAGATAATCGGGTGAGACGCCAAGCCGGGCCGCGGCTTCGGGCACTTTCCAGGAGTGAATCAGCGGGAGGTTGCGCCAGGGGCGACATCAGCCGGGCTTGCGCGGTCGCTGTGATATAGGCCAGTTCGCCGATTAGTTCCGGTAGTTCGGCCGGCTCCGAAACCCTGGCCAAATCGAGCACGACTTCTAATTCACGTCGCATAAGCAGGTCACCAAATAAAAAAACGCAATCCGTTTACGGAGGCTGCGTTTGGTTCGTGCTTACGCGCGTCTATGGCCTATCTAGTCAGGCCCACTTTTCTGACTCGCCGGAAATTCTTCTTGGCAGTGTTATCTTTTTCCTGTAAAGAGGTTGTAGCACGTCGGTTACTGGAAGTCAATAAGAACCATATAGTATATATCTTAGGCCCTAAGATATTCGAAAGGAGAAACAGAGATGGCCACGGAAACGCAGACGCCAACCCGCGAAAGGAAGCCCAAGAAACGCCGCGCGCACGTCCAGCTATTCATGGACGCAGCGTTATACAAACGGATGCAGAGCCGCGCCCGCGAGGAGGATTTGCCGGCAACCACTTGGATCCGGCGAACCTGCACGCTCGCATTGCGCCGTAAGCCCGCCTGAAAATAGAAAGGGCCGCGGTCAGGCGGCCCGGAAGTTACAGAAGATTGGTGAACATGGGCAACGTACCACGAAATAAAATTCAAGCGCAACGGAAATTGCTCGCCTGTCAACTCGACGCCGGCGAAGTCACTCTCATTCTCGAAATCGCTCAGGCCGAATCCTCGCTGCACGGCCGATTGGGACTCGCGGAAAATCTGATTCGCCGCGGCTGGCTTGTCCGCGAAGGCAACCTGGTCCGCTTGTCCGATGAAACGCGCAAGCTGCTGGCGGAGGCGCAAGCGTGAGCATCAGGTCTACCAACTTCGTGCGCCGACTGCGCGGGCTGGACATCACCGAAAGGGCGGTCGCCTTCACACTCGCCGATCATGCCGCTCACCCATCCGGGGAGATTTGCGTCGGCATGCAGACTATCGCCGAAGAGTCCAGTCTCGCCAACAGGCAAACCGCGTCCGACGTGGTTGGGCGACTCCGCGAACTGGGAGTGATTACGACCGCGCAAGTGAGCAAAGGCGGGCGCGGCAATCCCACTCTCTACTACATGAATTTTTCTCTGACCGGCGCGGACCCGAGCATCACTCTTGCGCCCATAAACCGCAACCCTAGAGTTGCAGTTAACCGCAATCCGGGAGTTGCAGTTTCACCCGAACAAACTGCAACCCAACCCCCCGGAAACTGCAACCCGGACACTGTGGAAAACGCCGAAACTGCAACCCAAAACGACCTAAACTGCAATCCCCCAGTTGCAGGAAGGGGTTTTAAGGGAAATGCAAGAAAGGGAAAAGCAGGAGAAGGGTCGCCTAACGGCTCACTCGCTGCCGCTGCTGTTGCGATGGGGGATAAAATCGAAACTGCTTTCAAATCCCTCAATAAAATCGACGAACCCTTCGGGTCACTTGCCTTCAAAATCGAGTTCACGCGCGTCTTCTTCGAGTTCCGCCCCCGCGAAAACATCCTTCACAATTCCTTCCCGGATCTTCTTGAAGCCGTCATCCATTCTTGCCAACTCAAGGGCATCAAAATCCCAGCGCCTTTTTACTTCGAGAAAAAGTTCGCCGAGTGCTACAGAGATTTGGGTAGCGACTACATCTTCCGTCCCGCTCAAACTCGTGAAGTCAGAGACCCAGACGACTGAAAAAGCGGCCCCTCGCACTCGCACGTGAGACTCGCGCCAAAACCGAGTTCGATTTGGCACTATAAACGCGCGCGTGGGGTGCTGCAAAACAGTGCAACCGCGCTTACTCTGCGCGCGCACATTCGGATAGACAACCCGATGGGCCGCGCAAACTCCAATCAAATCAATGCGCTGCTGACCGTTGTGCCCGAACTGTGCCCGAAGGATTCGTTCGCCTTGGAGGGTCATAACTTTTGACATCACGCGCGCGGAAAAGCACATCTGGGGTCACGGGAATTTGCGAGATTTCGGCGAAATTATTTCGAGACGGAATTTTGGCAGGTAGTTAGAGCGGTCGAAGGCGAAAAAACGCACAGCGGGCGTCTGTGTTGCAGCGTTGGTGGCTTTAAGCGGTCAGGGATTGATCGGAAGATGGGCCGGCCTGGATGCCGTCGATTTTGGTTTTGGCGTGTTGGGGAACTGGCGGCCTGTATCGAACGAGAAGAATATCGTCATCCGCACGCAAGTCGGACGCAGAAATGGTTTGGCCATAGTGGGAGTAGTAAGCATCGGCAATTTCCGGATCCAGGTTCGCCCGCGAAGACAATGCGGGCCACGACACGATCAGGCGGCCGGCACCATCGGTTTTACCGCTCTTGGCTTTGAGACGGGCGGCTCGCCATGCGACAAAGCACGATTTCTTGTGCCGGAAAATGCTCGAACGGTGCGCGCCGGTTTTTTCGGCGATGACATCGAGTCCGATTTCCTCGAACAGTAGTTGGTTGATGACTTCCGCCAATTCCCTGTTCGCGCAAATGCCGCAGACGGCCATGCGGCGATGCTAACACTTTTTTGTAACAACCTCAGAACTTCCGGGACGGTCGCATTTGGCGCGAAGAGAAGGGCCCGCGGGTTTCTGTGAGATAGCGGGTTAAATATCTTACCCGGGGGATTGACGGTGTTATGTTTTTCTTAGACGCTTCGGGCATGGCAGCGAGCACGCTCACGGTCACTTACATCAGCACATTACCTTCGACGACCTCGACGGCGACATTGACAATCAGGTCCGCTGAAGACCAGTTCGCTTCCGTTCGAAATCTATTTCTTTCCGGCGGATTTTGGACGAGCAACGCTGCCGGTACGTCAATTTTCATTCCGTGGTCAATGATCACGCTTATCAGCGCACAGTGATGGAGACAGCGCATGTGGCCATTCACTCGAATCGCAAGCACCGAAACGGTTCACGGGCAGAACCTACACGCAGATTCGGACCTGAAACGCTTGGCGAAAGTTGAAATCGAATATCGACAAGCGGAGCGCGAGTTTAATCGTGCTTGGTTCGAGGTTGCAAAGTTTCGCGCCACACACAAGGATCCTAACCTGCCGTTTTTCCTTGACGGGAAAAAATTCACACCGGTTTTCACGCGACCGCTAGATGCCCGGCTTAGCGCACTCGAGCACGACAAACAAGAAAAGCTAGACCGGCGTAATGCTTTGCTGAACGAACGGGCAGACCTGATGCGGAAACTGCGACTGATTTCTTGAGGAGGAAATATATGGAGCCCAATTATCTCCTGCGTATGATTTTCGGCGGCGACCCACTGAACGACGTAGATGAAGATGTCGCTGGTTTGGTCTTCGACAAGACCTTCAATACTGGAACCGCCGATGTCGCGGATCCGGTCCAGAAAATCTGTGCGCGCGCGCAATTCGACACGCTAGCGAAGCGTGAGGGCGTCAGCGATGAACGATGGGACACGCCGTTGACGAATACAACCGCGGAGACGGATCCCGCAACGCTCCCGGAACGGAGCAAACGGCGATTACAAAAGGTCTATGACGCGATCGACCGAACGTTCGCCGGCCATGCCGAACTGGGCGAGGAAGCCAAAGCAATCGCAAGACGAACGCTGGCCGACACGCGTGCCGGCGTGATTTTCGATGCAGCATAGAAAAGTTCCATAAATTCGCACGAAGGAGGAAGACAAATGAGCACAGTACGGCAACATCTACAAAATCTGCATTCAAATCTTGCAGACCATCACCAGAAAAAAACAGAGCACCACGCGAAGATGGCGTCGCATTTCGCAAAACTTGCAAAGCACCTGGGAAAAACCGAGACGACGGAAGTCGCCAAAGACTCGAAAGGAATTCTCGAAGCGCTGGCTAATGAGCACACCGAAATGAGTGAGCACCACGCGGGCCAAGTGGAATTCCACCACGCGCAGGTCGAAGCATGCATGAAGGGCATGGACAGCGACCTGGAGAAGCGCGCCAACCAACTGGAGCCGTCTCCTATTTCGCGCGTCACACCGACACGGCCGGGAATTATTCCAGTTCCGCGCGCAGGCCAGCAGCCAATTGCAAAGGCGAATGTCCCGACTGAATTTCAGCATTTGTTCGAGGTCGAAGAAGTCCAATAGGGAGAAGCCATGGGAAATTACATTCAACCGGGTTCGCCATCAACGTCCGGTCTCGCTGGCAACGAGGACGCCAACCGGGCAGCGGGCCGGGGAGCGACCGTCATGCCGCATCAGCCTGGCGATCCAAAAGCCAATCCACTGGGCCTTGTCTGGCCAATTCCGCGCTATGTTGACCCCGGCATTTCGGCCAAAGATGACCCAAGTGGAGTAATCCGAGGCCATCTCTAGGAGCGGGAACGGATGCGTCGAATGACCGGAGCACTGGCGCAGAGAATTTTGCACCTCAGCGAAACCCAACACCTAGACGATGCGAAAATTGGTCAACGACTCGGCCTGCCCATCAACACGGTTCGTCGAATATTGGCCAATCGAGCGAATTCCAGCATCCGCGTGTTAGAGAACGCACATGGTGTTCGCCGAAAGAATCAAAACGTCCCAAGTTTTTCAAACCCAAGATGACACGGAGGCAAAATGAAAAGAGAGCAGCGAAAGGAAAAGATCCGGCGGTTGCAGAGGGAGAAGGTTTTGGAATTGATGACACAGCATAATTGTCATCAGGCGCAGATTGCTAGGATCATGAACCTGACCAAACCCACGGTCCGAAAACTACAACTCGAACTGGGCTTGCCGCCGCGTTTCCCCATCGTTCGCAGCACACCCACGCGGCCGTATCGAACAAATTTGCTCGCCAAGAAATTGGTAGACGAAGCCGTGGAGCGCTTTTTCGGCGGTCAGCTCCCCCAAGATACAAATCAGCTAGCCAAAATCATGACCAACTTTCCGGAAAGCGTGCCGGATAAACTCAAAGGGAAGATGAACGAGGAACAGTGGCAGCAATATCGCGCTCATGTCGCCACGGGCATTGAGGCGGCGATCCGCGCGCGCGAAAATCGCGTTCACGTGAATTGATATGAACCGTGGCGAAAAACTTTCCGCCGAAACCAAACAGCAAATCCTAGTCGCGCTCCGTAACGGCCGGCGGCCAGTGCAAATCATGCGCGAGTTCAATGTCTGCGACAAGACCGTCAGAAAAATCCGTAGAGCAGCACGCCTGCCAGAAGTTTGTCGCCGACTCACGAGGGAGGAAAAAGAGGACATCGTGTGCGCTATCCGAGAAGGACAAAGCAACACGCACATAGCCGCACGCTTTGCCTGCGACCGCGGCTGGATCTGGAAGATGGCGCGTCGCATTAACGGGAATGCGCTATCGCGCCGAAGGAAATATGCTCAGGGCAAAGATATGAACGAGCGGCGTGCGGTCCGCATCCTGGGAGTTCGCGTGACTCTATGAACGGTGTCTTTCCCAATCTTGTCGAAACCGCGAAACTCGAACTCGCCGGCGCCGAGCATCGTCTGGATGTGGCCCGGGGAAATTATCGCGCGTTCGTGGAAGAGCACGGTGTGATAATCGACGGCCTTCTCATCTACTCGCCTATACCGTCACCACAGATGCGGATGAGTCTCGATTCCGAACGGGATTCTTTGGAATGCGAGCTGGACGCCGCTCGCCGCCAGGTGGAGCATTGCAATGAGGTCGCCGCCGACCTGCGGCTCGCCGCGGCCGTCGATAACGATACAAAACGGATGACCAACCTACGGCCGTGACTTGATAGGAGGTTGGGGCAGGCCTAGAATTAAATCCGACACCGCGATGAGTTCAACTGGACTTCCGGAGGCGGAGACATGCATGCTTCCGCATCCCTGCCAACAACCACAACAATCCTACGCCCGACAGGGTAAGGGCGAGGACACTCGGCTCCGGTGTGGCGGTGGTGGTGGTTACAGTGAATGTTCCGCCTGAGATCTCCTGAGTACCGGTACCGTTGAGTACGACGTTCATTTCGATAACAGAAAATTGAAACAAGGCGAAATCGGGCCCGAGCACTGCACCCCAGGTGCCTGGGGAGCAAGAGGGCGATGTCAAAACCTGAATGAACATGCCAACCCCGCCACACCCATTGGGGGCGTCGAATGAGTTTGCCACTGCTGTAAAGTCGAACGTGACTCCAGCCCAGACAACGATAAAAGAAGTGAAGGAGTCGGTGTTGGTGTCGAAGACAAAAGAACCGGTGGGCACAAGCGGGATGCTCTCCACGACGGTAAAAGTGATTTCCCCGTCGATGGTATCCGCCATTGAGACCGGGGCCCAAACGGCCAAAGCCAGTACCCCAAGGATAATCCACAAAGATTTTCGCATTTTCCAAGTCCCCCCTGAAAAGCTTGCGATCTGAAGAGACCCACCGTGGTTTCCAATGCATGATAAATGCCGATTCATTGATGCTGAAAGGGCGCCAGTTAAGATAATCGAGAGGTGCACACATGATAAAGGTTTTCCAGAGTTTGCTAAAGTTTTGCACACTTCTGGCTGCATCGGCTTGTAGCCTGGGCGCTATTTAATAAAAAAGTAGACCTGCACGCTTACGTGGTCAAAACAAGCTAGGATTCGCCGTTTACCAAAAGAGAATCATCTGGATCCGTGGTACAGGGCCGAAGATGATGACAACAGATTCCCTCTGCATGAGGAAACCTGGCTTGGGTACTACAGATTTGACCGGGGATAGGAACTGGCAGGGCGGCACTTTCGAGTGTCGCCCTTCTTTTTGCGCTCGCCTTTCTTCTCCATCTTCCCCAAGCAGCTCGCCGCGGCCGTCGAATCGGATACAGTGTCGGATCTGATTTTAGGGCTACCGCAAGAACCGGATGAGCCGGAAAACGGGACTTAACTTCTCTTCTTGATGACGTGCCGGTGCCACGGGCGGCGCGTCTTCCACTCTCTTGGTTGTGCCGTTCCTGTAGTCCCATCCATCAGAGAGAAATTCAAAGCCATGTTCTAGAGATATAACTGTCCAGAGACATCGCGGAGAATTTGTCGTTCTCTGCTGCTACGCGTTTCCACTGAGTCGGCTTCGCTCAGAATAAATCGAATACGGAGAAACTCATCAACCAGACCATAATAGGAATTGTCTGACGGGGCTATGACTTCATGCTCCACGAACCATTCGATTGCTTCCTTCCCAAGCACCTCATAGATCCGGCCCTTTGGTATCTTTGTCGGAAAGCCTCTCTCAGCAAGACTGAGAATCGTTTCCAATTCTTCGAGCCGTCCATGAAGTTCGAGTGTATGCACTATCGAATCGTAGACACCGACTCGGTCTTCGTAGCATATCTGCCGTAGGGAGCTAACTAAGTCTCTCGAGTCGATGATGCCATCGGGGTCTTCGCTCTCATGCCTGACTAAATGACTTCCCAATAGCTGCAGGATATGCGGATGACCACCTGAAAGGCGGACAACCTTTGCGATCACGGCAGGGTCGATTTCTATTTCGATTTTGTCCTTTTCGGCGGCCTCGGCGACCTTTTGTAGCTTGGTTTCGATGAGTTCGTTCGCATCCTCGTAGGACATTGGCTTTAGCATGATGGTTCGGTAGAAAAACCGGTTCACTCCCGGATCTTCCTTTACCATCTTTTGGAAAAAGGGGCTGACACCTGCGAGGGCAAACCGTACTTGCTTAACGCCCTTGTGTTGGGTGTGTGTGCAAATTGACCTGACTAGCATTGCCAACGGCGCCGGGCATTTGTCAGCCTCATCGATCCCAAGCAGGAGCAATTTGTTTTTGCCTACCAGCTCTCTTATGTATTGTCCCTCGACAACTTGCTTGAGAACGGCAAGATGGCGGCCCTCTGAAAAGTTCCGGCAAATCTCACTTGATTCGGCTTCGAATATTGGACCAAGCTTGAACGTAATCTTGTTGTGCTTCTCATCGATCCCGACAAACGATTCCAATAGTAGCCGAGCAGCTTGGTCAACAGTTTTAATCTCCTTGTCGCCTACGGCGATTACGTACTTAGCCGAAGTGTCAGAATCGAAACCTTCCATTTTTATTAGTCCGCGCGACAGCAGCGAGGATTTGCCTATCCCAACAACTCCCTGAATTGCTACGGAGCCTTGGGGCAGTGAGTTTGTGAAGAGATTCAGCTCTTCGAATCTTCCAAAAAAATCCTCTGGATTTGCGGCAATCTCCGAGGGAGTAAACGGGTTATATAGTTGTGCCATTGCTACAGATGGTATGGGAAGTCCCTGGCAATTCAAATCGAAAATAAATCTGTTTGTGCTGGATTTAACACGGAAATTTCGGAAATGTGAGTGCTGAAGTTATTGCTTACGGCATGTGCGTGCTAGAATCCACGCATGTTTCATCCGCCTCCCGGCACAAGCGGCGTCATCACTGGAGTGGGAATCTTTCTGGCAATCGGCGCGCTGGCCTATTCCACACGGGGACCTGGGCCCTTCAACTTAGATCCTCAGAATAGGCCTGGAACATTCGAACCGTTTCTCACAAAATATTTGCGGGCGAGTGAGTTCGTCATCGGTTTGGCGACTGGTTCCATTGTTCTTCTCGTTGGCTCTTCTGCCTTGCACGGTCAGAGTGGACGCCTGCCATGGTTCTACGCTTCGCCATTGCTGCTCCTCGCATTCTGCGTAATCTACTCTGTCGCATTTATGGTCTGGCTGATTTTCAACTACGAAGAGCACCAACACGGCAACCCGCATACACGTTTTGCGTACTCGCTGAGTCTCGCTCTCGGTTTTAGTGCGCTCGCGTGCTTCTGCGTCGGATACGTGTGGCTGATTTTCCGCGTTGCAGGATAATGCTGTGAAGTGCATTCGCTAGGCCACGCGTTAGAAGTTCACCAGAAAACCACGTTCGCATTCCGCAGCGCTCCGGTCCTGCGTCGCGCCATCCACTCAGCCTGATTCGCCTCGTATTCGCGTTCTAGCTGGACTGTTTCCCCTAAGGCAAGTTTCGTGGCCAAATCTCTGAGTGGGCCATTCATGATATGCAGGCGAACGAGGGAGTAAATCACTTGCCGGAATCTAAGAATGTCTAGCCTCTGGCCCAGCTTTCCAGAGAGAACTTCATTGATCCGTCCATGCATCACGGAGTTCCGAATCTTGCACATATCTTTGATGAATTGAAAAAGTTCGAAAGCCTGATTTGGCACACTGTCGTTTCGGAGGAGTCGCGCCGCGTAGAGAGATATGTACTCGCTTCCTTCTGCCGGAACGATGGCTTCCAGCACCTGGAAATAGTCTAGGAGTTGGTCAATTTCACTCAGTTTTTGCGCGCGTGTATCGTTCAGCATTACCGTTCGGCGCCGACGCATTGCGTCCTCCAGCTTTTGGTTAACCACGGTGTATTTTGACAAAGATTGGGGCAGCAACTTCGTCAGCAGTCGGTCGATTGCCATTCCCTCAGAATCTTGGATCTCTCGGCTCTCTCCCGGTTCAACGCGATTATCTGGGTAGTTCATCAGATTCATGGAGTGTGCTGACAAGTGCCCTAATGTCCGGAAACCAAAGTAATCAGAGTTAGCCGTAGAATAGGTCGTAACGCGGGACGCTAGCAGAAATTTCCCTACAACATCATGCATCAGCGAATAGGTCTCGTTAATCAATCCACGTTTTTTCAGTAGGACGGTGGAATATTGAAGGACTTGAAACGCGTTCTCGCCGCTAATGTCGCGGCCACGGCCGATGGGGTGCGCGGACTTGATGATTTCGAAGAAAGGCACGGCGCGCTCGCGAGCGTAAGGGATGTTCATCGGGCCAGGCATTCTTAACGCCCAAGAAAAGCGAAATCCGGTCGGCATGACGGTTAGGCCGCCGCGGTGGTCCCAAATATCTCGAATCAGGGCGAACACTGTAACAAGGCATGATTTTCCATAGACGCTCGAATCGAACTGTCTGTAGTACCGCTGGAAAATCTCTGCGCTGGTGGGAAGTCCCGCTGTTCGCGGAATGATGTAATTCAGAAAGTCTTCTACCGACTTGCAGATATAGAATTCGAGGTCACCTCCCGCGCTATCTGAATAGAATGCTTCGATGCCGTTCTGTGCTTCCTTCCGAAGTTCAGGAAGCAACGCAGCATCCACGACCCGCCGGCACCATTCAGGCCTGTCGTGCATCAACCAATAGGGGAAAGAACTCAGAAACTTTTCCGAGTGAAAATCTTCTCCGCCAAAATCCTTGAGGACCTCGTCGTAGAGGTTTTGGACAACGTCGCATAGTTTCTGATTAAAGAGTCCGTCCATGTGACTAATGCAAAACGAGGCGAAAACAGACGATTTGGGTCGCTAAACGCGATGAGCCCGGCAGTAATATGTGCCCCGCGGAATCCCTGGCGTCGGCTGATGGTGCTTGAACATAACCCACTCGTCAATCCGTGCGATCATCACTCGGCGCATCAGCCAGCCGAACATGAACCCAGCGTATTCTTCTTGATTTTCCGCGAGGTCTTCACAGGCATCGTACAGAGGCTCAAACACGGTATTTTGCCAATCGGTTCCGGGGACCCAACTGGAATTCGTAAAGTCATCTTGGCTGTTTCCTATCGCACCCGCACGGCGATTCAACTCGTCTTCCATCGCCTGAATCTGCGCGGCAGTCAATAGCGACAGGACCGTGTCCAGTTCCTGCTCGTTGCGCCTAGGGATACTCACTTCGTCGCCCGTCGTCATTTCTGTCAGCATTGCGGCCCTCCCTTGGACGCTGGCTAGAGAAATCCCTGCAAGACTTTGCCGCAGCCAATCCACTCTAGACCGGTTCACGGCCTAGACAACCTCGCCTCTTTTGTTCTTTACGATCACTTCTTGTAGTTCCTTGACGGCCAGTTGGAGCAGTTCCAATGCTGTTTGATTGCCCATGTTGCCCGCATTCAGATTGCGCACGGCTTCGATGGCCAAAATTGCGGACGGACGTGTCGAGTAGTTACAACAGCCGAGGCGATATAACTGCCTGTCTTCTTCTTCCCACCACCGCCCAGAGTACTTCAGGCACTCCTCTTCCAGATTCAGTTTTTCAGTGGGAACGGTGATGTTGCCGCATCCGTCCGACGGTGCCGCTGGCCGATAGCGTGCATCCTTGACCATTGAGCGGTATACTGCAGAAATCTGTTCTACGATGCCTTTCGAGAGCTGCATTTTGTGTCTCCTTTTTCTAATCTTTCCCGTCTAGCCAAGCCTGGACGAAAGGTACCAACGCACGCGCCATCTCTATTTGCAAAGCCGGGTTCGATAGCTGGCTTGCCACCAGTTTGACGGTCAACTCCGATAAAGCCTCGGCGGTTAGCGGTTCGTTCATTTCGGCGAGCTTCGACGCAGCCATATTGAGAAAGCTTGAGAGGAATGACTTGAATGCCGTGTCGCTCATGTAGCGAAAATTGTAACACTATGCGCCGCCATGGCCCGCTGCAGGCGGAAGTGCCCCAGGGTTAAGTGCCTGATTTCATGGAATAGACTGCTACAGGTCGCTACAGGTGGAAAGTCCGAAACCGGCTCATAACCCAAAGGACTAGCCGCAAGCCGTTCTGGACAAACGTAGCGATTCGGGCTGACCGTGGCTGTCGATTGCCTTCGCCGCCAGCAAGCGGCGCGGTGGGAAAACTGATTCACGGTGCCTTTCCTTGCTGGCCCTGGGCCTTGGCCGCTTCGGCCTTCTTCGCTTCCGCAATCATGTAGTCAAACAAATCTTCAAATTCTTTCGTTGACACAGGCTCCTTCAATTTCCGCCGAGCACGCCACCATGTCCTCCAACCGTGAAGTTGGGCCAACTCAAGAGCAAGCTCGTCAAATTGTGGTAGTCCACGCCGGACCAGCTCGTCTTCCATCTTGACCATTACGGCCGCAGCCTGCGGATCATTTGAAGTGAAAGCATGAAGTTGTCGTAGTACCGGGGTCGCAATATCTCTCGAACGTAACCGAAACGCGAGCATGGGTAAACGCCCGGCCATTCCGTCAATCGCCTGGTTGTATCTTTGTTGGAGTTGCTCAACACTGGGAAGAAAATTGCCTACTACGAGACGCAGCATAGCTTCGTCGTGAGGAGCAAGGGGAATTTTCTTCTTGGCCCCTTCTATAACAGTCGGAATTGCCAGAAGGCGAGCACGGACCTCCAACAGTTCTGCTAGCACACGGCCAACGGCGCGCTTATCCTCTCGGCGCAATTTAAATAAATCAGAAAATTCGTGCAGGAGCCAGCCGAACAACGCTGCTCCAAGGGGACCGATGTACGCGAGTACAGCGTTCCACGCTGAGGGTGCTGTTTCAAAAGTCATTCGGATTTACTTACTCGTACGCGGGAAGCGTAGGATGAGTTTTGCTTTATTGATTTCCTTAACTAGGTGCGCGACGGTCTTTTCCAGTGCCTCGATCCGTCGGTGTAACTGGCCGGTGCTCCTGTTAAAGAATTCCTGCATATGCTTTTTTGTCATGCGGCGGAAACTACGGTCGAGCTTCATCGTCTGCGAATATCTCATTGTTCG
>Ga0210402_10001710_pt1 | contig 22429 bp, 22 predicted proteins | sample IncBWC7MmetaG_FD_161055 | JGI IMG/M metagenome (GOLD analysis project Ga0210402, IMG submission 161055) | Forest soil microbial communities from Barre Woods Harvard Forest LTER site, Petersham, Massachusetts, United States - Inc-BW-C-7-M | ecosystem: Environmental > Terrestrial > Soil >... | reverse complement strand
AGACCGGCAAGGGTGCCATATGACGCGCCGAATACGTTGATCTTGTCGTACCCCATGGCACGCCGAACATCATCGATATCGTCTGCGGAGATGGAGGTGGTGTATTGCGTCAGGTCGGCCTTCTTCTCGAGCTCCGCACGGCACGCGCGCACCTTATCCAGCGGCATGGAATCGCCGATGAGCTCCTTTGGGTTTTTGGGATCCCGCAGGTTGCACGGCAATGGATTCGAACCGCCGGTGCCTCTCTGGTCAACCAGCACCACGTCACGCTGCTGGCGGACCTTCACTGTAAAGCCTGCCGAGGGATAGGCAGCCACGGCGCTTTGTCCCGGACCGCCGCCAAGCGGGAACCAGGCATCGGCCGCCGGTTTGTCAGAGAGTGCGGGAAGCACCATGATGTTGAGCGCGATCTTGCGTCCGCTCCGCAATGTTCGGTTTTCATAAACCTCGTACTTTCCGCACAAGCCTTCCGTGTTCCCATCTGCGGTGCGGCACGGCTCGAAGGGAATGCTCCCGATGGTTCTCGGCTTGAGCGTGAGCTTGGGAGGGGCGGCACCAGGCCGGTGAAGCGAGAGCGGAACGGAATTGCCGCCCTGGTGCCACGTTCCGGCAAGCTCGCCTCCATCGGCGCCGAGCGTTGCTTCGTAGAAGGCGCCAATGGACTTCAACTCGAGCCGCAGCGCGCCGGCCGGCGTGTACGAAACCGTGTCCACCGGAATCGTAACGTTCCCCTGATCGACGGCGGTGAGCTTGCCCGTGTATGAGCCATCGCCGGCCTGCTCGATCCTCACGATCAGATGCTGGGTGGCCACCATTCCCTGCCACTCGCCGGTGATAGCAACACTGTCAGCGCCGGCTGCGAACAACGCTCCGGCAAGTAGCATGAGCAGAATAAAGACACACGTCTCCCGTCTCGTTTTCATCGAGTGTTCTCCCTGTTTGATTGGTTCTTGAACGGTTGGTTAGTGGACGAGTGGTACGAAAGCGAAAAGAATGATCAACCCTGCCAGATAGGCGGCGCCGAGGTGAGTGAGGCGATTCGCCAGGTTCAGCGAATAGCCGTGCGCACCCTTGAGCAGCAACATAGGCGCGGATGGCTGGTAACAGACCGGCGATCGTGCCAGGTCGGACTGGTGCAGAAAATCGGGAAGCGTCACCGGCCGCACGCGCGACGCCATCGCCGCGAGTTGCCTTCTCTTGATCTCCCCGGCGACGGTGGCAACGATCGCGATCGCCATCCAGATCAGGAACCAGATGCTCCGCAGACGCTCGAGACCCGCCGGCGAGGCACTGAGCGTGACCGGCCAGAAAACGATCCCAGCCGACGTGGCGGCGCGGTGGAAGTCGCATAACTTGAGGTAATACTTGCGAGCGTTTTCCCGCGCTTCCATGTGCTCGGCAGCCTGGACCCGAGGAACCGGAGTGCGCCACGCCACCAGCGCACGCTTGAGGAGCAGCATGCCGGCCTGAATGTAGAGCATTACCACGGGAACCCCGAACACCAGGCGCAGATTGTGGTGCTCAGCGGTGGCCAGGTAGTAGCGCACCAGCCATGCAAGAGCAACCGCGGAGGAGAGAGCCATCACCCACTCCACGTAGGGGTTGGTGTAATCGCGCAGACGCCGGGGCGTCAGGGACAAGGCCATGGAAGTCACCGGTTGTTCGGCGTCCGGGACCGCAAACCGTCGCGCCTGCCGCTCTGCCAGCTCGACGGAGTAGAGGTGATTGAGATGGATCAGGGCGCAGAGTCCCACGATCAACCACTGCAGGAGCACGAGGCGCCCGGAGTGAAAAATGGTGATGGCGAGAGGGATGTCGAGGGCGAAGGGGATGAACATCCTCATCCAGTAGCGATGCAGGATCTTCCTGCCGGCGCCGGTGTAGAAATCCGGCCGCACGTGAACGCTGAAGAACCATTCCGTACCGCGCAGCAGCGGCTGGCGTCCTCGGCGGAAACAACCGTTGATGCGCACGATCCAGAAGAGGATGTAGATGATCACGGACTGGTCGATCGGCATTTACTTACTCTCCTTCCACACCATGCCCAGCTCTTTCGTCACCATGTTCAGAATCGTTTTCGACGACAGGCCTGCCAGGACCATCTCCGTCAGCGCCGTGCGCAAGGGCCGTAGCAACTCGTCATGACTCCGTTCGGTGGCGGCGCGCGACGCCACCACGCAGCCGGACCCGTGCTTGATGACGATCAAGGCGTCCTTCTGCAGCTCGCGATAGGCGGTGGCGATGGTGTTCAGGTTGACGCCGAGGTCCGCCGCCAGTTGCCGCACCGGCGGCAACGAGGCCCCCTCGGCCAGTTTCCCGCGCGCGATCAGGCCCTTGATTCCATCAGCAACCTGCTGATAGATGGGACGGGGATCGCTGGTGTCGATGGTGAGGAACATGCGCGGTGTACAGAGTATGTATACGCCATACACTCACGAGAGGTCAAGGGGAAGGTTTCAGGATACCCGCTCGGACTCGGCGCCCGGTGGCCGCGAGCACGAGGAACCAGGTACCGGAGGCGGCGATGATGTGCTTGAGCGAGTGGCCGCTGACTCCGCGGACGACGTGATAGATGGGGACGTCAAGCTCCTCGAACACTTTTGCAACGGCATAGGCGACGAGCACGCCCCAGAGAAGCGCCGGGCGTGTGAGAGCGGAGGGAAACAGAAGCAGCAGGAGTGGAGCAAGAAGCATGGGGAGGAACTGGACGAGTACGTAGGGCCGTAGATCACCGGAGAGCCGCCAGTAAAGAATGGAGAAAAGGCCCACTGCCAGGAAGGGCAGGAGAAGCCGGGCACCGATCGCAGGGCCAATCTGCTCGCCGATTAGGATGGCCAGGAAGGCCATGAACGCGATGGTCATCGGCAACCGGTCCCAGACCAGGCTGTCGTCGGACGGAGCGAGGTGATAGTAGCCCGAGCCAAAAGCCACCAGGACGGTACCGAGGAAGAACGTGAAATAGGCGGGACGCAACGTCGGAAGAACACCGGGAGTGGGCCGCGTGCGCATTGCGAAGAAGCCCGCCAACCCGACCGCAAGAAAGGGGAGGTTCGATACGACATTCCAGAAGTTCGGAATCCCGAAGAAGCCGCGTTGATCGGCGAAGGCGTGATACCCCTCCGGCTGGGGAATCGGGCCGTGGACGATGACGGCGATGGTACCGGCAAGGACGATCCCTGCCAGCAGCACGATCTTTCGATTCATTGGTTCTTCTTCGTAGGATCATATCGATTGCGGATACGTTCAAGCTCCTCGATACACGCCTCGATATGCTCCAGAACCGGGTCGCCGCTGAATTCACCGTTCGCCGACTCCAGAATCATCCGGCACCTGGCGATCGACTCGTCGTCGTTCCTCTCATCGATGCGGCCGGTCAGTTCGCCCAGCGTTTCCAACACCATTGTCAGAAAGTGCATTCGTGCGGGATCATCGGTCGACTCCTGGCGCTCGTCGGCGACGAACTCGGAGAGCAACCCAAGCATTTCGTGGGAATCAGACCAGTCGATGAAGGACATTCGAGGGCATCCCTTCGCCGGACGTTTTTACTCGTTCGAGTCGTTTGCCTGGCTATCCTCCGACTCTTTCCAGCGTGCCACGAACGTAAACTGAAAACCGAGGAAGAATGTAGTGCCGAACAGGAGAAGACGGCCGATCATCAGAGAGTTGTACAGGGCCGGCGCTCCGCCGAAGGTCTTCAGCAGAACCTCGAGTTTGGCGACGACAAAGCCGCTTACAAACGCCGAAAGCGCCTTGCCGTAGCCCGCAAATGCGTCCTTTTGACTCTTTGTCACGGGAGAGAGTAATACGCCTGCTGACCATCCCACGATCCCGCCGAAGAAACACAGCAAGAGGTTCAGCCACCATTCCTGCGGCCGCATCAAGACGGCAATGACAAAGCACGTGATGTAGATCAGCAGTCCGAAGATGTAGCCGATGACGATTCCCGGGCCCATCACCCGCACGAACTCTTCGAACGCGGCGAGGATCCTTTTCCAGATCCCCCTGGGGCGCTCATTCGGACTTGCGTGATCTGAATCTGTTCCAGTCATCGCTCCAAGCCTCGCTGTTTCTCTTTCATCGAATGCCGTAAGGATAGCTCCTTCCGCAGCACACCAAGACGTATCCTGCGAAGTCTTCAGCGGCCGCCACAGGCCGTGCTGAAGCGCGCCGCCCGTCTGCTGCCGGTGACGGGATCCTCGTAATAGACCGTCAGTTGCATGGTCTCTCGCGCCTGCAGAGCGAGCATGCTCGCGCGCACCGTGAACGTGCACCGCTGGCCGGCATCCAGCACGCGCAGACATTTCTTTGACTCGACCTCGTAACCCGAGATGGCCTGCCCTTGACGGCCGATCGGCACGACGTCGATGACGCGGAGCGGCACCGGCTCGGGATTTGTCAGGGTGATGGTCTGGCTGCCGGTCGAGACGAACCGCAACGAGGCCGGCTCAAAGCAAAGCATCCGCGCGGGCTGGAGCGGCGGCGGAGCGGGAGCAGGCGCCGGAGGCGGTGTTGCCTGCGCCACCGCCGGCGCAGGCGCAGGTGGACGAGCAGGCACGGTTGGGGTGACGACTTCGCGAGGCTGAGGAATGCCGCCGCGCAGGGGAATCTGCGCGCGTTCCTGGCCCGCCGCGATCTTCAGCGCGCCTGTGAATCTGCTCGGCTGCCGCGGAGTGAAGACGACCGCGATCACGCACTGATCGCCGGGCCCGAGCTCTTTCGCACATCCGCTCGTGGCCATGAACGGTCCGTCGATAACAGCGCTCACCCCCGCGAGCGCCTGCTTGCCTTCGTTGCGCACCGTCGCCAACTGCGGGGCGAGGCTGCGCGTCGATGGACCATCTCCGAAGTCGAGAAGCGCGGGCGCGACGGCCATGCGCCCCGGAGCAGCCTGGGGAGTCGCCGCCGTCTTGACGGACACCGCCGGCATCGGCTGCACAACCGCCGGAGGCGGAGCAACGACATGACTCGACGGCATCGGCGTGGGCACTTTCTGGCGGCCAAGAGCGAGCGTGGCGCTCACGCCGACGAAGAGTGGAATCAGCCACTTACCCCGTTTGCGCTGCTGCTCGTCGTCGTCGAGGAAGATGTCGACGTCGTGCATGACTCAGCTCGCACGACGCAGGTTTTGCACTTCACCGTCGACTACCAGGCGGACGGCGGGAGCGGCGGCGGGTTTCTGCGGCGTGCTGCTGCTGTTACCGAGCAGGGAGCGCACCCGGTCGGAGCCGGCCAGGACCACCAGCCACGTCATCCAGAAGTCGAACATCGGCTGAATGTTGTCGACCTGCAACACGCGAAACAGGCGCAGATTGGCGCGATCGACGACGCCATAGGCGATGAGCGCGGCGACGAGGAAGAGCACGATCTTGCGCCGCTCTTTCGCACGCAATCCCTTGACGAGGTTGGGTTGCGCGCGCGCCACGCGCACGGCATTCATAAGGTACGTGACCATGGCCTGGATGCGTTCGGTGGCGAACGCGGCCACGGCGATGATCGCCACGAATTTTGCGGTTGCGTCCATTTGGATGTCACTCCTGTGAGGTAGTGCATCCAAAGGGGGAATCGTTTCATTGCTTGGCCGCAGTTCCAGACTCGTGCTCCTTACGCTGTTATACTATTTGTAAGGGAGGCAAACGATGCCGACTTCGACGCTGACGAGCAAAGGTCAAACGACCGTACCGAAAGAAGTGCGCGACGTGCTGGATCTCGACGTGGGTGACAAGCTGACCTGGGAGGTCCGCGGCGGCAGGGTCGCCGTGACGACCGATCGTCCGGCGTTCTTCCGATGGGAGGGCTTCATCAAAAACTCCTCGGGCGACGTGGTGAAAGAAATCGAAGAGGCACGCAAGCGGCGAGGCCGCGTTTGACGCGGCAGATCGTCGTCGACGCCAATGTGTTCGTCTCGTTCCTCGTCGACCGAAACGAGAAGCAACGCTCGATGGCAAAGGCTCTGCTCGAGAGCGCCGCGGACGGAGAGCTTGTCGCGGTCGTCACGCAGTTCGCCGTCTTTGAGATCTCGTATGTACTGCAGAGTTTCTACGGCAGCCCGGCTGCCGAAGTGGCAACGCTTCTGCGCGAGATGATCGCCCTTCCGGGTGTGGCCGTGATCGACGACTGCCCGTGGAAGAAGGTCTTCGAATACTGGCCGATTCGATTGTCAGGAATGGCCGATGCGGCGACGGTGGCTGTCGCAATCGCGAATCGGTATGACGCCGTTGCCACGTTCGACCAGAAGATGCGAAAGCGCATGCAAGGCATGGGAGTGGCGTCGTACTGGTGAGGACTCGGCTGAATCGTCCTTCAAAATGGAATCTCGTCCTCCCGGTCGACGGGGATTGATTCCGGGCCGTCGTCCGGCGGTTCCGGTTCCAAGTACTCCCACATCTCGCTCTGATGCAGCCAGATCGGATCGGCGTTCGCTCGAATGAACGCTCATTATCTCGAGATCCAGCGCGCGCGTTTCCCCGACCGGATGTCGTTCCCTCGATCTGACCACGCCGCCGCACTCTCTTCTGTTTTCCGTTCACAAAGATGGTCTCGAACTCGGCCTTGCGGCGCGCCTTCGCGGCTTTCTCCGCTTTCGTGAGTTTTCGTTTCCTCTTGGTCATGCGCTTCGAGCACCCTACGGATACGGCTCACCAGCCTGAGCCGCAACCAGATTGTACCGTGCTCTGGAGGCCGCAACGTGCGGCTCTAGGCCGGTGCAGCGCAGAGTTAGTCGTCAACGCTTTCCGAGAGAAATTCGCTTATCCACTCTTCTGCGCGCGGGGCAAACACCTCTTTGTGAGCGCCTCTGACAATCACCTCATTGAACCGACGCACCTGCTCGGACGTGACTGCAACCTCTTCAAGATCCGGTCCGACCGTCCATTCGGCCAGTAAAGCGATCTGCGCCGATATCGGAAAACCCAAGGATGACTTCTGTAAACCAGCGGCTTCGTTGAAGACCACCGGTGCGTCTGACGTTACGAAATAGGAACTGCTCGGAGCCACCAAGAGATGCCAGCGCATTCTGAGTAGGCCTTCATGCATCATGTTAAGTGGATCCACTGCCGCTCGCAATAGCGAATATTTCTGACCGTTCGGAGATCGTAGGTAGTCGAGTGCAGCCTGTGCTTCCCGCGCGCGACCGAACACACCGAGTTCTGCAAAGCGGAGCGGTAAGCCTGCCCACCTGTCCAATTCCCGTTCGTAGATCTCCGTCGCATGCGTCTCGCGCTTCTCCACGCGCTTCCACATGCACCCGATATACCTTGCGAGATGTTCTTTTTCGGGACGTGCGAGGCATCTGTGCTCACGCGCGGCGATCAGCGCTGGCTTACCGAGTTCCTCCCACTCGCGCATTGCGTCTTCAATCGTGTTGAATTGTCGTGACCCGTCTGGCGCTACGATCGTGTATCGGTCGCGCTTTGTCGTGGTGACGTTCACGCCTGCCCGATACGGATTATCTCGACCTTTCTTCTTGCCGGGCCGAAACTGACGGCCGCGGGCATATGCCCACACGAACGAAGTCTCGGGCTCGACGAAGCCCGTCAAGTAGAGGCGAGGCACGGCATGATGTTCGCGCTTGTTATTCACCCTGTTATTGTGCGCCTACTTCAATGCGGTCAGAGGCGCATATCGCGAAGCAGTTCATAAAAGTGCGACCGCGAAAGCCCGAGCATTCGCGCCGCATAATCTCTGTCGCCGTTGGCTCGTTGAAGAGCATCCAGTATCGCTTCGCGGCGCGCTTCGTCAAGACGCAGTTTCATGGGGCGGACTGGTTCGGCTTCCGATGCTTCCAGTCCGAGGCTCACCAGCAGTTTCGGAATCCCGTCTTCGTATGAAGGAAATAGGCTTAGCCATTGAAGCCGCTGCAAAGCGGCATGACCGGGCTCGGACTGATCCAACCGAACGGGAATAATGAAGGTAGCCGACGGTGGAAACTCGGACAGAAGTTCGAGCGCTTCGCGTAACTCTTTCTGAACAAAGCCGCGTTTGTTGACCGAGTTCACCGATATCAAAGCTATGAAGTGGGATGAGTTGTGAATGGCGGTACGGATAGATTCTCGCCAGTCTTGACCAGGTATGATATGGCGGAGATCGAGCCATGGCTCTGCGCCGTAACGTTTAATGTCGTCGTGCAGGCGCCGAGCAAGTGCCTCGTCTTCGCGAGCATAGCTGATGAATGGTCGCACGCTTCCCACTGCCCAATTCTACACGCCACGCTCACGCGATGAGCAATCTCAGGTCAACCCCCGGTAGGCAGTGAACTTTGGAGGCGCGCAGAATCGCGCGAAGGCGCGGTGCACAATCCATCCCCGCGCTCGGCGCAGCGCGAGCGCGGGGTAAGAGGGTGTCGCCAATTTGCCGGCCGCGGAGGCGGCCGGGACAAACCGAATTCGCCACATAAGCGAGATCGTCACAGCTCCTGCGGCGGCCGCCTCCGCGGCCGCACTTCCCCTGCCACCGATACCCCGCGCTCGCGCTACGCCGAGCGCGGGGCTGAATTGTGCGGCGCGCCTCCGCGCGCAACTGTCCTCCATGCCGGCTGCTCGGGCAACACAACGGGCGCGGAGAAATCTCATCGTGCGCAGAAACCAGTGGCCAGTAGGTCAGAGGACACAGAACCCTCTGTGTCTTTGTGGTTAAGGCCTTTTGATTCAAGCAGTAACCCGATCGATGGCGTCGAACACAGCGGTAGCATCACGGAAATCTTTGAACACCTCGGCTGCGCCGATCCGGCGAAGTGTTTGCGCCAGCAAGCCAGAGGCGATGCCGATGAATGGCAACTGGAGGGTGCGGGCGGCACGTACGTCCCAAGGTGCATCGCCGAACGACACGACGGTGTCCTTTTCGGAGCCTCCTGCCAAGATGATGCCGCGTTGCAGGATGTCTTCGCGTGAGATCTCGTCATCGCACGATGCCAGCGGCAGATCGAGCGGGAGTCTCGCTCGGGAAAGCTTGAGACGCGCGGAATCGGACCAGGCACCGGTGCAGAGCGCAATGCGCCAATCGCGTGCGAGAAGTTGGGTAAGGAATGCTCCTGCCCCGGCAATCTCGTTCAGCCTCGTCATCCGCGCTTCGAGCAGTTGAACGAAACGCGTCCGGTGCAACAGCAACTCGTGCTCGGCCGGCTCGCGGCCATGCGCCCGCCGGAGTCCCTCGGTAGCAATCCCGCGATCGGTGGTGTGCTCGTATGCGTCCCAATTCGTGTCGATGTCGATTCCGAACACGTCGCGAAACGACTCAGAAAAGCACTCCGAGTCGATCTCATTGCTGGCCGTCAACGTACCGTCGATATCGAAGAGTGCGATGTGCATAAAAAAGGGCCGCCGGAACGGCGGCCCTTCAGTTGTGCTGTTGCGAGGCTTACGACGCCCGGTCCGGCGTCGGAACCGGCGGTTGCGCCACCGGGGTCGTCACGTCCGTCGATGGTCCCGAGCCCGGCGCGATGGTCATGGTCTGGCCGGGGCTCTGGTCGGGGTAGTACTCCTTCATCTTCAGGTAATCGGTGCCGGTCTCTTCGCGGAGGATGTCGTTGACTTCCCATCCTTCCAGCGTCTCGCGCTCGAGGAGCTTACGGGCGATGCGGTCGAGAGAGGGCTTGTGTGAGGTGATGATCTCCTTGGCCTGGTTGTAGGCGTTGTCGAGGATCCGCTTCACCTCGCGGTCGATCTCGACGGCCGTCCCCTCGGAGAAATCCTGATGCTGTGCGAACTCGCGGCCGAGGAAGATCGCCTCCTCCTTCTTGCCGTAAGTGACCGGACCGAGCTCGGACATGCCCCACTCGCAGACCATCCGGCGGGCCATGGCCGAGGCGCGCTCGATGTCGTTGCCGGCGCCGGTGGTGATCTCGCCGACGAAGATCTCCTCGGCCAGACGGCCGCCCATGAGCACGGCCAGCGTGGCCTCGAGGTAGCGCTTCGAATAGGAGTACTTGTCCTCGGTGGGGAGTTGCTGCGTCAGTCCGAGCGCGCGGCCGCGCGGGATGATCGTGACTTTGTGCAGGGGGTCTGCCGCCGGCAGCACGGCGGCGACGACGGTGTGTCCCGACTCGTGATAGGCGGTGTTTCGCTTCTCGCGGTCGCTCATCACCATCGACTTCCGTTCGACGCCCATGAGGACCTTGTCCTTGGCGAACTCGAAGTCGACCATCTGCACTTTCTTCTTGTCGTAACGGGCGGCGTTGAGGGCGGCCTCGTTGACGAGGTTGGCCAGGTCGGCGCCGCTGAATCCCGGCGTCCCTCGGGCGATGACCACCGGATCGACGTCCTCGGAGAGCGGGATGGTACGCGTATGGACGCGGAGAATACCTTCGCGGCCCTTGAGGTCCGGCAGGTCGACGACGACGCGGCGGTCGAAGCGGCCGGGGCGGAGCAGGGCCGGGTCGAGGACGTCGGGACGGTTGGTGGCGGCGACGAGGATCACGCCCTCGTTCGATTCGAAGCCGTCCATCTCCACCAGGAGCTGATTCAGAGTCTGCTCGCGCTCATCGTGCCCGCCGCCGAGGCCGGCGCCGCGATGGCGGCCGACAGCGTCGATCTCATCGATGAAGATGATGCAGGGAGCGTTCTTCTTCCCCTGTTCAAAGAGGTCGCGAACGCGGGAGGCGCCGACGCCGACGAACATCTCCACGAAGTCGGAGCCGGAGATGGAGAAGAACGGCGCGTTCGCTTCGCCGGCGATGGCCCGCGCGAGCAACGTCTTGCCGGTGCCGGGCGTGCCCATCAGCAGGACGCCCTTCGGGATCTTGCCGCCGAGCTTGGTGAACTTCTGCGGCTCTTTGAGGAACTCGATGATCTCGTGCAGCTCGATCTTGGCCTCGTCGACGCCGGCGACGTCTTTGAACGTCACTTTTTTGGCGTTGCCGGAGAGAAGCTTGGCCTTCGACTTGCCGAAGGAGAGGGCCTTGTTGCCGCCGGCCTGCATCTGACGCATGAAGAAGATCCAGAGGCCGACCAGAAAGAGGATCGGCGCCCAGGTGATGAGCGCGGTGATGAAAGGGGTGTCGGCGGCGTGCTCGACTTCGAGCTTCACGCTCTTGGCGCGAAGGAGGTCGATCATGGCCGGGTAGTTCGTCGGCGCGGTGGTGTGGAACTCCTTCTTGCCGCCGGCGACGGTCGCTTTCGTTTCGCCGCGGACGTCATCGCCGCGGATCGTCACGCTCTCCACCGCGCCCTGATTGACGCGGTCCATGAACTGGCTGAACGCGATCGTTTCGCTGTCTCCTTTGGTTTTCTGGAAAAGGCTCCACAGCAGGAACACCAGAACGATGATGACGACCCACAGGAGCGCCGTTTTAACCGTCGAATTCAATGAATGCCTCCAAGGGAACACGCGGATGCTTCGGGCGTGCCATGCATAACCGCGTCCGAGAACGGACAGAGCGGTGGTGAAATTCTGGGTTGGATGGTGGGTAAGTTGCTGGGTTGCATGGTTGCTGGGTTGCTTACGGGGTTGCGATGTTGCTGGGTTGCTTGATCACTGGGTTGCGCAGTCTCGGGGTTGCGCGGTCTCGCGATGAGGCTTACCGCGAGACCCCGCAACCCCGAGACCCCGCGACCGCGCAACCCTGCAACCAGGCAACCTATTTAACGGTAACCAGGTACGGCAGGTTTCCATGTCGCCCGTCGATCTCGAGGCCGTAGCCGGCGTAGGCCCCTTCGGCGGCCTGGAAGGCGGGGAAATCGACGGTGAGGTCGACCGTGCGCGCGTCCGGCCGGTCGATGAGTGCCACGAGCTTGAGGCTGGCCGGGTTCTTCTGGCGAAGCTGCGCCAGGAGGTAGGTCTCGATGACGCCGGTGGTGACGACATCCTTGACGACGTAGACGTTGCGTCCGGCGATGTCGATCCAACTGAGGAAATCGATCTCCACCGCCGACTCGCCGTGCGTGCGGGTCGAGTCGCGCACGACGTCGATGAATCCGTAGGTTGCCTCGCCGTGGATGCGGCGCAGCAGGTCGGCCGTGAAGCACGAGGCCCCTTTGAGAATGCCGAGGAGGAAGAGAGGCGCCTCGCCGGCATCGTCGCGAATCTCAGCGGCCAGCGCGGCGACGCGTTGTTCAATCTCCCTGGCGCTGAACGCTTTCGTGATCTTGCTCAATCGCGACCTCGTAAAGATCGGCGGCCTCGCCCGTCACTTTGAACAGCTCAGAAACTTCGACACCGGCGACCCAGGCAATCGTGCCCTGCCAGACAATCAGTGGGATGCGGTCCCGGAACGATGCCGCAATCTTACGATCAATCAGCAGATCCTTCAGCTTTTTGTCGTGCGTCATCCCGAGCGGCCGAAAGCGGTCGCCCTCGCGGCGGTTGCGGATGGTGAAGTGGGGGAGGGCGCCGGAGGGGAGCTGGATCAGTTGGTTGCTCGGTTGCTGCGTTGCTGGGCGGATGCGGATCGTGGTTGCGATCGCGGGGATGTAGACCTCGGTGCCGGCATCGATTTCGACGTCAAAGCGCGGCGCGGGCTCTTCGCTGTCACGCCGTCTGAGAACGATCTGATCGCCCTCCTGCAGCAGTTCGAGCGATTTCGTCACCGAGGTTCGTTTGGTTGCGGAGGCGAGCCGTGCTAGGTCGGCGGCGGAGACATCGCGTGCGCCGGGCTCGAGCCGGCGGATGTGGCGCAGCAGAAGGGCCTGACGAAGCCAACCGTCCTCCGGCATCGAACGGAATCGCGTCTCCGCCGCGGTCACCGCCACATCCTCGGCGTCGTCGATGGCCCGCTCCAGCACCGGCCACTGCTGCCGGGCCTGACCGGCGATGGCGGCCAGGTTGTCGATCACGCCGGCGTCGAATTCGCGCAGGAGCGCGCGGACGCGGTTGCGGAGAAAGCGCGGATCGGCGTTGGAGCGGTCGAATCTGGGAGTGACCTTGCGCCCGGCCAGGAACTGCTCCATCTCCGGCCGCGTCACATCGAGCAACGGCCGGATCACGCCGTCGCTGCGAACCGGATGAATTCCACGTAGCGCCGCGATTCCGCCGCCGGTCATGAGGCGCATCAACACGGTCTCGGCCTGATCGTTCTTCTGATGCGCCGTGGCGATGATGTTTGTGCCGGCGATATCGCGCAGTTTCCTATGACGAACCTCGCGCGCCGCCGCCTCGATGCCGCGATGACGGATTGCCTCGGCATCCAACTGCCCGTCGGCAACACGGAGCGGGATGTCGTACCGCGCGCAGAGCTCGCGGACGTAGACCTCATCGTCATCCGATTCCGCGCCGCGAAGATGGTGGTTGACGTGCGCGGCAACGAGCTCGACGCCGCCCATCTCCAGCAGCGCGAGGAGCAGAGCCGTCGAGTCGACGCCGCCCGATACCGCGACGGCGATCGGGCCGCTTCCGATGCCGTGCAGCGCGAAAAAGCGGCGGATGGCTTCGACGATCACCGTCAGTTGTTGCTGATGTTCGATTTCGCCCGGACCACTGCCGTGGCGGCGATGTCGACCGGATGGCTACCGTCGGCGGTGAAGAGGATCTTCTCCTCGCCGCCGGTTCTTGCCGACGCGTCCGCGTTCGTCGTCCGCGCGGCAGGCGATCCACCCGGGTTCTTTCCGAGCTTGACGTCGACGCCCTTGAGCGGCGCGCCGGCGTGGGCGGCGGACGCGAACGAAACGATTGCGGTCAGGGCGAATACGAAGATGAAAGGACTCTTTCGTGACGGCATTTGTTCCCCCTCGTTTGATCCAATGCCCACCTGCTTTCGGGATGATAGCGGAACGAGGACGAGAGAGGCAGCGACGATCGCTTGATGGCACCGGTCATCAAGCGAAGGATGCAGCTATCCCTCAATTGATGCCAGCTTGCATCAACCATGATGACCAGCGTCATCAAGGTTGAAGCCAAGACTCTCTTCGTTGATGAGCATGCACATCAACGATGTTGAGCGGTATCATCGACGTCCCAATGTCGGGCTTCTACGTTGATGTAACGTTTCATCAAGGCTGATGGAGCCATTCATCAAGTAATGTAAACCGTGAAGGTGCGCTGATGTCACCAGTCATCAAGCGAGATGCACACCTTCATCAAACGAGACTCTCATCATCGTTACGTTGATGGAGCTGGTCATCAAACGAGGGAGGGCATGAATATGACCGAGGACACTCACGTCGTGCCGATCGAGCCTGAAGAGCTGGTTCAGGAACTGCGGCGTCTCCGCGAGCGAGTCCCGAACTACGGACAACTTCCCATTCATCAGGCGCAGTCGATGGTGCGGGTTGCTCACCTCAATCCTGAGTTTGTCAACGCCGGCCTCAGCGCTGCCGGAGCCTATCCTGGAACGCAATCGCTCACCGGCATGACGCCCGAGGAGCTCTGGCAGCAGAAGGAGGACGCCGCACATTGGACGGCAGTGGAGGATGAGCTGACGGCGATGCTGGCGGGTGTGAAGGCGGCGAACCTCAAGCGACGCCACAACCTCGGGCAAGCCGTCCTGCAGATCTACACGGTGCTGCGCGGTCTCATCAAGAAGAAGGAGCACTCCGATCTGATTCCGTTCGTCGAGATGATGAAACAGACGAACCAGATCCGTGGCAAGAGCCAGAAATCGGCTGCCGGCGGCGGAGGGCAGCCGGCTGCGTAGCGCGGTCGTGGCGCCGTTCGGCGCCGAAATATGCACCTCGTGACACCCGCATGCCGTTCGTGTTTCGAGCGAAAGAACGCTCTCTCCGGCTTTGTCTTTTCGTGTGCAACAGAAGGAGAACAACATGAAAACGACAGTGACGAAGTGGGCAATGAAAGCAGCAGGAGCGGGCGCGATCGCCCTTCTTCTGGCGACGCCGTCTTTCGCGCAGTCGCGCTGGGACGGAAACCGCAACAACAACGACCGCGGCAGGCAGTCGACCGATGCGCGCAACGGTGACAATCGGCAGGCCAACAACGGGTACGGCGACAACCGGCAGGCCAACAACGGCTATCGCGAGAATCAGCGCGTGACGATGTCCGGCAGAGTCAACTCGTTCAGCCGCGAGCGCGACGGATACCGCGTGCAACTCGATCGCGGCCAGTCGTACTGGGTGCCGCGTTCGAGCTTCGGGAACCGCGACCGCGATCTTCGCGCCGGCGTCTCGATCAACCTCGGCGGCGTCTTCCGCGGCGGTTCGATTGCCTTTGATGCAGTCAGCTACCCCGGGGCCGTGGCTGGCTACGTAGACGGCAACGGCTACGTGAACGGCGTGATCGCCCGCATCGACTACCGCGACAACACGCTCGTCGTCCGCGACCAGGCATCCGGCCGTTTGATCACTGCTGAGATGACCGCCGATGGCCGTTCCAACGTCCGCAACCTGCGCCCCGGCGACTACGTGCAGATGACCGGCCAGTGGATCGGCGGCGGTGTGTTCGACGTCGCGCAGATCAACCGCGGGTAACGAATTCCGTCGCATGAGACAAAAGCCCGAGGCATCGCGCCTCGGGCTTTTTCTTTACCACCCCCGCCCGATGAGCATGAAACCGGCCCAGTGGAACGGTTCCGCGTAGCGTTTGTCCCGCAGCATGGCCAGTTGTGCGTCGCGCAAAGCCTCGGTTGCGGCGCGCGGGTCGAGTGCGACGCCGTGCGTCAACCGGCCGGCCAGCTCGCGATGGAAGGCGATCATCAGCTCCGATGTGCTTTCCGGAACGTCGGTCTGGGCGACGACCGCCCTCGGGCATCCCGCGGCGAGCAGCGCCCATGACATCCCGACCACTCCTTCGCCGCCGACCGCCTGGCCTCGGCCGGTCTGGCAGGCGGAGAGAACGACGAGATCGGCGCGGATGCCAAGGTCGATCCATTCGCGGGCTTCGAAGAGGCCATCCTCGGTTGCGCCGGGCGCAAGAATGACATTCGAGTACATCGGCTGGAGATCGTCGAAACTGCCGTGCGTGGCCAGGTGAAGGATCCGGAATTGCGGCGCCAGGGACTTGAATCGCGCCTCGGTCGCGGCCGCGCCGGTGAGCAGTTGCGCGGTGCCGCCGTATAGCGATGCCACCGTTCGCGCCTCCCGTTCCGCATCAGGAAGGGGAGAGAGCGTCTCATCACGACGCGCGGATTTTGAGGACTTCGCGGGGTTGCCGCCGAGATCGGGATTGCCGATCGCGAGCAATGTTCGCGGCGCGGGTTCCTGCCCATGCGACTCGTACCAGGTCAGCACCGCGGCGGAGGGCGCGTAGAACAGAGGATGATGTTCGATCAGATACCGGCCGTCGTCCGCGATCAGCGCCTGAAAGGGGAGTCTCCAGAGACGGCGGTCGGGAACGATACAGATTGTCCTTTTTCCGTGAAGCTCGGAAGCAACCGGTTTCACCAGGAGGTCGTACAGCTCACGCGAGAGCGACGGCAACGCTGGGTGGGCGCCGGCGAGGAGCGCCACGAATCGCGCGACCTTTCGATTCAGCATCGCTTCGTCGCAACGGATGGCGATGATACGCGGCATGTGATCGCGCGTAACGACGATGACCCAAACGCGGTCTTCGGCGAGGACATATTCGAGGATCAGGCCGTCGGCCGGGATGCTCCGGCGCAGGTCGTCCACGGAAGGCCTACGGAGATCCCCGTTCGTCAGAGACGGTGTGGTACTGCTGCGATACAAGCGCGACGTGAGCACATCGCGCTCCACGCGCGCGCGCTTCACAACGCCGACCAGGTTCGCCAGTTGCGCACGATCGAGGCCCGGCCGCGTGCGTGCGCGAAGCAGTTCTTCGTTGGCGTTGCGCAGACGCCGCTCGATCACTGCCTGTTCACCGCGCTCGCGGTCCGTCAGCTCCGAATCGGGAAGGGAGTGTCCGTGTGAGAGGAGTGCCAGAAGCACGCGTGCGCGGGCCCGTTCTTCCCACTCCAGTGCCGCCGAGGGATCCCTCGGCGCAACGAGGCGGAACATTTGTCGATAGAGCACGCGCGCATCGTGAAAGAACGACCGCTGATCGAGAGTGCCGCGCGGCACGTTCGCGCGGATGCCTTCGACGACACCGATCGCGTCAAGGCATGCTGTTTTCGCTTCGTCGATCCGGCCGAGGTTGCGGAGCGCAACCACTTCGTCGGCTCGTACGCGCCAGTACATGTCGGTATCGTCGATCGATTTCGTCAGACCTTCAGCCTCGCGGTACAGGGGCAGTGCACGGAGGTAGCTATGACGCCAGGCGTAGGTATTCGCAAGCGTCTGCGCGGCGTATGCCGTCAGCCTCTGGTCGCCGATCGTGCGCGAGGCGAGCAATGCGCGGGCGGCCACCTGCTGCGCACGCGCTCTCCTGTGCTGCGACATGGCGATCTTGGCCCGCGTCACGTCGCAGTACGCGGCGACGCGCGCGTCGAACTGTTTACGGAGCAGTTGATCGATTTCGCGAACCGTCACCCCGGCCTGTTCGAGCTCGTCGGCTCCTGTCTGGACCTCGGCGAGGTTGCGGAGATTGCGAAGGACGCCACGCGTGTTCCCGGCCTTTCGATACAGCGCAATGGCGCGGCGGAGGTAACGCGAGCTGAGATCGGAGTTGTTCAGGCGGTCGTAGACCAGACCGCTGTTCGCCAGCGCTGCGGCCTCGACGACGAGATCGCCTGCTCGTTCCGCGCGGGAGGAGGCATCTTCGTAGCGCTGCAACGCCGCCGTGAAGTCGTCGGCGAAATGCTGCTGGTTTCCGAGAATGAGGAGCGCGGTCGCGGCGATGCGATCGTTGCCGATGGCCAGCGCTTCGTCGAGGGCGGATTTGACGTCGGACGCTCCGGCCGCGGTATCGCCCTTGATCATCGTCAGCGTTCCGATGCCGACCAGCGACGCCGCGACTGTCTCCCGATCGCCGCAGCGTTCCGCCAGACGCCGCGCTTCCTTGTAATCAGCGATGGCCTCGTCCACGCGTTCCTGGCCATCGCGAGACCGTCCGCGGAGCCAGAACGCGCGTGCCAGCGCATCGTCGCCCCCGCCGTCGCGGGCAACCGTAAGCGCCAGTTCGGCGATCGACTCAGCGCGCGCGTAGTCTCCAGTGATGTTAATGGCGAATCCTCTGTCGCACAACTGCCGTGCCAGCTCAGTGCGGTCTGCATCGGGATGTGCGTCCAGAAGCGCGTCGCGCGCTGCGTTGGTGCGGACCCCGATCAAGGCATCGGCCAGCGAAGCTTCGCTGATGCTGACGCGCGCGATGCGCCATTCCGAACTGGCATGCTGGAGTCGAACGTCCCAATTGGCCGGAAGCGAAGCGGCCGCATGGCTCCCCGCCAGCTCCGCGAAGCCGTCGATGACCACCCGCACGTCCCCCGGCCCATCCAGCGGTTTGGCGCGTGCGCCGGTCACATAGATGCAGGCGTAGCGGCCGTTCAGCCCGTTGGTCGACGATCGTGACAGCGCGGTCAGCACGGCGGCAGTAGCGGCACGCCCTTTCTCGTCCTGTCCCTCGGCCGGCACGGAGACCGACAGGAGAATGAGCAACGAGGCGGACGCGATGGTACCCTTCATGGCCTGTTGTCGCGGCGTGGGTTTGATTTCATGCTGCCGTAGCATAATACCGCTCATGAGGGACTCCAGCCGGACGCTGAAAGAGCAGGTCAGTAAGGACGTCGTCGCCTGGACGGACCCGCGGGTCGAGGCGTACGTGCTGGCGTCCGGCGAGGATCGCACCGGGATCCTTGCGGAATTGCTGGCAGGCGTTCGGCCGCTCATGGAGCGAATCGTCAGCTCCTTCCGCAGGACCGAGTCGGTCTTCGACGATCAGGACGCCGAGGACGCCATCGCCACCGCGGTCCTGCGCGTGATCCGCCGCCTCGACGACGCCGCGGCATCGCGTCACGACGCAATCATGGAGCTCGATGAATACGTTGCCACGATCACGTACAACGCGGTGCACGACATCTTCCGGCGCCGTTTTCCGGAGCGGTCGCGGTTGAACAACCGTCTTCGCTATGCGGCGAAGCACGATGTGCGTCTGGCGCTGCAGACCACGCGCGCCGGCGTCGCCGTCGCGTTGGCCGGATCGGCGGCGCACGTTCCGTTGGACGGCGTCCCGATTGTCGATGCTTCAATCGCGTTCGATCCCAACGCGCCGGCCGAGGCCATCGTTCGTTTGCTGCAGACCGTTGGCGTGCCGGTGATGCTCGATACCGTGACGTCGTTTCTTGCCTCGCGATGGGGAATCTCCACGCATCCGCGCGCGGTACCCGATGCCGAGCGATGGGTCGATGCCGATCAGTTCCAGCGGCTGGAATCGCGCCGATTTCTCGAAACGCTCTGGCGCGAGGTGGCCGCGCTTGGTCCGCTACACCGCGCCGCTGTGCTACTCAATCTGCGCGAGCGGGATGGGGGCAATGCAGCGGCGCTGTTCATCTTCCTCGGTATCGCCACCTTCGAGGAGATCGCCGGTGCATTGCAGATGCGCGTCGGAGAGCTCGCTGAGATCTGGAATGCACTCCCGCTCGATGACCGCACGATTGCGGAACGGCTGAAGATGACGCGACAGCAGGTGATCAACTTGCGAAAGACGGCACGGGAACGTCTTGGCCGGCGCCTGGCGCCCTTTCTACGCAAATGACGACGATGCCACATCCGACCGAGGAAGCGCTGGCGCGTTTCCGGCGCGGCGAGTTGCCGGCGCAGGAAGTGGCTCGTGTGGGTTTGCATCTGGCAGCCTGCCAGGAGTGCGCCGGCGCCGCAGCGCGAAGCATCGACGTGACCCGTGCCGCGGCGGTCTTGCGCGACGATTTGGGAGAACACCTGAGCGGCGACGAGATCGTAGCCTACGTCGATGGCAGCTCCTCGAGCGTTGAAGCCGCGCGCGCGACGGACCATCTTTCGTACTGCGAGGCGTGCCGCGATGATGTGGCCGATCTTCGTGCATTCAGCAGCCGCCGTCCCCGCACGTTCACGGCCTGGCGGATGCTCGCGGCCGCCGTGGTGGTGCTTGCGATCGTGATCACGGTTACCATCGCCCTTCGCCGGGAGCCGGCCGTGCCGCCGATGACGACGAAAGCGCCGGTCGATCGCCAGCGTGGCGCGCGCGATGCCATCGTGGCGGCAGCACTGCGGGACGGGATCGCAAAACCGGCGGTGCTCGCGGCCATGGTCCAGCCGGGGCAGACCATGCGTGGTGTGCCATCAGACGACAAACCGCGCGTCATCGAGCCGGCCGGCGTGGTGGTCGACGAAACACGTCCGCGCTTCCGTTGGCGCGGCACCGCTGACGCGAGCGTCACACTCTCGATCTTCTCCGGAGAGCGCACTGTCGTGCAGACGGCGGCGCTGCACGGCAACGAGTGGAAACCGGCAAGCGACCTCGAACGCGGCGCGACCTACCGGTGGCAGATTGAAGTGACGACGAAGGGGAACGTGATGATCGCGCCAAGTCCGTCCGACCCGCCCGCGCTCTTCACCGTTCTCTCCGACGATTCTCATCGCGCTCTCAACGACGCCCGGCTGCGCTATGCGAACGACGATCTTTACCTCGGTGTGCTCACCGCGCGCGATGGGTTGCACGCAGAGGCCGTCGACCATCTCCGCCGCTACTGCGCCGCGCACCCCGAAGAGGCGAAGGCAGCCGCACTGCTGCGCGACGTCGAGGCCTGGCGCGCCGCGCAGTGAGGGCGAGCCGGCAAGGGCACGCTCTCGCGAAGGTTAGAGGTGCGACGCACAAGAAGACGAGAAGTGCCCTGCCGCGCGAGCGACAGGGCACTGGGAACTGGATCGCGCTCAGTTCGCGAGCAGAGAAACCATCTTCACGGTGATGTGTACGTCGGGGTAGTTGCCTTTTCTGGCGCTGAAGCTGAGCTGGAGCGTGTGACCCGCCAGGTCGACGTTCGAAAAGCCGTATTCGCTCCGCTCCGTGCAATAGAGCGTGCCGTTATAACCCGACCAGAAATCGCCTCCGATCCAGGTATTGCCGTTTGTCTGGTCGTAGATGTCGACGCGGATGGCGTTCGCATTTCCGTCGCTATGCGGATCGATGAAATCCATGATGTAAAGCAGCCTCACACTGGTGATGTGCATGTTCGACGGCACGGTCATCGTTTGGGAGAGCACGCCCCCGTTGTTGAAATCCCAGTAGTCTCGCCAGTAGTGGCAATAGTCGTAGTTGATCACGAAGTTCAGGTTCGTTTCCGCCCAGCAGAGGTTGGTTTCGTCAGGCCTTCCGTTCGCGACGAAGTCGTACGGCGGTGGCGGGCCGACGTTGACGACACCGAGAGGAGGGCAATTGCCGGGTTGGTTGGCGAACGCCGTGGGAGCGACGACGAGTACCGCCGCAACGAGGAGTGAGAGAGTAAGTGCATGCTTTTTGATCCTGGGCAGTTTCATGGGTTTCACCTTTCGTTTAGGACGTTTACGATGGATGAGAGAGAGAGATTGGGACATCCCGCAATCGATCACATAACCTTGCCTCCGAGTAGCAAGGACGGCAACAATGCGCAGATATTCGGATCGGGCTGAAAAGAAGGGCTGTGATTCGGGCCCGACCAAAGCCCGAGGCATCGCTCCTCGGTTTTGTTTGAAAACCCTGACGGGGAACGCCCACGCCGATTGCGGTAGAGTGCGCCCCGACGAATGAACTACCTTGCCCTCCTCGCGGCGTCGGTCTGGGCGCTGCTGCGGAACAAACTACGAAGCTTGCTCACGGTTCTCGGGATCACCATCGGCATCGCCGCGGTCATCTGCGTGGTCGCCATCGGCAAGGCCGGACAGGCGCGCGTCGAGCAGCAGCTCAACAACCTCGGCGACAATTTCGTCTGGATCGAGGCGGGCGGCCGTGCCGTCAACGGTGTCCGCACCGGCACGCACGGGACCCCTACGCTCACCCTCGGCGACGCCTTGGCCATCAAAAATCAGATCCCGATGATCAAGAGCGTCTCGCCGAACGTCGACGGCTCGATCCAGGTCATCTACGCCAATCAGAACTGGTTCACGTCGTATCGCGGGGTCTCGCCGGAGTACTTCGATATCAAGCGCTGGGGCATCGATCAGGGGGCCGCGTTTACGAAGGACGACGTCGACCGCTCGGCTGCCGTTTGCGCGATCGGCCGCACCGTGCGCGACCAGCTCTTCGGCCCCGAGGACCCCATCGGAAAGGTAATCCGGTTGCGCAGCCTTCCCGTCAAAGTAGTGGCCGTTCTCAGCCCGAAAGGGCTCGCAATTTCAGGGCAGGATCAAGACGATACGATCCTTCTTCCCTACACGACCGTGCAGAAAAAGCTGAAGGGCGTGACCTGGCTCGACGACATTCTCTGTTCGGCCGTCTCGCCCGACGTGGTCAAGCTGGCCGGGCAGCAGACAGCGGCGCTGCTCCGCGACCGCCACCATCTTCGTCCCGAAGAGAATGACGACTTCAATATTCGTAACCCGGAGGACATCATCAAAGCCCAGCTCGAAGCCAGCCGCACGCTGACCCTGCTGCTCGTTGCCATCGCCTCGATCTCACTCATCGTCGGCGGGATCGGAATCATGAATGTAATGCTGGTCTCGGTGACGGAGCGAACGCGTGAGATCGGCGTACGCGTTTCCGTCGGTGC
>Ga0210402_10001709_pt1 | contig 22436 bp, 19 predicted proteins | sample IncBWC7MmetaG_FD_161055 | JGI IMG/M metagenome (GOLD analysis project Ga0210402, IMG submission 161055) | Forest soil microbial communities from Barre Woods Harvard Forest LTER site, Petersham, Massachusetts, United States - Inc-BW-C-7-M | ecosystem: Environmental > Terrestrial > Soil >... | reverse complement strand
CATCAACGGTGACGTTGGAGAGGATGAGAGAGAGTTGGGAGGAAGTTTTGTAGGAACCGCAAGGGAAGAGGAGGGTATCGCCGCTGGAGAGGGCGGCGATGGCGGAGTTGATGGCGGCAGTATCGTCGGTGGAGCCGTTGCCGGTGGCACCGTAAGAAGTTACGTTGACGATCGTACCACCCCCGCCGCTGGTGGAGACACCGGTCCCAGATAGTGCGACGGCAGCAGGGGAGTTGGTGGCGCTGCTGACCACGGCGATGTTCCCGGTTATGCTGCCAGCCGTCGTCGGAGCGAAGGCCGCGTTTAAGGTAAGCGATTGATTGGGTGCGAGGGTTGTACTACCGCTGACGCCGCTGGTGGTAAAGCCAGAGCCGGATGTGGTCACGCTGGAAATGGTGACGTCGGAGTTTCCGCTGTTGGTTAACGTCACCTGCGACGAGCCAGTGCTCCCCATGTTGACACTCCCGAAGCTCAGGCTGGCGGGGCTGGCGGTCAAGAGCTGAGTGGTGGTGGCGCCGCTTCCGGTCAGCGCGAGCGCCGTGGGCGAGTTAGTGGCGTTGCTGACCAGAGAGAGGCTGCCCGACACGCTGCCGGAAGCTGCGGGAGCAAAGGCCACATTGAAATTGGTGCTTTGCCCTGCTGCGAGGGTCAGGGGGAAAGACAGGCCGCTGAGGGAGAATCCAGTACCAGAGAGTGTATCGCTGGAAACAGTCAAGCTGGTCGTGCCGGAGTTGGTCAGCTTAACGGTCTGCGTGCTGCTGGTGCCGAGAAGCACGGTTCCGAAATCGAGGGTCGTTGAAGACAACGAGACTTGAGGTTGCGACGTGCCAGTCCCAGAGCCCACTACGGAGGCAGTAAAGATCTGGTTTGCGACTCCGGTGCAGGTGTTTTGTTCTAGATGGGCACCTGAAGAGGTGGACGCGCCTACGATATCTATGCACCCGCTGGCCATGTTTCCAGTGAGGAGTTCGTAGCCACCGGAGACCACTTTCAGCTGGAAGTACTCAGGCCAAACAGCGGTGCACGCGTATTGTTGGATTTGCGCACCCGCGGAGCCAGAGCCGCCCGATACGTCCCAGCAGTTTTTTGAAGAAGCGCTCGTCAGGTAGTACCAACCGCTGGCTGGAGCTGTCTTGAGCGTGAACTGTTGTGACTTGCTGTTCGAGCAAGCGGCTTGGATAAGATAAGTAAAACCCGTGGAACCTCCGGTGCCGACGCAAAGTTTGCTGTTCGTGTTTTGCAGTGTGATAGTCGAACCTGCGGCCGGCGTCGCAGCGGACGTTGCGCGCGGAATTGCAGCTGCTGCCAACAAAAGTAGTACACCGGAAAAGAAGAAAGACAGACCTGTAGTTTTCAAGAGAATCCCCCTTAAGGTTTTGCGGGCCTCACAAGGTCGTCGTCTCTAAGGCTTGGGGGGGCTGTAAAGGCTGGGTGGCCCGGTGACGATTGGGAAGTACAGGTTTCAGGATCCTGAGGATTTCCGGGCAGTTGAGAATCGGCGTGCCCACGCCGAGATTCCTATGTTCTTCTTGAACCTGTGCCCACGACCGAGAGGTTAAATCAACGGTCTTTCTGAGTCTGTCGGCAGGAAAATGATTCTTCTGTCAGACCTTTCGTTCAGCGTTGTCTCGTTTATACCTACAGAAGGACAGGTGAGAACCTGTACCTTTTCGCCGCGTCACGGTCATACTCGCCCACGATATTTGAAGCTGCTTTGAGAAGCTGAATTTTCAACGGGCAGTTTCTGCCCGGCCGCCCGGCCACGCAAATCCATCTGAGAGGCGTACTCTGGAAACGCGCAAGCGTGCCGGGCCGGCGGCCCAGGCCGTAAATTCGACTATCTTGCAACCAAACCGCACGGTACTCGACGTATATCCCGACCTCCTGAGGGAACTTCCTGTCGGTGTGGTTCTGCTACGACTGGAAAACCCCTCGGACGGTAAATCGTTCAAGATTGTTGATGCCAATCCCGCCGCCGCAGAAATGACCGGGACGACAACCCAAATGCTCCTTGGCAGAACGCTGGCTGACTTCCCCAAGCTCCTGGAGATATCAATCCCGCCCCCGCGGCTTTCTCAACTTCGCCGAGGCGAGCAGCGGGATTTGGGAGAGATTTCCTACGGTGACGAACGTATACGGCAGGGGATTTATTCCGTGCGACTTCTGCCTCTCGCCGGCAACTTCCTGGGAGTGGCTTTCGAAAACGTCACTGATCGTAAGCTTCAGCAACGACTGCTCCGAGAGAGTGAAGAGCGCTCTCGTCTGCTTGTCCAGGAAATCCAGGAGTATGCCATTTTCCAGTTGGATCGCATGGGCTACGTGGTCAGTTGGAATGCCGGCGCAGCGCGTTTGAAGGGTTACGCTCCGGAAGAGATCATCGGAAAACATTTTTCCGTCTTCTACCCCCAAGAAGACCTGAATAACGAGAAGCCACTTCATATTTTGGAGCAAGCGGCGCGGCATGGGCAGAGTGAACACGAGGGTTGGCGAATCCGCAAAGACGGGTCCCGCTTTTGGGCCAACGTGGTCATCAGCGCCTTGCACGACCCCAACGGAACCCTCATTGGGTTCGCCAAGCTCACGCGGGACATGACGGAGAGGAGAGAGCGAGAGCAGGCCCTGACCAAGGCCAAAGAGCTCTTGGAGCTTCGAGTGCAGCAGAGGACGGCCGTCCTTACCCGCGTGAACCAAGAGCTGCGAACCGAGATTGCAGAGCGTGAACGCGCTGAGGAACAACTCAAGGGGTCGGTTGAACAGTTGCGTGCTCTCGCGGCCCGTCTTCAAAGCGTGCGGGAAGAAGAACGCACCTCCATTGCACGCGAAATCCACGATGAACTGGGGCAGGCTTGTACGGCAATCAAGATGGATCTTGCGCTGATCGCCCGTTGGCTGACCAAGAACCAGACGCGGCTCCAAGCTAAGGTCGGCTCTGCCGTGCAATTGGTGGACAACATGATCGTCACGTTGCGCAGAATTGCGTCGGACCTCCGGCCGAGAACCCTGGATGATCTTGGTTTGTCGGCCGCGCTTGAGTCGCAGGCCCAAGAGTTCGAGAGCCGAACCAGGATCCGCTGCAGTGTAACCCTGCCCGATGAACCGCTCGCGCTCGACGTGGATACCTCCGTCGCCATCTTCCGCATCTTTCAGGAATCGCTTACCAACGTCGCGCGCCACGCCCGCGCCAGTCGAGTCGAAGCACGGTTAAAAGCGGAGAACGATCAGATCGTTTTTCAGGTTTTCGATAACGGGAGAGGTTTTGATCCCGAAGAAGCTAAAGCGCGGAAGTCCCTCGGCATTGTAGGGATGCAAGAGCGCGCTTTTATGCTTAAAGGCGATCTCAAGGTTGAGGGCGTGCAGGGCGCCGGTTCGACCGTGACACTGACGATCCCTTTTCCGCGCTCAGTCATTGGAGGAAAGATTCGCAATGAGGGTTCTGATCGCTGACGATCACGCCGTCTTTCGCCGGGGACTGAGAGAAACTCTGGCAGAAATCTTTTCAAGAGTCACGTTTGGGGAGGCAAAGACCGCCCAAGAAACCGTTGAATTAGTCCGCCGCCATGAGTGGGACGTCGTGATACTCGACATCAGTATGCCTGGCAAAAGTGGCCTCGACATCTTGGATGAGTTGAAGCGGCTGCGGGCCAGGCTACCGATTCTGCTTTTGAGTATGCACCCAGAGGAGCAATTTGCAAGGCGGGCGCTCAAGACGGGAGCGGCCGGTTACTTGACCAAGGAAAGCGTGCCGGAAGAGTTGAAAGAGGCTGTCAGGAAGGTAGTAGCCGGCGGACGCTATGTGAGCGCGACTTTGGCGGAGAAGTTGGCCGTGGATCTCAGAGAAGGGGCCGACACGCCTCTCCACGAACTTTTGTCGGACCGCGAGTTTCAAGTATTACGGATGATCGCCTCAGGAAAGTCCGTCAAGGACATAGCGGAGGAACTTTCTCTAAGCGTGAAGACAGTAAGCACTTATCGCGCAAGGATTCTGGAAAAGTCCGGCATGAAAACAAACGCGGAACTGATTCGATACGCCCTTCAAAGTCAACTCGTCGACTAGCAAGACAAACTTCCGGCATGGCGTCCGCAATTCACATTTTTGTTGAGTGCCACGAATTCACCAGGTCAGTACGTCGGAGGCACGCCGTCACTAGCGGTTCATTTCGTCCTACATGAGATTACGGTCTCAACCTGATGTGTTTCCCTGCGGTTCTGTCATTCTCTATATGTCGGAAGGTTAGTTCTCGAGGAGTACGCTCATGAGAGTCTTCATTGCCGACGATTCCATCCCGGTCGTGGAACGTTTGGCGGACCTTTTGGAGGATGTGCCTGGGGCACAGCTTGTGGGGCAAGCCGGGAACGTGCCGGAAGCCGTGCGCTGCATCCAGAAGGTGAAGCCTGACGCCCTCATTCTCGACTTGCAAATGCCCGGCGGAAGCGGTCTGGATGTTCTTCGGGCGATTCGCACGGAACATCCGCGGCTTTATGTTTTAATTTGCACGAACTACCCGTATCCCCAGTTTCGCGAGAAATGCTTGAACGCCGGGGCGAACGTCTTTCTCGATAAATCGACGGAATTCGAAAAGATTCCCGACATCCTGCGTGGATTGATTGAGAACGACACCAAGGTTTCCCCAGGTTCCCGCTAAGAAGAATTTCCCCCTTCGCTCTTCCCCAGGACGGTGTAGTGCGTCCGCTTCCTTGCTACCAGTTATCGGGTCTTAGTCTAAGGCAGGGTCGCGGAGCAGCTTCCGGCTGAAAGGTTGCTGCCGAGGAGATTGAATAGGTTGCCGAGGCCGAGGTCGTTGGAGCCGTTGGCGCTGATGGCCGAGCCCAGGTTAGAGCCGCCCAGGAAGGTGTTGTTGTTGACGCAGGCGTTGCTGGCTTGGGAGTCCAGGTAGATACCCTGAGCTCCGGGACCGCTGATGGTGGCACCAGTGATGTACATGCCGTCGCCTTCGATGAGGATGGGAGCTTCGACGTTGTTCGACCCGGTGAAGCTACCGCCGCTGATGGTGTTGTGGCTGTCGGCGGCCAAGCGCAGGGCATCGTAGCCGCTGATATAGAACTGCACGTTACCGTTGCCGGAGACGGTGCAGTTGTTGAAGGAGTTGTACTGGTTGAAGTTGCCGAAGGTGATGATGCCGGCATTGCCGGTGCCAGTGCCGGTGCCGGCGCCGTTGTTGGTGACGGTGCAGTTGTTGTAGGTGTTGTGAGAGGAGTAGTACTCGAGGCTGATGCCGTTGTAGGCCTGCACGCCGTTTTTGACGATGGGAGAGTTAAAGGTGTTATAGCGTGCGGCACTGGTTTTGAAAGGGCGGCCGTAGGCGCCGGAGGCATCGACGGAGAGGTTAGTGATGGTGCTGTTAGCGGAGGCCTGGAGTTCAAAACCGAAGGCGCCGTTGTCGAGGCAACCAGAGCCGGAAGCACCCTGATTTTCGTTGGAGATGGACAAGCCATTGATGGACAAGTTGCCCTGCTTTTCGAACCACACGGAAGAGCCGCACTGAGCGCTGCCGGCGCCAGAGACGGAGATGTTGGTCCAGGAGACATTAAAGTCAGCGCGATTCAAGAGGGCCGCGCCCTGGACATTTCTGGAGGAGACGCCGGAGACGGAGGAGTCGGCGACACCGGCGAGGGCCAGGCCATAGACGTTGGAGCCGTTGCCGTCGAAGGTGATGTTTTTGACGGTGATGGCGGAGAGGGGGTTGATGATTTTTTGAGCGGTGGCGGCGTTGAGCGAGGGGTTGTAAGTATCGTGGAGAGCGGTGGTGACGGTGATGGAGTTACCGGAGACGGAGGCGACTTTCAAGAGTTCACCGCGGCAACCGGAGGGGTCGCAGCCGGTGTCGGAGCTGCCGGTAGAAGAGTCTTTGCCGCCTTGCTGAAGGAGGAGGTAATCGCCGGGGCTAACGCCGAGGGAAGAGGTGGTGGAGAAGGAGGTAGCGAGTTCATTGGCGGTGGAGCTGAGGGCGATGGCGGGGCCGTAATTGGGATTGCCGTTGCCAGAGCCGCCGATGACCATGACGGTACCGGAGGAGGTGTTGAGGATGACTGCGCAACTGGAGCCATCAACGGTGACGTTGGAGAGGATGAGAGAGAGTTGGGAGGAAGTTTTGTAGGAACCGCAAGGGAAGAGGAGGGTATCGCCGCTGGAGAGGGCGGCGATGGCGGAGTTGATGGCGGCAGTATCGTCAGTGGAGCCGTTGCCGGTGGCACCGAACGAGGTCACATTGATGATCGTACCCCCACCACTGCTGTTCGAGACATTGACGGAGATCGTGGAGGAGGCGGTGAGGCCGGACGTGTTGGTGGCGCGCGCGGTGAGAGTGTGAGCGGCGTTGGAGAGAGACGTCGTGTCGAGGCTGAAGGTCCAACTGGTTGTGCCCGACGCGGACGAAAAGGCCCCGCTGTCGACTTGCACTTGAACAGAACTGACACCTAGAGCGTCGGAAGCTGATCCGGACACGGAAATGGTGCCGGAAACAGTCGCACCATTGGCTGGGGACGAAATGGACACCGTCGGAGGCGTGGTTGCGTTTACCGTGAGCTTTGCCGTGCTGCTTGTTACCGATCCGGCTGTGTTCGTCACTACCACACGGAACGTCGATCCGCTGTCTGCCGTGGTTGTCACCGGGGTTGTGTAGCTCGTCGCTGTTGCTCCTGTGATGTTCGCACTGTTCTTCTGCCACTGGTAAGCGAGCGGGGCTGTGCCGGTCGCCACTACCGTGAAGCTTGCAGTCTGTCCCGCTGTCACTGTCTGGTTTACTGGTTGCGTGGTGATCGTCGGAGCTACGGCAGCCGTATTCACCGTGAGCGTTGCCGCGCTACTTGTTGCCGTCCCCGCTGTGTTCGTCACGACCACGCGGAACGTCGATCCGCTGTCTGCGGTGGTGGTCACCGGGGTTGTGTAGCTTGCCGTTGTGGCTCCTGAGATGTTCGCGCCGTTCTTCTGCCACTGGTAAGCGAGCGGAGCTGTGCCTGTCGCCACTACCGTGAACGTAGCCGTCTGTCCCGCTGTCACCGCCTGACTTGCCGGCTGCGTGGTGATCGTTGGCGCTACCGCGGCCGCATTCACCGTGAGCGGAGCGGCGCTACTGGTGACGCTTCCAGCTGAGTTGCTGACTACTACCGTGAATTGGGTGCCGTTGTCGGAACTGATTGTCGCCGGGGTGGTGTAGCTGCTAGTGGTGGCTCCTGAGATGTTCGCGTTATTCTTCAACCACTGGTAGCTCAAGGGCGCCGTCCCTGCAGCCAACACCGTGAAATTCGCTGTCTGACCCGCCGTCACCGTCTGATTCGTTGGCTGGGTCGTGATTGTCGGCGCCACTGCCGCGGCCGTCACTGTCAGCGTTACCGCCGTGCTGGTCACACTCCCTGCCGTGTTGCTGACTACCACGTCGAACGTTGATCCGCTAGCCGCCGTCGTCGTCACCGGCGTCGTGTAACTCGCCGTTGTCGCTCCCGCGATGTTCGCCCCGTTCTTCTGCCACTGGTAACTTAGCGGCGCTGTCCCGGACGCCACGACCGTGAAGGTCGCTGTCTGTCCCGCCGTCACCGTCTGGTTTGTCGGCTGTGTCGTGATCGTCGGTCCCGTAGCCGCGACATTATCCGTGAAGTTCACTCCGGTAATATTCGCTGTGCCCACCGTTACGTTCTGGTTCACTGGCGCGAAGGTGTAACCAGCATTGCTCGGCGTCACGGTATAAGTCCCACTCGCCAACCCGGCAAACGTGTACGCTCCTGAGCTATTGGCGGTTGCCGTGGCGTTGGCAGCTCCAGTCAACGTCACGGTCGCCCCGCTCCCTCCCGTCGAAGGACTGATCGTGCCGGAGAGGCTGTAGCCAAGCGTCTTGAAGCCGTTGCCGCCATGTCCGTGGTGACCGTTCGCGTCGGTCGAATTCACTTGGTAATAGTAGGTCGTGCCGGCAGCCAGACCGGTAAGCGTCACCTGGTGGCTTGTAACCATCCCCGAATCGACCGGTGATGTATTTCCAAAGGCAGCTGTGGTCCCGAAATCGACCGATGAGTTGGCCGGGACATTGGTTATCCAAGTGACCTGAGAACTGGCGGTCGTGACCGTTGCCGATTGAACATTCGTGACAACCAGAGTCGACTGTGTGCCGCCAGCCCCGCTACTGCCACTAACCAGACCGGCACAGCCCGCACTCACAGTCGCGAGCAGTAAAAGAAATATGGATAGACCCACACGACGCACGGCTCTGTCCCTTCGGTATCCAGCCTCGGCGCGCTTTTCGTTGAAAATGGCTAGGAACAATTTGGCCGAGAGCAGCTAGGAGCACTGTTACTACCAGAACTCCCCTTCCATTGAGGAGTTTGAGCACGTCATCGCCACGTTTCAACTGGTCGCGAGGTCAAAAATCGGGCATGGGCTTGATTGGCCCAAGGGGTAGTGCTCCAAATTCCTACACTACCGAATTCAGGCAAACCCCGGTTCAGGAAGCAGGAAGGCCTTCTTTTCGCGGCCAAAGTCTCGTTAAGGTATTTCCCCAAGCATCGATTAAGTGATTGTTCCCGTTCCGGTTAGGCTGTTCGTCGGATTGCCAAGGTGTTCCCGCGATGGTCAGATGGCATTGAGAGCGTGATCTGCTGTTTTCCCGCACCTCGGGAGTGAGCAATACACCTCTTGGAGCGATAGAAGGAGGCGTTGATGTACGAAAGTAAGGAGTGGTTCTTGGGCCGTAGGATCCAAGAGCGGGACCGCCGATCGATTCGTTGTTGGCCACTTCGTTGCCTAGGGCTCCTCTTATTGATGACATTAGGGTTCGTCACCGCGGAAGCCCAGTGTTACGTATATGTCCCAACTCATAAGTCCAATAGCGTAGCCGTAATTGACACAGTGACGGACCGCGTTGTAACGGTGATCCCCGTGCAGATTCAGCCGTTTGCGGTGGCCGTTGCGCCAAACGGCACCTTTGCCTATGTAACCAATTCCGGCTGGATATTTGGTTCGAACTCCGTGTCGGTGATCGAGACGGCGAGCAATACGGTCGTGGCGACAATCCCGGTCGGCAGTTTTCCGGTCGGCGTAGCCTTCACGCCAGACGGTGCTTTTGCTTACGTCGCCAACGAGGTCTCCAACGACGTTTCCGTGATCAACACTGCGAACAGGAGCGAGGTGGCGAGGATCGGGGTAGGTACAAATCCGTGGGATGTTGCGGTCTCGCCGAATGGTGCTTTTGTTTACGTGACGAATCAAGGCGCGAATTCCGTCTCCGTGATCAACACTGCCACGAATGCCGTCGTGAAGACGGTGGCGGTTGGATCGAATCCCTATGGGATAGCCATCAACCCGGACGGGGCCCACGCTTACGTGGTCAACTCGAGTTCCGGCAGCGTTTCCGTGATTAGCACCTCGACAAATACAGTGACAGCGACCATCACCGTCGGGGGTGCCCCCTACCGGGTGGCAGTTACTCCCAATGGGGGCAGGGTTTATGTGACCAACGTGGCTACCTCAAGCAACATCTCGAGTGCAGTTGCGGTGATTGATACAAATACGAATACAGTGGTGACCACGATTACGGTGGGAACGCAGCCTCACGGCGTCGCTGTCACACCAGACGGCGCATTCGCCTACGTTAGCAACTTTTATGACAACTCTGTGTCGGTAGTCGACACGGCCAGCAACACAGTGGTGGACACTGTGGAGGGGGTAACAGCCTTCCCGGAGGCTGTGGCTATCGCGCTTCTACCGAACGCTGTCAGTTGCAGGTAGAGGGGATAACAATATCTTTTTAAGCGCCGCGCCCGCGGGCACAGTCGCCTAGCTGCGGCAGTTCCACAAGGGGCCGATTGTTCCTGAATCGCTCAGCCCAACGACGTCCACGGGAAGTCCGGATCAGATGATGTGTGTGTGAGCGGATGCGGCTCTTGCTGAGGTCAGAAGGCAGAAGGTTGAACGCATGTCAGTGGCTGGCCGCGAGGTTCACTGCCAGCGTCCCATCATTTGCATGCCCCACCGGACTGCGCGGCGAATGCCCATTTCGATAATCCCACGGCGGCGATAGCTAATTTTTCTATCGAGTAACTGAGTCAGTTCCGATTGGAGCTTCCAGCCGGAGGCTCCCGTATTCTCCACTACATGCTCGACGGTTGACGCCTTTGGAATCGCAATCACCATTTCTTTGTTGATGCACCAGTTCAACGCAACCTGAGCTTCACTTCTGGAGGCGGCTTCAGCGACTTTAGGCAGGAGCCCGTCGGGATCGGCAGCTTTGATATTCGCAAGACTCGTCGAAAACGGGCTGTAGGCTATCACCGTGATTCCGTTCTTCTGGCAATACTGGAGCAACCCTCCTTCAATGGTTCTTTCAATGAGACTGTAACGCACCTGGTTGCTTACGATTCGTCGAGTGCCGAGGGCCACTTGCGCTCGAATCAAGTCTGCGACAGAAAAGTTGCTGACGCCGATGAACCGGACTTTGCCCGCATCCACAAGTCTCTCGATACCGCTCATCGGTTCTTCAATCGGAATGGTGAGGTTGGGCCAATGGAGTTGGTACAAGTCGATATGATCCGTGCCCAGTCGCCGGAGGCTTCTTTCCGCGGCCGCAATCAAGTCGCGCCGCTTAAAATTTCTGGGAAGCACCTTCGTCGCAAGAAATACTTGATGCCTCCGGCCTCTAATCGCATCGCCCACTATCTCTTCCGTGTCGTACGCCTCCGCCGTGTCTATAAGGCGAGCGCCGCATTCAATTGCTGCTCGAAGAGGCTCGACACCTCCCTTGTAGTTCCAAGTACCGAATCCGATTTCGGGCACACGAACGCCCGTTTTTCCCAGCTCTTTTGAGAGCATAGATGTGCTGTTCAGTTTTCCAGAAGCCTGCGGGCACGATCAGGCGCGGGGATCCCCTCGTTCATAGCTTAACTAGGAACGTCTATCGTCGAGCTGCGTGGCCACTTGGAAAGTTGGGTGTTGAACTGCAACCCCACACCAAATCTACCGTCGGGCAGCCGCTGGCAATAAACGACGCGAGCCAGGGTTCGCAGATCTCCCGCGATAGAGTTGATCATCAGCCGTTCGTCCAGCTGCCTCGCCGCCCGTGTGAGAACGCGTACCCCTATGGAGCACATGTTTTCCGTGGTTGTCCGCTCCGTTGTGGAGGGATCCTCGGGCTTGGAAATCTGCACAGGGATCTCCAGCCGAATTCGTTTCTCGAGCCTTCCGGACCTGAGAGGCATGGAAGTAACGCCTTTCTAACAGCTGTTCTGCTGGGTTGTACTGGGCTGGACAGTACATGAAAACTCCGTGAATGCGATTTTTCTCCTCAGGCGATTCCGCCGCATCCGCATCGGCGCGCGAACAGCGCATACCTTGCGAGATCAGTCTCCTCAAGGACTGGCCAGAACCGCGTTGATGATAATCCTCAGTGCGTCATAGAGCTCATTGCGTCCGATATCTGGTCCCCAGAGTGCCGGAAAGTTTCAGGCGGCCGTGTTTTACTTCGTACATCGCGCTGTCGGCTTGGAGCATTAACTCTCTCAATGATGTCCTGCTGTGCGGATTGAACCGAGCCGCTCCCGCGCTGAGAGAAATCGCGTAACGAGATTCGTAGCAGCTGACCGATTTGAGACACTCGCCAAGGCGGGTCCTGATGGTGGTTTCGCTGAAGTCGGAAGCCTCGATCGCCAGAACGGCGAATTCGTCCCCTCCGAGTCGAGCGATCACATCGGAATCCCGGAACGTTTGCTCTAGTGCTTCGGCCGTGTGCTTCAAAGCCCGGTCGCCTTCAGAGTGCCCGAACGAATCGTTGACTCGCTTTAGGCCGTCCAAGTCTATGAAGAAGAGCAACAACCCGCGGCCGGAACGGCGGGCAAGCTTCAACTGGCGCTCTGCGAGCACCATGAAACCGCGGCGGTTATGTAGTCCAGTCAGCTCATCGGTGAGCGCCAGACTTCCCAACTCCGCCTGCAGCAAGTATTGCTTTGCGGCACAGCGAACGGCACGCATGAGGAGTTTGTTCACGACAGGAGATCGGCGGTCGCCGTCCGGTTCGCTGTGAGACTCCCTGCGGACGTCACGCAAGAGCTGTGCCAGTTCCTGATTGGCTTCCGGAACGTCAGCGTGGAAAATATGATCCATCGCTTTCTTTTTCCTGGCAAAGATCAGACGTGGAGCATCGCGGCGGAACTGCAAAGGAGAACCCTCCGCCATGCCGATCAAACTCTCACATGGATTAGCTCCGAGTTCAGTGTTTTCCTGCCGCTTGCGTAAGAAGCTGCTGGCTTTGTTTGATCCCATTGATATTTGTAGTGTATGGCGGGGCCCGTTTACGGAGGCGGCCCGCTCCTCTTGTTGCAAGATAGACGAAGGCAAAACTATTTCAATCCGGTGAATCACCCAATTTGCCGTAGTGAAATGACTTAGGACTTTCTGTGAACAAAGTGCCTAAGATTGGCTTCAGGCCTCGATCAATCCGTGGCGAATGGCATACCTAACCAAGCTGGCCGTTTCATGAATGTCAAGCTTCTTCATGAGCCTGGCCCGGTGCGATTCGGCTGTCTTTACACTGATTCCCAGTAGCGCCGCGACATCCTTCGTGGACTTTCCTTCGCCCACTAATTGAAGGACTTGCCGCTCACGTCCTGACAGTGGATCGGCCGACAGTCGCGCTTTGGACAAATAAGCATCCACAACCGCACGAGATATTTTCGGGCTGAGATAAACGGATCCTTTGGTGACTTCGCGTATCGCGTGAACCAGATCATCAGCGACTTGACTCTTCAGCACGTATCCTTTGACTCCTGCCCGCAAAGCTTCAGTGACATACTGGTCTTCGTCATGTTGCGTAAGAAGGATGACCTTGGTCTTGGGCGCTGACTTCTTCAACTCGCGAGCGGCGTCGATACCATTCAAGATCGGCATGCTGATGTCGAGGATGGCAATCTCAGGCTGAGCAGTCTGTACGGCACGTAGGGCTTCCTGTCCATCCGCGGCTTCGCCGACAATGCGGCATCCTTGCTTTTCCAGGAATGCCTTCAGTCCCTGGCGGACTAGGGCATGGTCATCGGCAAGTAGAATGCATGTGGGCATCGTTCGCGGGCATGTTAAGAAATCCCTCCAGCCTAGGCAATCGGGTAGTTTCCGCTATTCCTCTGGGGTAAAGACCCGAGCGGTGGCGAGGCTGGCAGGCATCACTCAGAAGTGATGTGAATCCCAGAGTCGAGGGCTTTGCGAACAGCCGCGATTACTGCTTAGTGCAATTCGAGGAAAGGAAACGGCGAAGCTTTGCAGCGGTTACAGAGAAGTTTTCCATTCAGGGCTGCACCAGCCCACGGCGAACCGCGTAGCGCACGAGACTCGCTGTCTCGTGAATATCTAGCTTCTGCATCAGGTTTATGCGGTGGGATTCGGCCGTTTTGACGCTGATTCCTAGGAGGGAAGCATCCTTCGTGGATTTTCCTTCGGCAATCAACTGCAGCACCTGCCGCTCGCGCACGCTCAAGGGATCTGCAGGCCCATCCAATCTGGAGCGGTAGGCCTCCACCACCGCGCGATATGCCCGGACTTAGGTAGAACTCTCCTCGAGAGACCTGTTGAATTGCATGAACTCCTGCAACCATCCTCAGGTAAAGAGTTTCGACGGAACGGGACAATTCATCAGAGATGGCGAAGGGGGAGCGAAAGGAGCGAGGAGCACGCCCAGCATCAGGTAAATACTCTAGGAGTTATGAAGATTATTCCTCGTGCCAGTACCCCCCTCACTCGCCGGGCGCGCCGCAAGACTCCAATTCTTAGACACTTATGGGGTTCCCGCTTTGGCGTTTCACGAGCATAAGATAGAACTGCCGAGCCACCTCATTCGTTATTCGTTCTCGTCCCCGGGAAACGGAGGCAGGGGTCCTCCGAAACACGGGATTGGAGATCTCAAGCAAGACCAATCCATCAAAAACTTGTTGTTTCGCACGGGGAGTGGTGTGTTCAACCCTCCTTGCGCGTACAAATAGGGAGGGGGCATGAATCCCGTCATCTTGCTTGTGGATGTTGCTTCGGCGAACCGCGAAGAATTGAAATCATTCCTTCAGAACCAGAAGTGCGATGTAGATGCGGCGGCAGACGGCGAGTCCGCAGTCAGACTCTGCCAGCAGATGCAGCCGGACTTGGTTCTTCTGCACGACGGCTTACCGGACATCGGCAGTTTCGAACTTTGCCATCAGATCAAGAAAGATCCTCTTAATGAGCTCACGCCAGTAGTTTTGGTGAAACCCTCGCTGGATCAATGGGACATCCAACGTGGACGGGAAGCCGGCGCAATGGATAATTGGGCTACTCCTTCGTCGCTCTGGGATGCGCTGGGGCGCATCCAGACTCTCCTGCGCCTCAAGAAACACATGGATGAGCAGGCGAAGTCCGCGGTGTTTGCGCTGGCGCTGAATGTCGACTCGAAGCATAACCTGAGGAATGGCCACTCCGAGCGTCTGGTGGCGTACGCGGAGCAATTGGGAGAAAGTCTTGGGTTTGGAGAAGACGACTTACAGGAACTCCGCATCGCCAGTTGGCTTCATGACATAGGAAAAATTGGCGTGCCGGAAAGCATCCTTCTTAAACCCGGGCCTCTAGACGTAGAAGAGACAAGAATCGTGCGGGAGCATCCCGTCACTGGGGAAAATATCTGCAAGCCCCTCAAGTCACTTCGCCGCATCCTCCCGGTGATACGCCATCATCATGAAAAAATGGACGGTAGCGGGTATCCGGATGGCCTTCACGGAGAAGCCGTTCCGCTGAAAGCGAGAATTCTGCAAGTCGCGGACATCTACGACGCATTGACCACAGACCGGCCCTACCGTGGAGCCGTCCCTCCCGAGGAAGCGTTGCAAACACTCTTCAGCGAAGCCGAGAACGGCTGGCTCGATGCATCCGTGGTGTTGAAATTCTCGCGAATCTACAGAGACGGCGAACGCTTCCCTGTGCGGGGAAGAACAATGCTGGCCTCCTACTACGCGCAGTGACTAACCGTGCAACAACGGTCTCGGCAAATTCAGAAGCAATTATTTCCACGCCCAAATTAGCGCCAGCAGAACCAAATCGGCTAGCGGCAAGACATACCTATGATGGCTTAGGTTAATCAATCCACTGCAGCGGTTCTGGACCAGTCGACGGCGGCGGTGCTTGACGGGAATCTGCAGTATGCAGCGTTCGGCCACGGCACGCTGGTGATGGGTATTATCCATCTCGTGGCTCCGAGAGCCCGACTACTGCCGCTGAAAGCATTTCATTCAGATGGTACGGGGCCTCAGAGGGGCCAATAAGGATTCCTTTGCATTCCCTGTTGTTCCTTATCAGTGACTCAACGTTCCCCTGCATTCTTTCGGAGTCCTTGAAATTCCGTCTGTTGTTGTTTTCGATCTTTACCGCCAGAGACTCTGCGGCCTCTCACGCATTCGTGCGTTCCAGGGTGCCAACCCGCGTTCCGCGTGGTACATCTGAACCGCTTCTATACTCTTCGTTTCGTGGGAACAACCTGAGGAACAATAAGCGTTTCAACCTGCTCTAACCGCTACTCAGTGCTCCTGAAAGTGCCTCGTAAGTTCCTGATTTTCCATTGGCTTCAGATTTGCCAAGGTTCAGGTGTCGGTTCGATTCCGATAGGCCGCTCCATTCAATCCAGCACCTACAAACTCAAAAACTTTTTGGCGTCGAAGTCCTCGCGCGCCGCTTCATGCTCGTCCCCAACTTGGAACGGCGCTCGCCCTGGTTTCTACTGGCACCAATATAATATTTGGATCGCCTAGAGCCGCGAGACAGTCCTTCTCCGTATAACTTCTAACGTCCAACTCTAACGCCAAACTCCAACGTCCAATTGTGGCGCTACTGCTTGTCGTAAGTTTGCGTACTCGTGACCTTCGCGCCGCTGGCATCCGTCCCGCTGACGGTAACCGTGCGGCTCTTCCCGTCGGCGGACACCACGATGCGGGCACTAATGGTCTCCTTACCGCCCTTTTTGCTGATGGTCAGAAGCGTGTGATCGTCGATTACTTTATACGAACGCATGTCAGTCGAGGGATCGCCGGTGAGGGCGTAATCCTTGCCGTCGAATTTCCCCGTCCAGTCACTGTGGTAGGGCTTGCCGTTAACGTCCGTTCCATCGATAGCGACTTTTACGTTGTCGCCGTCCGCCGTATACACGACCGTGGAATTCTTCGGCATGCCGGTAGTTATCTTCGACTTGGCTTCATTTAACTTCCACGTACCCATGAACGCATCGTTCTCCGCCGCGTAGGCTATCCCCACCGCGAGAAGCAAAAGCGCACCAGTACACAAAAGGCTCTTCCTGTTCATTTTGTCTCCGATCTCGAGGGCGGGCGTTCGAACTAGGGGATTGGGCCGATTGTACACCTGAATCAAGTCCGCAAGCACAAGTGAATTCTCTAGCGGCCGTCGCTCCTCTGAGCCAGCTCATCTCTCCGCACCTGCAGCGATTGGGACCCCTCAATGCGTTAAGACGAGTTTGACCCTGTCTTTTTCCGGGGCGTCCTGTTCTTTCGGCTTTTCTGTTTTGAAAGCGTGGGCCGACCTTGCCGTCTTCAGGCGACGAACAAACTCGATTCCGGCGCTGCCTGGGTGTAAGATAGTGTTGCAGATCTTGGACTGCCGGCCAGAAAACGTCCGATACCGGAGTTTCCTCCTCAGTGGCAGTCCCGAGTCGCCCGACTCGCACATGTCGCTTGATCGGAGGAACTGAAATGAAAAAAACCCTTCCTGCAGTTCTCTTTGCAATCGCCGTGCTTTTGGTGTTTGGCCGCGTTGAACCTGCTTTCGCGCAGCGTGGTGGCCACGGCGGCGGTGGCGGCTTTCATGGTGGTGGTGGAGGCTTTCACGGCGGCGGTGGCGGCTTTCACAGCGGTGGTGGTGGGTTTCGCGGCGGAGGCGCTTTCGTTGGCGGAAGCGGGTTCCGCAGTGGAGGCGCGTTCCACAGTGGAGTAGGTTTTCATGGCTCCGGTGCCTTCCACGGCGGGTTTCACGGCGGCTTTCATAGTCACGGCTCTCATGGCGGATGGGGCTGGGGTTGGGGCGGATGGGGCTGGGGCTGGGGACTCGGTTTTGGCTGGGGCTGGCCCTATTGGGGGGGATACTCTTATCCGTACGGATACGCCTATGCTCCTGGGTGGGGGGCTCCCTACTACGACCCAAACTATTACCCCTACTATCCTCCTCCCCCTCCTCCCTACGCGCCTCCTGATAACCGGGACAGGAATCCTCAACAACCGAACGCAGCTCCGAAATCCATCGACAAGCCTTCGGCACCGCCGACCAATAATTCAAGGCCTCCCTCGTCGGACAGCCCTACCGGTTCTTACTCTGTAAAAGCCTCGCCCTCTTCCGGGCGCACGCTTTCGCGCGACGTAATCTCGACGGCAGCCACCGCAAGCCCGGCCAATATAATCGCAGCCAACGCGCTCACGTCAAACAACAACCAGGAAAGCCTTTCGTCTACTCCGCCCAGGCGGGAAGTGCTGAACGCCATGCGAGCCCTTCGTGAGATGCCTCCATTTGCCCGCGAGCGCGAAATCGATCATGGCCGCTACAGCAATTTCTCGCTGGAAGAGCGGGAGCTTCTGAGGAAGCTAGACCGATAACTGTCGTTTCGGCTGGCCACGCCGCGCCCGCGCCGCCATCCGTGTAGGGTCATCCTTCTGAGGATGACCGCTCTTCTTGAGTCCGCGGTTTGCCCGGATGACCCGATCCCGAATCCGTCAAACTCCCGTCAATCGAGCAAGGAACTCTTCATCCATCCTCAAATCAAGACAACACGGAGGGTGCCCCATGTTCGTTGTGTGAACCTGGGTCTTGCTTTTGCAGGTGTGGGTTTTGAGGCACGAGGACAGAGGGGAAGTTTTCCTCACCCGGAGCAACTACCCACAAGCCTCCTCCGTTCAGTCCGCCTAATAGCTGTTCAACCCCCAATTTCGACCATTCACTGTAAATGTCTTTACTCCCTCGCCAATGCCGTGCTAGCCTTGCCCATGTTCTCCTCGCCAAACAACTCCCCGACGCATTCGTGCCCCTGCGCCCTCCGCTCCCACGGGTGTCATCCCAGACAACGTGCCGGATCAGCTTTTCTCCCCTCCTTCCGACTTGCCCCGTTTCTCTCGTTTACCCCGAGCCCCGGAAGGTCGCTTGTTTGCACTGAGCCTCGAAGGGCCACTAACCCCTTTGTAATCCGCACTTACGGAAAATGCGCCCCTAACCCGTTTAGAATCCGCACTTCCAAAACACAGGACTTAAAGTCCTTTATAATCCGCACTTACAAAAAAACCGGGGGGGGAGGGTCGAATTCCGAGTGGGGCAAGCCAATCTTGGCTGTCGCCCTTCCAAGTCCTCCTGGGCCGGACCGTGCTCCGCAGGTACCGTTGCCCCGCAGCCGGCAAAGTGCCAGAATCACAACTGTTGCCGCAATTGCGGCAAGACGGGAAACATCTCCGCTCCCAGCGGTGTCTAACGCAGTGAGAGCGGACATCGGGTTCGGCATCCGCAGACTGCCGTTCCCGGTCGCAAGTCGCTCCCGGCAAGATCGGGATCGTACTCGCAAGAAGGCCTGGGTCCATCGTTCTAAGATGTGACCTATCAGCAGGGTGGTCCGGGTAGCACCAGCAAACCGGGCCGGAAAGGCCGGCAGTGTCCGAATGGGCAGGCGCCCTTTCTTGGGGCCGCGATGAAGCCGAACTCGTCTCTGAGCTGCAAGCCGGCTCGGAAACGGCATTCGACTGGCTCGTCACCCACTACCACGCCCCGGTCTATAACCTGATTTTGAGCATGCTCGGCGATACCTCGGACGCCGCCGACGGTTCGCAGGAAGTTTTCTTGAAAGCCTTTCGCGGGATTCGCAAGTTCCGGCAAGGCAGCTCTTTGAAAACCTGGCTCTACCGCATCGCCATTCGGGAAGCGCTCAATCACCGGCGCTGGTTCAAGCGTCACCTGCAAAAAAATGTCTCGATCGATACCGAACCGGCGGAAGGGCATGCCTCCATAGAAATTGAAGATCTCGGCGCAACACCGTTTGAGCAGCTCGCCGCGCGCGAAATTCAAGTCGCCGTGCAGCACGCTTTGCAAGAAGTTCCAGACGTGTTTCGGACCGCCGTCATTCTGCGCGACCTCGAGGGGCTGAGTTACGAGGAAGTTGCCGAGGTGCTCGAGTGCAGCGTCGGCACCGTGAAGTCACGCATCCTTCGTGGCCGTCGCGCTCTGCGTCAAGTTCTCGAGCCGCTGCTTGGAGATGGCGAATCGCATTCGGCTTCGCACAGCGGGGCGCACGGTGCGCACGACGCGGCGCAGAGCAGTGCGCATGGCGCGCTGGCCGAGCCACAACCGTCGCCTTTCGGCGACGCATATTTTGCGTCGCGCCGTATAAGTGATTCTTCGCAAGACAGTTCCCTGCGCGCAACTGAAGCAGGGGAGGGGCTTCCATGAAGTGCACCACGGTACGGACAAAACTGGCGGGCTATCTCGACGACGCCATCACGGGATCGGCGTCAGTCGCGGAGCGCGTACAGATTGGCGAGCACCTGAACGGCTGCACCGTTTGCCGTGGCGAGTTGGAGCGCTTCCGCAAACTCTCCGTCCTGCTTTCCCGCATGCCCAAAAACGTTCCACCCGCTGATCTGGCTGTGCGCATCAAAGTGGCCGCGGCGCAGTCGCAGCATTCGCAAGATTGGTCCAGTGGTTTCCGCAAAATGCGCGACCGTGCGGAAATTCTTCTCGACAACGTTTTCCGCCCGCTTACCGTTCCAGCCACTGGTGGAATCTTTTCCGCCGTTGTGATTTTCGTTCTGGTTCTGCAATTGATGGTTCCGGGCATCACCGTGCGCGCCGTCTCCAACGACGTGCCGCTGAATATTCTTCGTCCAGCGGAACTTCTATCGCTCTCTGACTACCCGCAAACCTGGGCGCCCGAGCAGCACGAACTTGAACTTTCTCTGCCCCATGGCCTTATGGTCGACGTCACCGTCGACGCTCATGGCCAAATGGCCGATTATCAAATTCTTGCCGGACCCGACAGTCCCGATTTGCGCCATCAAGTTGACCAGATGCTTCTTTTCTCCCGCTTCCGCCCCATGATGAGCTTTGGCCGGCCTACTTCCGGCGGCCACGTCATTCTCAGCTTCAGCGCCGTTCGCGTCCGCGGCTAACTCTTTATGAAAACTCGTCGCCTCCTCAGAACCGCAAGCGCGGGCAGCGCTCTCTGTTTTCTTTTTTTCGTTTCCTTTGCCCATTGCCAGACGCGTCCGCAGAACCGCCCGCCGCTTCAGAATCCGCCGCTCCAGTTGCGTCCCTCCGCCGAGGAGAAACTCCTGCTCGACGACGCTAACCGCGAGCGCAATTCACAAGGCTTGCAGCTCCTGCAGTGGGATCCCCTGCTCGCTCTGGCCGCCCGTGAGCATGCTCGCGTCATGGCGGTCGAGAATCTACTGTCGCATCAATGCCCGGGGGAGCCTCCCCTGGACAAACGCGCCGCCCAGGCTGGCGCCAAATTCGCTATGATCGCGGAAAACGTCGCCGTCGGTCCCGATGTGGCCGAGATTCATGATGGATGGATGCACTCTCCCGGCCACCGCAAAAATATTCTCAACCCCGAGGCCACCGCCGTGGGCATCGCGACGACGCGGGGGAGCAACGGAATCTACGCCGTGCAGGATTTTTCCCGTCCCGTCGCGGATTTGAGTTTGCAGCAACAGGAAGCCAAAGTAATTTCCATTCTGAAGGGAGCTGGTTTGCTGGTTGCGGTTGCCACGGAGGATGCTCGCAAAACATGCGGCATGACACGCGGCTTTACGGGCGATTCCGTGCTGTATGTCATTCGATTTGAAGTGACGGATCTCGAGAAGCTTCCTGACGAGCTGTTGAAGAAGATCAACAGCCGGAAGTACCAAAAGGCGGCCGTGGGTGCTTGCCGGGGAGGGGATGCGGGCGGTTTTACGCGGTACCGCGTCGCCGTGATGCTGAATTAAACGGAGGCGCAATAAATTTCGCGCTGGATCGCGGACGCTCTATGCAGGAAAGGTTGAGCCTTGCGGACAAAGCCAAGGATGAAAAAATGGTTGTATCCGCGGAAAAGACAAAATAGAATACATCTATGAATCGCGGCGCCCACTCGTATTGGTTTCGATTTTGGTACCCACCCATCTAGGAGGCGAGGGGCGATTCCGTAATTAGAAACAACGCAAAAAGTTTCGACCCACTCGCACCGAGTGGGTTTTTTATTTTGCGGCAAGAAATTTTTGAGAAAACATTTTTTGGAAGCGTTTTCGCGAATGAAAGTTTCTGGGAAATGTTGTGGGAAGAAAAACCTGGGAAGAACAAATGGAAGCGAGAGGAACAAGCCATGATTATTTCGATGAAGCTGCATGCCACGCGGCAGGAGATCGATGAAGTGCGCAACCAGGTGGAACACTTCGGGTACAAGGTGCACTCGATTGAGGGAGAAGAGCGCGTGGTAATTGGCGTGGTGGGCGTGGGAGACGTCACGGCGTGCATGGAGTCCGTCGAGTCCATGCCGCAGGTGGAGAAAGTGGTGCGCATCTCCGCGCCGTATAAATTCGTGAGCAAACAATTCCGCGCGGGGAAGACCCGCGTGCGCGTGAATGGCACGGAAATCGGCGGCGATGAATTCGTGGTGATGGCCGGGCCGTGCTCGGTGGAATCGGAAGCGCAGATCATGCGCGCGGCAGAGGGGGTGGCCCAGGCAGGCGCGAAAATCCTCCGCGGCGGCGCCTTCAAACCGCGGACGTCGCCGTACGATTTTCAGGGCATGGAGGAGGAAGGGCTGAAATTATTGCAGAAGGCGAAAAAGGCCACGGGCTTGGCAATCATTACGGAAGTGATGAGCGACCGGGACGTGGACTTGATCGCGCAGTACGCGGACATCATGCAAGTGGGCGCGCGAAACATGCAGAATTTCATCCTGCTGAAGGCTCTCGGAAAATGCGGCCGGCCAGTGCTCTTGAAGCGCGGCATGAGCGGAACGATCAAGGAGTTATTGATGTCCGCGGAATACATCGTGGCGCATGGAAATTCCGACGTGATTTTGTGCGAGCGGGGCATTCGCACGTTTGAAACCGAAACGCGAAACACGTGCGACATCGCGGCGATTCCCGCGTTGAACGAATTGACGCACCTTCCCGTAATTCTCGATCCGAGCCACGCAACCGGGAAGCGCAGCCTGGTACCCGCTGTTTCGCGCGCCGCGGTTGCGATTGGTGCGGACGGCCTGATCGTGGAAGTTCACCCGGCGCCGGAAAAAGCGATCAGCGACGGCGCGCAATCGCTGGACCTGCCGCAATTTCAAAAAATGATGAACGAACTTCAGCCCTATATCCAACTCTGGAACGAATCACGCCGACGAGACCTACCAGCGGCTACTGCGACAGCAGGCAACTGAAATTCCTTGTCGCACGTTCGAATGCATGCGCCGTCGTGCCGG
>Ga0210402_10001708_pt1 | contig 22444 bp, 23 predicted proteins | sample IncBWC7MmetaG_FD_161055 | JGI IMG/M metagenome (GOLD analysis project Ga0210402, IMG submission 161055) | Forest soil microbial communities from Barre Woods Harvard Forest LTER site, Petersham, Massachusetts, United States - Inc-BW-C-7-M | ecosystem: Environmental > Terrestrial > Soil >... | reverse complement strand
TTGCTATCCACAGGCTGTCTTTCCGCGTGGCACTCGGCGTGGAAGTGGAAGCCAAAATTGTTCCCTGGTTGCTGTGGCACTAATCTACCGTGCAGCTCAGAGGACGGCAATTGGCGGAACATGCCCCCCAGGTTGAAGACGCCTGCCACCGACCTGTACGGAACCGGCGCTTGGTGTGCTTGAAGCAGTGGGTTAAGATGCGGCAGACTGCCTCCGGCGGATCACCATGTTCATCGTCACCGGCGCCTACCACTTCTGGCCTAAGCGAGTTGCGTTTCGCGACGACTACTGTTTGTCGTGCCAGGCGCCGCGCCGGTCCATCGCCTTCCGCACCTTCGATGTTGGCCACATCTATTGGATCCCGATTCTGCCCGTGGGTTACTGGAAACATTGGAAATGTACGGTGTGTAATCGTGATCCTCATATGAATCCGAAGACGCGCCGGTCGTTCCTGTGGGCCGGATTGCTTTGCCTGATTGCGGTTTCGCTGGTGCTCTGGGCCATGCCGTCTGATACTGATTTTGGAGCCGGCGGCTGGATGCTGCGCATTGCCGCTCCTGCAGCGGCCATCGCGCTCCTCGTTTATCTGCTGCGTGCTCCGGGGGGACAATCTCTGCGGGAGAGACTGGCGGTTATTCCGCCGACGGCGGATATGGTCTGCCCATTTTGTTCGACTCCGCTGGTTTCGGGCACCGGCACGCGATGGTCCTGCCCGGGATGCAGCGCGGTCCGGTATTGAGCCGGCCTGCGCGATTGTGTGGCGACAGCCGCCCTCGGCTGCGCGCTCTTGAAAATTTCCACTTCTCGCGCCAAGAACGCGCGAGAAATGGGGCACCCGGCTGTCCCCACATGATTTGTGCGCTGTTACACTGTTGCCTTGACCACCGCCGGTTTGCATCACGACATTCGGGCATGGATCGAGCAGCTCCGCGCGGGAGATGTGCGGACTTTGTCGCGCGCCATTTCGGCGGTTGAAAATCGCGCGCCGGGGTCGTCCGATCTGCTGAAGGCGTTATTCCCGCATAGCGGGCGGGCGCGCGTGATTGGGCTGACGGGTGCGCCCGGAGCGGGGAAGAGCACGCTGGTCGATCAACTGGCACGCTTCTATCGAAAACAAAAAAAGACCGTCGGGATTGTCGCGGTCGATCCGACCAGTCCGTACACCGGCGGAGCGATTCTGGGCGACCGCATCCGCATGCAGGAACATTTCGCCGACCCGGGAATTTATATTCGCAGCATGGCGACGCGCGGATCGCTCGGCGGTCTGGCGCGCACCACCGCCGACGTTACGACCGTGCTCGATGCTTCGGGCCGCGACGTCATACTCATCGAAACCGTTGGCGTCGGGCAGGATGAAATCGATATCGTGCGGCTCGCCGACATCACGGTCGTGATTCTGGTTCCCGGCATGGGCGACGATGTACAGACGATCAAGGCGGGCATCATGGAGATTGCCGACATCTTCGTGATCAACAAAAGCGATCGCGAGGGCGCTGAAAGAGTCGAGCGCGAGATTCGCGCCTTGCAATCGTTGGCCGTGCGTCACGATGGATGGACGCCCCCAATCGTGAAAACGGTTGCCACCGACGGAACCGGAGTCGACGACCTGGCAGCGGCAATCGCCGAGTACGAAGCGTATCTACAAAAGGAAGATCTCGCGCTGAAGAGGAGTGTTCACAACTGGCAGGAGCGGTTGGTGGAAATGCTTCGCGAAGTAATGCTCGAGAAAGCCCGCGTACAGCTCGGCGATGGCAACCTGGCTCGCTTGGCGGCGGACGTCGCCGAACATAAGCGCGATCCGTATACGCTGGTGGAAGAGATCGCGGCAAAGGCAAACACGTAGGCCCGGACTCATTCGTCCGCGCAGGTTCGAGATTCAATGATCAAGCGAGATTCAATCCAGATCGACCATCTCGGCATCGCTGTAAAGTCGCTGGCGGCGGCCAAGGCGATTTACGAAAAGCTTGGCCTTGCCGTTTCGGCGGAGGAGACGGTCGAGCAGGAACAGGTGCGTCTGGTGATGGTGCCCGTTGGCGAGAGTCGCCTGGAACTGCTGGAAGCGACGTCAGAGAATTCAACCATCGCCAAGTTCATCGCCAAGCGCGGCGAAGGCCTGCACCACGTATGCCTCAAGGTTCCCGACTTGGCGGCAGCCGTCGCGCGCCTGAAAAAAGACGGAGTGCGGCTGGTGTCGGAAGAGATCAAGACTGGCGCGGGCGGGCACAAGTACGTGTTCGTCCACCCTTCGAGCACGGGCGGAGTTCTGTTGGAGTTGGTTCAGGAATAAGCCGCGGGCTTTCGCGGAGTGCCGCGAAGCAGATCACCGCGACTAAGACACACGAAAAGAATGCTCCTCCTCGTCACCGACACGTCCGGCAAGAACGGCACGATCGCACTCGCGCGCGCGGGTGAGCCCGGTCCGCACGAGGTTGAGATCGTCGAAGTCGTGCCTCTGGCCGGAGGCACATTCTCCGCGCAACTGGTCCCGCAGATCGCCGCGTTGCTGGCCAAGCATGGCTTCAGCAAGGCTGACCTCGGCGGCTTCGTTGTGGTTTCCGGGCCGGGATCGTTCACTGGCCTGCGAGTTGGACTGGCCGCCATCAAAGGACTGGCGGAGATTCTGCAGAAGCCGATCGTGGCAGTATCTCTGCTGGAAGTGGTGGCGACCGCCAGTCGCGCGCAAGGCCAAGTCGTCGCCGTGTTCGATGGCGGCCGCGGCGAAGTGTTTCTTGGGGCCTACGAAATTGTGAACGACTCGGTGGAGGTTCGACAGGAAGAGCTCTTGTCGAAGCCAGAGTTCCTGATCGCGGCGCGCGGTTCGTCGGTCGCCACGCCAGACCCCGTCTTGGCCGCTTTGGCGCGGGATGCCGGCCTCACGGTCATCGCGGTCGAGCCCCCCAGCGCGGCGACGATCGCCAGGTTCGGCTGCAAGAAACTGCACGCCAGCCAAACCGTCTCTCCCGAGCAACTGGAGGCGAACTACATGCGGCGCTCCGACGCCGAGATGTTTGTGAGGAAGAACGTCTAGCTGCTAGCGTCTAGCTTGAAAATCCAAGCCGCGATCCCGAAAGCCTTTCGTGACGATTCGACCAGCTACCGCCGATGATATTTTCTCGCTCCTGAATCTGGAGCGGCAATGTCCTACTGCCGCCCATTGGACGGAGCAGCAATACCGGCAGGTGTTTCAGCGCGGCGTGGCAGGCCTGATGCTGGTTGTCGAGGCATCACCCTCTGCAGCGTCGGATTCGGAGTCGGGCGGCGACCTCGTCGGCTTCCTCGTGGCCCGGCATCTCGCGCCTGAGTGGGAACTCGAAAACATTGTCGTAGCTCTCACAGCGCGCCGAAAGGGCCTTGGGAAGCGGCTTCTGGAGGCACTCCTGGCCGCCGCTCATGAAACAAACAGCGACTCCGTGTTTCTTGAGGTCCGCGAGTCGAACACCGCGGCGCGAACCTTTTACGTACAGGCAGGTTTCGAGCAATCCGGCCGCCGCAAGGCCTACTACACAAACCCGGTAGAGGATGCCATTCTGTACCGCCGGAGGATTGGATAGCACTGTCGGTTAAACCGTTCTCATACTGAGACTGCACCACTTTTTTGGCATTGAACCCACTTTTCCCCTGTGCTATGTTGAGCCCAGAACGATCCCGGTTGGAGGTCTGCTGGATGCTGACTTCGAAAGACCAACTTCTGACCAATCATGAGGAATTCCGCAGATTGGCTCAGGAGCACACGCAATACTCGCAACGCCTCGATTCACTCACCCAAAAACGTTACCTCAGCGAAGACGAGAAGCTGGAAGAGGTCCGTCTGAAGAAGCTGAAACTGCGCCTGAAGGACCAGATGGAGTCCATTGAGCGCGAGTATCGGCTGCAGTACGGCGTCAACGTAGCGTAAGAATCTTGCCAACCTCCACGCGGCCTGGCCGCCAAGGGAGTAACCTACCTTCCGCAGGGCGCGATGAAAGCGCCTTTTATTATTTATAGTTACAGCATTTCCCACGCGCAGGCGGCAGGACTTGCCCCGGCAAGGAGTTCTTCTACCGGGAATCCCAGTCTCCGCTTCCAATCTTCTCGCCCTGCTTCAAAGTCCGATCAAAGAACGCCTCGGTCGCGGTGTACGCTCGCACCCAATCTCTCCATCTCAGGAAGCCATGAATCTCGTCGGGCAAGATCATTTGTTCGAAGGGCACGTGCTGCGCCCTTAACCGCTGCACCAGGTCCACGGTTTGACTGAAAGGCACATTGCGGTCGTCATCGCCATGGATGAGCAGCACGGGCGACTTCCACGTGCTCACATAGGCGTCGGGGGAGGAATCCCACGCCAGCTTGATCGCGGCATCCGCATCCGGCGGGCGCAGCGACAGATTGCTGGGCAACTCCGTCTGAAAGATGCTGAAGTCATGTACGCCGTGAAAATCCACTCCCGCTTTGAATAGGTCCGAATTCCGCGCCAACCCCATCGCTGTCAGAAAGCCACCGTAGGAACCGCCCCACAGGCCGATTTTTTCTGCATCAACCTCGGGTAGACTCTGCAAATAGCGGCCTGCGGCAGCCACGTCTTTATACTCCGCTGCTCCGCGCCAGCTGGAATTGGGTGCTTCGCGAAACGCGCGTCCGTACATCACGCCGAGCCGATAATTCACCGACAACACAGCGTATCCGCGGCTGGCCAGGTATTGATTCTCGGCATAAGCGTTGTGGTAGTAGTCCATGTAGTGGAAGCCCAGCATCATCTGGCGGATGGGCCCGCCGTGCATGAAGACCAGCCCGGGAATCTTCCCTTTGGCATTGCGCGGGAGAAAAAGCTGTCCGTGCAGCGTGAGTCCGTCGTCGCTTTGGAAAATCACCTGCTTCGGCGTCACCAGCGACGACGAAGGAAAGTCGCTGGGCAGAGCCTGCGCCGCGAGCATCTCCCGCCCCTTCGCCGTCACTTGATACGGCATGGCCGGCGAGGTTGCGGTCGAACCTAGGCAGAGAATGCTCTTGCCGTCGCCAGCCTGGACCGGGGTCCATTCCATGGTCTCGCCACTGGTCAGTGTTCCGGGCGTACCACCGGCTACGGGCACGCGCCACAAGTGGCGCCGGTCCACATCGGCTTTATCCGAAGAGTACTGGTTCGAGGAATAGATCACCGACGCCTTGTCGGCACTCAGCGTTACATATTCCACATCGAAATCGCCGGGTGTGAGGAGCGTGGTTTCTCCGCCGGCCACGCTGATCGAATACAGATGATTCCGCCCATCCTGCTCTGAAGCGAACACCACACGTCCATCGGCGCCAACGTTGAGCGAGCCATCCGCGGTGAGGCCGGGTAGAGAGTCCTCGGGCTTGTCACCGCTGCGCCACAACAGGCTCCCCGCGCCGGTTGTGGCGTCGGCAATCCACAGCGACCAGGGCTCGGGGCGCACCGGAATCAGTGGTTGTTTCTGCTCGTCTCCCGCAGTGCGTACGAAGACGATGGATTTGCCGTCTGGCGACCAGCGCGGCATGGAGTCCCTATCCACGCTGGGCGCCAGGTAGCGGACGGCGCTGCCACCGAAATCGTAAATCGCAATCAGGCTGTGACCCTCCCGCTGGCTGACGAACGCGATGTGCTTGCCATCGGGCGACCATTTGGGTCCGATGGAGGATCCACGCACCACCGCCAATTCTTTGGCCGGCTGTTTGCCGTCCACGCTGGCCAGCCACAACTTCTTCTTTGCGGACCACACTACCAACTTGCTGTCGGGCGAAATCTGAAGATCCTCACAGCCTTCGTCGGGGCAGCCCATGTCGCCAAGGAGCCGGGGTGCGGCGTGCTTGTCTTTGGCGTCCACTTCCAGAGCGAACACCTGCTGTTTCGCGCCTGCAGTCCAACTTTCGGGGTTCGCGCTTTCCTGCGCGTCGTTCAACTCGCTGCCCAGCGCATAGACCACAGTCTTCCCGTCGGGAGTAAGCCGCAGGCTGGCGATCGGCTGGCCGTCGTCGGCGGTGTAATGACTGAGTTGGCGGGCGGTGCGAACGAAATCCGGGCCGTCCGCCACCCACACGTTGTGCACTCCTTTTGCATCGAAGACCCATGCCACGCGGCTGCCCCGCTGGGCCGCGACCAGTTCGCTCGGGAAAGGTGAGCTCAGCACCTGCTCCACAGTGAACGAAGACTGCGCCCGTGCGGCCTGGGCGCAGGTCAACATCAGGCTCAAGCAAGTCAGACCAACCGCGAGGTGCAAGCGAAGTTTGCTGAATGGCATAGGCCGCTAGGGTAAGCGAAGAGCGGCCTGGCTGCCAACCGGGGAGCGGTGTGCGGTCCCGAGTCCGGGCAGCCTGCTCTATAATTGGAGGCTCTCATGGTTCGTGACGGATATCTGTACGCTGCGCCACTCCTCGCCGCCGCTGTGCTGCTCGGCTGGCTGACTCGTCCTGCCTGGGCGATCGTTCCCTGCCTGCTGGCGTTCTTCTTTTTGTGGTTCTTTCGCGATCCGGAACGAACCATCCCCGGGGATGCCGGTGCAGTAGTTTCGCCCGGGGATGGCAAAGTCACCGACGTTTCGACTGTGATAGTGGGCAACGAAAAACAGACGCGGCTCAGCATTTTCCTGAGCGTGTTTAATGTGCACGTAAACCGCTCGCCGATCACGGGGGTGATTCGCGACGTGCGCTACCAGCGCGGCCAGTATTTGAACGCCATGAACCGGGCCTCGGCGGAACTGAATGAGCAGAATATTGTCACCGTGGAAAGCGACGGCGACAGGCAGACTGTAGTGTTCAAGCAAATCGCAGGTCTGCTGGCGCGGCGGATCGTGTTCTATCCCAAGGTGGGTGACCGGCTGGAGCGCGGCCAACGCGTGGGGCTGATCAAGTTTGGATCGCGAGTGGACGTGCTGCTTGATTCCTCGGCGCGCGTGAATGTGAAAATCGGTGACCGGGTGAAAGGCGGGGCCAGCGTGCTGGCCTACCTGCAACCGCAGGCCGTGCTGTCGGCCGCAGGCAGCGCTTCGGCTGCGGAAAGGGCGCATTGATGGATCCGAGTCAAGCCGCTCCCAAACCACGCCGCCGCCTCAGCAAAGGGATGTACATTCTCCCGTCGCTGTTTACCACGGCCAACATGGCGATGGGCTACTACGCCATTCTGCAGGTCATGCACGCCACGGCCACGGAGTACTCGCACCTCGACAACGCGGCCAAAGCGATTGGGTTCGCGGTGTTGTTTGACGGACTCGACGGCCGCATCGCGCGCATGACCGGCACCAGCAGCGATTTCGGCAAGGAATTGGATTCGCTCGCCGACGTGATCACATTCGGCGTGGCTCCAGCCATGCTGGCCTGGAGTTGGGGTTTTAACCTGATGCCTACGGTGCTGCTGACCGAGTGGCATATCAAGTTGGCGCAACTCGGAGCCATCGCCAGTTTTCTGTTCCTGATGGCGGGAGCGAGCCGCCTGGCGCGGTTCAACATCACCAACAATCCGCAACCCTCCAATCCCGGCCGTCCGGGAAAGAAGTATTTTGTCGGCATGCCGATTCCGGCGGGCGCGGGCGTGATCGCGGCCGTGGTGCACTTCGAAGCCGGCGATCCGATCGCGTCGTGGTACACGGCGCTGACCTGGCTGGCCATGGTGACGACGGTCGGCTACCTGATGGTGAGCACCTGGCGCTTCTACAGCTTTAAGGACATCGACTTCCGCTCGAGCCATCCCTTCCGCCTGATTCTTTTTCTGGGCGCTTTGTTTGCGTCAATCTGGTTCTACTCTCAACAGGTCCTTTTCGGCGTTGCGCTGCTCTATATGGTTTCGGGTGTGTTCTGGCGGGTGCAATGGATCTTCCGTCGCCGCAGCGCCCCCCCACCGCCGCCCTATAAGGAGGCATCGCAGACGTCATGAACGATTCCGTTAAGTTGCCGTCTGCGTCGCATCCTGCCCCCGCTCGCGGAAATCTGTATCGCGCGGCGATCGTCGGCGCCGCTTCGCTTCGAGGCAAGGAAGTCGCGGAGATGCTGAACGAGCGCAACTTCCCGGCCGCCGATATCCGACTGCTCGATGACGACGAGTCCCTGGGACAACTCGAGGCCATGGGCGACGAGATCAGTTTTATCCAGCGCGTTCGCGCCGAACAGTTTGAGCACGTCGACTTCACTTTTTTCGCCTCCGATGAAGAATGCACGCGCAGCAACTGGAAAGACGCGCGCGACGCCGGCAGCGCCATTATCGATTTATCTTCAGCGTTGGAAAACGAACCCGGAGCCAGTGTGCGGTCGGTATGGGTGGAGCGCGAACTGGGGCAGCTCCCGACGCTAGATCTGCAGCCTGGCCCATGCGTCGCGGCACATCCCGCCGCGGTGACGCTGGCCCTGCTGCTGTTGCGCGCGAAGAAGGCGGGCGCGATCCGGCGCGCCGTGGCCACAATTTTCGAACCCGCCTCGGAGCATGGCCAGCGCGGTATGGACGAACTGCACCAGCAGACCGTAAACCTGCTTTCGTTTCAGACTTTGCCCAAAGATGTGTACGACGTGCAAGTGGCCTTCAACATGGTGGCTCGTTACGGCCAGAAGTCGCAGCCCGCGCTCGACTCCGTGGAGTCTCGAATTTCCCGTCACTACCAGAAGATTGCCGGTCCGGGCGCCCCGCAGCCTTCTCTGCTGCTGCTGCAGGCTCCCGTCTTTCACGGTCACGCTCTGGCCACCTTTCTGGAAATGGCCAGTCCCGTGGATGTGCCGGCTCTGTCACTACTCTTAGCCGGGGATCATGTCACGATTCCTGGCGCGGAAGAAGATTCGCCGAGCAACGTGAGTGCTGCGGGACAGGCGGACATTCAGCTCTCGGTGAAACTCGATCCCGTGCAGCCCAATGGCGTCTGGTTGTGGGCTGCAGTCGATAATCTTCGCATCTCCGCTCTGACCGCGGTGGAATGCGCGGAGAGCATGACGGCTACGCGCCCGACAGGGAAGATTCAGTGAAGCGGCGTTCGGCGTGCGCGCCGGCGCTGCCCCTACTTGTGTTTTTACTTACCGCGGGATGCGGTTATCACACCGCCGGTCACGTGGTGCAGCTTCCCGAGAACGTCAAGACCATCGCCGTCCCCTCCTTTAAGAATGAGACGCTCACCTACCGCATCGAGCAGATGCTGACCGCTTCCGTAGTCCACGAGTTTACGACGCGGACTCACTACCGAATTCTCAACGATCCCAGCGCAGACGCCGACGCGACCTTGCGCGGCACCGTGCTGTCCACCACCGCATCTCCGCTTACTTATGACACTGCGACGGGCCAGGCCGCAAGTATTCTGGTGGTCGTGAGCATGAAGGTTACGCTCACCGACCGGAACGGTAAAGTGCTCTACCAGAATCCGGCGTACTTGTTTCGCGAGCAGTACGAAGTTTCGCAGGACCTGACCAGCTTTTTCGAGGAGGACTCGCCCGCCTTCCGCCGCCTCTCGCAGGATTTCGCCCGTACCCTGGTGTCCAATATCCTGGAGGGTTTCTGATGTTAAAGTTGCAGAACCGTCGTTGGTCGCTGGTCGTTGGTCGTTGGCCGAAATGCTCAAGGAGACTGGCGGCCTACGACAGACGACAAACGGCTAACAACTAACGACTAACGACTAACGACCAACGACTGCCCCATGCGAGCCTTTGCTCAAGCCGAGCGCTTTGTCAGCGAACTGGAATCGCGCAAGCTGCGCGCTGCCTACGTGTTCGTGGGAGATGAGGCCTTTTTCCGCAAGCGCTTTCGGGATGCGATCCTGGAGCACCTGGTCCCGGCCGATCTGCGCGACTTCAGTTTCTTCGAGTTCGATCTCGTCGAAAACGATCTGGCCGAGGTACTTGACCGCGCCCGCACGCCGTCGCTGATGGCACCGTTTCAGGTGTTCTTCGTGCGCGGGGTGAAGAACCTGTTTGGCCGCGGGTCGAACGAAGAGAAGCTGGCTGCGATCGAGGACTACTGCAAGAATCCCAATCCCGACGCTCTGGTCGTGTTTGTCGCCGACCACATCAGCATTCCAGCCGACGTGCGCCGCATGGAGATGCAGGACAAGGAACGCTACCAGCGTATCCGCGAAACCATGGGCCAGTACTGCGGTATTGTCGAACTGGCGCGGGTGGAAGAGGGCGAAGCCGTCCGCTGGATTTCGGAATACTGCGCCGGCCGTGGAGTGAAGATTGAAGCCGACGGTGCTCGCGAACTGGTCGACGCGCTGGGCGGCGACATGATGATGATCTCGAACGAACTGGAGAAGCTGATTCTCTATGTCGGGGAGAAGAAGCGCATCACGCTGGGCGATGTCGAGACCATGGTGCTCGCCGCTAAGCAGCGGTCGCTATATGAACTGACCGACGCGATCTCTGCCAAGGAGCGGGTGCGCGCTCTCGAAGTGCTGGACGCGATGCTGCTTTCGGGCGATGGTGAAGAAGCGGCCATTGGACACATCTACATGCTGGCGAAAACCTTCCGCCAGATGCTGGTGATTCTGGAGCGCAATGTCCGCGACCAGCGCATGCTTTGGGCGGCGCTGTGGCAGGGTTTCCGCGTGCCTCCGTTTGCCGCCGACGACATCATCAGGCAAGCCCGCCGCTACAAGAACCGCCGCGAACTCACGCGCGCGATTCGCCTGGTGGCGAAAGCCGACCTGGCGCTGCGCTCGAATCCCGTGAGCAAGCGGATGGTGCTGGAGCGGCTGGTAATGGACTTGACTACCGAGCCGAAGATGGGGACTCCGGGCTGGATGCAGGATCAGTTGCCGGTGTGAGGAAGCTTCTAGCTACTGGCATCTAGCTACTAGCTTCTAGCTATTAGCTCCGAACCCTATCCGAGCCCACTGAAGGCCTTAGGTATATATATCCCCACATTTTTTTCGTACCTGATCTCTAAAATCTATGTTTTGTTTGAGTTGGGAGGAGGGGTATGGCTGCGGTCCGCTAAGATGTCTGGAATCAACAGGTTGGGGGTAAAATATTCCAGGATAAGGACTTAGCTTGGGTCGGCAGGGGCTAAGTGCTTTAGAATCAGTGAGCGCGGTCGCAAAATCCTGAGATCGTTGGAGTTAGCTCACTGCTATTCAATTGTCAGAGATCGAATGCGTATGGAAAGTTGGATGCACGTCTTGGGGTTGGAGTCTGGTGAAATTCGGGGACGCCCGGAGTCACGAAATGCTGCACAATCACAGTATGACGCCAATCTCCCGTGCTCTGAGTAGTTGCCTTCTAGTTGGCCTGATCGCGGTTGTCAATCCAGCGGTCGGCCAGTCTTCTCCGCCGCCGGCACACACGGAACGGCCGGCGCCGCCGACGCGCGATCCGCACACCCCTGGGTATGTTGCGGCGAAGGAGTTGCCGGACGGTGCGATTCCTCCGCCGGATGCGGACGGGAATTTTATTATTGGGCCGACCTACACCACCAAAACCGCTATGTCTGTCCAGGACAGTATTCTTGGGGGGACGGTGATTGAGTTCACCATGAACTCCTCCGACAGCAAGATCTATCCCGGCATCGCCCGCGACGCGAATACCTTTGGAACCGTCGACCCCAACGATCCCGCGAAGCTCGTCGTGACTACGAGCCATCCCGCTCCTTACACGCGGAGAGTGGCCGTGTATGTCCCTAAGCAGTACGTGCCCGGTACCGTGGCGCCGTTCATTGTGGGGGCGGACGGGCCTGACACGCTGCTGTTTTCGGCTCTCGACTTAGTGATTGCGCAGCATAAGGTTCCGGCGATGATCGCAATTTCCATCGGCAACGGGAGCGGGGACGCGCAGGGGAGCGAGCGAGGGCTGGAGTACGACACCATGTCCGGGGTCTATGCCGAGTTTGTGGAGAAGGAAGTTCTGCCGATGGTCGAAGCACAGGCGCACGTGAAGCTCACAAAAGATCCGGACGGCCGGGCGACCATGGGTGGCAGCTCAGGTGGGTCGTGCGCGCTGATCATGGCGTGGTATCACCCCGAGCTTTATCACCGGGTGCTTAGTTATTCCGGGACGTTCATCAACCAGCAGTGGCCTCCGAATCCGCAGACACCGCACGGGGCGTGGGGGTTTCACGAGCATCTCATTCCGGAGAGCCCGGTAAAGCCGATACGAATCTGGATGGAAGTTGGGGATCGCGATCTGTTCAATCCGAACGTGATGCGCGACGGCATGCACGATTGGGTTCTGGCCAACGAGTTGATGGCGAAAGTGCTCGCCGCCAAGGGCTATCACTACCAATTTGTATTCGCCCGCAACGCCGGGCATGTTGACCGAGCGGTGAAACAACAGACCCTACCTGAGGCGCTAGAGTACCTCTGGCAGGGGTATCCGTCTCAGCCTGGCAAGAAATGAGCGGCGGACAGCGTTCCAGATAAGAACGGCAGACCCTTGCGGGCCTGCCGTTTTGATTTTTCAAGCCAAGAGCTAAAGGCCAAAAGCTATTTCATCGCATTGACGCGCACGCCCAGGCGGGATTTGTAGCGCGAGGCGGTGTTCTCGTGCAGCAGACCCTTCTGAATGCCTTTGTCGAGGGCCGATACGGTCTTGCGGTAGGCCTGTTCGGCGGCGGCCTTGTCGCCCTTTTCGATGGTCTCGCGCAGGTTGCGCAACTGAGTGCGCAGGGTGGAGGTATTGGCGCGGTTGATGGCCGTGCGCTTAGTGGTTTGGCGCGCACGCTTCAGCGCGGAAAGATGGTTTGCCATAGCTGGTTCGTTACCTTTGTAAGTACAGAGAGATATTCGGGATGGGTCCGAATTACTTATTATAGGGGAGCGGTTTCGAGCGGTCAAACAGGTTCGAAGGCGGTTCCAGAAATGACGGACGGACTCGATCGTCTGAAAATACTCATCAACTCGTCGACGCCCATCGTGGTGATGGAAACGTCGGAGGAGACGCACGCCGTCAACCTGGTGCGCGCGGCATGCACTGAGCTCAACATGGCGACTTTCGAGTGGAGCATTGCCGATGGGCTCTTACGCTCTGGCTCGCACGCCGCACCCGAGGCACCCAAGCCCTCTCTGCAAGCTCGCATCGATCAAAACACCATGCTGGCCCAGGCCGGACGCGCCTATACGCAGATGCGAACCGCCCTCAGTCCGGGGAGCGCGGAGGCGGATCGGTTGGCCCAGGCAATGGCATCGTCTCTGGGAGCCAACGCGGCTGTGGCCGCCACCGGCACTGCCATCTACAACACGCGCGAGCCGGTGCAGGCGCTCGCCAACATGGAAGCAACCACCCTGGAAGCCGTCTTTATTCTGAAGGATTTTCACCGGCACATGGACGATCCGGTGGTAGTGCGGCGCCTGCGTGACGTAGGTCAGAAATTTGCAACCAATCGGCGGACCGTCGTCATCACCGCGCCCGAAATCGCCGTACCCGCGGAACTGGCGAAGCTGGTCGAATACTTCGATCTCCCGCTGCCCGATCGCAAGCGCCTCCAGGAAATCATCCACGACACCTTTACCCGGCTGTCGAAGAGCTACACGTTGAAGATGCAGCTCGATCCTGCTGGCGTGGACGCCATGTCGGCCAATCTTCGCGGCCTGACCGAGGAGGAGGCCGATCGCGCCATTTCGCAGGCGCTGGTTACACGTTATGCCCTGTGTCCCGAGAGCGTCACCGATGTGCTCGAAGCCAAAAAGCAACTGCTGCGGCACTCGGGCATGCTCGAGTTTGTCGAAGCGCAGGACAACATGGCCGCAGTGGGTGGACTGGAGAACCTGAAGCACTGGCTGGGCCAGCGCCGGGGAGCCTGGGAAGATTCAGCGCGGGAATTTGGGCTGGAGCCGCCGCGCGGGATGATTATTCTCGGAGTGCAAGGGTGCGGCAAGTCGCTGTGCGCGCGCGCCGTGGCTGGGGAATGGAAGTTGCCGCTGGTGAAGTTTGACACGTCGGCGGTCTATAACAAGTTCATCGGCGAGACGGAAAAACGGATTCGTAAAGTGTTTCAGGTGGCTGAAGGGCTGGCTCCGTGCGTGCTTTGGATTGATGAACTGGAGAAAGTCTTCGCCGGGAGTGGGCCGGATTCGGCGTCGGCCGATGCGGGGGTTTCGTCGCGGCTGCTGGCTTCGTTTCTGTCGTGGATGCAGGATCGCAAGGCTGCGGTATTCGTGGCCGCTACATGTAACAACGTGACAGTGCTGCCGCCGGAGCTAATCCGCAAGGGGCGCTTCGATGAGTTGTTTTTCGTGGATCTGCCGAATCAGGCCGAGCGCAGGCAGATCCTTTCGATTCAACTGGCGAAGCGGAAGCGGAATCCGGCGGATTTCGATTTGGGGGCAGTTGCCGCTGCGGCGAAAGGATATTCAGGGGCCGAAATCGACGCTGCGGTGCAGGGCGGCCTGTACGCGGCCTATTCCGAGAAGAAAGAACTTTCCACGCAGTCGCTTCTGGATGCCCTGGCGCAGACCGTTCCGCTCTCCGTGACGCGCGCGGAAGAAATTCAAACGCTGCGCGAATGGGCGAGGACGCGGGCTGTGCCAGCATCCCTTGCGGACGCGAATGCGGCCACGCCGTAACGCTGGGGACCAGGTTTAGCCATCTTGGCTTGAACTCTCGGGCGTGTGTACTGTCTTGAGATGGTGATCGAAGGCGCGCTGTAATTGCGTCGAGTATTCCTCGCGGGTGGGACGATGGCTGGTGGAGGCTGCGCGAAATTTCGCTTCGCTGGGGCAGGCTGTGCATTCGGCCTCGACGGGGATATCCCCAAGCCATTTGGTAACGCGCAGGAATGGTTTCTTCATGATCCAAAGTTTGCCACACTCCCGACCTGTCAAGTTGAGCTGCGGTTAAAGATTTCCTCCCATTGACTCCCCCTCCGCCCCGGGGTAAGGTTTAACTTAATGGTAGTGACTTGCCTTCTGGGCATGCGCATTCCGGTTGGTCCCGTCTCCAAGCGAAACCCTGCTTTGTCTGTGAGGTGCACGGGTGCATCTCTCGGGCGTATCTCTAATCGTCAGCTACTGCCGGGCTTTGCCCGGCGGACAGCCCCTTCGGCTTCGCTCAGGGCAGGCCTGGGCGGCTGATCCCACATAACGAAGGCTATCCACAGGCAGTTCGTCGAAGAAACTGAATGAAGAAAAGCATCGGGGTCAGTCCCAACATCGAGACTCTGTTCGGCACGCGGGATGAGAATGTGCGCCTGCTGGAAGACGGTCTGAACATCACCATCAATTTGCGGTCGAACGCGATTGAACTGGAAGGCGCGGCTAAGGATGTGGCGCGCGCCGAACAGGTCTTCGCTGACTACGAGGCCCTGCAGCGCTCCGGACATACATTCAACAACGGCGACCTGAACAGCATGATGCGGGTGCTTATATCGGATCCCAATTCGACCCTGCGCGGGTTGGCCGACGCGGGACGCAAGCGGTCGTTCGGACAGCGTACGGTTCAGCCCAAGAGCAGCAACCAGCGCCGTTATCTCGAAACCATCGAGAAGAACGACATGGTGTTTGGCATTGGTCCGGCGGGCACGGGCAAAACGTATCTGGCCGTGGCGATGGCGATTTCGGCGTTGCTGGCCAAGCGCGTCAACCGCATTATCCTGGCGCGTCCGGCGGTGGAAGCTGGCGAACGGTTGGGATTTCTTCCCGGGACGCTGCAGGACAAGATCGATCCTTACCTGCGGCCGCTGTATGACGCCTTGTATGACATGCTCGATCCCGAGAAAGTGGATCGGTATCTGGAGAAGAACGTTATCGAGATTGCGCCTATCGCTTTTATGCGCGGGCGCACGCTGAACGATTCGTTCGTGATCCTGGACGAAGCGCAGAATACGACTTCCGAGCAGATGAAAATGTTCGTCACGCGCCTGGGATTCAACTCAAAGGCGGTGATTACTGGCGACGTTACGCAGATCGATCTGCCCAACGCACGGCGCAGTGGGCTGGTCGAGGCGATGGACGTGCTGAAAAGTGTCGAGGGACTGGCGTTTGTGCACTTCGATGAGACTGACGTGGTGCGCCATCATCTGGTGCAACGAATTGTTCGCGCCTACGACGAGCACAAGACGCGGGTTGCCGAGCAGCAGATGTTCCTGCTGGACGACCCCAGAATTGCCGAACCCAAACTTGGCGAACCCAGACTCGGCGAACCCAGACTTGGCGAACCCAGACTCGCCGAAGCTGCGAACGGAAGCAACAGGCTCGCAGCACCTGCCAACGAGGCGCTAGCGAACCAGGAGAAGCGGACTTCGGCGGAAGCCAAGGGATAAGCTGTAAATATTGGGCGGGGGGGCCGCGACTCGGCCCTCCTGTTTGCTTTTGGCCCCGCCCTCGCTTGAGAAGACTGAAGACGCCAGAGAGAAGGCACTTGGTTATTCTGCAAAAGAAAATCGCGGGCCTGAGCGAGAGTACATTGGAGCGCTTCGCTTTACGGGCACGCAAGGCCGTCGGACTCGGTGCCCCGGTGAACGTGCTCGTGACCAGCAGTGCCGCCATGCGTGCGCTGAACCGCCAGTTTCGCAATCAGAACAAGGCGACGGACGTACTGTCGTTCCCGTCCAGTTTTTCGAGTTTGGATTCTCGCAAGCGACCCGGGCCTGCGGGGGAAATCGCCGTTTCTGCCGACATCGCTTTGCAGAATGCGTTGCGACTCGGGCATCCCGTTGCCCAGGAGATCAAGATTCTTGTGCTGCACGGAATCCTACATCTGGCAGGCTTTGACCACGAGCGCGATAATGGTGAAATGGCGCGCAAAGAGGCAACCTGTCGCAGGGCGCTCAAGCTACCGGCTGCCTTGACCGAACGAGTAAGGCTGGGACGAATAAGGCTGGGACGAGTAAGGCTGGGACCAGTGAGGCCTAAGCGAGTGGAGTCCGGCTACAGATCATCCGCGAAAACCCTCCGCGGCACGCCGCACACGAAAGCAGCGCGGAGCCGGGCATGACCTACGCCATCGCCATCGTGCTTTTTCTGCTGCTCGGACTCCTGACGCTGGTTTCCTACGTGGATCGCGTGTATCAGGAAGTCGGAAAATTTCTTTCCCGCGAATTCCAAGACAACATCGACGTCTTCGAGCAGAAGGTTGAACCGGAGCTGGGCGTTGGTCGCACGCGGGCTTCGCTGTCGATGGCGGTGCTCACGCAGTTGACTATGGCGGCGATCGCGTTGCTCATCGGCTTCCTGGTTTTCAGCGACCAGACCTGGAGCGTCTACGAGATTCTGCAAGTCACAATCAGCCTTATCCTGATCGTGATCGTGTGCAACCGCTTTCTGCCGTTCGTGTTTTTCTCGCGCACCAAAGGAGATTGGTTGGTTCACTGGACTCTGATCTTAAAAGTGTTGATCTATTTGACGATGCCGGTCACGATCGTACTGGGCTTCCTGCAGTCGGTGGCTTCGCTCACCAAGCAGGGCGCCAGCGAACAGCCGGAGACCTCGGCCGAAGCGGTGGACGCGCTCATCGAGGCGGGGCAGGAAGAGGGCATTATTCAGGAAGGCGACCGCGACCTCATCCAGTCGGTGGTTGAATTCAGCGGCAAGACGGTGCGCGAGGCAATGAAACCGCGTCCACAGATGTTTGCCGTTTCCTCCGATACCACGGTCGAGCGTTTCATTGAGATGCTGCGTGTTAAGCACTACTCGCGCGTGCCGGTATATGAGGGCAGCATTCACAATATCAAAGGGATCGTTTACACCCAGGACGTGCTGCAGGTGCCGGATACCGAGGCTCATGTACGCGTGCTGGATTCGATTATGCGGCGCGACGTTTACTTTGTTCCCGAGAGCAAGCTGGGAAGCGATCTGCTGCGCGAAATGCAGAAGCAGAATATCCGCATGGCGATTGTGGTGGACGAATATGGCGGCGTCGCAGGGCTGGTCACCATTGAGGACCTGGTGGAAGAGATCGTCGGCGAGATTCGCGACGATCACGACAAGCCGGAGATCGTGCGCGAGGGTGAGCGCTCGTTCATTGTTGCTGGAGGAATGGATGTGGACCGGCTCGATGAACTTTTCGGCAGCAAGCCAGAAGGAAAAGAGTCGGCGACCATTGCAGGCCTGGTCAGCGAACTCGCAGGACGGATTCCGCGCAAGGGCGAAGTCGTGGAGGAAGATGGTCTGCGCTTTGAGGTGCTCGAGTCCACCGACCGTAAGGTGGAGCGCGTGAGAGTTACGGCGGTGCAGCCGCGGCAGTTGAAGTTGATTTGAAGACAGCTTCTAGCTGCTAGCTCCTAGCTTCTAGCTAAACCCTTTGCCATCCAGTTCCGTCAGCGCCTGATTCCAAAGTAGCCTAAGATGAAAGATACACAAGAAGCTCTAGCTAGTAGCTAGCAGCTAGGAGCTAGAAGCTGTCCTATGCCATTTCGTTCTGGTTTCGTTTGCATTCTCGGGCGCCCCAATGCGGGGAAGTCCACGTTGCTCAATGCTCTGGTGGGCGAAAAGCTCGCCATTATTTCTCCCAAGCCACAGACTACGCGGAACCGCATTCAGGGTGTGGTCCACGTTCCAAAGCGCAAAGGGAAAGGTGGCGGGCAGATCGTGCTCGTCGATACTCCCGGGGTGCACAAGCCAGACTCGTCCCTGGGGCGGAAAATGATGGTTGAGGTGCGCGAGGCTCTGGAAGGCTGCGACCTGGTGCTGGTCATCATGGATGTCACGCGCAAGTTCGATCCTCGCGATCAGTTTGCGCTCGACTTACTGCGGCGGCCGAAGACGAAAGCATTTCTGATCCTGAATAAGGTTGATCTGATTCGCGAGAAATCGAAACTGCTGCCGCTCATCGAGCAATACCGCAAGCTTTATAACTTCGCCGAAGTGGTGCCGATTTCCGCGCTCAAGCGCAACGGGCTCGACACGCTTCTGGATATGGTGATCGCGACTCTGCCGGCCGGGCCCGCGTATTTTCCTGAAGATCAGATTACCGACCAGCCGGCGCGGTTCATGGCTGCGGAGATTATCCGCGAGCAACTGTTGCTGAATACCAGCGAAGAGATTCCCTACGCGACCACGGTGATCGTCGACAACTTCGAAGAGGGCGCGCGGCTCACTCGCATCGCCGCGACCATCTATTGCGAGCGCGACGGGCAGAAGGGGATTCTGGTGGGCAAGGGCGGCCAGATGCTGAAGAAGATTGGCACGTCGGCGCGGTTACAGATCGAACGCATGATGGGGACGAAAGTCTTCCTCGAACTTTACGTGAAAGCGGAGCCGGGATGGCGCGATTCGCGCCGCTTTGTGGAAGGACTCGACTGGCGACGGCAACTGGAACACCGGATGCTGGAACACCGAACCGATGAAGGCGCGCCAGCGATCCCGATTGCAGGTGACGGCAAGCACACAGAACACTAAAGGCATGTTACGGCGGTGAACGCCCGAGATGGGGCGGCCATTGCCGGATTTGCACCTTGCCGCTAAAATCACAACAGGCCGCGCTCGCTGTTTCTAGCCAGCGGGCGACTGGGGACTACCGAGCTAACCATGGAATCTGGGGATGCTTCCGAGGCACAACTCCCGGGGTACGATTTCGATCCAGAAAAGCTGAACCTGCGCGTGCGCGTCACGCTCGCGGCCGATCGCAAGGCCGTGGACCCGGTCGTGGAGCAAGTGATGGAAGCCGTCCGCCAGATGAAATGCGCCGACGGCAAAGAAGACGCCATCGAACTGGCCCTGCAGGAAGCGCTGGCCAACGCGGTGGTTCACGGCGCCAAGGAAGATCCCTCAAAAATTGTCGAGTGCCTGGTCGCGTGCGACGAGCAGCGCGGCATCCTCATCATTGTGCGCGATCCCGGGCCGGGTTTCGATCCGCAGGCAATTCCCAGTTGCACCATGGGCGAGAATCTTTATTCCAATCACGGCCGCGGAATTTTCCTGATCAACCAACTGATGGATGAGGTGAAGTTCCGTAAGAACGGAACTGAGATTCACATGGTGAAGCGGTAGCCTTCGCTCGGCTTCCATCCCTACAATTCATGCCACGCGGATCAACCGGGCAGTCCCATGCGCACGCATTAAGACGCTTCGTGAGTCATCAGGACCATCGTGAAATCGTTTCCGCCGGTTACGTAAAGCTCATGGCAAATGATGTTGCGATGCTTGCCGGTAGCCTTCGCCATGCTGGCTTCGAGCGCGTGGAAATCGCCCGCCTTCACGTCAACCTTTCCTAGCGGGATGCAGTGCAGCTTCACCGGGTAGGGTTCCTCATCGTCGCGATAGCCCAGGGTGATGACCAGCCGTTTGCCGGGTTCCAGATAGGCCACGCCGATACTCTTTGCCGCGATCTTGGATTTGTTGGCGAAAGCGGCAACATCGGCGGCTAATTTCCCGATGGTGCCGTCGGCGGCGAGTTCGCCGCTAAAAATCTTGAAGCGGTCGTGCACTTGCTTTGCAATGTGGTGCGCCATGCGCGTTTTTCTCCTGGAAGCGTTTCGCTCTCTCGCAGTGTACAGCCGATGGCTCCCGCCTGTCGTGCCCAGCCGGGCCAGCAACCGATACGGGTCACCTGGCGTCCCTGGCGATCGCACCGCAGCGTGAGCGCGAAATTCTGATTTACATCTGGCCGGTGGTACTCTTGCGGCATGGCCACCGATCTTGACGTGCAACCTCTCAAGCCGGATCGATCCCGCACACGAATTGTTTTGACCCTCATTCTCGGACTGTGCCTTGGTGTGATTGGGGTCGGTGCGTTAGGCGGGCTGATGCTCTCGCGAAGTTCTGGTCGCGAACTGTTGAGCCATATGTGGTCGGCGGTGACTGGCAGAACCCTCACGATCGATGTGAGCCAGCCCACCGTAGTCGATCGCATTCAGCGGCTGCAGCGGCTGGAGACTGTGATCTACACGATGGATAAAATCGTGACTGGCGCGAAAGAAAATCCGTTCCTGCCGAATTTTCTGGCTGGGGACCGCCTGCTGATGCTGGTGCACGGTGAGGTTGTGGCGGGCATCGATTTCTCGAATCTGAAGCCCGGCGATGTCCGCGTGGATGGCAAACAGGTATGGTTGCGACTTCCTCCGCCGCAGATTTTCAGCACTCGGATCGACAGCGCGAGGACTCGCGTGTATTCCAGGCAAACCGGGCTGTTGGTGCCTACCGATCCGGATCTGGAAACGCAAGTCCGCCAGGAGGCCGAGCGCCAACTGAAGGAGGCCGCCATGGCCGATGGCATTTTGCGGAACGCGCAGCAGAATGCGGCGTCGACGATTAGGAGTCTGCTGCAGGGGTTGGGGTTTGAGAAGATTGAGTTCGAGTGACGGAAGGCCTCGGATCGTGTGCATCGGCCTACTAGCATTTCTCAATGAGCAAAATCGCCTGATTTCAACATTTACATATGCCTTCCAATGCGGCAACAGCCCTCGCTTGCTTAGTAGAGATGGAATGATACTTCCACGGCGATCTGTACCGCGACGGGTTTGCCGTCCAGCATTGCGGGCTTGAACTTCCAACGCTTCACTGCGTTAATTGCCTTCTCATCGAGGCCCTTACCCACACTCGTCAAAACTCGAATATGACTGGTGCTACCATCAGGCTCCACATTCGCATTCAGGGTGCAAACCCCGTTGAACTCTTTCCCGCGAGCTGGCTCGGAAAATTGGGCCGAGGGTGCGGAAATAACCTGTGGGGGTGTGGCGCAGGGTGGGGGGTTCTTCGCGCTGCAGATCTTGGCAAGCTCGGGAGGCGTCCATTGTTGATTTTGTTCTTGTGGCGATTGCGCCTGAATTCTTGCGAACAGCAAGCAACTGCAAGTCAGAAAAATGGAAATTGCAAAGCGCACGGAGATTCTCATACTTACTTAGAGTGCCTCCAACGATTTCTTACGACGCAGCCATAATACCTCATCGGGTCAGCGTAACATCCCCACAACACCAATAAACCATTCCCCAAAAAAGTCAGACTTGTTCGCAACTCTACTCTTTCGCCGCGATCCCCAGCGCTTTCATCTTTCTGTAGAGGTGGCTGCGCTCCAGGCCCAGAACTTCGGCGGTGCGGCTGACGTTGCCGTGGTTTTGGTCGAGCGTTTTGAGGATGTAGTCGCGTTCGTAGGCGTCGCGGGCTTGGTGCAGGGTGGAGAATTCGGTCTTGGGGGCGCGGCGGCTGCCTTCGCGGTAGACCAGCGGGGGCAGGTGTTTGGCGTCGAAGCGCGTGGTGGTGGGGTTCATGATGACGATGCGCTCGATTACGTTGCGCAGTTCGCGGACATTTCCTGGCCATGAGTACCGCATCAGGACGTCGATGGCGTCGTCGGTGATTTCGCGAGGGCGGCGTCCGTAGGTCGCGGCCAGCTCTTTCAGGAAATGCCGGGTGAAGAGTGGGATGTCTTCTTTGCGCTCGCGTAACGGCGGCACGAAGAATGGAATCACATTGAGGCGGTAGAAAAGATCTTCGCGGAAGTTGCCGCGCGAGATTTCTTCTTCCAAGTCCTTATTGGTCGAGGCAATCACGCGGACGTCGACGGTGATGGTCTCATCGCTGCCGACGGGGGTGAAGCGCTGCTCTTCGAGCGTGCGCAAGACTTTTGATTGCGTCTTCAGGCTCATGTCGCCGACTTCGTCGAGGAAGAGCGTTCCGCCGTGGGC
>Ga0210402_10001707_pt1 | contig 22447 bp, 17 predicted proteins | sample IncBWC7MmetaG_FD_161055 | JGI IMG/M metagenome (GOLD analysis project Ga0210402, IMG submission 161055) | Forest soil microbial communities from Barre Woods Harvard Forest LTER site, Petersham, Massachusetts, United States - Inc-BW-C-7-M | ecosystem: Environmental > Terrestrial > Soil >... | reverse complement strand
CCGATCTGCTCCGTCTGCTACGAACAGATCTGAACGAAACGCGAGATTCAACTTCCGGACTTCAAATCCCTGCGGCCAATCTCGTTCTCTCTCCCGCTGCCTGACTCGGTAATGTCCAAACTCCAGTGCCGCTAACGCGGCAACTGCAGCGGCGAGACGCCAGCGCTCCGGCGGAGCATCGTTTACGATACGCGGCGATGAAACGAATCACCGCAGTTCTGCTCCTCCTCGCCGCAACCGCCTCCGCGCAGCAGACGCTGATCCGGACGCAGAAGCCGCCGCTCCATGGATCGCACTGGATGGCCGTCACCGGCAAGCCGCTTGCGGCTACCGCCGGCGCGATGATCTTTCAGAAGGGCGGCAACGCCGTCGACGCCGCGGCGGCGATGATCGCCGCGACCTGCACGATGTGGGACACCCTGTCGTGGGGCGGCGAGACGCAGGCGCTCATCTACGATCCCCACACGAAGAAGGTCACCGGCATCAATGCCCTCGGCGTGGCGCCGACCGGAGCGACGCCGGAGTTTTACAAGGGGAAGGGCTTCACGCACCCGCCCGACGAAGGGGTCCTCGCCGCCGTTACCCGCGGTACGCCGGGGGGGATCATGACCATGGTGGCCGAGTACGGGCGGCTTTCGTTGAAAGAGGTGCTGGCCCCTGCCATCGAAATGGCGGACGGCTACGCGCTCGAAGCGCAGTCGGCGAACACGATCGACCACAACAAGGACAAGCTGAAGAACTGGCCGTATTCGAAAAAAGTCTTTCTCATCCACGACAGCGATTCCAGGCATCCCGGTCCCGTCGCCGGCGAGATCTTCCGGCAGCCCGACCTGGCCGCGACGCTGCGCAAGCTCGTCGAGGCCGAACAGGATGCCTTGAAGAAAGGAAAGTCGCGCAAGGAAGCGATTTACGCGGCGTACGACCGTTTTTACAAAGGCGACATCGCCAGGGAGATCGTTCGCGGGACGCGCGAGCAGGGCGGACTCTTCACCGAGGAGGACCTGGCGAACTGGAAGGTCCACATCGAGGAGCCGGTCACGACGACGTACAAGGGAATCGACGTCTACAAGCTGAACGTCTGGACGCAGGGTCCGGCCATGCTGCAGGCGCTCAACATCCTCGAGAACTTCGACCTGAAAGGGATGAGCTTCAACTCGCCGCGCTATATCAACACGGTCTATCAGGCCATGAGTCTGGCCTGGGCTGACCGCGATTTCTACTATGGCGATACCTATGCGCCGCCCGAGGAGCCGGTGCTCGGCCTGCTCTCGAAGGATTATGCAAAAGAGCGCGCGAAACTGATCAATCCTGACCACAATGATCCGAGAATCAAGCCGGGCGATCCGTATCCGTACCAGCGCGGTGTGAATCCGTTTCCTGACCTGCTGCGCAACTGGGACACTTCGAAGCCGCCGGCATCGAAGCCGGGAGGGACGCAGGACTCCGGCGTGCGTCGGAACGAGTTCCTTCGCGCCACGCCGTCACTCTCGAACGATTACCTTTTCGCCTTCTACGCCGGGACGACCTCGGTGGAAGCAGCGGACGCGGAAGGGTGGGCGGTATCGGTCACACCGAGCGGCGGCTGGTTGCCGGCTGTTATCGCCGGAAACAGCGGTGTCGGTCTTAGCGAGCGGATGCAGAGCTTCGTCCTCGATCCATCCGAGGGGCCGTACAACGTCCTGGCGCCGGGGAAGCATCCGCGTGTGACCCTCACGCCGACGCTTGCCTTGAAGGACGGCCTGCCGTGGCTGGTCTTCTCGGTTCAGGGGGGCGACAGTCAGGACCAGAACCTGCTGCAGTTCTTCCTCGACGTCGTCGAGTTCGGGATGACGGTCCAGGAAGCCACCGAGGCGCCGAACATCAACAGCTTCCAGATGCACAGCTCGTTCGGTGGGCACGACATCAAGCCGGGCAACATCCTCCTCAACTCCGCCGAGCCGCCGTGGGTGCGCGGCGAGCTGCGGCGCATGGGCTATACGATGACCTTCGAAGACAGGACCTCGGGGCCGATCAACGCCATCCTGATCGACCGCGCCCACGGTACGTTCTGGGGCGGATCGAGCAATCACGGCGAGGATTACGGGATCGGGTGGTAGGTTGCTTTTAGGTTCTTCTTCTTCGCGGCTTCGCGTCTTCGCGTGAGATCGGTTCACGCGAAGACGCGAAGACGCGAAGGAAAGAACCACCCGTTTCCCAAAACTTTCATTGCCATTCGTGCCCGTCTTTTGCAGAATCGCTCGCCGGAGGAACTGCCGCATGTCGAACGTCTCTCGTCCCGTCATCGTTGCGATCACGCTTTCCCTCTTTCTCGCTGCCTGCGCGGCGGTGACGCAGCAGAAGGCGCTGGCGGCGCGCGCTGCTGACACCGGCGAGTTCCACAACCTGCAGATCTTCCCGCAGAACGTCACGCACGATGAGCTGATCGCGAACATGCGCAGCTTTTCCAAAGCCCTCGGCACGCGCTGCGATCACTGCCACGTCGCGAACCCGCCGGGCTCGAAGGAACAGCTCGATTTCGCATCGGACGCCAAGCCGGAGAAGAACACGGCCCGCGCTATGTTGCGGATGGTCCACGCCGTCAACTTCGACTACCTCGCCAAGGTGAACCCACACGGCCAGATGGTCACCTGCAACACCTGCCACCGCGGGCACACCGTGCCGGATACGAACGCAGCCGAGGAGGGGGCCCCGCCCGCGCCTCCAGGGGCGTAGCGATTGGGGTTGTCGGTTGTCGGTTATCAGTTGTTCGAACAACATCCCCGCTTACTCCTGCTTGCTACAACTGACAACTGACAACTCGGTTCTCATCCCAATGGAGTAACGGTTGGCTTATGCAGCCAGCTCTGCGCATCGCCGATGATGAGACGCACGGGGAACCAGCCGTGGCTGGCCTTGACCAGGCCGAGGTGATGCGCATCAGGCGGGACGTCGAATGCCAGGCAGCTCTGGAAGGAGGCGCCGGGATTGACGAACGACGTTAGTGGTTCACCGGCGAGGCCGGCCTGCGTGAGCGCCGTCTGGCCTGACAGCGAGACCTCGATGCGCCGCCCGAGGTCGTCGATCAGGTAGACGTCGATGTCGGTCTCCCGTTGCCGGCTTCCCTTCGCGCGGCTGCTCACGCGCAGGGTAACGACGCAGAACGTGCCGGCGGCCGTTACCGCACCGATCGTCTTTTGCCGTGACGCCTGCTCGACGGTGATGCACCAGTCGTCGAAGCATCGCCGCTCGCCGATCGGGATCTCCTTCCGCGGCTCCGCCAGTGAGACGCCAATCAGCACGAGCATGTAGGCAGCGATGCACGCCACCAGCCGGATGAGGGTCGTCCTCGCGACGCGGAATCGTCCGCGGAGAGCCAGGTAGGCGATACGGCCGATGGTGATGACCGCGGCAGCGAAACAGACCAGGAAAAGAAGATCGACGAGGGACATGGTTTTACTGTATGGCAAGTACTTGGCGGTGACAAGTACACGGTTGTCGGTTATCGGCTGTCGGTGATCGCGCGTCGGGCGGCTGTTCTTCCTTTCTTCCTGACAACCGATAACCGACAACCGACAACCGAGAACCGCTTTACTTCCTGATAACCGACAACCGCCCTACGACCCGCAGTAGAATGTGCGTTCCAAAAAGCATGGCCCGGCATGAAGAGAGAGACGATTCGTACGATCTCCTGAATCAGTATCTTCACGAGATTGCTCAGGTTCCGCGTCTCACCCCCGAGCGGGAGCGCGAGCTCGGGAAGCGTGTGCAGGAGAACGACAAGGCCGCGCTCGAGGAGTTGGTCAAGGCCAATCTCCGCTTCGTCGTGTCGTATGCGAAGAAGTACCGCAACTCCCACGTGCTCTTCCTCGATCTCATCAACGAGGGGAACATCGGCCTGATCCACGCGGCGAAGAAGTTCGACCCCGACAAGAACGTCAAGTTCATCACCTACGCGGTCTGGTGGATCCGGCAATCGATCCTGCACGCGCTGTCGGAGCAGGGGGGCGCCTTCCGGTTGCCGCCGAAGCGCGCCAATCTGATGTACCGCCTGGAGAGGGCCATCGCCGCGGCGATGACGGACGGGAAGCAGATCCCTACCGCGGACGAGTTGGCGGCGGAGCTCGGCGTCAGCGTCAAGGAAGTGCAGACGCTGCTGCGTGCGAACAGCGACAACTTCTCCCTCAACGCAGAGCTGGACGACGAGTCGCACACCGAGCTGTCCGACGTCATCGAGCAGACCACCGTCCCTTCTGCCGAGGACACCATGCAGGTGCAAGGGCGGCGGGACGAGCTGCTGGCCCATATGTCCGAGCTGTCGCCGAAGGAGCGCCTCGTGCTCAGCCTCCGGCACGGCGTGACCGACAACGTGCCCAAGCGGATCGATGAGCTGGCCGGCTTTCTCAATCAACCGCGTGAGAAGGTGACGGCGATCCTGAACGTGTCGACGGACAAGGTCTGCGACCACCTCTCCATCACGCAGAGCGAGCTTGCGCAATTGCTGCTGTACACCAATCCGAATGCGAAGGCGTGGTGGCGCTTCTGGTATGAGCTGGCCGACCTGGCCCCGGATATGACCCCGCAGATCGATCAGGCGCGCATGCCGATGCTGGAGTCGCTCAAGCAGCAGGGGGCCGTGCAGAAGGCGGTCGAGTCACTGCCGATCGAGGAGAAGACCATCCTCAAACTCCGCTACGGCGTGCTCCAGGACGACGAGCTGACCCTGCGCGACATCGGCGAGATCCTCGGCCTCTCCCGCGAGCGCGTGCGCCAGATCGAGTCACGCGCGGAAGCGAAGTGCCGGCGGAGTGTGAGGCGGCGGTAGCGCGGTTGCGCGGTCTCGGGGTTGCGCGGTCTCGGGGTTGCGCGGTCTCGGGGTTGCGCGGTCTCGAGGTTGCGCGGTCTCGCGGTGGGTGGTTGCTCGGTTGCAGGGTTGCTGGGTAGCCTGTTGCTCCGTCCCCTGCAACCCTGCAACAGCGAGACCCCGCAACCGCGAGACCGCGCAACCCCGCAACTCCGCTACCGGTTCTTCAACAGCTCCGCCACCGGAACGCCAACACGCTCCAGCGATTCGAAAGAGCCGACGTCGCTCCAGCCGAAGTTGCCGCGGATGGCGGCCACGCGCGGAGCTCTCTCCATCAGCGCATAGTCGATCGAGATCGATGGCATGTCCTCGTAGTGCTCGACACGCCGTGCCGGATCGCCGCTGGTGACGATGCGGTCGGCGAGCGTGGCGATCTCCGGCGCCGCCGCTTCGAGTGCACGGCGGAAGACGCCGGCGCGCCAGACAAACATTCCGGCGTTCCAGCAGTAGCCGCCGGAGCGAAGGTACTCATCGGCGGCCTCCTGTGACGGCTTTTCCCGAAATCCATCGACACGGAGGATCCCGGGTGAGGCGATCTCGCCGCCCAGGTGCAGATACCCGTATCCCGTATTCGCCTCCGTCGGCTCGATGCCGATCGTGACGAGATAGTCGGAGGAGGCGGCGAACTCGTACGCGCGGGCGAGCACGCGAATGAACTCATCCTCGTCCGCAATGTAGGAATCGGATGAGAGGACGGCGATGACAGCATCCTCGATGATCGATTCGATGGCGAAGCAACAGACGGCGATGGCCGGCGCCGTGTTCCGCCGCGCGGGCTCGGTCAATATGTTGACTTCCGGCAGCGTGGGGAGATAGGCCGCACACTTCGGCGCGTATTGCTCATTGGTCGAGACGAAGATCGATGACGGTTCCATCAGCCGCGACACCCGGCCGTACGTCTTCTCGATCAATGAAACCCCGTCGAAGATCCGCAGGAACTGTTTGGGGTTTTCGTCGGAGGAGAGCGGCCGGAGTCGCGTGCCGGAACCGCCGGCGAGGATCAGGGCGGTTCTCACGGCTTCCGGCCTACTGCGATCAGACTCAGCCCGCTCTTCGGCCTCGATCCATCCAGCGCCTTGAGCAAAGGAACCATCCGGTCGAAGATCTTCGACTGCGCGGCCGGCAGGGCGTTTCGTTTGAAGACGCTCGAGTTCAGCCGCCAGGCCAGCCTGGCGATGCGGTTCTGGTAGACCGCCTCTTCCACCTCGAAACCGGCCGCCTGCAGCTTCGCCACCAGCTCGTCCTTGTCGTAGCGGCGCTGATGGCCGATGCCTCGGTCGAGCGCGCCGAAGAGCTCTTTGCCGGCAGGCACGAAGATGATGATCCGTCCGCCGGGGACGAGCAGCTTGTTGGCGCGGAGCAACGCCGCGTCGTCGTCATTCGTGTGCTCGAGGACGTTGATGCAGAGGATCGTATCGAAGTCGTTGCTAGCCAGATCGAGCGCATCGTCCGAATCGAGGTCGAGGCGCTCGACCAGCATGCCCGGCCGGCGGCGGAAGGCGTTTCGAAGGCGGTCGATGTACGGGGTTTCCTTGTCCGTGGCCACGATCAGCTCGCGCCCGTACAGAAAGCGGGTCATCGTTCCCGATCCGGCGCCGGCCTCCAGCACGCGCTGGCCGACGTACGGCGCGATGCGCTCCCAGATCCACCGGTTGTATCGTTTGAGCGAGCCGCGGCGCCGCAGCGTTTTGTATGTGGCCGGCTCGTTGGAGGGATCGTCGAAGAGACCGTAGCGGAAGATCGTCCAGATGGCGCTGAAGCCGTCCTTCCAGTTGATCTTCTTTCCCTCCCAGTAATCGCGGCCGTAGTACGAGATCGGCACCTCGTAGATGCGGTAGCCGCGCCGGGCCACCTTGGCGGTGATCTCCGGCTCGATCCCGAATCGATTCGACTTGAGGTTGATCGACTGGATGACCTCGCGCCGAAAGACCTTGTAGCAGGTCTCCATGTCGGTGAGGTCGAGGTTGGTGGTGCAGTTGGAGAGGAAGGTCAGCAGGTTGTTGCCGAGGCGGTGCCAGTAGAGCATCACGCGGCGGGGATAGCCCTCGAAACGCGAGCCGAAGACGACGTCGGCATGGCCGTCGACGATCGGCTGGATCAGCTTCGGATATTCGTTCGGGTCGTATTCGAGGTCGGCATCCTGGATGATGACGATGTCCCCGACCGCCTCGGCGATGCCGCGCCGGATGGCGGCCCCTTTTCCCAGGTTCACCGGCTGAAAGACGTGGCGGATCTCCGGCCACTGCGCGGCCAGCGCGGCAACGACGCCGGCGGAGCCGTCGGTCGACTTGTCGTCGACGACGATGATCTCCTTGTCGATCGGGACGTCCCGCACGTGCCGCAACAGCTCGGCCACGGTGGAACGTTCGTTGTAGCAGGGGACGATGACCGACAGCAGGGGTGGTTTGGAAGGAAGATCCGGCATTGGAGCGCGTATTGTAAGCTGTTGAAAACGATGCTCGATCAGCGCGCCAGGAACGACATCGCGGCGGGGCCGCCACACGAAACGAACGAGACGCTGCGGAAGTTCCTGCACATCGGCATGGGCTTCGGCGCCCTGCTGCTGCTCCGGATTCCTTGGCGCTATGCGGCGTTGATCGGTGTGGCGGGGATCATCGGCAACTGGCTCTTGCTTCACCGCATCGCAGGGCGCCGCGTGTCGCGCAATGAGCGCGGCTGGGACGCAGGTATCGTTCTCTATCCCTTCGCCGTCACGGTCCTTATCGTCGTCTTCAACTGGCATCTCGAGATCGCGGCCGTGGCCTGGGTGCTGCTCGCATTCGGCGACGGATTCTCGACGATCGTCGGCCAGCGTCTGCCTCTGGCGCCGCTGCCGTGGAATCGCGCCAAGTCGTGGGGCGGATTGGCGGCGTTCATCCTCTTCGGAGGGGCGGCGGCATTCGCCATCGCCTGGCTCTTCGGCGCGCCGCAGGATGTGGCCATCGCCGCTGCGGTGCTCGTAAGCGCCATCGCCGAGTCGTTGCCGCTCGGCATCGACGACAACGTGACCGTGCCCTTCATCGCCGCCGGCGCGCTGGCCGCGATGGCCATCAAGCCGATGGTGGCGGTGACCTCCGCCCCGCCGATCGCCTGGCCGTGGATCGTCGTCAATACCGTGCTGGCAATCGCTGGCTACGTGCTAGGAGGAGTGGATATCTCCGGCGCCGTGGTCGGATGGATTCTCGGATGTGTGCTGATCCTCGGCGGCGGTCCGCCTCTCTACGTCGCTCTGTTGACGTTCTTCATCCTCGGCACGCTGGCGACGAAGCTCGGCTACGCGCGCAAGGCCCGCGAGGGGATGGCGCAGGAGAAGGGAGGGCGGCGCGGCGCCGGACATGCCGTTGCCAACGTCGGCGTGGCGGCGCTCTGCGCCATGGCCTGCTGGCGCGGTCTCGGCCTCGTGCCGTTGTTCATGGGAATCGCAGCGCTGGCGACGGCGGCCGCCGACACGACCGCGTCCGAGGTCGGGCAGCTCTTCGGCAAGCGGGCCTTCCTGCCGCTCTCGTTCCGGCGCGTCGAGCGAGGCACGGAAGGGGCGATCTCGATCGAAGGGACGCTGGCAGGCATCGCAGCCGGCCTCCTCGTCGCCATCGCCGGCACCTCGATGACCGCCCATCAATTCCGTCCGGGCTTCATCGGCAGCGTGTCAATCTACAAATCGAACGTCATCATCGTGATCACCGCCTGCGCCTTCCTCGGCTCCTACCTGGAATCGATCCTCGGCAGTTGGAACCGCCGTCACGGCTCCCCGATCGCCAACGGTACCCTCAACTTCGTGAACACGATGTTCGGCGCCTTTCTCTTCTGGGCTGCGTGGCACTGGGTGCCGATGTTCGAGTTTGCGTTTTAGCGCTTCGCGCGTTGTCGGTTATCGGTTGTCGGTGCCACGCGGGTTATCGGTTGTCAGTTGTCGGTTATCGGTTGTCGAGTAGCCACGGCGCTGAGCTCCAGTCCGGCATCACGTGGCAACAGGGCGACAACCTGACAACTGACAACCCGACAACCTGACAACCTGACAACCGATAATCGACAACCGGTTATCGGTTGAAGGCAGCCTTTTTGCGAGTAGTTACGTAGTTGATCAAGCCTTGCAGTGGCTCGGCCACGCTGCGGATTCCGGACCTGAGCTGCTTGTACTGCTTGCTGTCGAGATACTCAAGTCGTTGGGCTGCGATGACTTGCGCCTGTACCTCGAACAAGGAACCGCGCGACTGGCTCAGAAACTGCCGCCACTCTCCGCACGTGAGGCGTCCTTGTCCCTCGGCTATATTGCTGACGATCGACACGGCGGCGCGGCGTAGTTGCTGCGTGAGACCAAACCGCTCGTCGCTTGGGAATGCCCTGGTGACACGATAGACAGCCACCATGAGGTCGAGGGCACGCTTGAACACAACAAGATCTTCGAATGTCGCCATTTGAATTTGTGGCGCAAGAACGAAGGAGCGCGAGGACCGCGCCGCGTGTGGGGAACGCTATTCTACAACGCGACCGCTACCGGATATCAACTGACGACCGACAACCGATAACTGACAACGCGCGCAGCGCATGGCTGGAAGGAGGGAAGATGCAGAAGCCAATCAGCACCGCTCTTACGAAGCGAGCTCACGCCATTGCCTCGGCGATCGTCTTCGCCGCGATGCCATCCCTACGTGCGCAGGCAACCGCGCCCGCGGAACCGCCGGCCGTTTTCGGTGGTATCGAGGCCGGCCCGCTCTGGATCGGCGGGCAGGCTAACTACATTCTCCAGGGGCACGGCGACTTTCACTCGCCGTACGAGGGGGCGAACAGCCTGCACGCGGAGAGCGAGCATGCGCTCTCGCACGTGTTGACGCTCTACACGGTCTGCAGGCTGTCCAAGGGAAGCGAGCTGGTTGTCGACGTCGAGAGTGCCGGAGGAAGGGGCATCAGCGATGCCTTCGGGATCGCCGGCTTCACGAATCTCGATGTGGTGCGGAATCCCGGACTCGGTGCGGCTCCCTACCTCGCGCGCCTGGAGATCCATACCGTCGTGCCTCTCGGTGACGAAACCGAGAGCGTTCCGCGCGGTCCGCTCTCCGGTTTTGCGGTGTTGCCTGCTCGCCGGCTCGAGATCCGCGCCGGAAAGATGGGCACACCCGACAGCTTCGACCTGAACGGCGTCGGCAGCGACAGTCATCTGCAGTTTCTCAACTGGAGCATCGACAACAACGGCGCGTACGACTACGCGGCGGACACGCGCGGCTATACGCTGGGTGCTCTCGCGGAGTATCACGTTCCGCTCTGGTCCGTTCGAGCGGGGCTCATGCTCATGCCGGCTGTCGCCAACGGCATCAAGCTCGATCACGACGTGCGTCACGCCCGCGGCGAGAATCTGGAATTCGAATTCCGGCCGCAGATTGCCGCCGATCGTGCCACGGCCGTCCGCCTGCTTCTCTTCCGCAATCTGGCGCGCATGGGCTCGTACCGGGAGGCGCTCGCGGATGGCAACGGCGCTCCTCCCGACATCACCGAGTCCCGGCAGCGCGGACGGACGAAGTACGGCGCCGGTCTCAATGCCGAGCAGGAGTTGACGGAGCGCATCCGCGCCTTTGCGCGGCTCGGCTGGAACGACGGGCGTAACGAGTCATTCGCCTACACGGAAGTCGATCGCACGGCGGCAGCAGGATTCGATCTGCGTCCGAGCACGCGCAGGCCGCTCGACAAAGTCGGCGTCGCACTCGTCGCCAACAGAATCTCGGCTCTCCATCGCGCCTACCTCGCCGCGGGCGGACTCGGCTTTCTCCTCGGCGACGGCGCATTGCGGTACGGACCGGAGCGGATCGTCGAGGTGTATTACACGGCGTACATCGGCAGAGGGGTCTATCTCTCCGCGGATCTTCAGGACATCCGCGATCCCGGATACAACCGCGACCGAGGCCCGGTGCTCGTTCCCGCCGCGCGCCTGCATGTCGATTTCTGAAGGAGCAGGACATGGATCAGAAAAGGCAAACGAAAAGCGAAACCCCGCTGCGGCAGTTCCTCACAGCGCTCGGTCCGGGCGTCGTAACGGGGGCGGCTGACGACGATCCCTCCGGTATCGCGACGTACTCGATCGCCGGCGCGCAGTTCGGCACGTCGATGCTCTGGACGGCCTTCCTCACCTGGCCGCTCATGGCCGCCGTCCAGCAGATGTGCGCGCGGATCGGAATGGTCTCGGGATATGGACTGGCGCGTGCGCTGCGGCGGAAGTTTCCGCGTCCCGTCGTGGCGCTGCTGGCCCTGGCACTGCTCATCGCGAACACCATCAACATCGGTGCGGACCTGGCCGGCATGGCGGACGCGGCGCACATGCTCACCGGTGTGAACTCGCACGTCTACGTACTTTTTTTCGGCGTCGGCATCGGTGCCGCGACGGTGTGGCTGCGCTATGGCCAGATCGCGAACACGCTGAAGTGGCTGGCGCTGTTTCTCTTCGCCTACGTCGTGACGGCGTTCATCCTGCGGCCGGCGTGGGGACCGATACTTCGCGATGCTATCCGTCCGATCATGCCGCACCAGCCGACCGCATGGGCAACGCTGGTGGCCATCCTCGGTACCACCATCAGCCCGTACCTCTTCTTCTGGCAGGCGTCGCAGGAAGTGGAGGAGGAGAAATTCATCGGGCGGAAGCAGACCATCGAACGGATCGGCGCCAGCGCGCGCGAGATCGTCAACCGAAAACTCGACATCGGCCTCGGAACCTTCTTCTCCAACGCCGTCATGTTCTTCATCATCGTGACGACCGCGATCACGCTTCATCGCCATGGCATTACAAACATCGAGACCTCGCGGCAAGCCGCGGAGGCACTTCGTCCCCTGGCCGGTCCGGGCTGTTATCTCCTTTTCACTGTCGGGCTGATCGGGACGGGTCTCCTGGCCATTCCGACGCTGTCCGGCTCGGCGGCATACGCGCTTGCCGAGACGTTCGGCTGGCATCAGGGGCTTGACGAGAAGATCGACAAGGCTCGATCTTTCTACGCCGTCGTCCTCCTGTCGATGGCCATTGGCATCGGGCTGGACTTCGCGAACATCAACTCTGTTCGCGCGCTCTACTGGACCGCGGTCATCAACGGTGTCCTCGCGCCCTTCCTGCTGTTCGGGATTCTGCTCGTGGCCAGTGATCGCAAGATCATGCATGGCCAACCGAGCTCACTTCTCGGCCGAGCGACGGTTGCCGTGACCATGCTGCTCATGTTTGGGGCATGCATCGGAATGTTCGTTTTCTGAAAGCGCTTCGCGCGTTGTCTGCGGCTTTCGCGCGTTGTCTGCGCTATCGCGCGTTGTCTGCGCTATCGCGCGTGGTCTGCGCGCCGCGCGTGGCCGGTGGTCTAGTAACGTTGCGAGCGGCACGACGTCCGGCGGTAGGTTTCACGGGCTTCGCTTGCCGTTCATTCCCGACCACGCGGCCCGCAGGCCGCAAACAACGCGCGTAGCGCAGACAACGCGCGAAGCGCCGTCAGTGCCCGTTACGCGACGCCGCGCGGAAGACCGGCCCGTTCTGGAGCTCGCCGACGACGCGCTCCAGTCCCCGGTTGCTCTGCAAGGCCACGTGCTGCGCGTACTCATCGCAGACGGGGCAGAGCTGGCGATTCAGGTCGGCATCCGGAACGCGCGTGCCACACAGCCGGCAGGTTGAATCAGCGTTCGGTGCCATATGTGACATTGTAGCATCCACCGTGCCGCCCGGCCTACACAGGGGCCGTGCACGTGACGAAATCATGACCAGCAATCTCATCAAAATCGTCATCGTCGGCCGGCCGAATGTCGGCAAGTCGACGCTCTTCAACCGGCTGGCCGGCAAGCGCCGCGCTCTCACGCACGACATGCCCGGCATGACCCGCGACCGCCTCTCCGACATCATCACCCTCGATAACGGAAGGCGCTACGAGCTCACCGACACAGGCGGGCTGGAGTATGGCGACTCGCCGATGTCGGCCTTCGCCGGCGAGATCCGCGATCAGGCCCGGCGCGCCCTCGATACCGCCGACTTCATCCTCTTCGTCGTCGACGGCGCCGCCGGCATCCTGACCGAGGATCGCGACATCGCCCAGGAACTGCGCCCCGCCTCGGGGCGGACGCTGCTGCTGGTCAACAAGGTCGACCGGCGCGACGCCGAGGCCAATGTGCCGGAGTTCTACGAGCTCGGATTCGAGCGGATGCTGCCGCTTTCGGCAGAGCACGGCGAGGGAGTCGACGAGCTCTTCGACATCATCGGCGAGATCGTCCCGCCGGAATCGATCGAAGAGGTGGGGGAGGACGACTACGGCCCGATCCGTATCGCCATCATCGGGCGGCCGAACGTCGGCAAGTCATCGCTGCTCAACCGGCTGGCCGACGAAGAGCGCGCCGTCGTCTCGCCAATCTCCGGCACCACGCGCGACGCCATCGACACTCAGATCGAGCGCGGTGATCGGAAGTACCTCATCATCGACACCGCCGGCATCCGGCGGAAGGGGAAGACGCACGACGAGGCGGAGAAGCTCTCCGTCATCTCCGCGCGCAAGGCCATCGAGCGCTGCGAGATTGCCCTGGTCATGATCGACGCCAACGACGGCGTGACCGGACAGGACGCCACCGTGGCCGGCTACGCCGAGGATGCCGGAAAGGCGGCCATGCTGCTCGTCAACAAATGGGATGCCTCGGCGCACGAACAGGACGACTATAAAAAGGTTGAAGAGGAGATCCGTTTCAAGCTCAAGTTCCTCCCGTACGCGCCGGTGGAGTTCATCTCCGCGAAGACCGGACGCCGCGTCGAGAAGATCTTCCCGCGGATCGACGAGATCGTCGATGGCTACCGCAAACGTTTCGGCACCTCGGAGCTGAACCAGATCCTCGAGCGCGCCATCGCCGCCCACCAGCCACCGTCCGTGAAAGGCAAGCCGCGCCGTTTCTACTACACCACCCAGCTCAAGACCCAACCGACGACCATCGCCCTCTTCTCGAACACCGACGACACGCTTCACTTCTCGTATCGCCGCTTCCTGGAGAACCAATTCCGCGACGGGTTAGGGCTGGTGGGATGCCCCATTCACCTGGTGCTTCGGGCGCGGAAGGGGATGAAGAAGTGAGGGTGTACTTCGCGCGCTGCCAGTTGCCGGTTGAATTTGACTAGGGCTGCGCGGAGTTTTGCGCCGCTCCACGGCGCGGGTCGCCGGCGGAGCCGGCGAGAGATCGTAGCCCCCGGCTTTTTAGCCGGGGGTCTCTTGGCGATCCCAGAATTGTGAGCCCGCTTAAGCGGGCGACAGAGCTGGCCCAACACGACCTCACATGGGAAAAGGGCTGGGCGACCACCATTTCCGGAAGATACGGCGCATCCCTGGAGTCCACTAGTGGACTCGCGGAGTCCACCTAGTGACCTCGTGGAGCCCACTAGTGAGCTCGTGGAGGCCACCAGTGAACTCGTGGAGTTCACCTCGTGACCTCTAGTGGAGTCCACTAGTGAGCTCGCGGAGGCCACCTAGTGAGCTCGTGGAGGCCACCTGGTGACCTCGTGGAGACCACCAGTGGACTCGCGAAGATCACTAATGGACTCCCGGAGTCCGCCGACTTACGAGTTTTGGCGTTCCTATTCCGCGACGATCGAACTTGCGTGGTGACGACCATAACTGCGCCCGAGCGAACGCGCGAAGACGCCAAGCCAACCGACAACCGACAACCCTCCTCCAGCCCCTTCCGGTAAACTCGTTCCCCTTGACTCCCTCCGAATTCCTCAAAACGTGGAGCGACTCCGGCGCCGCCGAGCGGTCGAATGCGCAGTCGTTCCTCAACGATCTCTGCCAGGTCCTGAACGTCGACCCACCGCATGCGGCCACCCCGGACGCGGAGTGCGACGCCTAATCCGAGCCTGAGGAGAGCGGGCGTCCGCGATCGTTCCGCTCTCCGCGTTAATTAAAGGGACCGATATGGCACAGACACTCTTGTCTCTGCCCCGGCCGCGCAAGCCACTCAGGACTTGCGATCTCAGTCATGGCGAGAGCCGGCACAGACAAGAGTGTCTGTGCCACATCGGCCTTTCTATTGGCTCTTCTGCATCCGATTCCAATCAGAGTAGAAAATGCACCTCAGTTGAGCTGCTTATCTCTCCGCGCCGCCTCGGCGGCGAAGCCGAGGGCCTGCATTGGCTGGGGATCCTTCTGCAGGACGCCGGTGCCGTAGCCTTGCTTCGTGACGAAACTGACGCGCACCTCCTGAAAAATGATTCCTTTCGGCAGGCGGTCATTTCGATAAATCCACGATTCGAGGCTGCCGCGGTTGTAGTCCTGCTCGAGCTTGTCGGTATTATCAGAACGCGCCGGGAGCGGGAGCGCGGTACTTGGACTGAGCCTGCTCGTTCCGCTGTAGCCGGCCAGGTTTTGATTGCCACCTGTGCGAAGCGCGGCCATGGTGTCATCGCTCGCTCCGATATTCGCCTGAGCGGCATACGTGGGCGTGCCAAGGAAGGCGAAGATGGCGGCACGGTCCGAGAGCCGGCCCGGAAGCTTGTCCGCCGTCCAGGTGACGTCGGCGAAGGCGATCCGGCGTTCGAGCTCGCGGCGGAATTCGTTCTCCTCGGTTTCCGGCGTCGGATCGAGCTGCTTCCAGAACGCCTCGATGAAGGCCGCCCGCTCGGCGTTCGTCGTCATCATCGCGTACTCCTTTTTCTGCGCGGGAGTGAGAAGGTAGCGGACAGGCGTCTCGATCCATTTCTCGTCGGGCGCCAGCGTCCAGCCGGGAGGCGTCAGGAACGTCGCGTACGCGGTGCTGATGGTGTTGGAACGCTTGCCCGCTTCTTTGCGAGCCGCCTCGAAGAGATCGACGGTCGCTCTCGGAAAGGGAGGGGAGGCGATTGCGGCGGTGGGGACGAAGGCCAGGTACGTGACGAACGCTTCCTTCGCATCGTCCTTTCGTCCCAGCGCGGCAAGATTGGCACCGCGGTAGAACGTGACCACGGGAAGGAGCTTGGCGCGGTCGGCCTCGAAGCCCGGCTTGGCGCTGGTGGAATCGAGGAGATTGAAGTCGGTCAGTGAGCGCTGGTAACTTCCGGCGGCGAATTCGTCCTTGGCCCGTTTGAAGAGCTCGGGAAGCGTGAGGTCCGCGGCGACGGCGGCGCTGGCCAGAAGCAGCACGGACGAGCAGCTGAGAACGCGGAAGAGTTTCATGGAATCTCCTTGCTGTCGCCATTCTAGTCCGTGACCGTCATCTCCCCCCGCAGATCGCGCTGCATCTCGCGTTTCACTTTTTCGACACTGTAGCCTCGGCTGAAGAGGTAGTAGAGCTTCGCCAGCGCCGCCTCGGCGGTCATATCGAATCCGCTGATGACGCCCGCGCGCGCCAGCGCCGAGCCGGCCGCGTATTCGGCAAGGTCGACCGTTCCCTCCAGACACTGCGTGCAGTCGACGATGACGACGCCGCGGCTAGTGGCATCGGTGAGCGCCGCGAGGAAAGCCTGATCGTGATCCGGCCCGTTGCCGACGCCGTACGCCTCCAGCACCAGCCCCTGCAGCGGCAGACGAAGCACGTTGCGGACGAGCTCCGGGGCGATGCCGGGGAAGAGACGCAACGCGCTGACGACGGGGGAGGCCAGCTCCTCCACGCGCATCCTCTGCCGCCGGCGCGGCTTGCGAACCAGATCCCAGTTGATCTCGATGTCGATGCCGACCGTCCCCAGCGGCGATACATTCGGCGAGGCGAACGCCGCGAATCCGTCGGCGCTGACTTTCACCGCCCGGCATCCGCGCAGCAGGCGCCCGCCAAAATAGAGACAGACCTCGGGGATGTCGTAGTTCGCGGCGATGAGCAGCGAGGTGATGAGGTTCTCCCGCCCGTCGTTGCGCACCTCGCACAACGGAATCTGCGAGCCGCTGACGATGACCGGCTTGCCGAGCCCGTTCAGCATGAACGGCAACGCCGAGGTCGTGTAGGCCATCGTGTCGGTCCCGTGCAGAACGACGAAGCCGTCGTAATCGTCGTAGTGATTGCCGATGTCGCGGGCGATGGCCACCCACTCGCGCGGCGTCATGTTCGATGAGTCCAGCAGGGGAGCGTATTCGTGAACGTGAAAGAGCGGCATCGTCGGATGCTTCAGCTCCGGCATCGCATCCATCTGCTGCTGCAGGTACCCCGAGGCCGGGACGTAGCCCGCGCGGGTTCGCTTCATGCCGATCGTGCCGCCGGTGTAGGCGATGTAGACGCGTTTGCGCATGGGAGGGGGAATGATACCGGGATGTCCGTCCTAGAAGGCGGAGGTGCCGCATGAAGAACGTATCTGCGTCATTAGTCGCTTTGATAGCAGTTGTCGTTTTCGTCTTGCTTGGATGGGCAGTGCTTCAGGGAAAGATCGATGACGAGTACCGTCTGCCCATCATTGCGGTATTTGCTCTAGCCTCCATGTTCGCTGTCGTCGCGTTCATTGCGGCGATTTATCGCTCTTCGGATTTGGGGACACACAAACAAGCTCTTGGCCTTCCTGAAGGTTCCGTCCGAGCACTTATTGCGCTGGGCCTCATCGTAATTTTTGCAGTCATCACGCTCTTCATGCTGGCGCGTCTAACATCGGCGGAAAAGGTGTGCGCTGCGCTCGTGTCCGTGCTGAACGCCACGCCTACGAAGATCGATCCAGCCGCAGCAAAGGATGCGATAGCGGCTTTCAACGCGCGACAGCAATCGGCACAGGACCTCGCCAAGCAATTGCTGACGATGCTCGGGACACTTCTGGCGGCGGTGTCGAGTTTCTACTTTGGGTCGAGTTCAGCCTCTGGCGCGAACGATCCTTCGAAGATGGCTGCTGCGGTTCAGCAGATTGCAAGCGCAACGTCCGGTGGTGGCGGTGCAAATCCCCAAGCAGATCCCAAAGCAAATCCGCAGGCAAATCCCCAAGCAAATCCGCAGGCAAGTCCCCAGGCAAAACCCCCTGGCGGGGCGAATCCTGGAGGCGGAGCGAACCCCGGTGGCGGTGCGAACGCGAACGCGTAGTTCAGCGTCCCCCCTTCACCACCACCCCATCCTTCATCACGAACGACACCCGCTCCATGACCTTGATGTCGTCGAGCGGGTTGCCGGGGACGGCGATGATGTCCGCCAACTTGCCGGCGGTGAGCGTGGCGCGGTCGTCGACGCCGAGGAGGGCGGCGGCGACCGTCGTCGCGGAGTGGAGGGCGGCGGCGGGGGACATGCCCAGGCCGGTCAGGAGGGCGAACTCGTGGCCGTTCAGGCCGTGCGGGTAGACGGCGGCGTCGGTGCCGAAGGCGATCTTTACACCGGTCTTCAGGGCGGCTCGGAACATGATGTCGCGCGCGGCCATCGCGGACTTGGCCTTGGCGGCGATTGGCGGCGGGAGCTTGTCGAGGCGCGCCATCAGCCAATCGCCGGCCATCAGCGTCGGCACGAGATAGACCCCTTTGTCGCGCATCATCTCCAGCGTGTCCGGTTTGATGAACGATCCGTGCTCGATCGAGTCGACGCCGGCCATCACCGCCATCTTCGCCGCGGCGTCGCCGTGGCAGTGCGCGGCCACCTTGCGGCCCCAGTGATGCGCCTCCTCGACGATGGCGTTCATCTCCTCCTGCGACAACTCCGGCGCATCGACCGGATCGGAGAGTGACAGCACCCCGCCCGAGGGCATGAATTTGATGACGTCGGCGCCGTACTTGATCTGGTAACGCACCGCGGCCCGGCATTCCGCCGGTCCGTTGCAGACGCCGTCGATCGGGCCGAGCGAGGGGATGCCCTTCGACGGCGGAATCGGGTCGCCGTCACCATGTCCACCAGTGGCGCTGATGGCGTGGACCGCCACCAGCATGCGCGGACCGACCACCCAGCCGTTGTTGATGGCATTCCGCAGGCCGACGTCGATGTAGTCGCTCGCGCCGACGTTGCGCACGGTGGTGAAGCCGGCGTCGATGGTCTTGCGCGCGAACGTCGTCGCCAGGAGAGCCTGCTCTGCCGGCTGGCGCATCAGGTTCTGAAAATAGTTGAGGTAGTAGTTCTCGCCGCTCTGGTCGGTGAGATGGACGTGCGCATCGATCAGGCCGGGGAGGAGCGTGACGTCGCCGAGGTCGATGACCTGCGCGTCCGCCGGGATGGTCACGCTGCCGCCGGCGGCGACAATGCGGTTGCCCTGCACGACGACCGCGCCGTGTTGGATGACGCTGTCCGAGGTGCCGTCGAACATCCGCGCGGCGCGAAGTACGAGCGCTTTTGGTGCCGCGGCGGGGGCGCTCGGTTGCGCGAGTGCATGGGAGGCGGCGAGGAGAAGGGCTGCGGCAATCGTCGTTCTCATGGAGGAAAAGTAGCACACAGCACTTCCTGAAACCTTTTCGCTGAACTTACGAACAACTTCGTACAACGGAGGGGTGAAGGAAATGAATCAGCTACGGCGAGACGCTAACTTTCGGCTGCACGATGCGTCTCAACGAACCATGAAGACAATCCGCCGGGTGGCCTGGCTCACACTATTCGTCTGTCTGCCCGCCGTCGCGTATGCGCAGACGCGCGAGCCGGCCATCACGTACGACATCAAGCGGGCCACCGGTCCGATCACCATCGACGGCGACCTCTCCGACCCCGGCTGGAAGGACGCCTTACGAGTGGATAAGTGGTTCGAGACCAACGCCACCGACAATACCGAGCCGCCGATGAAGAACGTGGCCTGGCTGACGTATGACGACCATTTCTTCTACGCGGCCTTTCACTTCGAGGACCCGAATCCGCGCCTGATCCGCGCGCCGTTCGCGGAGCGGGACAACGTCTCCAGCTCGACCGACTACGGTGGTGTCATCCTCGACACGCGCAACGATGGGAAGACGGCCATCCTCTTTCTCTCCAACGCCCGCGGCATCCAGTACGACTCGGTGAGCGACGACACCAGCGGCAACGAGGACAGCTCTCCCGATTTCTTCTGGGAGTCGGCGGCGAAGATCACGAAGGATGGGTGGGATCTGGAGCTGCGCATCCCGTTCTCCTCTCTCCGTTACAAGAAGGCCGATCCGCAGACGTGGGGAATCCTGCTCTACCGCAACTATCCGCGCGACCGGCGCTATCAGTTCTTTGCCAACAAGCTCCCCAAAGGGGGGAACTGCTTCATCTGCAACGAGAACAAGATCACTGGTCTGGCGGGCCTGCCGCAGGGCGGTCACATCGTGGCCGCGCCCTACATGACGGTCAAGGAGCAGGGAACGCCGCGCGATGGTGTCCTCGGTAACCGGATGGTCAACGCCCCGGCCAAGATCGACGGCGGCCTCGATGTGAAGTGGACGCCGAACGCGGATACGGCCATCGACGGCACCCTGAATCCCGACTTCTCTCAGGTGGAATCGGACGTGGCGGCCATCTCGGCGAATCAACGCTTTGCGATTTTCTTCTCGGAGAAGCGGCCGTTCTTTCTCGAAGGGATCGAACTGTTCAGCACGCCGATCCAGGCGGTGTACACACGGACGATCACGTCGCCGCGTTTCGGCCTGCGATCGACCGGGAAGTTCGGCGACAACGACTACACGGCCATCGTCGCCCAGGATCGCGGCGGCGGGCTGGTCATCCTCCCCGGTCCGAACGGTTCCAATTTCGCCAATCAGGATTTCAGCTCGACCGTCGCCATCGGCCGCATCCGGCACAACTTCGGCCTCTCCTACATCAGCCTCCTGGGCACGCTCCGGGAGTCGGAGGGGAGTGCGCACAACCGTGTGCTCGGTCCCGATTTTCAGTGGCGCATCAACGACAAGGAGACCGTGACCGGCCAGATTCTCTTCAGCAATACCAAGACTCCCGATCGCCCCGACCTGGCCTCGGAGTGGAACGGGCAGACGCTGAACGGGCACGCCGCGGACGTCTGGTGGTCGCATTCGACGACGCACATCGACTGGTACACGGAGGCGAAGGACTACAGCGACGGCTTCCGGGCGGACAACGGGTTCGTACCGCAGGTCGGCTATCGCGAGGAGTTCTTCGAGGGAGGCTACACGATGCGGCCGACGACCGGCTTCGCCAACCGCATCCGCCTTTTTCTGAACGGTGACTATTCGGCGGCCACCAACGGCGATCTCCTCTTCCGCGACCGCTCGGCGGGCGTCGGCTTCGACGGCAAGCTGGCATCGAGCACGAGGCTCCGTTTCTCGATCAACGGCGTCCGCAGCGGGGACAAGGTGCTGACACGGCACCAGCTCCTCTATTCGACGCAGTTCACACCGTCGCGGATTTTCCAGAATATCCAGATCAACGGCTCCGCCGGCCAGGACGTCGACTTCTCGAATACGCGCCTCGGTCGCGGTGCAGACATCTCGGTAGGCGGCACCGTCCGTCCGACCGATCACCTCGAGCTGCGCTACAACCAGGGTCTGCGCTGGCTGAACGTCAACCCGCTGCCGGGCCAGATCGAGGCCGACCGGGCCCGCCTCTTCACCGCGCAGGTGGAGCGCATCCGGGCGACCTACACCTTCAATTCGAAGATGTACGTACGCGGCATCGTGCAGAACGTGCGCACGAACAACAATCAGAGGCTCTTCCTCGACGCGGTCGATCAACACAGCGGCAATGTGACGTCGTCGCTCCTCTTCGCCTACAAGCTGAACTGGCAGACGGTGTTGTTCGTCGGCCTTGGCGACGAGCGCGACGTCGATGTCGCCGACAACAAACTGCAGCCGGCGAGCAGACAGTTGTTCATGAAGATGTCGTACGCGTTTCAGCGGTAAGGCAGAAGGCAGAGGGCAGAAGGCAGAAGTGCTTCGCTCAACGTCACTTCTGCTTTCTGCTTTCTGCCTTCTGCCTTCAAATTCAGTGATCGGTTTGTGCTTGAGTCACGAATGGCGGCAGAGGAATCTGGTCGGCACAAGAGGCGTCGAGGCCGGTGGCCGAGCCCTGGGAGACGAATTCGCTGATGAGGCGATCGATGCATGGCGAACCGGTGCCATGCGTTCCATTCTTCACGACCACCACGCGGCTGTTGCTCAGGTCGCGCGCCGCCTGCGCGGAGGCCTCGGGAGGGGTGGCGGGATCGAGTGCGCCGGAGATCAGCAACGTGGGCACTGCTGAGTGGATGGGGTCATAGAAATCGCGAGGAATGCCGCCGCGAGGCCATTCGTGGCAGGCTTTCTGATAGAGGCGCACCTGAAAGTCTCCCAGGTATGTGCCGCCGGTTTCACGCCGGATCATCGCTTCCGTGATCCCGGCCACCGCTTCCGCGCAGACGACGGAAAGGGACATGCCGCGGTCGACCGCCTTGTCGATGGCGCCTCTCACAGCCATTACGGCGGCTGCATACGTGCTCCAATCGCCCTGGTACGCGCGATGGACGAAATACGGGAACTGGCTAACCAGGCTGGGAATGTACAGCACGGGCCGCAGGTCCGCGACGAACATCCCGCGCGAGAGCGTGACGGTCTGCGCCTCTCCGGCCGCGTTCTTCACCTCAAAATGCGCCGGCGATTTTTCGAGCCGGCCGACGACGGCACGAAACTCCTTCTTCAGATCGGGATAGTTCTTATTGCAGGCGGCGTCGGCGGCGCAACGATCGATCAAACCGTCGACCGAGCTTTGAGTGGTCCGGGCAAATGGCAGAGGAATCCTGTAATTGGGCGTGGCCACGGCTTCCAGGGTCAGGGTGCGAACATGATCGCCGTGCCGAATACGTTGATCTTGTCG
>Ga0210402_10001705_pt1 | contig 22449 bp, 19 predicted proteins | sample IncBWC7MmetaG_FD_161055 | JGI IMG/M metagenome (GOLD analysis project Ga0210402, IMG submission 161055) | Forest soil microbial communities from Barre Woods Harvard Forest LTER site, Petersham, Massachusetts, United States - Inc-BW-C-7-M | ecosystem: Environmental > Terrestrial > Soil >... | reverse complement strand
GACCAGTCTTCGTGGCTGAGCTTCATCGAACTCGATGAGCACAATCAGTTCACCATGCGCGACATTCTGGACAAGGCCGCTGTCGCCTCCGCCGGTCGGGACGCCACCACGCAGAAGATCGGCGACTTCTACGGCTCTTGTATGGACGAGCAAGCCGTCGAGGCCAAAGGCAGCACTCCCATCAAGCCGGCACTCGACCGGATCGCGGCCGTAAGGGACAAGTCCGGACTGATCGACGAACTTGCCCGGGTTCATCTTCAGGGAGCACGCGGACTGTTCGCGTTCTACTCGGGGCCCGACCTGCACAACGCCGACATGGTCGTCGGCAACCTCGATCAGGGCGGACTGACCCTGCCCGACCGCAAATACTACCTCGATGACAAAGACAAACCGGACCCGAAGATGGCTGAGATGCGCCAGCATCTCGTCGAATACGCGACCCAATTATTCACTCTGGCAGGACAGACTCCAGAGCAAGCCGGCGATTCGGCGAAGACGGTCCTGCGTATCGAGACCGCGCTGGCCAAAGCCTCTATGGACCGCACCCTCCGCCGCGACCCCAAGAACCGTGATCACAAAATGGGCCGCGACCAGGCGATCGCTCTGGCTCCGAATTTCTACTTGAGCCGCTACTTCCACGCCATTGGCACACCCGAATTCACCGACCTCAACGTTGCCAATCCCGACTTTTTCAAGGAAGTGAACGGCGTGCTGTCTATCGAATCGCTGGACGCCTTGAAGACCTACGTCAGTTGGCACGTGCTCAACAACGCAGCGCCCTGGCTATCGAAAGAGTGGGTCGACAACAACTTCAAAATGCGCCAGTACCTCAGCGGCCAGAAACAGATTCAGGATCGCTGGAAGCGCTGCGTCGACGAGACCGACAGCGATCTGGGCGAGGCTCTGGGACAGAAGTATGTCGAAGTCGCATTCGGCGCCGACAGCAAGCAGCGCATGCTGAAGATGGTCGACGCGCTCGAGAAGTCGCTCGATCAGGACATCGCCGGATTGCCCTGGATGACCGGTGACACCAAAAAGCAGGCCAAGATCAAGCTCGACGCGATCCGAAACAAGATTGGCTATCCCGACGTGTGGCGTGACTACAGTACGTTGAAGATCGAACGCGGCGACCTGATGGGAAACATTCTGCGCGCCAACGAGTTCGAAGTCCGTCGCAGAATCGCAAAAATCAGCAAACCGCTCGACCGCAAGGAATGGGGCATGACTCCGCCCACCGTCAACGCGTACTACAGCGGCTCATACAACGAAATCGTGTTCCCCGCCGGGATTCTTCAGCCGCCATTCTTCGACAACACTATGGACGATGCGGTCAACATGGGTGGAATCGGAGTGGTGATCGGGCACGAACTGACGCACGGCTTCGACGACCAGGGCCGTAAATTCGATCCCCAGGGAAATCTTCGTGACTGGTGGACCGAGGCCGATGGCAAAGAATTCGAAAAGCGCGCCAGCTGCATTGCCGACGAATATGGCAGCTTCGTGGCCGTCGATGATCTGAAACTGAACGGCCGCCTGACGCTGGGCGAAAATACCGCCGACAACGGCGGTGCGCGCATCGCGTTGATGGCTCTGCGCGAAATGATCGCCGCCGACAAATCCGGCAAGGCCGCTGAGAAGATTGACGGCTTCACCCCCGAACAACGCTTCTTCCTCGGATTTGGCCGGGTGTGGTGCGAGAAACGACGTCCCGAACTCCAGCGCACGCTGGTCAACACCGATCCCCATTCTCCGGGACGCTATCGAGTCAACGGCGTAGTCCAGAACATGCCCGAGTTCCAGCAAGCCTTTGGCTGCAAAGTGGGACAAGCCATGGTCCGCGAGAACGCCTGCCGAGTGTGGTAGGGCAGTGGTTAGTGGTTAGTGGTTAGTGGTTAGTGGTTGGTGGTCAGTTGTTAGTGGTTAGAAACGGTCTCATACATAATCTTGTCGACGGCACGGCTTTTACGTGCTGCGGAAAAATGCACAAATGCCGGCACTGCCGTGGAAGAGCGGCGCTTCAGCGCCGCGTGAGTCGTTCATAACGAGTGGGGGCTTCAGCCCCGGTGGTCGCTTTCCGTTGCTTGAACTCAATTTTCCGCGGCCTCTTCAGCCGAGCCGTTCGCAACCGCCAACGATGAGGGCTTTAGCCCCTGAGGGTGGGTGCGTTCCCCGCCAGCGCGTTCAATAAAAATCCGAACAACTCAAATAAAAACCACACTTCTTGCAGACAGCCTTGCAGCGGTATCCAGAAAGCTCGGCCGAGCAGTTTGGACAAAACGATGACGGATCAACCTTACGCGCAGGAAGCGTCGCAATTTCTACCTGCGGCGACAGCGGCGGCAGAGGACGAGGCGAGCTCATAGCCGCCTTTTTTAGCACAAGCGCAATCCGGACGGAAGCTTCAAGCTTGGTACCAAACGCCGCAGCCGCGGGTTCCAAGTCAGTCTCGGACGGTCTAGACAACCGCTCTCCGAAGTCTTACTGTCTAGCTGGTTGTTTTGAGCCCAGAGGCGCGGTACCCAAGCGGTAAGGGAGAGGTCTGCAAAACCTTCATGCGTCGGTTCGATTCCGACCCGCGCCTCCAACCGTAACCCTCCGCCCTCAGTCCGACCCCCGGGATCTGATGATGAGTGTAATGATTCCATAACAATGTCGGCGATTTAACAACAATCACCACCCGACTAGAATCGTTTCTCCAAAACGAGAGCGCGAAGCAACCGAGAATGTGATCCAACAAGGGGACAGTCAGGGCTCCCAAACCTTAGCTGAATTTTCTCTATTCCTTCGGCCACTCGTAGGGGAAGAACTTCCCCGCCTCCTCAGGAGTTAACTTGAATCCGAGCAATTCGGCAGCACGCGCGAGCACCGGATCGCGACCGCTCTCCAGATCGCTGGCTGTTGGAAGGACAGTTTCGTCGGGCGTCACGCCCACGTGCTCTAGGCTCTTGCCATCGGTCATGATCAAATCTGCGTCGGTAATTGACGCTCCGAAGAACGCAACGACATCGAAACCCGTGTGGTAGCTGTAAAACTCAGCCTCCATGACACTGCCTGACGTGTGGTCACCCATTACGAGTCCCCGTTTTTCAAGTTGCACAATCCGAGCAAGCACCTCGGACGCCGACGCTGAATTGCCATCTACCAGTACCGCGATCTTACCTGTGAAAGGATTGTGGTGCGATTTGGCGATCTGCGTCTTCCGATCATTCCTGCGAACGCGTTCCGCAATCGTGATGTCGTTCTCGAATAGGTCAGAGAGTAAATACTTCAGACTGTCCACCGCCCCGCCCGGATTGGACCGGAGGTCAAGAATAAGCGCCTTGTGCTTGCGCGCCTTGCCGATCATGTCATTTGCTTGCATTTCGGAAAAAAAGAAGATGGGGAGCTTCAAAATCAACAGATCCCCCAATTCGACCGAATGAGGACGCATCAAGTAATAGGCGTCCTCGTTTTCGCGTATGAGGTCGTTGAGACTGTCCCGAATCTCTTTGACCTGCGTGCCCTTGGGTTGCATCTTCGCGACTATATCCAGTTGGCGTTGCGTTCCCAACGCACTGCGGAGATCAAGGCGCAAGGACGCCTGTGGCCGCAACGTATTGTTGACATAGTTCATCTTCCAGAGGTTGTCTCGCGTCGGCGCGTAGCCGTTCATCGCCACCACTTCGTCACCCGGCTTTACTCCCTTGGCAGCGCCATCGCTCTGCGGACGGACGCGACTCACAAAGCAACGGTCGCCGATCATCTGCATCTGAAAACCATAGTCGTGCTTGTAAGGTCGGCTCGGTGGAACAAAAAAGGTGTGCGAATCGTTCAACTCATCCAAAGCTCCCGCGATATGCGAAAACGCCGCATTAAGCGAAGGGGAACTGTCGATTCTCTGTTTGGCCTCCTGGACTCTCGCGTCCCAGTCTAGGCCGTGAAATTTCGGGTCATAGTAATGTTTCTTGACGTCCTCGGCGATCATTCGGAGCATGCTCGTCGCGCGGTCGCGGTCGAGGCTGGAGAGATGCTGCGGTGTACTTTGCTGGGACAGCGCGGCAGCGTTCAAAGCCAGGGCGATTGCAACGATACTAAGAGGCTTACCTTGCTGCTTGAGCGAACGTCGGACGTTGAAGAAGAACGACGCTGCTAGCGATGTGAGCGGTATCCAAACGAGAGTCCCCACACGGAACATACCGAGACCTACCTTCATGAGCTATCTCCCAATCTGCAAAAGTGGCGCGCCAAAAAGAACGAAAGTCCTGCTGAAAATCAGCCGAGTACACACAGTGCCCGGCCCAGAAAGCGTCCGCTTGACGGATGATGAGTGTAATCGCGATTTCAACAATTGGGGGCGTCACACCCAGCCGATTCACTTGTACCACATTGCAATCCCAACCACGTAAAGCACGAATATCGCAGTCACGACGGCGAGACCAAGACTCGCCAGAATTCTCAGCCAACATTTGGCCTAGGTGTCGCTCCTTTCCTGAACATGAGCCAGAACAGGGGAACGACAATGGACTGCAAAGCTAAGCCGTAGTAGCATGTCGCAGTTGTCAGCCCTGAAGGCGATCGCATAGTCAAACAACCCTATCGCAGCTGCGCAGCCAACCAGCCAGCAAAGCAGCTCGAAGAATGCAGAGGTAAAACCATTCGCCCCCGAGCCTTCCATGCCTCAATAAGACACTTGTTTCATCGGTTTGTGGTGACAACTGTCGTAGTCAGGCGTTTACACCAACAACTCCCAATGGACTTTCCGGAGACTTCCGAATTCCTGTGTTAATTTCTGCTAGCGATGCCTACTCCCTCGACCAGCACGCCTATCATGACATTTGGGAATCAATGTCTTACTGACTCTAAGCGGCTTGCCCGGCTCGATTCCGGCCGCGACTCCATTGTTTTCTTCATGTTATGGGATTTCCGTAACTTTCCGACTCCCTGCGAACTCTAATCGAGTCGCTGCTTCGTAAAATCGAGCGGCAGGAGTTCATCATGTCCAGTGTGCCTTCGCGATTGTTTGCCACTTTTTTGACCGTTTTATTCGCCGGTGTGCTTTCTTGCAGCGCAGGTAACCGGGCGGCTACTTCTATTCCCGGCCCTGCCGTCGACGCAGCAATCTCTTCGACACCCGGTCAGCAGACGGCCGTCGTTTCCGGAGGCTGCTTCTGGGGAATTCAGGCGGTGTTTCAACATGTGAAGGGTGTGGTCAGCGCCACCTCGGGATATTCCGGCGGCGAAGCCAAGACGGCGGAATATGAAGTGGTCAGCACGGGCGAAACAGGTCACGCGGAGTCGGTGAAGATCGTCTACGATCCTTCGAAAATTACCTACGGACAACTGCTGCGCATCTTCTTCTCGGTGGCGCACGATCCGACGCAACTCAACCGGCAAGGTCCGGACGCGGGAACCCAGTACCGGTCTTCCATTTTCTACGGCAACGACGAACAGAAACGCATCGCCGAGGCCTACGTTGCGCAACTGGACAAGTCAAAGGTCTTTCCGTCCGCGATCGTCACCCAGGTCGTTCCGCTCAAAGCGTTCTATGCCGCTGAGGCCTACCATCAGAATTATGCGGAGCGCCATCCGGACAACCTGTACATCGTCTACAACGATGCGCCGAAAGTCGCGCATCTGCGTGAGCAATTTCCTGATCTCTACACCGGAAAGTAAGGCGCTCTCGCTTCAGCGGATGGACGCTTGCGAGGGCGTCTTGAAGTATGCCGCTGCGAACAACAGGCCCAGCAACAGATCGGTGGCGACAAGAACCAGGTCCGACGCATGCATCCGGTGCTGAAGGTAAAGCACGACCAAGGAACTGCTGTACATCACCTTCTCCAGCACAGCCGGGATCATCATCGGACGAAAGCGCACCGGGTCGGTGGCGATGACCATGAATACGAACTGGAACACCAGAGCGACGCATGCGAATCCGTAGTAAAAACCTGGGTGCGTGATCGTTGGCGGATCATTTCGTCCGATGACGTCAAACATGAAAAACAGCGGCGTGAGCACCAGGACACCCCAGATGCTTGCGACCCAGAACACAATTTTCGCAAATTTCACAGAGACCATCCCTATGAGGTTTCGGTGCCGGCGCCGACCTTCCAGGCAATCTGCCGCAGCATACCGAGCCACAACTGCGCGTCGCGGCTCTCCAGATTCATTCGCCGGATCAGCCTCCGCACTTTTGTTTCGGTTGCGTCGGCTTCACGAGGTTTGATGTATCCGCTGGTTTGAAGGATACGAAGAAGACTCACTGTAAGGCGCTCGACTTCCCCGGCGCGCGCCGCCTTGACTGAGTCCTTGGCCGGCATCGGTTTGTTGAGCCGTACGATTTCGTAAAGACACAGCGCGACCGCTTGTCCCAGATTCATCGACCAATGTTCCGCTCTGGTTGGAATCGTCGTTAGCCAATGACAGTGGCTGAGATCCTGGTTGGACAAGCCGAATCGTTCCGAGCCGAACAGCAGGGCCACGTTGCCTGTGGCCAGGTTTTTTCGAATCAGCCGTGCTCCGACATCCAACCGCCGCAGCGGATGGTGCAAGTCGCGGTGTCCGACGGCAGTTGTCCCGACTACGAGCGCGCAATCGGCGACCGCCTCCGCGACCGACTTGCACTCTTCGGCGTTAGAGAGCAAATCGGCGGCGCCGACCGCCGAGCGTGCCTGGCGAAATGCCACCTCGTAAGGGTTGACGACCCGCAGCCGCAGCACCCCGAAATTGCTCATGGCGCGGGCGGCGGCGCCGATATTCAGCGGATTCCGAACATCGACCAGCACAACCCGGAGGTGATCCAATTCTCGATTCACGGCCCTGCCATTTTACCCGTGCCGGAGCGTATGTTGAGTCGGCTCAAGGGGCCACGGGCAATTGCGACTTCCGCACCTGGGAAGCATCTAATTCCCAGTGTTACGATAGACGGTTCCGCGGTACACTGCGGAGCCGGGCTTTACCGGTTGCCGCTGAAAGCGCACCCGGCAACTGAGAATACTTTGGAGGAATAATGGCCAGCAATGCCGTCGTGGAAGTAACCGACGCAAATTTTGATGCGGATGTATTGAAGTCGGATCAGCCCGTCCTTTTGGACTTTTGGGCGACCTGGTGCGGCCCGTGCCGCGCGATCGCGCCTATCGTGGATGAGGTAGCTGGCGAGTACCAAGGCAAAGTCAAGGTCGGCAAAATGGATGTGGACCGCAACGGCGCGACCCCTATGCGCTACAAAGTCACCGGCATCCCGACCCTGTTGGTCTTCAAAGGCGGACAAGTCGTCGAGCAACTCGTCGGCTACAAGTCGAAAGAAGACATCCAGAAGGCGCTCGACAAGCACGTCAGCTAAGCGCCGCCCCTAACAATCTCTGAAAACGAAAGCGCCCGGAGTGATATCCGGGCCTTTGGGTTTCATTAAACGAATCCCCTCGAACCAGGTTTTCGGGAGGGCACGGCTTCAACCGTGCCATAAGTGTCATTAAGGAATGGCCTTAGCCGCGGCGCCTTCAATATTTCCGCAGCACCCCAATCACGCGCCCCTGCACCTCAACAGCCGCTGCCGAAACAATAATCGGCTTCATCGCAGCGTTGGACGGCTGCAGCCGGATGTTGTCTCCCTCGCGAAAAAAGCGCTTCAGGGTGGCATCGCTACGATCGACCAGCGCGACCACAATGTCTCCGTTGTGCGCAGTCTTTGATTTCTCTACCAGCACGTAATCGCCATCGAGAATCGCTTCATCCTGCATCGAGTCCCCTCGGACTTCGAGTACAAAAACTTCTTTCGAGCGGACAAAATCAGCCAGCGAGATCGTCTCGTTGCTGGCGACGGCTTCGATCGGACGTCCGGCGGCGATCCGGCCCAGCAGGGGCAGCACCATCGCCGTATTCACGGACATCGACTGTTTCAACTTCCCCTTGGGAGGGATCAGGTCGATCGAGCGGCTGCGATTGTAGTCACGCGTGAGCAGTCCTTTTTTTTCGAGGTTGGTGACGTGCTTGTGCACGGTAGCCAGCGAACTCAGGCCCATCCCACCCTTGATCTCTTCATACGAAGGAGAGTAGCCATTCTCCGCCACAAAGCGCGACAGGAAGTCGTAGAGCTCTCGTTGACGTTTGGTGATCGCCATGCCGCGAGTATGGGCGAAGGGATAGCGAAATGTCAAGAGGAAGCATTCAACCGTCAGCAATCAGCCATAGGCTTCAGCTTGTTCCGTTGGCCAATTGCCAGCAGGCGGATGTTGAGTGTGATAGCTGAATGCTGACGGCTGAGTGCTGATTGCTGTGTTACTCCGTCACGCCCTTCAAAACCCTATAGTAAAAATCCACGCCCCGATAGAACCCTTCCACCGACTCCCGCTCATCCTTCCCGTGTGCCCGAATGTCATTCCGGTCATACGCCACGCCGGAGACACAATACGTTGGGATGCCGGCGGCGTTGGTGTAGACGCCGTCCGAGGCGCCAGTGCTCATGCTGGGAACGACCGGAATCCCCGGCCACATTTCGGCGACAACCTTCTGGAGGGGATCGAAAACTTCCTTGCGCGGTGGCGGCGGAACGTAGCTGTGGCGGTCGGACCCGTGATCCATTAGCTGATTCGTGTTCTCGCGGAACTGTACTTTCACTTTCGGATCGTTCACCGCTTTTTCGAGAGCCAGCCGGGTTTCTTCAAGCGAGTGTCCGGGCAGGATACGGCAATTCACGTTCGCGGTTGCGCTCTGCGGGAGAGCATTGTTAGCGTGACCGCCGTTCAGGCGCGTGGCGACACAGGTTGTGTGCATGAGTGAATTGTCCATCGCGTCTTTCGACAGGCGCGCGACCGCAGCCAGGTCGGGCGGAGTTTTCAGAGCGGCCTTGATGTCGGCGGCGCGGTCCCCTGTAGCGATCTTCGCCATGCTCTCGTAGTACGGCCGCGTGATGTTGTTCAACTCGAAGGGAAACTGATACTGCGAGATTTTCACGAGCGCGGCGGACAGTTGATAAATCGCGTTCTCTGGTTTGGGCAGCGAACTGTGGCCGCCGGGGTTGGTCGCGGTCAATACGAAATCGCCATATAGCTTCTCGGTGGCGTTCACGTCCATAAAGAGAGGCTTACCGTTTTCGGTGAGCACGCCTCCGCCGTCATGGTTCAGGACGAACTCGGCATCGATCAGCTCTCTATGATTCTTCAACAGCCAGTCGACGCCGTTCGATGTTCCGCCTTCTTCGTCAGCGGTCATGGCGAGGATGATGTCGCGGCTCGGAACGTAGCCTTCCTTCTTCATCCGGATCAGCGTCGCCGACATGATCGCGTCGCCGTCTTTCATGTCGGTGGTGCCGCGTCCGTAGAAATAGCCTTCCTGCTCGACGAACTTGAATGGATCGGTCGTCCAGTCTTCGCGCCTCGCTTCCACCACATCGAGATGACCGATCAGTAAGACGGGCTTGTGCTTGCCTGAGCCGTGCAGGCGCACAACGACATTCTTCTTGCGGTCATTGGGGCCTATCACCTGGACGTCGGAGTCTGGGAATCCGGCATCGCGAAAACGTTGCGCCATCGCTTCGGATGCGGCAGTCACGCTGCCGACGGAGTCGGTGGTGTTGATCTCGATGAGTTGCTTGTAGATGTCGTGGGCGAGTTGGCGAGTGGAGGCGTCGTCTGTTTGCGAGGACGCCGAAATGGCGAAACAAATAAGAAAAGCGGGCAACAAAAACAATATAGGCCGGGTCAAATCAATTCTCCTTGGGTCGGGGGAAGCCGAAGAAAACACTACCAGATGGCGGGTTTTCCGTCCAAAACGATTCGATCGGTCGGAAATTCCGACGGTGCGGATTACACTCTGCTGATGAAAAAATAACTGGATGAAAACGTTGCCATTGACCCGTGACTCTGATCCGCATTCACCAATTTTTCATCAAGTAATTGCTTTTCTTGTTGACGCGGGAAACTTAGTCTGGCATCTTAGAACATCTTCTACGAAAGGACGCCCAATGGTCATTGAACGCACAACCCATAACGTGCTGCAAATGCCAGCCTGGTCTAAACAAGACAGACTGTGCCTCAGGGCGTCATTTGACTACGTAAGTTAGTAAGTCAGCAACACCCCCAACGCACGTAACCAAAACTTTGCTGGGTGGCGCAGGCCGCGGTTCCTTCGACTAGAGAATCGACCAGACCGCCGCCGAATGTTCCCCCAGCCTTCACATTAGCAGCCATTCATGCGCCGGAAACCGCGTGAAGTGGCCTGCTGTTGTAGTCCCTAGCGCAGTCAGCTGGGATTTTCACAGGGTCGGTGGCGAAGGCCACGGATACTTCTGGTGCAGGCGCCTTCGGGCGCCGGGGTTCGAAACCCCCTCGTGCAAGTAACACATCCGTGTCCGCATGTACCCCGACCAGAAAAATGCAGGTGTCAGGTCTTAGGTGTTAGGTCTCAGGTTATGAGTGCGAGGTCGCTGCTTAGGGGTTCCCCTTTCACCGGAGCCTGACACCTGACGCCTGAGATCTAAGACCTGATTCTTCGCCGGTGGTGAAAGAGAAGAGATACTTCTCGCCAATGAAGACGCGCAGGCTCGAGAGCCCTGCCGAGGATCAGAACTCCAGGGACGGGGGCGTAGTCCCGATCCACAAGGTACCTGGAGAAATCATGCCTCGAGTCAATCTCTTTTCGCCTGTTCCCCGGCGAATCTACTGGGTTACTTCGACTGTCAATCGGGTGGTCGCAGGTTCGAATCCTGCCGTGGTGAATATCGCCGCGTAGCTCAGTGGTAGAGCACCTATACCTTTGTCGCTTGTTCCCCGGCTGATCAAACTTCAACTAACAACTTCGGCTCAAGGCCGGTTAGAAAAGCGATTTATGAACACAATCGTGATGAAAAAAGCAGCGCTGCGGGACGAAAAGTCCCTGTGCCACGCGTGCTACTGGTCGCATATTCAGAAAGGATTTCGCGAAAGCGAGGAAGCCGTCTACTGCTGCTTCAGCCGGTTTCGCGCGGTCCCGTTCAAGGTTGCGGACTGCACGGACTTCAGCAACAAGAATGTGCCGACGCGCGAGCAGATGGAGAACATTGCGCTGATCATCCCGACGAAGCCGGCACGCAGGGCGGGAGGGTTTGCGCACGCAGGTTTTGCCGGTGAACAGGAAACGGAAGAGGAAGAATTGGTTTCGACGACGGAATGACCATGAGCGGAATTCTCAAAAGCGTTTTGAGCAACCACAACGAGTTCGCCGCCGGCGGGCTGATGCTCATGATCTTTGGTGGTCTCGGCGTCTATCTGCATGCCGTTCCCGAGAAATTGTGGGAATGGCTGCTCGGTCAGACCACCATGATGATTACCGTCACGGACGACGACGCTTCGTTTCACTGGGTGAAGGAGTGGCTGCTGGAGCAGAAATTCCTGAAACGAATTCGCCGAGTCGATTTAGACACGACGATTCGCAACCAGGGACTAGCTTTGATTCCGGCTCCAGGGACGCACTGGTTCTGGCATGCGGGCCGCCCGTTCCTGGTGTATTTCTACCGGAACCTCGACCCGAAAGGCGGATCGCGCCGTCGTACAGAATCTTTGACGTTTCGTACAGTCGGGCGAAGTCAGAGTTTTCTAAAACAGTTCGTCGAAGGGATCGTTGCGTGTCACGAGAAGAAAACTAAGGTACGGTCGTCACTCTACGTTTACGACGATGGCTGGAGTTACGTAGAAGGTTACGCGCCGAGACTTTTGGAATCGGTGATTCTGAAGCCGGGAGAAAAGGATCGTATCGTTCGCGACATCGAGCGCTTCCGAAAATCAAGGCGGCGTTACCGGCAGCTTGGTGTCCCGTACCACCGGGGATATCTGTTGTATGGCCCGCCGGGAACGGGAAAGACATCTCTGGTATCGGCGCTGGCCGCGCGGTTTCAGATGCACGTGTATGCGATCAATCTGTCGAGCTTCACCGATCGTTCGCTGACGAAAGCGATGAACGATGTGCCGCCGAACTGCGTGATCCTGTTCGAGGACATCGATTGCATGAAGAGCGGACAGGCTCGACCGGGCGTGGATCAAGCTTCCGGTAAGCCAGCAACAAGCAGCGGGGAAGAAAAGAAAGAAGGCATTCCTGGGATGGGCGTTACGCTCTCCGGACTACTGAACGTGCTCGATGGCTTCAGCGCTCCGGAGAATGTGCTCTATGTGATGACAAGTAACGTGGTCGAAAATCTGGATCCAGCGCTGCTGCGGCCCGGACGCATCGACTACAAGCTCTACATGGGCCAGGCGGACGTCCAACAGAAGATCGAGCTGTACCAGCGATTCTTCCCGGAAGCCGAGCAGGGCGCAGCAGAGCTTTTCGTCGAGACGCATCGGTCAGTCGAGACCATGGCCGAGTTTCAGGGGTTGCTGCTGCGGTTGGAAGAGGAGTGCACGGAATTGGATGAACTTGTGGCCAAGCTCTGATGATCGAACCGGTCAACGCGATTTGGAGGAACCTTTCGCAGAACTATCGGCGAGTGAAAATCCAATCCGGCGGTTGGTGGCGGGTGTCGGTTCCATCAACTCTCGAATGGCTTCAATAAGGGCCTGGATGTCACTGTCGTGGCCTTCGACCTTGCGTTCGAGTTCGGATAGCTTGGCGATGACTTGCTGGTTCGCGGCCAGGGCTTCGCGCATGCGAATAAAGGCGCGAACGACGAACAAGCTCATCTCGTCCGCTCGTTCGGAGTTCAATACCGACGCGGCCATGATGGCGCCGTGTTCGCTGAAGGCACTGGGTAAGTAGCGGCGTCCGCCATGACTGGAACTTGAGATCACATTTTGTGATCTCAAATTGGCCACCTCTTCGGCAGAGAGTTGGAAGACGAAATCGTCGGGAAAGCGCCGGGCATTGCGCTTGACTTGTTGGTTCAGTTGCCTTACTTCGACGCCGTATAGTTCGGCAAGGTCGGTGTCGAGAATCACTCGCTGACCTCGAATGATTCTGATTTTGGAGTCGACGCGTTTGGCGAGAACTGTAATTTGCTTGCTCATAGATTTTGAGGTCGCAATTTGCGACCTCAAGTTGAATAGGTGGAAGTATATCGCGCAAAGGTTGAGGCATCACCAATTGTTAGTGCTGGTGTTCCGTTTCGGGATGGCGGCGCTACGGTTTACCGGTGATCGATGTTCGCCATTTGCGAAACTTGAAATCACAATTTGTGACCTCAAGATGGGCCCGACGTAGCACCGGCATCTTGTCGGCCTGAGCTTGTCGAGGGGGGCGTACCACTTGCCGGTGGTGATAGATTGCGGTTACTTCGGACCCGAGAATGCCCAAAGGGCGCTCGGCAGGCAGCAATGCCGTTACCGCGTCGCTCGTTCCCCGGCAATGTTTTAAGAAAGGAAGTGAACCATGACTGACTCGACTTTCAACTTCATCAAGCCCGACACGGGCGTGCCCATCAAGGCGTGGACGAAGGGCGTCCCGCTTGAAGACGCGGCGCGCGCGCAGTTGCTGAACGTCGCGCAGTTGCCGTTTATCTACAAGTGGGTGGCGGCCATGCCGGACGTCCACTGGGGAATCGGCGCGACGGTCGGCAGTGTGATTCCGACGCGCGGCGCAATTATCCCGGCCGCGGTTGGCGTCGACATCGGATGCGGCATGATGGCGGTCCGCACTTCGCTGCACGCGAATCAGTTGCCGGACAATCTGCACGGGATCCGCAGCGCGATCGAGGCTGCGGTCCCGCACGGACGTACCGACAACGGCGGCAAGAACGATCGCGGCGCGTGGCGCAATGCGCCCTCTCATCACGACGATGTCTGGGCAAAGTTGCACACGGCGTACGAGGAGATTGTCGGCAAGTATCCGAAGCTGGGTCACCCGAATCGTGTGAACCATCTCGGCACGCTCGGCACCGGCAACCACTTCATCGAGGTTTGCCTCGATGAGAGCGATCAGGTGTGGGTCATGCTGCACTCAGGATCGCGTGGCGTCGGCAATCGGTTTGGAACGTTCTTCATCCAGCTGGCGAAGGAAGACATGCGCAGGTGGATGATCAACCTTCCCGACCAGGATCTCGCGTACCTGCCGCAGGGCACGGAGCACTTTGACGATTACGTCAAGGCCGTGCACTGGGCGCAGGATTACGCGCTCGCCAACCGTCAGCTGATGATGCAGAACATCATCAATGCGGTAGCGGAGAGCAACGAGTTCCCGGGCTTCGCGGCTGACGTGGAGGTGGTGAGTTGCCACCACAACTACGTTACCTGGGAGAACCACTACGGCGAGAACGTGCTTATCACCCGCAAGGGTGCCGTGCGCGCTCGCGAGGGCGACATGGGGATTATTCCGGGCAGCATGGGCGCGCGTTCGTACATCGTCCGTGGCAAGGGCAATCCGGAAAGCTTCATGAGCTGTAGCCACGGCGCGGGACGAGCGATGTCTCGCGGCGAAGCCAAGCGCCGCTTCACGGTTGCCGATCACATCCAGGCAACCGCGGGCGTCGAATGTCGTAAGGATGCGGACGTCATCGACGAAACTCCGATGGCGTACAAGTCGATCGACGCCGTGATGGAAGCACAGAAGGACCTGGTAGACGTGGTGCCCACGTTGCGCCAAGTGGTTTGCGTGAAGGGATAGGGCGGGAGGGCACGGCTTCAGCCGTGCCGCCCGATCCTGCTCGCATGTACAGTCGGACACATCCGAGGGCAAGATTACGAAGTGGCTTAGAAAAGTGTGCAGAAATAGAAACCGAGGTAAGGGGTGCTGATATGAAATTTTGTTGCCCCACCTGCGGACGAGAGGAAGAAATTATTGCAGACCGAAATCCGCTGTGTCTGTCTTGTCATGTTTCGATGTTGCCGGAATCTGATTATTCAGAGCTATGGATGAGCCCATATATTGCGATTAGACGCATGGCAACGATTAGCGAAACGGTCGGCATTGAGCGTGCACGTTTAGATAGCCAATTTAAGAGGGAAAGGGAGGCATGGACCACCGCTGTCTTTGCCTTAGCGCTGCACAAGTTGAATGGTGAACAGTGGTGGATAGAAATCGAGACTATCGACAACACTCCTGACACTAAGTTAAGGCAGCTCGATCAAAGCTCTGGAAATAATGTCATTCAGACACGCAGCGTAGAAGTTGTCGATTGGGAGGAAAATGTCGACGACATCATGCAAGTCATTTCAAAGAAATGTGGGCGTGCGTATCCGAGTCACTACATCTTGCTAGTCAACGCACGCAACAGTGGAAAAGCACTTGATTTCGATAAGGTGATTGAAGAAATGAAAGGAAAACAATCCCCATTCCTCGAAGTTTGGGTAGTCGCACTCGTTGGCCCAGACGATATGAAAATCGTGCGTGTAGCCCCTGCGGCACTTTCGATCGATTTGAAACTGAGATCCGAATTGGAGATTGCTAAGAAACAAATGCCTTTCGTAGAGCGGGGAACTCGAGGGAGCGGCACAGAAATGCGAGATCTCGGACCATTGTATTTGCCAATCCCCCGACGCAAATGAACCCTGTGTCATAGGCAAACAGGAAGCGCCAATCACTACGTAAGGAGAATCGTCATGGCCAAGCTCAACACGCTCAACCTAAACTTCGGCCCCCGTACTCACGAAGGCGCGCCCGCGCGCCACATCTCGCCGGAGCACCAGCTTCGCCGGTCGGTGCTCGCTTGCCTGCTCTGGGAGTCGCAGTTCTACGAGGACGGCATCGAGATCGCTGGACGCATCGCGGAACTAGTCCCGAAGGTTCAGGCCGAGAAGGTGGCTGCGCTGGCGGTTGAGGCGCGCGAGCAGATGAAGCTTCGTCATGCGCCGTTGCTCATCGTGCGCGAGATGGCGCGTCATGCTACGCATCGGCGTCTGGTGGCGGAGACGCTCGAGCGCGTCATCCAGCGTGCCGACGAGCTTGCGGAGTTCGTCGCCATCTACTGGAAGGACGGGCGGGTGCCGCTTTCCGCGCAGGTGAAGAAGGGGCTGGCTGCTGCATTTCCTAAATTCGACGAGTATCAGCTTGCCAAGTACAACCGTGGCGGGCCGATCAAGCTGCGGGACGTGCTCTTTCTCTCGCACGCCAAGCCGCGCGATGCGGCACAGGCGGGCGTCTGGAAGAAGCTTGTCTGGGGACGCCTCGCCACGCCCGATACCTGGGAAGTGGCGTTGTCGGAGTCGGGCAAGAACACCGAAGGGGGCGATGGCAAGAGCGGCGATAAGCGCGACGCCTGGGAGCGGTTGCTGCGCGAGCAAAAGCTGGGCGCGCTCGCGTTGCTTCGCAACCTGCGCAATATGCGCGAGGCCGCGGTGGACGAGGTGCTTGTGGTCGAAGCGCTCGGCGCGATGAATGCGTCGCGCGTGGTCCCGTTCCGATTCCTGGCGGCGGCTCGTCATGCGCCGCACTTCGAAGAGGCGCTGGAGCAGGCGATGCTGAAGTCAGTGGCCTCGCAGGCGAAGCTCCCCGGGCGCACGATCGTGCTGGTGGACGTTTCGGGCTCCATGACCGCGCCGCTCTCGAAGCGGTCGGAAATGCAGCGCACCGATGCGGCGTACGGTCTCGCGGTGCTGGTGCGCGAGATCGCCGAGAAGGTTGCTGTCTACTCCTTCTCAGATCGAGTGGTCGAAGTCCCGGCTCGCCGTGGCTTCGCTCTGCGCGATGCGATCGATGCGTCGCAGCCGCACAACGGCACGTTGCTCGGCGCCGCCGTCGAGCACCTGAACAAGAACGAACGCTACGACCGCCTGATCGTCATTACCGACGAGCAGGCGCACGACTCGGTTCCCGCGCCGCGACCTGAGCGCATTGCGCGAAGGTCCGAAACAAAGACCAAGGGACCGGGGTTCCCGGACAGCCCGCTTTTGGCTGGCTGGGGTGGTGGATACGTGATCAACGTGGCGTCGTTCAAAAACGGCGTCGGCTATGGCAAGTGGACGCACATCGATGGCTGGTCGGAAGCGGTCATCGAGTACATCCGCGCGCTGGAGTCGACGGCGAATGGCTGGGTGAGCTAACGCGGCCACAATCCCCATCCTAACGTCGCAAAAAACGTGACGTTAAGGATGGGGCACCCGCGGCGTTTCTTATCGCAAACGGAAAGCACAAGATGACTGATTCGGAAAACATTCCGCTTTACCGCGATGGACGCCACTATGACGCGCTGCATCGCGTTCTGCCGTTCAATGACGTCCCGTTCTATCTGGAAGAAGCGAAGCGGTCGCGTGGTCCAGTGCTGGAACTGGCGTGCGGCACCGGCCGCCTCACCATTCCGCTCGCGCAGGCTGGCGTCGAGATCACCGGACTCGATCGCGCACCCTCAATGCTGGCGCACGCCAAGGCCAAGGCGGCCGAAGCGCAGGTAAATATTGAATGGGTCGAGGCGGACTGCCGTGAATTCAATCTCGGCCGCAAGTTTGCCCTGATCTTCATGCCGTTCAATTCGATGCAGCACCTGCACGACCAGGCATCGCTCGCGGCGCTCTTCAGTAAAGTGAGGAATCATCTCGCCGATCGGGGCCGGTTCATTTTCGACGTGTTCAATCCCAGCATCGCGATTCTGAATCGCGATCCGGGCCAGCGTTATGTGGAGCGGCGGTACGAGCATCCCGATGGCCGCGGGACGATCACACTGGAGCAGACCGCTGTCTACGACGACGCTGCGCAGGTCAACCGCCTCACGTGGTACCTCAGCCTTGAGGGCGAGAAGAATTTCCGCGTAGAACAGCTCGGCTTGCGGTGCTTTTTTCCGCAGGAACTGGATCTGCTGGTGCGGGCGAACGGATTTGCGATCGAAGAAAAGTTCGGAGACTTTCAGCGCACGCCGTTTGCTGCGGGCGCGATGAAGCAGGTCGTGGTCTGCCGGTGACCAGAAATTTGCTTGCCGATGGCACAGAGGTCACAGCGAACTCCCCGTTCTGGTCTGTAACCTCTGCGGCTTTCAACGGGAAGGCAGAAATCGTCATCCGCCTTCGGTAAGTGGTTAGTGTTTGCCGCCTGTGCTCGGTTTCCGTGCGCTCTTCAACAACACTGTGTCTTGCACCTGCGCTGCGGGCGGCTTGGGCTGGGGTTGCGGCGGCCGGGCAGCAGGCTGTTGGGCCTGGCTCGGCGGTCTTTGAGGTAGGGCACCGCTGATTGGGTTCACCATCGTGGAGTGGGGTTCCTTGCCCCTTAGGGTGCATCGGCAAAGATTGCCGGGGCTGTAGAGGTTTGTGAAATTTTCCGGCGTCTCCAGTAACCGGATCGCCGGTTACGCGCGCACCATCGATTCACCTTGGCGATGCTATCGAGTTTTTAGAATGCCTAGTACACGTCCTTTGAAGTCGGTCACGCGCGGGGAGTCGGCCTCAAGGGAAAGCCGCACCGCTAATGCCTGCAGGAAATAAGTGTGGTTCTGATAGCGGGCCAGTGTCTGCGGCGTTAGCGGATTCGCCCACACTTGTTTGTCCTCTTCATCGATTTGCGTCAGGCTGGCGTTAAACGCCGCCGCGTCTACCGACGGAAGCCGGATCACGGCAACGATGGCCGCAGCCATCCGATCCTGCTCGCCCTGAATATAGACGTCTGGAGCAGTCGACAGTCGCGTCGCGATCGCAGTCAGAATTTTCTCCTGCTCTTCTTTGGTCAAAAGTGGACTGTGCGCGAGGCCTTGCAACAGGTCGGCGGTGTGTGCGTTGGCGTGGATCCATCCCACTTTGGAGTCGTAGCCACGCAAATCGCGTTCGGATTGAAGGTACGTGATCGCATCGCCGACGAGCTGGTGATAGCGCGCCTCACCCATGAAGGGGGTCTTCGCTTCGCGTTCTGCCATCACGGATAGACAGAGCGCGGAGAACGAGCGTTTCAGGACGGAATTAGTCCCGGATTCGCCGATGCCGTCTTTCAGATTAGCCCGCCACTCGTCGGTGAGCGCGATCAGAGTCGGAGGGGAGATGTAGTTGCGATAAATCCAGCGGACGTAGATGGAGTAGGCGAGATCGTCCCGCAGTTCCGGGTCGGGCGAGGCCAACAGACCGCTGACTTCGCGAGCGAGAACATCAGCAGATTCGTGCTCGGGAACGTTGTATTTGTTCTTGGCGATGGCTTGCCAGAAGGCACGGTCGTGAGCGGCAGTTTGTCCCGAGGAAGGAATGGAGAACAGAAGAACAAATGGTGCCGCAACGAAAATCGCGAGAGCTCGCAAGACGGCCGCCCTGCCTCGGGGGTTATTGGAGGGCATAGAGGTTTCCGTCCATGCTGCCGACATAGACTACGCCTTTGTCCACTGTCGGCGAGGACAGGATCGCGCCGACCGACATGAATCGGTACATGTCAATGTACATGTCTTCAAAATCGCCGAAAACGGGCGCGAACGCTTCCTGGTTCAGACTGCCATCGGCAGTCAGAATTTTCATCGAGTCTTTTTTCGACGCTTCGGTTTGAAACTCCCAGGCAATCTTCCCAGTTTTTGTCTCAATGGCGTACAGCTTGCCGTTGTGACTGCCGATGTAGGCCAGATCCCCAGCTAGGGCGGGTGAAGAAAAGATGTAGCCTCCGGCTTTGAAGTTCCAAATGAGATGGCCATTCCTGGCATCGAGCGCCATGAACCGCGAACTGTCAGATGTTCCCGCGTACACCACGCCGTTGCGCACTGCCGGAGTCGTATTTACCCAGGACTTGTTCGAGGAGTAGTCCCATTTCTTTTTTCCGCTGGCGGCGTCGAGAGCGTAGACGTGGCCGTCGCGGCATCCGACGTAGACAACCCCATCGACTACTGCCGCGGAGGACTGAAATCCCACCTGGTTGTGGATGGTATTGTCCTCGCCGGCATGGAACGTCCACTTCTCCTGCCCCGTCTCGGCATCGAACGCGTAGAAAAAGCTGTCCCAACTTCCGATGTAAACGGTGTTGTTGTACACGGCCGGCGAGGCATGAACTACATCTTTGGTCTGAACCTTCCAGACTTCGATCCCCGTATCGGCCGTGACGGCGTACACGTTGCCGTCGCCGCTGCCGAAATAGACTTTTCCGTTTGCGACTGCGGGCGAAGAAGTCCAGAGGTCCCAGGCGTCAGGCATGGTCTGCGCGGCTGAGGGATAGCCGTGCAGATTCTTCGCTTCGAATTTTCTTTCGAACTCAGTGGCGAACACCCACTTCGGTTTGCCGGTGGCGAGATCAAGCGCGGCCAGCGAGCCGGCGGACGAAACAAAGTACACGGTCCCACCGCTGATGGTCGGCGTGGAGGCAATCGGCATCCGCGACTTGAAATTCCATTTCTCTTTGCCGGTCTCCTGATCGATGGCGTACAGGTATCCGGAGAGACTGGTGATGTAGACAACGCCGTCGGCTATTACCGGAGATGCGACAATCGCGCCGCCAGTCTTGAAACTCCACTTGACGCCTTTGAACTGTGTTGGTCCCGCCGGTTCATACACGCCGGTGCGCGCCGCGTTGCCGTGAAAAGTCGCTTGTCCCAGCGCGCCCGCGGCGCACATCCAAAGCCCCAAGCCGAGCCATCGTCTCATTCGTCTCTCCCGCTGAAATGTAAAATGCGCAGTTCTCAACTGACTGCTGCCCACCCATCTGACGGGGCCGGAACGAAATAGTTATCAGCAGAGTTATCAGCGAAGCCCCAACGGGCAGAGATAACAGAGTGGCCGCCGCTTGTCATCGCTTGACGGGGCTTTTTCCCCGCACCTATGCTGGACGTTCTTCCGCGGAGGACACTCTGAAGGCATTCCGGCGATTGCTGAAGCGCACACCCGTATACGGTGTCTACAAAGCGCTCGGCCACTATCCCGATTACTGGTATTGGATCCTGCGCGGCCGGCCGGCGCGTTCGCCGCATCTCCTGAAGCAAAAAACCGTGCGTGAGTACGGGGAGAAGTACGGCCTGAAAACTCTGGTGGAAACTGGCACCTACTACGGAGAAATGGTCGCGGCCATGCGCACCCGCTTCGAACAGATTTATTCGATCGAATACGTGCAAGAACTAGCCGATCGCGCTGCGCGAAAATTCAAGCGTGATCGACACATCCGAATCTTCTGCGGCGACAGCCGCGTGGTCATGCCGGAAATTCTTGCTCTGCTAAAAGGCCCTGCACTGTTCTGGCTCGACGCCGGGTACTACGGATGGGTCGGCAAAAAGGAAGACCAGCAACGCCTGTCATCTGAGCTGGACATGATTCTCAGCCATCCGTTTCGGCACATTATCCTGCTTGACGATGCGCGTGGACTCACGGGGAAAGACGGGCTTCCGTCGGTCAACGACGTGAAGCAGCATATCGAATCGAAATTCCCCACGCGAGTGGTCGAAGTGAAGTACGACATTCTGCGGATTACATCTCGGGGATAGCAGGTATTCGCGTGGACAAACGAGGTAAGTGCTTTGTTTCTACTCCCAAAGTGTTCCACGTGGAACACTAAGTGAAATTGAAAGTCGCATTCATCGCGGTACAGCGGCGTCAGTTTTCTGTCGCTCCATTTCCCACGCTTTCGCGTATTTCCACGAAACGTAGACCGCGTGGTACAGATGCAAGAGCAGCCCTTCACGTCCGTCAAGGAACCCCAATCGAAAAAAGTAGTTATAGACAAACGTCGCTGCCGGTCTGAGCACGATGTTGAATACGCTGAATCGGACGCGCCCCTTGGCAGCGACCATCTCTGCGCCAAGCGAGGAGTAGCGGTTCATGTGGTCGAGGTAGTCGGTGAGGGTGGGGTAAGAGTGGTGGAGGAGAGCGCCTCGCAACCGCTTCGATTTCATGGCAACTGTCCTAGATCGATATTCCCGAACCTTCATGGTTTCATGAACCGCAGCCTCCTTGAAGCTTCCAGTGCCTTTTCGGAAAAGTCTCAGCTTACGATCGGGCCAGAAGCCCCCGTGTCTGATCCATCGCCCCAAGAAGTAATTCTTCCGCGGCACCCAGAAGCCGTTTACAAAAATGGTAGCGTCACTGCCATCCGGCAACAGCTGTCTAAATTTGGGATTCCGAGGTTGAAGCTCAACCACCCAGCCGATTTCCTCGACAAGTTTATCGCTTACTTCCTCGTCCGCATCGAGTGAAAGGATGTAGTCTCCCGCCGCCTTCGCAATAGCCGAATTCTTTTGCGCCGCGTAGCCCTTCCATTCTTCAGTGAACACTTTCGCGCCCAACGATTTCGCGATGTCGACCGTGCGATCGGTCGAGCCGGAATCGACGACGATAATTTCGCCCTTGCCATCCGACACCAGCGACTGCACGCTCGCGAGCGTGCGGCCGATGTTCGCTTCTTCGTTATGGGTGATGATGACGATGGAAAGCTGCACCGGGTGAGGATACTCGCCGTTGGCGGGTGGTCGCTAGTCGTTAGACGGCTACTGCCACCGCAAAAAGAAAACGCCGGACGCAAGCGCCCGGCGTCTTGAATACTACCATCGACTACTGTTGTGGTTGGGCTGGCGGTTGCACCGGAGTCTGCTGTTCCGGCGGACGCGGCGCCACGTACGGCACGCTGGGCAATTTTGTGACTTGTCCGCGTTCAGCGTCGGCCATCAGGATGCCCAACCGGTCGAGCGTTTGGCCGGTTGCGCGA
>Ga0210402_10001704_pt1 | contig 22454 bp, 20 predicted proteins | sample IncBWC7MmetaG_FD_161055 | JGI IMG/M metagenome (GOLD analysis project Ga0210402, IMG submission 161055) | Forest soil microbial communities from Barre Woods Harvard Forest LTER site, Petersham, Massachusetts, United States - Inc-BW-C-7-M | ecosystem: Environmental > Terrestrial > Soil >... | reverse complement strand
ACGGCGATGATCGTGAACACAATGGCAAGATTGCGCAGAATGACGCGAAAGCGCCGCTCGGTTTCCTCGGACGGCGCCCACGGCAGGTCATAGCGCCGGTAATAAGGCACCAGGCCAGACGGGACTCGGCTTGCAGGGTTCAAGGCTGCCATTTAAGTCGCCGCCCGTTCGCGTTCGACCACGGCGAAGGACACTTTGCCGTATTCGGCTTCGCTGCAGGTCATCATGATTTTCTTCAACACGCTGTAAGGCGTGCTCTTGTCGCCCATGATGGTGACCTCGCGCTTCGCGATGTCGGTCTGGCCGCGGAGGCTGCGGTCGTTTTGCGCCATCAGCGCCGTCTTGAGAGGCGCGAAGAACGGCCCCTGGTTGGCGACCACGGCCTGCAGCGATCCGACCAGAACGCCATCCACGTACAGCGAATCCTTGGTGATCATGACGACCACGGCGGCGCTCGGCTTGCGTTCGGAGAGCGACTGCGGAATCTGAATATTCTTGGTGTTGGGCAGGATGTCCACTTCGGCCGTGTGCGCGAGCAGGAACACCACCAGGATGGTCATCATGTCGATAAAAGGAATCAGCGCATAGTGGCTGCCGCCATGCCTGCGTTCTCGATGCCGTTTGATGCGGTAGGAAATCATGTCGGCGCATCTCCGATGGCGATATCAGGAAAGAGTTCTGCCTTGGAGAACGGCGGCGTGGGAATTTGATAGACGCGCACCGTGTCCATCACCTGCACCAGAACGTCGTAGGGCACGGCGGGCCCGGGCAATATTGTCGCGTCGGTCATCTGCGGAAACTGAGATTTCACCTGGCGCATGAATTCCGACAAATGGTCCAGATCATAGCCGCTCGGCGTGTTTTCAATGACCTTCAACGGACCCGAATTGCGGTCGTTGACCACGAGATCGTTGGGCCGGATGATCACTTCGAGCTTCAAGCCCTTCGGCAATTCAACAGGAGCGGTGTTGCTGGCCGGAAGATTGAGCTGAAGGATGTTCGTCTTGGAGAACACAGCGGTGAAAATCAAGAAAAACACCAAGATCACCATCATGTCGATCATCGGCACGATGTTCAGATCATCGCGCCCCTGGTGATAGCGGGCGTGATTGCGTCGGACGAGGCGCGCAGATTTTGACTTCATGAGAGACGGCCTAGGATGCTGTCACTTTGAACTAGATGCTGCCGCGGGCGGCCGCCGGAGATCTCACCGACGGCGTCGGCGCCGGTTCATGCGACTTGTCGGTCTGCCGTTCGGTGATCGAGTTCAAGAACTTCACCGACGCAATCTCCAAGCTGTCGATGAGCGAGGTTGTCTTCGATTCGAGAAACATGTGCGAGAGCAGCAGCGTGATGGCGACGAACAAACCCGACGCGGTGTTGTTCATGGCCACCGATATGGCCGCCGCCAGCAAGCTTGCCTTCTCGGCCGGATTGGCGGTTGCAACGGCGCTGAAAGCGCCGATCAGGCCGGTGATGGTGCCGAGCAACCCGATCAACAGGCCGACGTTCGCAAGCGACGAAAGATAGTGAGTGCGCTTTTCGATTCTCGGAATGACTTCGAGCAGGCTCTCGTCCATGGCCTTTTCAATGTCATCGCGACGGCGGGCGCTGGCGACGCGCGCCACACCGTAATTCAGGATGGTGGCGATCGAGGCCTTCGAGTTGTGGCAAAGGCCCACGACTTGCTTGAAGTTTCCGGCGCTCAAGGCCGGCACAAGCGAGTCCCAGAGGCTGCGATTGCGAATGGTTTCGCGGGTCAGGTAGACGTATCGCTCGATGGCGATGGCGACGCCGACCACGAAGATCAAAGCCAGCGGGTAGAGGAATACCCCGCCGTCTTTGAAGAAATTGACTGCTGAATTCATGAAATTCATCTGCGCGCTCCTAGATAAACTCTATCTTTCGAATATGCGATTCAACCAGATTCCGTAAAATCGGCTATGACTTACTTCTCACCCTGGTCCGACGGGTGGCCCGGTGCACCATTTTGGGACTTATCGGCTTGCACGGCCTTGTAATAGACGACTTCACGTTTGAACACGTCCCGGTCAACCGGGGCTAAAATCTCATCGACCAGGCTGTTCATCGGTTTACCGGCCAAATCGCCGATATCCGACTTCTTCCAGGGCACGATGTACATGACCTTCGGCTGCTCGCGATCGCCGGTTACGGTGGCGGTCCCCAATTCCAGCCGGTCGGTCGCTCCTGGGGGTTTTTGACCCGGCGCCCCATTGCCCGCCCGGCCCCCTGCGGCCGGTGGACGCGAGGTATTGGCGCGCGGTTCGCCGGCTTCGGATTGGGCTGTCGCCGATCGGGACGTGTTGGCACGGGGCTCGCCGGCTTCTGCTTGAGGGGTCGCTTTGGGCGGCTTGGCGGGCGCCGCGGCGGGCGGACTGGCCTCTGTCGAAGGCGGGGGTGCGGGTTGAGGGGGCGCAGGTTCCTGCGCCGAGGCCACATTGATGGCCCAAAAGAGCAGGGTCAGGCTTAAGGTCCGGAAGGTATTCATGCGGGCTCCTCCTTCTTGGCGGCCGGCGCCGGTGAGCCGACGCGCTTGCGCAATTCAATCACCCAACCGGCGACCTGCTTGTTCTCGCCGGCGATCTCGATGTAGCGCTCAAACTGCTCGAGCGCCTTCTGCGGCTCGGAGAGGTACAAATCATAGAGCACGCCCAGATTCAGATGCGCAGGCGCGTAGTTTGGTTCAGCGGCAATCGCACGCAAGTAAGCCGCCTCAGCGTCCGCGAACTTGCCCAGCTTACGCTCAACGATGCCAAGTTCGTCGCCCGCGATCGGGTTGGCCGGGGTGACCTGCAGCGCCGCCTTGAACGCAGCCTCCGCTTCGGGCAGCCGGGAATCGTGCAAATACAGCAATCCCAGATTCAACTGCGGTCCGGCAAATTGCGGATAGGCGACGGTAAGCTGTTTGAACTCAAGCTCCGCGTCCGTATGGCGGTTGGATTGCATCATTTGCAGCGCTTGACTGTACTGCTGCGCCGCGCGCGGCGGTATGGGCGCGGCATCGGGGGCGGGTGCGCCGGCGGGCGCGCTCGAACCCGCAGGCGTCGCGGCGCCTCCGGGCGCGGCCGCGTTTGGGCCGGAGGGGCTCGGCTTAGGGGTGCTCGAAACCTGCGCAGCCGCAGGCACGGGCGCCGGCGCGGGAGCCGCCGTTTTTGCCGCGGGCTGCGTCGGCGTGCTGTGACAACCGGCGAGCAACACCAGCGCACCGAAGCTAGCGAATCGATTCAACCTGCTTTTCACCTATCTCCACCTTGGCGTAGCGCCCTGGATTGAGTTGCGCCAGCGCGGCGAAACTCTTCTGCACCCATTCGTCGTATGTACCCTCTTTCGTGCGCGCGGCGTTGACTTCATGCAACTTGATTGCCTTCTCCTCAAACGGAAAGGCTTGTTCCTCCAGCAACACGTCGTATTGCTCCAATTCATCCTTCTTGAGATTCTTGGGCCGCTCGGAACTCATCAGGTCCTTCCCAAGCTGCCGGTACAATTCCGCGCTCTCGAAGGTCGCCGCGGTCGTGACTTCGGCAACTTGATAGTCGGCGGCGGCCTCGTACGCCTTGAGCGCCGCTTCCATCGCCTTGCGCTTCTCGGCGAGCGATTTCTTGAGCGGCACGACCAATTTGATGTTCTTGAACTCCTCGCGTGCCGGTGCCGCAAGCGTCAACGTCGCCTTGGCCGCTAATGCACGCGTGCGATCACTGCGGGCTGCGCCCGCGGTGCGGTCCGCGGAGATGATGTCCTTGAGCCAGTAGTCGCGGCCGCCGAAGTCGCCCGCCTTCACCGCAATCAAGCTCAACTTGTTGCGTGCCTCCATCGCAGGACCCAGGGGTTGCGGGAAATGCTTGACGAAGGCTTCAAGCATCGCGCGCGACTTAGGGGTGTTGCCGGCTTTGTCATAGAGGTCCGCCGCCTGCAGGGTGGCTTCCCGCTGCACGTCGGGCGTCTCCTTGGGCGATTGCGATATTTGCTCGAATTCGACCGCGGCCTGACCGGGCTTGTTCGCCGCGGTATAGGCCACTGCGAGATTGCGGGTGACATCCGTTTGCAGCGGGCTTTCCGGGAAATTACGGCGGAACCCTTCCAGCACGGGAATAGCGCGATCCCATTGCTTTTGGGTCACGAGCAGGGCGGCGGCATCGAAATCTGCGTTGGCGCGAACTTTCGATGTGGGCGCAAGCGCCGAGACGCGCAGGAAATCGTCGACCGCGGCGGCGCCGTCGCCGGCCTTGCTCTTTTGCTCGCCCTGTTTGTAGATCGACGCCGCCAGCCGCTCGACGATCGCGGCCCGCTCCGGATCGTTGGGCGGCATGACCGCCTGTGCGTGTACATAGGCAGCTTCCGACTTATCGAACACGCCTTGATCGAAATTCGAATTGCCGATCACCGTCCACGCAATGCGCTGTTTTGCGATGTCCACCGGAGGCTGCTTGGCGAGCAAAGATTCCGCAGCGGAGACGGCACGTAGGTAATCCTTGGCCGCGTACAGTTCAGTGGCGGCCTTGGTCAAGACTTGCGCGCTTTCCGGGTGGGCAGGAAACGTTTGCGCGAACTTCAGCGAGCTGTCGATGGTCTTCACGTGCTGTGTGGCCTTCGCTTCGCCCGACAGGGTCTCCTCTTGCTTGCCGTAAGCGATGATCGCGGCGTACCCGGCGGCAGCCGCTTTCTCGTGATCGCCGTAGTGGTAGGCGGTGCTTTCGTATTCTTGCGCCGCGTCCAGATATTGCTTGCTCTCAAACAATGTGTCCGCGAGCAGATAATTGGTCACCGCCGAACCGGGCTCATCCGGCCATGATCGAAGGTAGCTGCGATACCACTTTGCCGCTTCCTGATAGTCGGCGACATCCTTGGTCCGCTGCGCCTGAGCGTGATAGTACTGCGCGACGTCCTTAAGATTGGTCTTCAGCACCGCCACGACCTTCGGCTCAGCAGTGGGTTGACGCCCTTGCCAGTAAGCGGTGCCAAAACTGTAGTTTTCGACGAACTCCTTCTTGCCCTGCAACACCAATTGCGGGAAGCCGCCCTTTTGGTAGGCCTCGATGGCCTGCATTTCCAGCAGAGGTGCTTTCTCGTTATTGCGATCCAGGGATACGAAGGCGCGGTAGCTGTCGGCCGCATCCGTGTAGCGCTCCTTCTCCATGTAAAGATCGCCGAGGCGCGCGTACAAAAGATAAGAATAGGGTCGCGGCTTTCGATGTCTCACGAAATCCTGAATGGTCTTGGGGCCATCGAGGTAGGAAAAGGTTATGGACATCACTCTGAAGGTGTCCTCCACCAATTCCCGATTGGGGCGGCTCAACGTATCGATCTCGATCAAGGCATTGGGATCGCGCTTGGAAGTCAGTACTGAATCGAGCACGCCGGCAAAGGAATCCAGGCTGCGTTCATTCTCACCCTGCTTGAAAAGCGACCAGCCGTGCTTGTAGAGACTCTGGTTGTAGAATGCGGAGGAGGAGCCGGCCTTGATGACCGCCTCGTAGGCGGCTTGCGATTTCGGGTACGCCTTCTCCGAAAAAAGCAGTTCCCCGCGCCGAAACTGTGCTTCGTCGATGAAACGGCTGTTGGGATATTGCGCCACAAGCTGATCCAGGGAGTTCAGCGCCCGCTCAGGCTGCGCATTCAGTTCATAGGCGCGCGCGAGCTGGTAAAGCACCGCGTCATTGCGCTCGTACTTTGGATAGGTCTTGAGCAGCGCCGTGTACAAATGAATGGCTTCCGTGGCACGCAATCCTTCATTGGTCGCGAGTTCGCGCTCGATGCGTTCGGATTCCGAGCTTTCCAGATTCAAATCGCCCAGGCGGCGCAGCGCCTCCGACCGCAAGGCCGCATCTCCCGCATTCAAATCGAGAAACCGCTTGTAGCTCTCCATGGTCTTGGCCGAATCCACATTCTTCGGCGGGTCGGGGCTGACATCGACCGGCTGATTGTCGAGGTCTTTGATCGTGGCCGGCTTTTTGGGCGCGGCCGACAGCATCGACGGGCCGAGAAGCACGCCCAACAGTATGGCGGCGCCACATGTCAGTTGTGAGACCACGGGCTTCATGGCTTCGCCTGCGGCGGTGTGTCCGGCGGCGTGCTTGGCGTTGCGTTCGGGGCCGCGTCGGGCGGCGGCGCAGCCGGTGTTGTTTTCGGGGGCCCGTTGGCCGGCCCGTTCGATGTGCGGTCGTAGATCGCCGCGAGCTCATAGCGCGCTTGAATCTGGTAGGTCTCGATGCGTTGCTTCTGGCCCTCGAGCTCCTGGATGGCGAGGGACTGCAGGAATTCATTTTGCCGCTCCGAGACGTCGGCCAGGCGCTCGTGCAATTGATCGATTCTCGATCGGATGGCCGCGACGCGCGATGCGTATCCGCCGGTGGTCAGCGGCGTGCCCACACGCGCTTGGCGCACCAGTACGGCGCGCTTCTGCGTCTCCTTGAGCGCAGCTTCGAGCTCCTTGACCGAACGCCGCTCATTCCACAGCCTGGCTTTGAAGCTCTCCGACAGTCGCCAGTACATGACGCCCTTCATGAGCCGGTGCTTCTCCCGCATATCGGCCAAATCCGGGTCATTCGGGTGAGTCGCGAGGTAGTCCTCGATATTCTTCAGGCGCGCCCAGGTTTCCTGCTCCTGCGGCGTGCCCAGGGCAGCCACATCGTTGGACTTTTCGATCTCGTTGATGCGCGATTCGAAATCCACGCGCTTCTGAGTCAGCCCATCCAAATCGGTCGCCGCCAATACGGCATCGGCCTTCGGGACGCGTCGGTTGTAGGCTTCCTGGCGCGTATCCAGCATGTCGTCGTAGGCCGAGACGTCGTCGCGCCAATCATCCAGGTTGCGGCTCATAAAATTGAGTTCGCGGTAATTCTTCAGTCCCTCTTGGAATTCGTTGCTCGCCAGCAGGGCATACAAGTAGCGCGACTCGGGTGCATCGGGCAGATTGCTGAGCTGCCAGTACCAGGTCAGCGTGTCCTTCTTGTCGTCGCTCAACAAGCGGTCGAGCAGCTTGCCGCTGCGAATACCTTCGATCGAGTCGTCGATTCGCTTGAGTTCGCTGTCGAAGGATTCAATGGCCGTGTTGTAGAACTCCGCCGCCTGGCCAAACGCGGAGAGCTGCACGTACGCGTAAGGCACGGTGAGAAAGGACTCCTGCACCGCCGAGTCGAGCAAGCTGCGCTTGCGCAACTCGAGCCAGGGCGCGAGGGCGCGCTTGAATTCGCCCATGCCCGCATCCGCCCAGCCCACGCCCAGCAGCGCCTTGCTCGAATACGGTCCTTCGAGGCGCACGCGCTGCAGGATGGGCTTCGCTTCCTTCGCCCGCTGCCCCTGCAACAGCGCGAATCCCAGCGCCAGATTGGCTTTATCTCTCAGGGCCAGCAGTTCCTCGCTGCGAGTCTGCATCGTGCCGACTCGATCCAGGTAGGCAATCGCTTCCTGCAGCCGGTCTCTGCGCACCAACGCCACGCCCAGATTGAATTGCGCGTAGGCAGTCCAGTCGGGCGCGCCCTTCCAGCTGCTCAACGCGGTAATGGCATCGTCGTAGCGCCCTTGGCGCATCATCAGCTGCGCCAGCAGCATGTAGCGTTCCGCGTTGATGCGCGGGTCGATCTTGTCGGAGACCTGGCGCAGAGCCCGTTCGGACTCTTCTAGATAGCCCCGCTGGTACCAAACCTTGCCCAGATAGAACCAGGCCCGGTTGCGCACGAACTCGGAAGTATTCTTCTTCAGCAGTGCCTCGAATATTCTGCCCGCCTCGACGTGTTGGCCGAGCGACAGGTAGAGGCCTCCGAGCAGCAGTTCGGCTTCTTCCTGGGTGTGAGGTACCCGGCCCAGCTGCCGCGCAGCCAGCAAGCGGGTGATCGAATCGAAGTAATCGTCTTGATAAAAGTAGAACAGTACATCGCCGTAGGAGAGATCCTGCACCACGTGCGGCGCCAAACCGTTGGGGTCAGGCTTGACGTTTTTTGCCTGCACGGCTGCCGCGGGCATTGCCAGCAGCAATCCGCCGAGGAGAAACGGCCGCAGTGTGTTGATCACTCCTTGCACATCATTCCCAGTCTTTGATCATGAACTCAGGCTGATGCTTGGGAACACGGTCCGTGATCTTAAGTTCCAGGTATTTCGCGCCGACACCCTTGTCGAAATTGATCGTCGCACCGCGCTTGTAGCCGCGCTCGACCGGGCCCTTGCCCGTGAAAAACGCCACGAGCTCATGCTTGCCGACCTTCAAATTGCCCAGATAGATCTGCTGTACGCCGCCCTTGAGCAGCGCATCGGCTTCGCGCGCCGTGTACAAGTAGTTCTTGACTTCCTTGTTGTCGATTTTGACCGTGACCGAGTCGAGCGCGAAGAAAGCGCCCACATCCATCGAGATATAAAGGGCGACCTGAGTGTTGGCCGGAAACAGCAATTCTTCCTGCAGCACGAACAGATCTTTGTTCAAGTCGACCACATCCTTCTTCAGGCCCTGCACTTCCTGGTCCAAGGTCTTGAGCTCGGGCGGCGGCGCATCGGGCGCCGGGGCCGCTGCGGGAGCCGGCGCGGGAGGCGGCGTTTGACCCATTGCCAGCCCGGCGAACAACAGCACGGCGCAGACGGTGACGGATACAATTGGAAGCTTGAGATTCATAACTGACCTATCGTTTATTCGCGCAGCAATTCGCGGATGTGATCGAGATATACGCGCTCATCGCCGCGCCGGAAGCCGACGGCCGAATAACGCACGACACCCGAGCGATCCACCAGGATCGTCATGGGCATTTTCTGTAAGAAGTAGTCCTTGCCGATCTCGGAGCCGGTATCGAACAGGATGGGGTACGAAACGCTCATGGCTGCGGCGAATTCCTTGGAGCGCCGCAAATCCTCGTCCACCGATACCCCGAGTACCACCAGACCGGCACGCTGGTAGGTAATGTTGATGCGATCGAGCGCGGGCATCTGCTGGCGTGAATTGCCGTCCGAGCGCGTCCAAAAATTCACGAGCACAACCTGGCCGCGAAATTCAGATAGGCGCAGGTTCCGGCCGTCCAAACCTCGCAATACAAAATCGGGCGCCGGCTTGCCCACGATGCTGGGTGCGGCGGCAATCGACGCCGCGGTCAGCGCGAACCCCATTATCAACCCGCCGGCGAGGAATGCTCTACGCATGCGCTGCAACGCTTAAAATGACGCCGAAGCGCCGCGACTCATCAATCACGCTGGTAACCCCGCTGTCCTAGGAACACCCCGTAGACCGGAAGCTTTGCGCCCTCGCCTTTCGGCGAGTTTGCCCTGATCAGATCTTATGCAAAATCGCACAATGCGAGCCGCAGTGTCAACGCAGCGGCCGCGTGTTAGCTCGATTTCTGTATGACTTAGCGCACATTCGTGCAATTTCATCGCACGACGAGCAAAGCTTCGAATGCAGCGTGCGGCAAGGTACGACGCAGACGCATTCTTGTAGACCTTACAAGGCGCAGCGATTGAATGAGCAATCTGTCTCTGGATTGAGACATGAGAACGAAAGAGGGGTCCGACATGACGCCGGACCCCCAAAGCATGAGTCACGCGCTTAGGTAACTTTTCCGTTCACCAGCCCCGCGAGGGGTTGGAAGGCAATCAAAGGATCGAGCGCCGCTCCGCTGCCGAGCGTGTTGTTGAGCGGGTTGATCAAGGGCGCAGACTGCCAGAGCGTCGGCCATGCCGCGGCCGCGCTCGCACTGTGCAATGCCATGTAGTTCAGCACCACCATTTGCACCAGATTGAGCACGTTGTTGCCGGCGGGGCTGCCGGTCGAATTGAGCGACCCGTCCGGATTGAAGTTGCCGATCTGCAAGCTCATCTCCGGGTTGGCCTGGGCGGGCACGGGCCTGCCGGCCGGATTGAAAACCAAGAAATAAGTAGCGGCGACACTTTGGTTGTCCGCCGTCCACACGCCCTTGCCGCGACCGCCGACAGAGCTGTCGATCATGCCGTTGCTGGCGAGCGAACCGTCGGTGAAAACGTAGATCATGACGGGCTTGTTCACACGCGAGGCATACTCCAAACACGCGCCGATGCAATTGCCCAGATTCAAGTCCTTCGCTTCGCCGTCCATTCGATTGCCGCTGTGATAATCGAAGCCGCCCATCTCGATGGTGCCGGCGGCGGCATTGCCGTCGATGACCAGTTTCATGATGGCCGCAGTCTTCTGGTAGTCGGAATTCGCCTGATATTCCGCGGTGGTGAAGATGCCGCTCGGTCCGACGATGTTGGGATCCACGTCCGGATTCACCGCCGAAGGGCTATTGTACTTGTCGACGATGTACGCCGACTTGGTGTATCCGCACGCCTGGATTCCCGCCGGCCCCAGGGCCGCGGTATTCAATGTCGGATCGGTATAGGCGGAGACCTGCGTATACTTGGCGTCGCTGATGCGTTTCATCGACTCGAGCACATTGGTGACGTCGGCAGCGTTGGGCAGCAGCGTGCTCAGCTGACCGGTGCTGACCAGACCTTTGCTGTCCTGGGAGCTCGAAATCTTCGTGGGCATTGCCGAAGCAATGACCATGGCCGGCGGCGACATCGAATTACCGCCGGACTGGGAACTGTTCGAGCCGATCAGATCGAGCAAGCCGCCGCGGGCGCCCGCTTGATAAATGGCATACATCGGATTGTGCGGATTGGTATTCGTGTCGTTGTTCGACATCGCAGGAATCACGGTGCCGTTCGTTCCTGCCATCGCCTTGGCGCTGGCGCGCAATTTCATGCCGCGCAAATGCGCGCTGTCCGAGTGATAGCGCAGCCCGAAGCTGGCGTCCACGAAACTCCCGGTGGCGCTGGCATTCGGCACCATGGAGCCCGGCAGCCCGAGCTTGCTGTAGCCCGCTACCGAGAGAAAATCCAACTGTCCTTTGGGACCACCGACCAATACGTTGGAGCCCGCGATGTTGCCGCCACCCGCGAGGTCAAAGCAGATGAACGGAATCTTGCCGGCGCCGGTGGTGATGTTGCAGTTGGTCACTGCGGTCTGGATATCCGGGGCGAGCGAAGCCCGCGCGGCCCGCGGATAGGCAAGCATGCCCGCCAGCGTCGGTGCGATGACCGTGGCGGCCCCCGTCATGAAGCCCTGCGCCACGAATTCGCGACGCGTTCGCGGCCGGGGGTGGTCTTGATGGCGGAACGGTTCGTTCAAGTCCGGCACCTTTGATTTCTTGCTCATAAATTTCAGACCTCTTCCGATGCTTAATTGATCGACATGTTGGCGTTGCCGAATGCCGTCGCGCACGCGGCGACGGTGACGGCCTGTACCCGGGCCACGTTGTTGCAAGCCGTCGCGGTGCAAAGATTGGTGATCAGTTTGTCGAGCTCGCCCGATGCGCCCGTCATGGTCGAGGCCGCCGGCATGCTATGCAGCCCGGAGCCCAGCACGCGCGCTGCCAGCGGTGCGGTCACCTGATCGATACCGGCTTGCGACGAGAACTGCGAGGCGCTCAAGGTCACGCCCGGCAGCACGATTGCGAAGTAGCTCGGGTTATTGACCATGACATTGCAGTACTGAACGGCCAACTGCGCAATGCCGACTTGATTCGCCGATGAGAAGGCCTCGATCGTCGGTGTCGCCGGCAACTGCTGCTGCACTGCCAAGTACGTTGCGCTGACACTCGGGTCCGTCGTGGGCACGCCCGTCAGCACTGACAGAGTCGAATTGAGTTGGGCGAAGGTCTTGACGCCGATGTCGGCCGCCACCGGGCCCGGCGCGGGCGCCGGAATGCTGGGTGCGGCCTCGACCACCACGTTGGTGTGATTGCCTAGGACATCGAAGGTCAGGAAGAATTGGTCGGTCGCAGGTCCGCCCTGCAAGCCAATAATGGTACCGATGCTCGACAACACTTCACCCTGCGCCGTGTAAGCCGACGGCGTGATCGTGGTCTTCAGCGGTATATAGGCCTGGCCGACCTGCGGCACCCCGCCATTGAGACCGATGCGAATTCCCTGCACCGGGATGCTGGGAAGATTGCTGGACGTCACGGTCGGATCCAACGAGATGAAAGTGGGCTGGTAGAACAGATACCCGTAGCTGTCGTACTGGCTGACCGTGAACATGACATAGGCCTGCGATACGCCCGTCACCGTCGAGACGTTGAACAGTACGTAGTAGCGCTCGCCCACGCCGGCATTGAAGTTCTGCATGACCTGCGCGGCCGTCATGGAGCGGCTGTGGATGGCCACGAACTTGATGAGACCCTGCCAGGAGCGGTCGCCCGACACTTCGTTGCCGAGCACCAGCGCGAAAGTGCTGTCCCAGTTGGAGATCGTGCCGCCCTTCTGCGGATCAGGCACCGGCACCAGCACGCCGTTGACGTAGATCTGGCGGCCGTTGACGGCGTCGTAGGTCAGCACGACGTGTTGCAAGGAAGCCTGCAGCGCCATCGCCGCGTTCGGCGTCTGCAATTGCGGCAGACCAGTGAGCGCGGTATTGGAGTTGCGCAGCATGAAGTCATAGTCCTGGTTGGTCTGACCCAGCGTGAAGTTGCGCGTGGTGTCGCCGCCGGAATAACTGACCATGTAGGATTTGTCGGCCGCCACCAGCGCGGGCGCCACCCAGGCCTCGACCGAGAATTCACCGGTCGCCTGAATGAAGTTGTAGATCTTCTGGCTCGCTTGAGTGGTCGCCTGGGCCTTGCCGCCGGCGCCGACATTGATACCCCAGCCGCCCGCCAGCGTGACGTTGCCCGATATGGTCAGGTCCGCCGAAGGATCGATACCGCTGGTGTCAAACGTCGTATTGTTGACCACCGACTGGAACTCGTACTTGGCGATGGTATCGGCATCGTAGCGGCTCGCACCGCTCGCAATCGTCCCCTGGGTCATGGAGACGGCCTTGCTGGTCACCAAGGTGGGATCGATGTTCGAAGGCGTTATCTGTGCGGCAAACGCCTGAATTGCCGCCAGCATCGTCGCGGAATCGGCCGCGCAGGTGGTCCAGCAATTGTGGTTGTCGGTCAGCAAGCGCTGATAGAGGCGCGAGTTGGTGCCGCACGTGCCGCCGTTGTTGCCGCCGGTGCCCGCGCAGCCCGTGAAGTCGATCTTGGGGATCGCCGCAGGGTAGGCAATCGCGAGCGACGGATCTGCATGATAGGGCGACTGCTCAACGGACGGGTCGGCCGTCGTGGAATGGCAGCGCACGCAATTGGTGTGGGTGATGGGCCAAACCGTGGTCGCAAACGCGCTGGAATCGGCCGGGAAGTTCAAGCTCTGTCCCACGGTTTGATCCGGCGGGGCCTGCAGCTGCACCGTGGTTGCGGACGCGGCGCCCGCGGCTCCCGCCCAGTTCGCGATCCACGTGGTCAAGATTTGACCGCAAGCGCTGTTATCGGCGAGCCAGCAATTGTGGCCGCCGCTGACCTTGGTGACGATGAGCGAGGTGGACGGCGTCGCCAAATTGACGACCGTGTTGGCCTGTGCATAAGCCAGGTTCACATCGTCGCTGCGCGCAAAATTCGGCATCTGTGCCGGCGAGGTTGCGTTGTGGCACTGGCCGCAACGGTTCTGAACGCGGACGTTGTTCCAGAAATTGACCTGGAACGCGGTGACATCGGCGGTCGCAGCCGGAGGGCCGGTGTAGGCGTCCGGCGTGACCGACTGCGAGGGAGCCGGGTTGGTCGTCGTCGGAGCGCCGGCGCCACCGCATGCGCTAAGGGCAAACGAAGCCGCGAGCGCTGCTAAGCCGGTGATGCGTGTAACGTTCATGCTCAGGTCCCCATGCAGTAGGCGGCGCCTTCAGCGAAGACCTGCCGCAATTTATAGCCATTCGATTGGAACGAAGAGATCATTGAGTTGACTTGAGTGAAGTCAGCCTGGGAGTTCGGTGCGCGCAGACACACATCCTTGAACACCCGCGTGACCTGGCAACTGGCGAAGGCGGCACTGCCCTCCAATTCCAGCCCTAACGATTTGGCACCGTTGCCGCTGCCGGGAAGAGCGGGACTCCATCCTAATATGGAGTTCGGGCCGGCGCGCCAGTGGTTGTTCCAGGAGTCGTCCATCGTGACGAAACCCTGCGGAAAGTTTGTATTGTTGATCGAGTACTTCGGCTGCACCTGGCCGGCCGTGTACACGACCGTGCCCATGGTGTCCGCGGTGGTCGGATCGATGTTGTTGAAGTTGTAGTAGGCGAACGCCCCGGCCATCGGATCGATGCCGGAATGGCAGCCCACGCAATTGTTCAAGAACAGCGAGCTCTGGCCGCCGGGGCTGCGGGTCACGTCCTGTCGAATCCGATCCGGCGGCCGGGTGATGTCCATGACCAGCTGCATGTCGTTGCACAGGTGATTCAGCATCGTGAAGCGGAACATCGCGCGGTTCGTGCCGTTGATGAAGAAAGCGCTCCCTGCGCCGCGCGTCGTCATGATTCCGGCCGTCGCGGCCGCGGGGATGCCGGTGAGCGCCGATTGGGGGCTCGACACCAGGTGCGCTTTGAGATCGACGTTGTTGGCGTCCATCGCATCGTACATGGCGTTGTTCGAATAAGAATACGCCGGCACACCGGAGGCGCCGTCGGCGGTGTAAACCAGGTCGGCGCTGAGCAAGGTATTGAACGGAACGTCGTCGCGCACCATGCCGACTACCGTGGCGGTGTAGTCGTTAAGAGGTACGAACACCGATTGGTCGCGATTGGTCCACGGCGCCGCCATGTTGCGGATGGTGTTGTTGTAGAAAGCCGGATCTTGGGTCGCTATCAGCGCGGCACTCACGGCGTCGGTGGCCGTCATTTGGGCCAGCTGCGCGGCGCTCGGCGGTACGCCGGCGATGCGATTGTATATGCGCGTGGCTTGATCGGCGTTGGGGTTCCCTGCCAGCGCGTTTGCACCGAGCAGCGCCAGGGCGCCGGCACACAAGCTTGCGCGTACCGCAAGAGCAACACGATCGGGCGTCGCTGGTGTACGGCGTGCAGTCTGCGTCATTGGTTTCTCCATCCCGTTCTTCATATGCACATCCACTCGCGTGAGTTGTGGGTTTCGACTTGGTTGCGAATATACGCAGCAGACTTCGGTTCAAGTAATGTCTCATCTGAACGACGTCGGCGTTTCGCGACAGTACCGACCGTCAATACCAGACCTATATCCTGGCCTCGATTCCCGCACGGTCTGGCGCGGCGTGCACAGAGAAACGGATATGGAGAAGTTCTTCTGTGAGTGCGTTAACAGTATGCGTATGAACATCGAACGAAGATGCGCGTATGAGACCGATTAAGTTCAATGACGCCGGCCGCACGCATGCCGGCAGATCGCTGAACCGAAACTATGAGATAGGTATCTTTATATGAACACTTTCACACTGCGTGAACATCGTCACGGTTTGCTGAAGCTCGCGGCAATCGCGTTGCCTTTGCTCGCTGTGATCGGATGCAGCAGCGCCTCGAGCGGTCATGCGCCCGGCGTTGCAGGCGGTCAGACTCTGACGCCCGGAATCACCAATTTTCCCCTCGCCTACGTCAAGCGGCCGGTCCTGACCAAGGACATCGACGCGCGTGATCTCATTACGTCCATCACGGGCGGGGATTTGTATATCCGCAGCCAGGCCAATGCGGCCGGCGCGGAAGTGAACGTCACCGGATCGATCACCAAGGGCATGGGCGATGTGCGCGATCTCGACGTATCGCCCGACGGTACCACTGTGGTGTTTTCGCTGCGCCTGCCCCTGAACCCCAAGAAGCCGAACACCGATGTGACCCAGCCGAACTGGCACATCTATACGTACAACGCCGCGACCCAGGCCATCACCCAGTTGACCAACGACGGCATCACCGCCGGCCACGATGTCGGCGCGCGCTACCTGCCTGACGGCAGAATCGTGTTCGCCTCGTCCCGGCAGCTCGCGACCCAATCCATCCTGCTCGACGAGGGCCGGCCGCAGTACCAGGCGCAAACCGACGACCGCTCGCAATCGATTTTTCTGCTGCATGTGATGAAAGGCGACGGTACCGGACAACATCAGATCAGTTTCAACACCAACCATGATTTCGCGCCGTCTGTATTGGGCAACGGCCAGCTGGTCTTCTCTCGTTGGGAGTCGACCAACGGCGGCCAGATCAGCCTGTATCGCGCCAACCCGAACGGCGAGGGTCTCGAACTCTTCTATGGTGCGAACAGCCACGCCACCGGCGCGAATATTGCCGGTACCAATAACAACGTCATTCAATTCCTGAATGCGCGCGAGCTCGCCAATGGCACGCTGGTCGCCATCGTGCGTCCCTTCCTGGGCACGCAGCTGGGCGGCGATATCGTCCAGATCAATGCGCAGGGCTTCGTCGAAATCCACCAGTCCGCGACACCGGGCGGCGCAGCCGGCACGGCGCAGACCAGCCTCACGAATCTGGGCGTCACCACCGACGCCAATATGCCGTCCCTCGGCGGCCGATTTGCCTCTGTATTTCCGTTATATGACGGCACCAACCGCATGTTGGTGAGCTGGTCCCCCTGCCTGGTGCTCGATACTACGGTGTCGCCCAATACCACGAGCCTGTGCACGGCCTCGAACACCTCCGGCGCCACCGTGACGCTGGCGCCTCCGCAATACACGCTGTGGATTTATGACCTGGACAAGGGAACCTTGGGTCCCGTGCTCAGCGCCGATGTGGGCACGATGGTGGTCGAACCCGTCATCCTGCAGCCGAGAACACCGGCCCCCGTGACGCTGGTCGATGCTGCGCCGGCGCCCGGCCAAGCCACCACCATGGCCAACGCAGGCGTCGGCTTGCTGGACATCAGCAGCGTGTACGACGTCGACGGCGTCGATACCGCAACGCCCAACATTGCCGGGGTGTCGGACCCGGGACAGGCGAGTTTTTATGCCCGCCCCTATCGATTCGTCAGAATTCAAAAAGCCGTGGAAATCCCCGGCAAGACCGTGCGCAAGATCAACAACTCTGCGTTCGGACCGGCAGGCATGGGGATGCGAGAGATTTTGGGCTACGCGCCCATCCAACCCGACGGATCGGTTCAGGTTCAAGTACCTGCGAATGTCCCGTTCACGATCGATATCGTCGATGTGAATGCCAAGCGCGTCACGGCTCAGCACACCAGCTGGCTGCAAGTCATGCCGGGAGAGACGAAAACCTGCAACGGCTGTCATACGACCGCCAACATGACCTCGCACGGCCGCGCCGGATTGACCAACCCCGTGAATCCCGGCGCGCCGACCACCGGCTCGCCATTCCCGAACACCAATCCGGCCATTGCCCTGACGAATGCCGGCGCGACGATGGCGCAAACTCTCGCGCTGAGCACCTGTACCTCCGATGGCAAGACGCCGAATGGGGCCACCACACCCTGCTCGCAAATCTTGAGTTCGGACGTGATCTACGACGGCATCTGGACCGTCGGTACGACGCCGCCGCAGCCGGACACGGCCTTTGCGTACACCTATGCACTCGCCACGCCGACGGCCCCGACCAATGCGAATTGCGCGACGTGGAGCGCACAATGCCGCAGCACCATCCACTATGCAGTAACGCTCGCCGGCGTCGCGACGACCAATCTCTACCTGCAATCCATATGGGACAAGGCCACCCGTACCAACCTGGTCAACGGCGTGATGACCTCGACCACGTGCTCGGTCTGTCACGACCCGGTGAATGCCATGAAAATGGTGCAAGTGCCCCAGGGTCAGCTGGATTTGAATGCCACGGCATCGAACGTCGATACCACGGTCGTGACCTCGTATGAGCAACTTCTGTTTGCACATAATGCACAGACGCTTAATATGGGCGTGCTGCAAGACTTGTTGGTGCCGGCGCCCGGACCTCCGGACCCGGTCACAGGTTTGCCGACGACCATCATGGTGCCCGTCTCATTGGCGCCGCCGATGGCCGCGGGCAGCGCCGCGGGCTCGACCACGTTCTTCAGGATGTTTGACGGTAGCTTTCATGACCCGGTACTCGATCACACTGGTTTCTTGTCCCCCTCGGAGTTGCGTTTGATCGCCGAATGGTTGGATATTGGCGCGCAGTTCTTCAACGATCCGTTTGTCGCGCCCGTAGCGAACTGACCTGATGCGTCGTCTGCTCGCGCTGGTGCTGTTGGTGCAGGCGTTACATCTCGGACTGGCAAATGCGGCGGCAAAAAACCTGGTGCTGGTGGTCACCGACCCGTACGTGGAAATGCACTCCGGGCCCGGACGCGGATTTCCGGTCGTGTATGTCATCGGTCGCGACGAGCTGCTCACCGTGCTCTACAGCCGCACCGACTGGTTCAAGGTGCGCGCGCTGCACGGCGATGAAGGATGGGTGCGCCGGGCCGACCTGGCGCGCACGCTGCTGCAGTCCGGCGAACCGGCGCCCATACCGCCCTACCCGGAATTCGCCACGCACCGATGGGAGCTCGGCGCCGGTTATGGCGTTTACAACCGTGAGAATCTCGTCACGACTTATGCCGACTATGGACTGACCAACAGCCTCGACGCCGAGTTCGCCGTTCAGCAAGCCTTCGGCACGCTCGACAACCGCTATGTGGCGACACTCGGCCTGCGTCACACCTTCATTCCGGAATGGAAGTGGTTTTCGCCGACCGCCGGAATCGGCGCGGGGTATCAGTATATCGAGGACAAAGTGCCGCCCGCGCCGCTGCAAAAGAGCAACGAAATGGCTTACGTTTCGTTGGGCGCGCGCGGATTCATCACCAGGCGATTCCTGTGGCGCGTCGATTGGCGCCACTACGTCGTCTTCAACAACCAGAATGTGTACAAGGATTTGGAAGAATGGAAATTCGGCTTAGCTGTATTCTTCTAGCCGTCGCGCTGCTGTCCGGCTGTAGCTGGTTCCACCGTGGCCACAAGGCGCCGACCGAGGTCGTTGCCGAAGAGCCGCAGGCCGAACCGTCTATTGTCGAGCCTCAGGTCCCCCGGCGCGTCGTCAAAACGCCTCACATCAAGGCCAAAGACTTCGAAATCGGCGCTTACTACGGCGCGCTGAGCATTCAAGATTTCGGCACCAATCCGCTCTACGGCGTGCGGGCCGCGTACCACGTGTCCGAGGACATTTTCCTGGAGGGCTTCCTGGCCCGATCCAAGGCGGGCACCACCAGTCTCGAGGACGTATTCCCGGATATTACGGTTGTCAGCGACTCTGGGAGACACTTCACGTACTACGACCTGGACGTAGGCTACAACGTACTTCCCGGCGAGATTTTTCTCGGGCGCGGGCGCGCGTTCAATTCGGCCCTGTATGTGACGGTCGGCATGGGCGATGTGAAATTTGCCGACAAGGACCAATTCGCGCTGAACTTTGGAGTGGGTGAGCGGCTTCTGATAACCGACTGGCTGGCCATTCATGTGGATGTAAGAGACCACATTTTCGAGACCAGCCTGACCGGACGCACCAAGAACGTCGACAACATCGAAGCCACGCTCGGTTTAACCATTTTCTACTGATTTAGGAGTAACGATTCATGTTGAGCACTTCAGCACTGTTGAAACGCTGCGCGATGGCTGCGATCGTCGTCGCCTCCACCGCGTTCGCGGCCGGCGGCGATGCCGGGGGTCCCGCGCCCTCGTTCACGCTGACCACGCTTGCCGGACAAGCGAGCGGCCTGAGCGCGTATAAGGGCCAGGTCGTCATGGTTAATTTCTGGGCGACCTGGTGCGGGCCGTGCCAGCAGGAAATGCCGCTGCTCGATCAAATGTATAAGAAGTACAAGCCGGCGGGCTTTACCCTGATCGGCGTCAACGTCGACAAGGAGGCGCCGCCGGTCAAGCAACTGCTGGAGCGCAAGCCGGTGAGTTTTCCCGTGCTCTTGGATCCCGCGAACCAGGTGAGCAAGGCCTACCACGTCGACGAAATGCCGAGCTCGGTCATCATCGATCGCAAGGGGCAGATTCGCTACATTCATCGCGGCTACAAACCGGGCGATGAAAACGACTACCAGGATCGAATTCGTCAACTCATTCGGGAGTAGGCCATGCGCAGCCGTCACATAGTGCTGTCGGGGACGGTGTTGGGCGCTCTGCTGCTGTCGAGTGCCTGCAGCATCCAGCCCTGGGTGAAACCCTACGAGCGCGACCGGTTGGCCGACCCCATCATGGCTTGGGACCGCGACGCCATTTCGAACGCTTATCTGGATCACATTCGGGAATCCAGAGAAGGCTCGCGCGGCGCCACCGGCGGTGCGGGCGGCGGCTGCGGCTGCAATTGACGCAAAAAAAACATGACGCATACGCATGACGCATAGGCACATCGTCGCTCGCGCAGCAGTGATCGCTGCTCTGCTGCTGGTCCGCAGCACGAGCGCCGATGTTCTGCCTGACAACCGCGCCGACGTTTTCTGGAGCAAGTACAGCGGCGGCGGCATGGACATCACCGGCTATTCGGCCACCGCGCGCGCAAAGATCACGGAGAACTTTGCGCTCGAAGCCAACTATTTCATCGACAAGGTCAGCGGCGCTTCAATCGATGTCCTGAGCCAGGCCAGCGTCATCAAGGATGAACGCAAGCAAAAAAGCGGCACCATCGAGTACCTGCGCGATAAAACCACGTATACCGCGTCGTACACCTCGAGCGTGGAGCGCGACTACATTTCGAACACCGCGAGCATTTCGCTGAGCCAGGACATGTTCGGCGATTTGACGACGGTGACGCTGGGCTTTGCCAATACGCAGAACAAAGTCGGCGAAAACAACGGCACAGCCAATGATCCAAACGTTGCGTGGCTCGGCCACGCCTTGACCCGCGCGTACAGCGGCGGCGTGTCGCAGATCATCACCAAGAATTTTATCGCAGGCCTGAATCTTCAGGTCATCACCGATGCCGGGTATCTTGCGAATCCCTACCGTTCGATCCGATTTCTTGATCCCACCAATCCCAAGGGCTACAGCTTGGGCAACCAGGTCTATCCCGAGACCCACACCAGCACGGCGGTGCAGCTGCAAGGGAAATACTATCTACCCTACCGCGCGGCGGTGACGGCGTTGTACCGCTACTACACGGACACCTGGGGCGTGGTCGGCAACACCTATGAGATCGATTACACCCATCCCATCCGCAATCGCTGGATTTTCGAAGGACGGGTCCGCTACTACAAGCAGACTGCGGCGTCGTTCTACAGCGATTTATTTCCCTTTGCCGGTTCGCAGAATTTCACGGCGCGCGATCAAAACCTCGCGGCGTTGGACAACACGACCGTTGGAGCCAAAGTCACTTATGCGTTTTGGCCGGACGGCTGGAGATTCTTCAAGCGCGGCACGGTGACGCTGGACGCCAGTCGAATTCGCTTTAATTATCAGGACTTTCGCAATATCAAATTTTACGGCGTCCCCCAGTACAGCCCGGGCGCGGAGCCCTTGTACGAATTCAACGCCAACGTATTTCAAGCATTCGTTTCGGTTTTCTTCTAGGTCGAACCGGCCTGCTCGCGCCACCAATAGAGCAGCATCGGCGCCAGCGCACAGCCGATCGCGATCGAATCGGCCACCCAGTCCCAAAAATCCCGGTCGCGATGCACGAAGGGCAACCCCTGCACCAATTCTATGAGCGCACCGAATCCGGACAGCAGCGCTGCAATCGCCGCCAGGTTGAGTTTGGGAAAGGCCGCGACGGCGAGTCCGGTCAGCGTGTAGAACGCAACGAAATGCGTCGCCTTATCCCAAGGCGTCAGGTGCAGGACATGCGTGGAAGGCATCACGGCGCTGTAAAAAGTAAAGATCAGCGCCGCAAAAAACGCGACTCGCGCAACTTTGAGCAATAACGGTATGCTGAGCACTTGAGGATTCCAAAAATCAGCATATCAGGAACAACCATGAGCCGCAGCACGCTTGGACCGAGCGCAATGAATCGCAGGTCGCTGATGAAGAAGCTCGCTGCGGCCGCTGCAGCGGCCGCAGTTCTTCCGGCCGGCCGTTCCCGAAGCGCCGAGCTGCCGCATCTCGATGTCAAAGATTCCGCGGCCCTCAAGCAGGGCTATGTTGAGAACGCGAGTCAAGTCGACGCCAAAAAGTATCCCGCCTTCGTCAAAGGCTCCCGTTGCGACAATTGTTTGCTGCTGCAGGGCGCGAGCGGTCCCGCCTACCGTCCCTGCAGCCTATTCCCGGGCAAACTGGTGTCCGCGAGCGGCTGGTGCAGCGGTTGGAGTGCGGAAATATAGGCATCTCGAGCGCGCACGCCGAGTGCGGGAAAATCCACGAAAAAGCCGTCGATGCCGCGTTCCAGGTAGCGCTTTATCTCTGCTTCGAGATTGCCATGCGCGCCGGCGCCTTCGCCGACTCTCAGGTCCGCCGGCAAAAACTCATTCTCGGCCCGAAACGTCCATACGTGCACGCGAAGATTCGCGGCGTGCGCCGCCTGGATTGCCTCCGGCGTGGCCAGCGCCTTGGCAATGCCGATCGCATCGGCGTGTTTCGCGATCTCGCCAAGATCGCCCAGTTCATGCTCCAGCAACTGAACCAACGGCAGGCGCGTCATGCGGCGCATCTGGCGCAGATTGCCCGGATCAAAGGACTGGATGAATACCGGC
>Ga0210402_10001702_pt1 | contig 22463 bp, 25 predicted proteins | sample IncBWC7MmetaG_FD_161055 | JGI IMG/M metagenome (GOLD analysis project Ga0210402, IMG submission 161055) | Forest soil microbial communities from Barre Woods Harvard Forest LTER site, Petersham, Massachusetts, United States - Inc-BW-C-7-M | ecosystem: Environmental > Terrestrial > Soil >... | reverse complement strand
AACAACCGAATCATTTCCGGACGCGCCTCATGCTACCTCGTCATGGTCGGCGAAGCATGCCCCGGCGAATTGGCCGGGGGCCGGCCATCCACGTCTTTGCTACCAGCACAAAGAGAAAACGTGGATGCCGACCCCAGCCTTCGCTTGGGGCAGGCTCTGCGTCGGCATGACGATGTGGCAGCGACCATGGCGGAGCACTTATTTCCCAGCGAATCCTTAGGGGGGATCGGTGCTCGACATGGCCCGCAATGCGGCGTTGATGGGCGTTGCCGGTCTTGATTGCTGCACCGCTGCGAAGGGCGGTATCGCAGCGATTATCCGTTCGATGGCGGTGGAATTCGCACCACGGAAGGTGCGGTTCAATGCCATCGCGCCAGCCGCGGCGATGACCGATCGCGTACGCGGGCGATTCGAAGCAGGCAATCCGCGAGTGACGAAGATCGCGGCAGCGTATCTGATCGGGCTGATCGCGCTATAGGGAGCATGCTTGTACCTGTGATTGCCGGAGCCCGGCACACATGGGCAGCGCCAATAAGCAAAGCGCAGCCATGACCAAGAACGCGAGGCCGCCCATTCGCGCGTACAGCGCGCCAGAGGCCAGGGTCAGCAGGGCAGTAGCCAACCCTAGGCACAAGGTTCCATAGATCGATTGCGCCGTAGCTGCCAAACGGAGCGGCACCACCAGCACGATCACGCGCATGCACGCCAGGTGCAGCAATGCGAATGTGAGCCCATGCAAAGGCTGTACAAGTCCCAACAGGGAGGGCGACGTTGTACAGGCCAAGACTGACCAACGGATGACCCCAGCGCCCGCAGCCAAAGCGCATGCGCCGCCGGCACCGATATGTCGGATCAGCGTTGGCCCGATCAAAAAGAAGACCAGCACCTCCGATAACACTGATTCCGACCAAAGCACGCTGACAGTTGGCAGGCTGACGCCGGCTGCGCGCCAACGGATCACAGCGAACGTGTCATTCAGTGCATGGCTCCCCTCGATCAATGCCGCGACAAGGAGGATGCGACGAAAGGCGGCTATTCGCAGCAGCACCGCGCAATCGCGGAGCGCTGATACGCGATTTCTGCCGGGTACAGCAGGGCTGCTGCCGAGACCGGGCAGCAACAGAGCCGCACCGCCGCCGGCAACAAGCAGCAAGCCGCTGATCCAGATTATGCGCGTCAAACCAGCCTGATCCGCTCCCGAACCACTCAGCAGAGTGCCCACAACGAAGGCGGCGGAGCCAGATGCTCGCAACCATCCATACTCGAACCGCCGGCCCTCACCGGTCTCGCTTTCGCGTGCGGCCGTGGTAGCAAGCGCGTCGGAAATGGGCACGATCGGAGCCAACATCGCCGCATGGATCAGCCCGACGATCAGCAATCCGCCAAACCCGCGTATCGTCACATATCCCAGACTGGCCACGGCGGCGGCAACCGTGCAGGTGCACAGCGTAAGAGTGTGCTCTCGCAATCGATCAGCGGCATGACCGACCATAGGCCCGGCCAGAACTCGTATCGCCGTCGAGGCAGCGAGGACGATTCCGATTTCCTCCGCGTGCAATCCACGCTCCTGAAGCAACGCTGGCAGGAACGGTGACTGCACACCAAAGGCGGCGTAGAGCAGCGCATAGACCGCCAGGAACATTGAAACGGGGGACGTGAGGCGGCGCATGCTGCTCAGGCTACGACGACAACACACGATGGCGAACCTCAACCCCAAGATGACTGTCACTGTGCGAGCGGGCGACGGTGGCAAGCTGGCATCAGCCAAGAGCCAACAGACGGGTCCGTGCCCGGACGGGCTCGGCCCGAATACCCTATAGAGCCGCGCGTCGTGGCCCCTGTGGGTTCAGGAAAGGCGCCCCAGCACGTCAGCAATCCGATAGTCGTAGCACCCCTCAAACGACCTCTCGACAACCTGGTTCCGAGCGGCGATGCTACATCCTCGTTTGTTACGGCGCTGCCGAGTTAGGAGGGAGATGAATGCCTGAATTGGATCGAAAGTTGGAGCAGACTATCCGCGAAAGAGCATACCTCATTTGGGAAAACGAGGGCCGCCCCGAAGGTCGGGCGGAAGACCATTGGCGGTGTGCGGCTACCGAGAGCTTTGGCCAGGAGCACGGGCAAAGTGATGAACCCATGGAGGATGAAGAAAAAATTCTGGCAGGCCGGTCCGACGCGAACATCCCGGCGTTGCTGACCAAGGACGTGCAAGGCGGGTGACGGAGCGGCCCGTCGCGGCCGGAGCACCGAGATGATCGTGAAAGCCCTGTTACGGTCTTCCGTTGTGCGACCCCGCGTCGATGCCAAGTTTCTGAACCATGGCGATCAGCATGGCGTTCTGGTATTCGAGATGGCGCAGAATCACCTCGATCTCCTGCTCAGCCCTGACATTCACCTCCAGATCATGCTCCGCACGCACTTCCGCGTGGCGGCCCATCAAGTTTTGGCCAACCATGATCAACGGCATGAGCAGAATCTGAATCACGTTGGAAATGAACAGCCAGAACACGAAAGCCATCGGCGGATCGAACTGCCAAGCGGGAGGAGCCAGCACATTCCAGCCCAACCAGCAGACGGTCCATCCGAAAATGCCCAGGAAGAACCCCATCGAGCCGACGCGGACGGTGATCCAGAGTGCCAGACGGTCCAGAGGGCTGATCGCCTGGAGGACCTCCTGGTGAACATTCCGCAAGGGTCGCCGGCGTTTGATGACCGCCTCTAGCGAAGGCGGTTGCAGTGGCGTCGTGGGTGATGTGGTGCTCATTGCTCCCAGTTTCCTCGGCTAAGCAGCAGGTGCTCTTGGGTCAAATCTGGCCGTGCTTGGGACGGCTTTCGGATGCAGCAAAGGGCACGGACATATAGCGCGGCGGGCGATTCCGGCCGTGGCCGATGCTACATAATGCCGGACTGATCGAACGAGCACTCGGCGCCTGGGCACCGAGTTGAGCACCTGCGGCAAGCGCCGTCGTTGCACAGCCGAGCAGAAGCGCAAGATCGTGGCCGAAGGCATGGAGCCGGATGTGTCGGCGGCGATGGTGGCTGGCAGGCACGGCATTAGCACAGGGCAGTTCTATGCCTGGCCGCAACGGCTGTTGCGGCGCGGAGCGCTCGATGCCGGAGCCGACTCCACCACGATCGCCGCCACCGTGCCGCCCAGGCGGTGCTTCGCCAGCTCCTACACGGTGCCGCGGAACGCGGAACGGCCGCTGCGCCGCGATCTGCCTGAGTCGGCACGGCTGCATTGGAGCGCGGATGGCTGGGAGACGCGGACCGACGCGCAGACGCGCGACACGGGGCTGGGCATCCTTAACGGCGCATATGCCGACCGAGGGTTTCGTGCAGGGTCGGGATGTCGTGTTCACCTGGATGAGCCTGGCCGCCGGCAAGTGGATTGGCAGCGATTACTCAGTGACGATCGACGCAGCCTGACGGCGCGTCACGCGGCGGGTATCGACTGACTTCCATGCAGACTGAATGTCAGCGGGTCTGCTGGATGACCGCTCTCGACCCATCTCGGACCTGCGCGGCTGATTGCAATTTGGCTAGCGAAGGGTATTGATCGGCTGGGCACCCATCGTACAACTAAGGGGCATGTCAGGGAGTCGCGGTTAGACAATGAGGCCGCTCAATTCAGATGAACTAGGCGAGAAAGGTGAGCAAAGATTCGCGGAGCTATGTGCTGATGCAAAGCTGACATGTAACAAGGCATCCAGGGACAGAAGCGGCTGGGATTTCCTCGTGGAATTCCCTTTCGAGCCTCCGACGTTGCTTCAGTCACTCGACCGCCGACCACAACCTCCAGACTGCCGTGTTCAAGTAAAGACGGTTTGGACGGACCAGACAAATATAAAGCTGCGTCTCTCTTCTGCTGAACGGTTAGCGAAGCTACTGCAGCCCACCTGCATATGCGTGTTGACGGTAAGTGATGCCCTAGAAGTACAGAGCCTATATGTTATCCATATACTTGATGAAGTCTTAGAGACAATCCTGCGTGAGACGCGCAAATGCCAGGCGAGGGATGGCACGCTAGTAAACAAGGAATTCATTCGGTTTAGGTTCCGTACGTGCACGAAAGAGCTAGCGGCCACTGGCGCCGCGTTGCGTCACGCATTTGCTGAGATTTCAGGCACTGACAGGGTCGCATACATCAAGCACAAGCAAGATCAAATAGACAACCTGGGCGCTACAGGGAATATCTTTACTGGCTCCTTTTCCATTAAAGCAGAGAGCGACTCGGAACTTGTGGATATCATGCTCGGCTCCAAAATCGGGAACTTGACGGCATTCACGGCAAACGAAACCAGGTGGAACATTGCACTCCCTATTGCTGCTTTTGATGGCGCCGGCGCCGGCACGATCCGGGTTATCCCAACGCCTGCGGAGGCAGAACTAACCATCCGAGACACCAGATCAGGTGAAACTGCTACGCTTGATGTAGGAGTCATACTTCCAGGCCCTCCGGGAACCTTCCACCCGCGGGACGTCAAAGTGAGAATTGTCAATCAATGGCTGGAAATGAGCATTCCCGAACACAACGAATCTGGCTTCTCTGTGACGACCACATTCGATACCAAAGACCCTGTATCTTTGTCAGATCTCATCACAGTCAATAAGATTTATCGACTTGTCTTCTCTGAATCTGGCTTTATCGAACTGCGCAGGAAGCGCCGGAAAGTTCTTGCTGGCGAGTTTAGCACTCATTGTGAGCCGGGAGTTCGTGAGGGTTTTGCTTTCACGTCCCAAATCCTTTCGGAGCTCCAGACGATAGTAGCAAAGGCCGGCGGCGACCCACATAAGCTAAAGTTGGACATAGGTCACATCGATACTCAGCTAGGGACTATACAGTTCGTGCATGCGCTGATTGTCAATCCGACGTCCATGACTGTTGACCCCATTGTCATAAAACCGCTCGGGCCGCTGCCATCAGATCTCAAGACCGCTGAGATGCTCGCGATCGGAAGAATTACTATGAGTAACCATGCCATCGCGTTCTGCGTACTTGGCACGTGCCGCTTGGATCATAATGTGGGCACCGTGACTCTTTCTATGAGTGACCTAAGTCTCCGTGAGGTGGCAGTATTGGATACCGACGCCGAGAGTTTTGCGGAGTTCAACAGAGAGATGCAGGATAATACCGGGGTGCGTTTAGTCGTGAGATGGGAGGGTGGAGCGAATGTAAGAGTGAGGCAATAGGCTCTGCGCTTTGACTCAGCATGGGCGAAAACATTGAAGTTATATGCGACTGCGTTTGTACCGGCCGTATCTACAGAGGAGGATCCTACAGAGTCCGGATGTACAGAGGTAGATACCGTCAGACCGTGACCGTGCCCTGTTGTGATCACTCCGCCGGCATCGCGCCCGCCAGCCGACCCCCGACCCGCACCGGCTCGATCCGCCGCGCCAGACCCGTCGCATCGTCGGTCTCGACGAACACCCCGCACACCGTCGCCTCGCCTTCCGCCGGCGCCAGGCGCTCGCCCGGCATCTTCCGCCAGAAGCGCGTCACCGCGCCCTCCTTCGCCATGCCGATCACGCTGTCGTAGTCGCCCGACATGCCGGCATCCGACTGGAACGCAGTGCCCCGCGGCAGGATCTGATGATCGGCCGATGGGCAGTGCGTGTGGGTGCCGACGACCAGCGACACCTGCCCGTCGAACGAATGTCCGAACGCCATCTTCTCGCTCGAAGCCTCGGCGTGGAAATCCACCACGATCGCCGCCACCGTGCCGCCCAGCCGGTACTTGGCAAGCTCCTGCGCGGTGCCGCGGAACGGGCAGTCGAGCGCGTCCATGTAGAGCCGCCCCATCGCTTGCAGCACCAGCGCCCGGCGTCCGCCCGGCACCTCCACTACGACCGACCCCGCACCCGGCGTGCCGGGCGGATAATTCAGCGGACGCAGCAGCCGGGGATTTTCGGCGATGTAGGGGATGATTTCCTTGCGGTCCCACGCGTGATTACCCAGCGTGATCACATCGGCCCCCGCGGCGAACATCGCCGCCGCCATGTCGGGAGCAAGGCCGAAGCCATGCGAGGCGTTCTCGGCGTTCACCACCGCCAAATCGATGCGCAACGCCTCGCGCAGCTTTGGCAGCGACGCCGCCACCGCCTCGCGGCCGGATCGCCCCACCGCGTCGCCCACGAACAGGATGCGCATCGGCTATTCCTTGCAGAAGATCACGCCGCGTTCAGTCGCCACGGCGTCCAGCCTCGCGTCGTAGGGACCAGCCGGCACTTCGTCCAGTTCCTGTGCGGCGTAGGCCACGCCGAGGCGATATCGGCCCGGCAACGTCGCCAGCGTCCGATCGTAATATCCGGCGCCGTATCCGACCCGGCTGCCGCGTCGATCGAACGCCAGCAGCGGCACCAGCAGAAAGTCTGGAGAATGCGCCTCGCCGGTCGGCCGCATTGTGCCAAAGCGTTCGGCGACCAGCACATCGCCGGGTCGCCACAGCCGAAAAATCAACGGGTTGCCGCGCTTTGGTGTCTCCGGCAGCACGATCGGATGGCCGCGCTCGTGCAGCGCGAGCAGCAACGGCCGAATGTCGATCTCCTGCCCCATCGGCCAGAACCCGGATACCACCGCCCCCGCCGGCGGAGGCGCATCGCGCAGCACATGTTCGGCCAGCACCGCGCCGACCGAGGGGTCCCACGCCGCACGCGCCGCCAGCGCGCGTTCACGAACTGCGCGCTTGGCTTCGATCAGGTCGGCCGATGAGTGCGGAGCCGCCATGGCCGTTGGCGTGTCATCCTCCCAGAGCCTGCTTGTGCAGGTGGGCACCAGATACCGAGACCAAGATCCCGACAGAGCCAGTTCCCGTGGGAGTGCTTAGTGGCCCAGGGGATGTATTGCCTGACGCACCGGGCAGCCCCGCCTTCACGATCTAGGGATGCTCCATGCCAACGGCAATGTCCTCCGCGCGCTTTGCCAGCTTGCCGAGCCGCCGGCCGAGCTTCGCGTCCGTCGGCTGGCCCGCCCGCGCCGCCTTCAGCGCCTGCTCCATCTCGTAGAGGTCATCCGCCATCAGCAGGGACGCCATCACCAGCATGCGCGATTCGCCGCTCGGGCCGGCGGATGCCCTGATGGTCTCGATCCGCCGTTCGACCTCGCCGGCCATTGCCAGCAGATGCTGTTCTTCGCCGTCCTGGCAGCCGACGGTGTATGCGTAGCCGTTGATGCGAACGGTAACCTGCGCCATCGAATGATCCTTGCCTTCGGGTTCAATCGGCCCTGCCGCCGAGCACTGTCCGCAAACGATCGATCATCCCGTCGAGTCGCGCAGCAATTTCTTCGGTGTGCAACGAGACGGGCTGATCAGGGATTTGCAACGCGTCGCGCGTCGCCGCCTGCGCGATCCGTTCCAGTGCTGCCTCCAGCCGGTCCGCCAACGCATCCGGGTCTTCCGTGTCGCTCGCCATTGCCTGGCCCCCTCGGCCTCAGGCTTTACGCCGAACCCTGCCCCGGCTGCAATCTCGCTGGAACTAAAAATGGCCAATCGCTTGAACGTCAAGCAGTTATCGGTGACCGGTGATCGGCATCCTGCCGTCGTCATCCACGGTCTGGTGCACGCGCGCATGGTGCTCGCCATCGGCCGTTCCGTGACGCTGCTGTCCGCGCCCGGCGCCGCGCTGTTTGCCGGATGCGGCTGGTGGCGCGCGGTGATCGAGCACGCCCGCGGCGAATACCCCGGCGTTCCGATCGACGACATCCTCGACTGCGCCGATGCGCCGGGCTTGGCGCTCGGGGCGCTGCGCATCGGCCAGCGCCAGCTCGTGCTCAGCCCGATTTCGCCCGGCTGGCAGTCCGTCGCCGCGATCGCCGCGTCACTTGGCGGCGAGGTGCTGTCCTCGCGTCCGCCAGCGCTGGATATGGCTCACCGGAACGCGGGCCGCCGGCTACACGATTGGTTGCAGGTGCGAACCGCCCCGGGTGACAGCGGCGACGCCCTGGGCTAGTACGCGTGAGATCGCCCACAGCCTTCAGCAAGGAGGATCGTCCACATGCGCATCACGCAGAAAGTGAAGAAAATCCTGGACTGGTACGAGGGCGATCCGCCCGGCGTGAAAGCCAACCTCGCGCGCATTCTGTCCACCGGGAAGCTGGGCGGCACCGGCAAGGTGCTGATCCTGCCGGTCGATCAGGGCTTCGAGCACGGTCCCGCGCGCAGCTTCGCGCCCAATCCGGCGGCCTATGATCCGCACTACCACTACCAGCTTGCGATCGAGGCGGGCCTGAACGCCTACGCCGCCCCGCTCGGCATGATCGCGCAGGGCGCTGACACCTTCGCCGGCCAGATCCCCACCATCCTGAAGGTGAACAGCGCCAACTCGCTCGCCACCAACAAGGACCAGGCGGTCACCGCCGGCGTGAAGGACGCGTTGCGCCTCGGCTGCGCGGCGATCGGCTTCACGATCTATCCGGGCAGCGAATATGCGTATCCGCAGCTCGAGGAACTTCGCGAGCTGACAGCAGAGGCGAAGGCGAACGGCCTGGCCGTGGTGGTGTGGAGCTATCCGCGCGGCGGCAATCTGGACCGCGCGGCGGAGACCGCGCTCGACATCTGCGCCTATGCCACGCAGATGGCGGCGCTGATGGGCGCCAACATCATCAAGGTGAAGCCGCCGACCGCGGTGGTCAGCCTGGAAGCCGCGAAGAAGAGCTACGAGAAGATCGACGGCTCCACGCTCCCCAAACGCGTCGAGCACATCATGCAATGCGCGTTCAACGGCAAGCGCGTCGTGGTGTTCTCCGGCGGCGAGGCGAAGGACCTCGACGGCGTGTATGAAGAGATCCGCGGCCTGCGCGACGGCGGCGCCAGCGGCAGCATCATCGGCCGCAACACGTTCCAGCGGCCGAAGGAGCTTGCGCTGGAGATGCTGAACAAGATCATCGACATCTATCTCAACAAGGCCTGATCCGTGGCGGACATGGGCGGCGGCCACGGCGGCTGCCGCCTCTATTTGATCACGCCGCCGCGGCTCGATCCCGTTGCGTTCGCCGACCAGTTCGCTGCCGCACTGGATGCGGGCGACGTTGCGGCGGTGCAGCTTCGCCTGAAGGACGTGGACGATGACGCCTGGCGCCGCGCGATCGATGTGCTGCGCCCGGTGACGCAGTCGCGCGGCGTGGCGTTCCTGCTGAACGATCGTGCCGACCTGGTCCGGGAAACCGGCTGCGACGGCGCGCATGTCGGGCAGGAGGATTTTTCGGCGCGCGAGGCCCGCGCGCTGATCGGGCCCGATGCGACGCTGGGCGTCACCTGCAAGGGCAGCCGCGATCTCGCTATGGCCGCGGGCGAGGATGGTGCGGACTACGTCGCATTCGGCGCGTTCTTTCCGTCCGGGACCAAGGAGGTTTCCCGAACCATCGATCCGGAAATCCTGGCGTGGTGGTCGGAGCTGATGGAGCTGCCATGCTGCGCGATCGGCGGCATCACCGCGGCGAATTGCCCCCCGCTGGTGCAGGCCGGCGCCGATTTTCTGGCGGTGGTCGGCGCGGTGTGGGGGCATCCGGACGGGCCGGCCGCCGGCGTGCGCGCGCTGAATGCGGCGATCGCGGCGGCACGGGCGGGGTGAGCGGCGGCGGGTAGACGATATGGACCCAACGATTGGTCATAATCGATCCAAAGAGCCATTCCGGGAACAGTTTGTTCTCTTCTTGAAGGAAGTGCTTCAGGCATTCGCAGCAACAACGCCGGGTTATGCGCATGACATGCGGTCGAGATGGGCCTACGCCTTCAACCCAATGTCCGATGGAGATGCGGAAAAACCGGTGTACGCCACGATGGCGGCGCTGAGAGCGCCCAATTTCGCCGCGTTGCGCGTCGGCGTGACGGAAGGCGGACAGGTTGTCGTTGAAGTCGAGTACCTGAAGCGGGTGACGCCGTTCATCACAAATGATGTCGAAGATCCAAACGAGTTCCCCAGAATCCAGAGGGGACTCAGGCAGATAATCGAAACCTTCGAAAGAGCGGCCGGCATCAAGCGCCACAGCCTGTTCGACCGCTTTGCGTGCGACCCCGAATACCGGCAACTTGCCGAGCAGCGCCTCGCGGATGCCAGACCCGGTTGAACTGACACCAAGCGCCCTAAAGGTTGACTCTCCGGGCAGACGCGGCGTCACCACCAAACCGTCATGGCCGGGCTTGACCCGGCCATCTTTGCAGCAGCAGTGTCGGAACAGATGGCCGGGTCAAGCCCGGCCATGACGTGTGTGGCGCAAGTGCCGTACGTCAACATCTAGGGCGCTCGGTGTGACACGAACGGTCGGCTTGGTCGCAGCGCAAAACGTGTATTCGCCTGTCGGCACGACGCAACGCGATGCGTCCTCAGGGCGTCGAGACCGCACTCAAGCAGGAGACCACCATGCGCAAGATCATCGTTGCCACATTCACCAGCCTCGACGGTGTCATGCAGGCGCCTGGCGGCCCGCGGGAAGACCCGACCGGCGGCTTCGCGCTGGGCGGCTGGACCGCGCCCCATTTCGACGCAGCGCTCGGCGCTTCCATGGGCGAAATCTTCGGACGCCCCTTCGACCTGCTGCTCGGCCGCAAGACCTATGACATCTTCGCCGCGCACTGGCCCTTTGTCGGCGATCCGAACGATCCGATCGCCGGACTGTTCAACCAGGTGACGAAATACGTCGCTTCACGCTCCAGCCCGAAGCTGAGCTGGCAGAACAGCCGCTGGCTGGGCCGGGACATCGTCGCATCGTTGAAGACGCTGAAGGGCGAGGATGGCCCTGACCTTCTGGTCCAAGGCTCGAGCGACCTGCTCCAGACGCTGTGGAAGCACGGCCTCGTGGATGAATTCAGTGTGCTGATCTTCCCGGTGGTGCTCGGCAAGGGCAAGCGCCTCTTTGGCGATGGCGCCGTTCCTGTCGGGCTGAAGCTGGTGAAGTCGCAGGCTTATCCGACCGGGGTGATCGTGGCGAACTACGAGCCCGCCGGCGAGGTCAGGACCGGCGACTTCCAGCTGGCCGAACCGAGCGAAGCCGAGCTGGAGCGCCGGCGCAACTTGATCTGATACCAACGCCGACCGCGCCGCGTGCTTTGCGGCGGACGGGCCGCAATGTAGGTTCACAAACCCTTGTTTGGCCCACGCGGCCCGCACTTGCTCGTTGCTCGCGAATTGGCCGCGCCCGCCGGCGGAATTCGAAGCGGTGATAGCGGCGCGTTCGTCAGTCGAGAGCACGACCGGCGGCTCGTCATCCGTCCCGGTCAGCCGCACCAGGGCGCGGGCGATGCTGCCCTGCTCGTGCCCGGCGGCAGATTGCGCACGGCCGCGAGCGCGTGATCGAGAAGCTTTGTCATCGTCGGAGTATAGCGCGGGCATGTGTTAGATAACGAGCCAAGTCGCCTGTTGGATAACGTGCAATAATGGCAATAGTAGTCCCCTATGATACCAAACACCGACGCCCATTCCGCTCCTCAATGCGAGCCGGCTTCGGGTCGGCTGTTCCGATTTCAATGTGCCTCTCCATCGTGCCGCTAATACAATATGTGCCGCAGTTGGGGCAAATATACTCGCTGTAGTCACCCAGCGGCGGCATTAGTTTAGCTGCGACATTTCCGCAATGCGGACACGGTCGAGCCACGGGATAATTCCTATCTTCCATACCTTGATATCCTCTCCGGACTGACGTTTGATCTCGGCAAAGCGAAGGTACTCATGGGAACGTCGCAACACCATGGGAATTGAGGAAGGAATTGCATTCGGCTCTCACTTTCATCACATCCAGCGGATAGCGGGTGAAATCCGAGGCGCTCAAATACATTTCGCCCAGCACCACTGTCAACAAGTTGAGTCTTTTCTCGTCTGGTCGAATGTCGAAGTGCTGCCTCGTCAATTCGGCGTTCAGGTGCGGGTCTTTATCCATGATCTCCATAAGCATACGGTCCTCGTCGGCCCGGCTCCATACGCGAGGATAGTACATTCCGGCAGCGTAGCACCGAGCTGCAATCTGGTAAGGGTTGCCGGAAACGAAGGTTGTCGCCCAACGATCCCCATCGGCCAGGGCAACCATGGAAAGACACACCAACCCAGACATGCAAACTGCAAGACGCAGCATTATTGAATTCTCTCTCATTTATTTTGCTGCGAAACGCCTGAATTACACAACAGGCTCGTTATCCGAACGTGCGCTTTGGCAACGGCGGGGCAGGATAGCGGCCCATTTTGTTATTCCAGTAGGCCCATGATCGCGGGTCGATGATGCCAGGCGGCGCTTTGTCGAGCGCTTCGCGGAAATCCTCGTCCGACACATAGCGGCGCAGCACCTTCATATCATCATGCACGGCGTGCTTCATCGCGTAGGCCATGAAGCGGATCGGGTCTTCGAGCGCTTCGGCGGGTTCCTCGAACCAGACAACCCGCCGCGCGACCGCTTCCGTGTCGGGGTTGAGCGGGATCGGCCTCACCGGAGCCGCCTGCTGCTTGTGCCGGCGTGAACGGCGCGGGCAATCGCCGGCAGGCGGTCAAGATCAACCTCGCGCGCCGCCTTGGCGAGACGATCCTTGGTCGCCTTCGCAAGGCGGCGCAGGTTTCCCTCATCGAAGAATGACAGCGCCTTGAGCGCAATCTGCGGATTGAATTGCGGGCCGTAGAGTGCCTGCGCGCTTGCCAGCGCAGTCGGAAGGTCAATCCGCCCGTCGCGAAGAATGGCGTCGATGTCCCGATAGTCCTTGGCTTCGGCGCGGAGCTGCACCACGTTTACTTTGGTTCCCGCAAGGTCGAGCAGGGATGCGATCTGCAGCCCATTGTCGGGCGCGACATGAGGCGGTGCAAGGCGCGGCAGGCCCGGCACTCCGAAAAAAGACAGCCTCACCGGCCCGCCCCGGTAAACGATGCCGCTCACGGTGTTCGGCTCGCGCTGCGTGATCGTCGCAGCGGTCATGAACGGAATGGATGCTGTCAGCTTCGCCGGATCGAATGGTCGATTGCCGAAAAAGTCAAAGTCCGCGGATCGGCGGTGGCCGAGATGCAGCGCGACCGCCGTCCCGCCATACAGCACAAATTCCGGAGGAACGGCGCCAAGCTCATCCCAAAGCCGACGCTGCGGCTTCGGAAGTATGTCGAGGTGGAGCGCAAGATCGTCAGCCATGCTGTCAAATGATAGCATAGTCGGGTCGGGAAGCGACCGGCTCCAACATGGTTAGGATCGGCGCCGAATTAATTGCATCAGTTGCCACCAGATCTGCTTCTGTTGTTGTCATCCCCGCGGAAGCGGGGACCCAGGCGGCAACTGGATCCCCGCTTTCGCGGGGATGACAACAAGAGGAGCCGGCCGTACTGTAGCCGACCCGTTTAATGCCCGTCCGCCGTGTTTCATATAATTGAAGCACACGAGGCCGCCACCATGCGATCGACCCGTGTGCTCCGAGTCAGATGTGCCCTGATCGCCACAGCGTCGTGCGTGGCATTCCTCGCCCCACTGGCCTCCGCGCAGAACGCGCCGCCGACCACACGTGCGGTGCCGCGTTTCGAACCCGCGCCGTGCCCGAATCTGCCGGGCGCCGAACAGCTGGCCAAAGCGAGCTGCTTCTACCTCGTCGTCCCGGAAAATCGCAGCCGACCGGCCGGTCGCACAATTCGGCTCATGGTCGCGGAATACCCCGCGCACTCAGCCGGGAAGCGGGCCGATCCCATCGTCTATCTGTCCGGCGGCCCAGGCGACATCGCCCCCCTGGAGGTCAACGGTCTCATCGCTGCCGACTTCATCAGCGACCGGGATATCCTGGTGGTGAGCCAGCGCGGCACCATGTTCTCGCAGCCCGCGCTGACCTGCGCGTCCGCCGATAACTTCGACCGAGAGCTTCTCGGCCTCCGCTTCTATTCCGCGGCAACCGAGCGCGCCCATCTGGCGGCGACGGAAGCCTGCCACCGGGAACTCGCCGCCACCGGCGCCGACCTCAGCGCCTACAATTCGACCGAAAGCGCCGCTGATGTCGCCGACCTCCGCGAGGCGCTAGGCATTGCCGCGTGGAATGTCTACGGGACCTCATACGGCTCCTACCTGGCGCAGACGCTGATGCGCGACCACCCCGAGGGCATCCGTAGCGTCATCCTCGATTCGGTCCTGCCGACGACCTACACCATCCCCGGCAACTGGCAGAACGCACGCGCCGGCTTCGACAACCTGTTCCACGCCTGCGCAGCGGAGGCGGCCTGCAACGCCGCCCATCCGCATCTCGCAGCAACCTTCACCCGGCTGGTCAACAAACTCGAGGCCGCGCCCCTGACGACGACCGTCAGCGACCCGGCCACCGCCAAAGCCGTCAAAGTTGTCCTCGACGGCGGCGCACTCATCGACTGGCTGCACAACCAGAACTATGCCGTGCCCTTGCTGCAGGCCGCGCCGGATCGGATCGACGGGCTCGCCGCCGGCCGCCCCGATGCGATCGAGGCGATCGCCAAGGATCGCGCAGTCCGGGCACCGCCACCCGGTCCGGGCGTCCCTGCCCTCGGCTTCGGGTTGTCCTATGGCGTCAGCTGTCGCGAAGCCTACCCGTTCGCGACGCCGCAGGATCTCGCCGCTGCGGGCCGGGAAGCATTTCCGGACTATCCGGCGTCGGTGCAACGCGAGGCTGTCGGCGGCTGGGCCTATATCAACCAGGACTGCCGCGATGTCTGGAAGGTCCCCGCCGCCCCGGCGGCCATGCGCCAGCCCGTCGCGAGCAGCATACCGACGCTGCTCATCTCCGGCAGCTTCGATACTTTGACGTCGCTTGCCGGGGCGAAGGCCGCGGCGGCGCGGCTGTCAAAGGCGACGATCATCAGCATCCCCGGCATCGGGCATTTCGTGGCCCCTCAATCGCCATGCGCGCAGACGGTCATCACATCATTCCTCGCCGACCCCACCGCCCCCGACCCGTCCTGCGTCGGCACTCTAAAGCCGCCCGCCTTCGCACCTTTTTGACTCGAAGAGCGATACTGTTGGCTCTCCGCCTTGGCCCTGCACCGTCCAGTCCGCCCCAGCAATCATCCGGCGAGACTACCGCCATCGACCGCCATCGCATGACCCACCATGAAGCTCGCGGCCGGACTGCAAAGCCATACCACGGCAGCGGCGATCTCTTCCGGTTCGCCGAAGCGTCCGATGGGTTCCTGCGCCACCATCCGCGCCACGATCTCCGGATCGTAATTCTTCGTGACGAAGACTGCCATCGGCGTTTTGACCATTCCCGGGCAAACCGCGTTGATGCGGATGGCCTTGGCGGCATAGTCGAGTGCGACGCTCCGCGTCAGACCGATCACCGCATGCTTGCTCGCGGAATACGCGCTGCGTCCTCTGGAACCCTTCAAGCCGCCGATCGAGGAACAGTTGACGATCGCGCCACTGCCCTGCGCCATCATTTGGCGAAGTTCGCCCTTCATGCAGTTCCACACGCCACGCAAATTCACGGCCATCACGCGTTCGAATTCGTCGTCGCTGGTTTCCAGAAACGCGGCAGCCTCGGAATTCACGCCGGCGTTGTTGAACGCTGCGTCGAGCCGCCCATAGGTGCTGACGGTGCGATTGATCATCGCCTCGACCTGAGCGGTATCCGTCACGTCGCAGGTGACACCAATCGCGTTGTGCCCCGCTGCGCGCAGGCCCTCGGCCGCCTTGCCGATCGTCTCCTCGTCGCGATCGGCAAGGACCACGGATGCACCACCCTTGGCGAAGGCATCCGCCGTCGCCAGGCCGATGCCACCGCCAGCTCCGGTGACGAGTGCCACTTTTTTATCGAAAGCTGTGGTCATGCTGCTTTCCATTTGAATCTGCTGCAAATGATGGTCGCACCGATAGTTATCAGCCTGCGAGTCACCCGGCAACACCGAGATAACTGGCGCACAAGTAAGGAACAGGTGGCGATCGCGCCGCTATCTTGCTCGCGCACATTGCGCAGCTCGCGCTTCATGCAGATCCAGACACCACGCCGGTTGATGGCGTGCACGCAGCCGAAGCTAGCGGCTCACTCGCCGCGTTACTTGTACCCGTGCACAGTGATTCTGACCGATTGAGCAGGTTCAAGCCGTGACCAGCAGAGACTGCGATCGGGCACGGTCTCGGCCCCGCTCTGCGAGCCTTGTGACGCCGCGGGACGAGGAAGGTTCAAACGCAGATGAAGACAGATGCACGCTGAACACACAGCGCAGCCGTTGGCCGCAACCAAACCAAAGCGAGGGTCGCACGGGTGCCTCGCCATGTCAGTTTCAGGCTGGATCAGGCAACAGGAAGGGGAACCGCAAATAACGCAAATGGCTCGCTTGCCCGGCCAGGGGGCCAGACTTGAGGCAATGCCGCTGCAACCTGCATTTGCGTTTTTTGCGTTATTTGCGGTTCCCCCTTGCCTTGCGTCGGTGCAATCACCTGAGTGCGATAACCCTTGAAGGATACTGTCAAGCGACCCAGCGCGTTATCGGCTGTCTATCGGAATATCACCGCAGGCTGCGGTGATTTGGAAGGTTAGTAGTGGAGATGGCTCCGCGAAGTACTCGCCGACCACTGCGTCATTTCGTGCACACTGGCGCTGCATTTCTGCGCAACCACGAGCCAAGCAGCACGCACTTTAGTTGCCGACACACTCTCATGGACCTCTTCCAGGAAGCCCGTCCCAAGCGTATTGAGTACAGTAAACGCGCAGCCGATCACACGCCCCGGCAGATCATTTAGCCTGACGCCATCTGCGTGTATCTGCGTGAATCTTCTTGCATCTGCGTTTAGAATCTTGCCTTGCGATGCTGCCAACTAAAGGCTGGGGAGATATTTACCTGTGCATCGGCACAGTGCGGAATGTGGAACTGAAGCAGAAATCTTGAATTCCGCAACAGTCGTCTGACCTGTTTGCGGCTGACCCAACGACGCCGACACTCTCATTCGCCCGTAGGCTGAGCCACAGACGCAAGGAAACCAATACCTGCCACTGGTAATCGATCAAGCCGCTCGACACCGTTTGGTCTCATTCCAGTTAATAAAACTAACTGTTGAAATTGCCTTTTCTAATGCCTACCTCCCCTCCCCTTCCCCACCAACGGACCACCCCAGCCATGCACACCCTCTCTCCCTCCATCTCCCGCGAAGCCTACGCCCGCCTTTGCTCCAGCCTGCCGCCGCCCGTCCCCGACACACCCGAATCACGCGCCGCCCGCAACGACATCGCCATGATGGCGGTCGCCGATCTGCGCCCCGCCACCGCCTACGAGGCCCGCCTCGCCGTCGACGTCGTCGCCGCCGACGCCCACGCGATGGACAGTTTCCGCCTCGCCGCGCAGCACAGCGACGAACTCGCCATCGTGTTCCGTTGCCGCGCCCAGGCCGCCTCCATGATGCGCCAGCACCGCAGCATCCGGCTGATGCCGGAACGCGAGCAGATGATGCGGCTCGCCGCCGAGGCGCCCGCCCCTGCCGTTTCCCGTGACGCGCCGCCGCCGGCCGCGCCGGAGCCCGCCCCGCCGCGCAACGCCGTCTTCGAGGCGGAGATCTACGCCATCACCCACCTCGACGACGCCGCCCGCATCCGCGCCAACGGCCGCCAGGGACTGCCGCTGATGACGGGGCTCGACCCCGCCGTCCCACCGCCCGATCCCTTCTTCGTCGAGACGCTGGTCAACGGCGCGACGCCGGTGCTGCGCGAACTGGACGCCATCGCGCGCGAACCGGCCGAGGCTGCCTGATGCGCGCGGGATCACTCCATGGGAGGATGTCGCATGGAATAATACTTTGAGACAGCGCTGCGACAGCTCAGGGTTCGCCCTTGATCTGGCGCATGTCGGTCTGCAGCCGCTGGATCTGCCGCTCCATCGCGTTGACCTGCTCGCCGAGCAGCCGCACCTCGTCGCGCGTATTCTCGACCGCCGCAGCATCACCGGCCCCGTAACCACGCCTAGTTGCGTAACCTTGACTGCACCCAAGCCGCCAGTGAATTCCCCGGCGGCCCGACGTAGCGCAAGCGAAGCCTCACAGCGAAGTGCCCGCACGCGTCACATTGAGGTCAGATTCCTCGCCTTGTTCGGGCCATGGCCAGCGGAGCACAGGCGGACGGATCGTATATCGCGGGTGCCGAGGCTCTGGCCCGGCCAAGCGCTGCCGCCGCGCCCGCGGACAGCAAGCTGGTGCAACTCGAAGCACTGCGCGGTCTGGCAGCCTTCATCGTCGTCGCGTGGCATTTCCTGTGGGCCTTCGATCCGGCGAAGCTCGGCATCGTGGACGGCTTCGACCAGTCCTCCGCCATGCTCGGCAGCGTCAGCTTCGCATCGATCGACGGACCCGCCGCGGTCACGCTGTTCTTCGTGCTGTCCGGCTTCGTCCTGCCGCTCGGCTTCTTCCGCTCGGGCCACACCGACATCGTGATGCGCGCCGCCGCCAAGCGCTGGCTGCGTCTGGTCTGCCTCGTGATGCTCGCCGTGCTGCTGTCCTGGCTGCTGTTCCGCTGCGGGCTCTACCGCCACCGCGAGGCGGCACAGCTCAGCCAGTCGGCGTGGCTTGGCACATTCGGCGGATCCCATCCGCAGCAGGGGTTCGCCCCGTCACTGCTCGGCGCGCTGGGGGAAGGCTCGCTGTTCGCCTTCCTCCGCGAGCCCGACATGTACAACCCCGTGCTCTGGACCATGCATCACGAGTTCCTCGGCAGCTTCGTCACCTTCTTCCTCGCGGTGGTGATCTGCCGGGCACGCGCCGCGGCGGCAGCCTGGTGCCTCCTGGTGGCCGCAGTCGTCGTTCAGTTCACCGACCCCTATCTCATAGCGTTCGTGGCCGGCACCGGCCTTGCCTGGCTCGTCTCGCGCTTCGATATCCGCCTGTCGCCGGGCGTTGCGCTGGCCTGCATCGCGGGCGGAATTTTCCTGTTCGGCTACCTGGAGCCGCGTGGTGCCTACGCCGCCTTCGCCAATGTGCGCGACCCCGGCCCGGCGCGCCTCGACCGGATCGCCGTTCACACGGTGAGCGGCCTGATGATCATCCTCGGCCTGGTCGGCAACCATCGGCTGGGCCGATCCCTTGCGTCACCGCCGTTCCGGCTGCTCGGGCGCCTGTCGTTCCCGGTCTATCTGTTCCATTTCCCGCTGCTGTGCTCGGTCGCATGCGGCTTGTTCGTCGTGCTGCAGCCGTCCATGTCGCACCAGGGCACGCTGCTTCTGGTGGCCGCTGTCTATGCCCCGGTGGTCATCGGCGTCGGCTACCTGTTCGCCCGCGTCGACGATCTGTGGCTGGGCTGGGTCAACCGATTCTCCTCGCGCCTGATCGCGCCGTATCAGGGCAGCCACAGCACCTGATCGACGCGGTCGGCGCCCGAGGCGATCATCGCCAATCGGTCAAAGCCGAGCGCGATGCCGGCAGCCGGCGGCATGCCGAACGTGAGAGCATCGAGGAAGTCCTCATCAAGCGGCCAATCGGGGCCGGAAACCGCGTTGCGCCGCGCCCGATCCGCCTCGAAGCGCGCGCGCTGCTCCACGGCATCGGTGAGTTCGACGAAGGCGTTGGCCAGTTCGATGCCGCAGACGAACAGCTCGAACCGTTCGGCGACGCGCGGATCTCCGGGATCACGGCGCGCCAGAGCGGCCTGTGCGGCTGGCCAGTGCGTCAGGAAGGTGGGATGCGCCCACCCGATGCGTGGCTCGATCCGTTCCAGGAGAAGCCGGAAGAACAGATCCTCCCAGGTTTCTCCCGCGCGCAGGCGCGCGTTGGCGGCGGCGGCCAGCGCGGGCGCATCGTCGGCGGTGGCCAGCACATCGGCGCCGACGTAGCGGGAAAACGCTTCGGCCACGGTGAGGCGTTCAGTGCGGGAAAGGTCGGTGGTCACGCCGCGGCAGGCCACGTCCGGCGGTAGCACTGTGCGCAGGAAGGCCGTGGTCTCCTCGATCAGATCGTCCATGTCGGCGCCCGGCCGATACCATTCCAACATGGTGAATTCAGCCGAGTGCAGGTCGCTGCCCTCGTTGTTGCGCCACACCCGGGCGATCTGGAAGATCGGCCCCACAGCCGCCACCAGCAGCTTCTTCATGGCGAACTCCGGACTGGTGTGCAGCCAGAGCGGTTCACGCCGACCGTCCGGAAGCTCGCGTTCGGTGCGGAAGGCATGCAGATGCACCTCCTCGCCGGGAGTGGGAACCGCGTAGGGCGTTTCGACCTCGGCATAGCCGCGCGATACGAAGAAGGCGCGGGTCGCCTGGGTCAGCAGTGCGCGGCGGCGGAGGAATGGCAGGCGCGCGGCGAGGCTATCGGGATGCCAGACGGGGCGGGCCATGGAGGTGATGCTATACAGAAACCATGCAAGCGTCATACGTGATCAGGCGTTTGAGCGAACCTTCACACTGCCTTGCTCCCGCGCACGCGCCGTCCTTTCGCGGTTCGGCGGCTTCATCGTGGGACCCAGCGGTTCCACGCTGTCAGGCAACTGCGCCTGGATGAACCTGCCCAGCACCAGCAGATCGTCGCTGCGTGGGAAGCTCGCACGCCACAGCAAGCCGATGCGCCGGTGCGCCATCGCTGAATTGATCGGCCGGACCTCCAGCCGCTGATCGTTCCCTACGAGGTGCGGCACCGCCATGGCCGGAAGCAGCGTGCCGCCAAGTCCGGCGGCAACCATCTCGCAGATTGTCTCGAGGCTGGTCGCGCGGAAGTCGTCAGCCGGCGTTTCCCGTTCGCGGAGCTGATCGCGGCAGACCGCCAGCGCCTGGTCGCGCAGGCAATGGCCCTCGTCAAGCAGCAGCAACCGCTCCTGCGCCAGATCGCTTTCGGTAACGGCCGGGCGATTGCTGAGCTTGTGTCCGGTCGGGCAGACGAAGCAGAACTGTTCCCGGAACAGCGGCATCGACGGGTGAACGCCGGTCTGCTCGGGCAAGGCAATCAGCAGGACATCCAGCGTATGCGCCTCGAGTGCGGCGAGCAGGTTGTCGGTAAGGTCCTCGCGCAGAACCAGGCGAAGGTGCGGATAGCTCTGGTGCAGTTGGTTCAGGAACAACGGGAGGATGTAAGGGCTCAGCGTGGGAATGATGCCGAGGCGCAGGACACTGGTGAGCACCCCATGCCGATGCCGCGCCAGTTCCGTGATCTGGTCGGCCTCCTCGAGAATGCGGCGGGCGTGCGTCACGACCCGCTCGCCGGCCGGCGTGAGGGTCACGGAGCGCGTGGTGCGCTCGACCAACTGCACGCCGAGGCCTTCCTCCAGCTTTCGCAGCTGGCTGCTGAGCGTCGGCTGCGTGATATGACAGCGCTCCGCCGCATGGCCGAAGTGCCGCAGGTCCGCGACCGCCACCAGATAGCGCAGTTCTGCCAGGGTCATGGGCATCCCCTCATTGTCGCCCACTATAGGTTAGATCGTATCCTTAGATTGGACAAATGAGTGGTCGCCGCAAGTCTCCACGCGCGATTTGCGTGGGTCACTACGGCTGCGAAGCAGGGGCGAACCTGCCCTATGTCGGAGAATTACTCACCGCCCGCCAGAGAATCTGGTCGCGCGAGCAAACAAGAACTCCCCCTCCCCAAAGGGGAGGGGGAGCCTCTGACGAACCGCTACAGGTTCGCCTGGAAGTCCTGGTAGTCGCGCACCTTGCGATACACCTGCAGCCGGTTCCGCTGGCTGTCGGCCACGATGATCTCATCCGTCGCCGGATTGAAATCCACCGCCGTCGGGAAGCAGAACCGGTACAGCGGCTCCGAGTTACGAACCCGGCGATAAGCCTTCATCATGTCGGGATTCGCATCGACGCTCTGCTTGGCCCACTTCGAGAACACCTGCGCGTCGCCGTACAGGTTGGTCAGCGGCGTGCCGTCCGCCTCGAAGATCGACACCCGGTGATTGCCCCAGTCGGTGACGTAGATGTCGCCGTCCGGATCCACCGCCACGTCGGTCGGATGATTGAGCAGCCCGGCCTTGGGATAGTGGGATTCCGGCAGACTTGAAACGAACGGTCCAAGGTAGGTAACCGCGAAGGAATCCTCCGGCTGCGGCAACGCACCGTAGCTGCCGATCTTCATCAGGAAGTGGCCCTGCGGTGAAAGCTTCTGGACGCGGTGGTTCTTCCAGTCCGCGACGTAGATGTTGCCGTCCTTGTCGGTCGTGATGCCCCAGGGCTGGTTGAACTCGCCATCGCCCGTGCCGCCCTTGCCGCACGAGGCGACCAGCTTGCCGTCCGGTGTGAACACCTGCAGCCGGTTGTTGCCGCTGTCCACCACGATGACGTTGCCGTTCTTCTCGACGGCGAGGCCCGCTGGGCGCAGCAGTTCGCCGTCGCCGCTGCCGGTCGTGCCCCATTTGCGCTTGAACTTGCCGTCCTTGTCGAACACCGAGATGGTGTTGGTCCACTCGTCCGAGCAGAACACCTCGTTGTTCTGGCCCACGGCAACGCCGAACGGCCAAGTGGCCTTGCCGTCGCCCTGGCCGTGCTGGAAGAACTCGGCGGCCAGTTCCTCATCGCCCGGACCGCCAAGCTTGATGCGGTTCACCCGCATGCCGAAGTTGTTCTCGTTGCCGCGATTGGCGGTG